>Ga0180300_10000144_pt1 | contig 27652 bp, 22 predicted proteins | sample GuaBasSediGuay15_FD_121798 | JGI IMG/M metagenome (GOLD analysis project Ga0180300, IMG submission 121798) | Subseafloor sediment microbial communities from Guaymas Basin, Gulf of California, Mexico - Guay15, Core 4569-2, 21-24 cm | ecosystem: Environmental > Aquatic > Marine > Hydrothermal...
AACCAGCTTCCTTAAATGCTCTTTTTACATTTTCTAACAATATTAGTCGCTCTGGGAGCATGGAAATAGCCTCTTGACTTCTAAGAAATAGATAAGTAACTGACTTAAAAATTAATCGGATATTAACTATGTGCTAATAGCCTCTAAGAAATCTTTTAGCATCACTGAGATCTTTCTTAGAAACACCGAAACCGATTGTAATAACCGTCTTAAATCTTCTTCGCAACTCAACAACGTGGGGCCAATAAATGTACGGAGGTAAATCAACATCTTTGTATTCAGAAAATGCGGCATTCGTATTTTTTAGAAGTTTGTGAATTATAAAGGACTCCAGTTTACCGCCACCTATGGTAAATACCCCTTTTCCTAAATCTAATCTACGGATAAGGACAATAGGCAGTCTAACCAATTTGTGTAATTCTTTAGGAATAAAAGAAGCTAAAAAGTTTAATTCTTCCTTATCTATAAGGAAATTACTGCCATCCCTAGATATTACATACGGTTCCTCCTCTTCCAAGAGGTTGGATAGAGTTTTAGTTTTCTTAGGTAAATGATCATTAATTCTCTCTATTTCATATTTCCATAGAACTCTTAGGAACTTATCTTCACCCATTGCGTTAACCTCCCTTCAACAAAGTTTTTCAACGAATTACTGCCTGTTATGTTACATTTCAGTACGGGTAATACAGGGAAATGTAGAATGCTTATAGAGGTCTTACGGTTTATACTGCATAACGAGGAATGCATGCGCTTTGTCAAATGGTTCTAAGTGAACAACGTCTTTTATTTCGAAGTTTCTTTTTTCTAGTGTTTCTATTTCCTTTTTATATACTTCTGATGGCTCTGCTGTAACGTCGACACTTCGAGCTTTAATTGCCAATAGAGCCCAGCCGTTAGGCTTTAAAAAGAACTCAGCATTATCTGCTAATATCTTTGCTTGTTCGGGCTGAGCAACGTCTTGGTAGATAACATCAACTTGTGGTACTAGCATTCTATATTTCCAAGGGAAACGTGCATCTTCAAGCAAGGGTATCATATTTCTGCGGTGTTCTGCTACACCTACCAGTTCTCTTAGAACTCGTGGTGAGAACTCTACACAAAAGACTATCCCATTAGACCCAACAATATCACTACAATGGGAACTTGTTGACCCGGTAGCAGCTCCCAGATATAATATACGATCTCCTGTTCTTATCGGAATAACCTTTATTCCTTTAAGTATTGCAGCTGCTAGCTTTGATCGGTAAGGATCCCATAAGCGATATTCCTCTCCTTCGTATTTTATTAGGCGTTCACCGTATACTGTGTGACCCGGAGCTAGATTTTTTGTTGCTAGTTTCCTTTCTCCCGTATCCTTAAAAATTGCCCAGTAAATGTTTTCAAATTTTTCGTGAGATTCTACCTTAACGCTCATGTTACTTTCCCTTCTTTTTTCTTTTCTCCTTTTTCTTTTTGCGTATTTTTATTTTTTTAACTTTTTCTGGCTTTTTTCTCTTTGGGGGCTTCGGATATTTCTTCTTTATTTCTTCAATTCGCTTTTCAAGTTCTGCTTTTAATTCATCTGCCATGTATTCTCCGGAAAAAGCATCAATTCTTGCGGCTATCGCCAGTTTTCCAGCAACCGCACGAGCTATTTTCCCGCGTTGCCATCGAGGGGAACCGTGAATAGCTGGGTATTGAAAGAGAACTCCATGTTTTGGCGGTCGTGCACCTGTTCGCAATGCGCGGAAAAGAGCTTTTTCTGCGCCGAGTACTTGAATGGTTGATGCTGGCATTCTAGCCAATTCCTCCAGTGACCCTGCTAAGCTAATTAGTCTTGCTCCCAATAGAGACCCTACTAGTCCCCTTATGTTTGGTGCTGTTTCTTTCATGGATTCATCAATATATTCTTCTAGCTCCTTTCGTAATTGATATAGCTTTAATGTTATGCTTGCAAACTTTTGTAGAGGTTCCATGTCCTCTTCTGCTATGTTTGCACCCATAGAGGTTTTTGCCAGCTCCTCGAGTTCTTTAACTCTCTCCGATGAAAATCCCATTCTCTGTAGGTTTTCTCGTATGTAGTTTTTCCTTAAACCCAATTCCTTAACTAATCTTACGTATGTTCGATGCTCGTCTATTAATTTATTTAATTCTGGAAAATGCAGTCCGTACCATTCACGTATTCTCGATGCAAAAAGATTTAGTGTCTTATCTATGTCATCGATTGTTTCTATTGCTTGGGCTATGAGCTGATCTCTTTTTTCAGCTGCTGTTCTAATTTTCCTTCTTGTTAAATATGTGGCTATTTGATGAGCTAATTGAATGTACTCTTGAAGTGATTTTGCATAATTATATTTTTGAGCTAAGTCTGGGATTTGGGCTCTTATTTGTTGAGCTATTGGGCTTGGTTTTTCTACGGTTATTTTAGCCTGATATATTTCTCTTAATGCCTTTGCAAGTGATTCGTCTTCCACTACTATTTCTTCAACGTTTTTTATTTTCTGAGCGATTTGTTGAAGTTCAGGTATTATTTCTCCTTGTTGTAGTTTGTATATTTTTTCCGCGATTTCCTCCGAATTTTTCTCAAATAGCTCTTTTTCTATTACATTCCCTTGGTCATCTACCGCCATTATACCTAATATAGTCTCTACTAGGTGTATCTTTTTCAAGCGTCACCCTCCTAGCATCATCGGTTATTCTCAGTTTTTGTTTTCATATTAGATAGTTAACCTAACTAATATTTATCATTTTTATTCGTACTTTTAACCCCTTATCAAGTTTTACTATTTAATAAAAATAGACCATAAGGCACATTATCTTCAAACAAACACTTAACAACCCTTATCAATATTAAGAAGCATTATATCCATCTACCTTTAGAGCTATTAGCTCCCGATACTTTACCAATTTTACATTTCAGCGCATAACGTTTCTAATTTCAAAGAACTTGGCAAGGAAATAGAAATTTTAGTAATAACATAAGTAGTTTCTATTGCAATAGAAGCTTGACTGAATAAAATCATGGTATTTATAAGTTTAAAAGGGGTAAAGACGTTGGTGAGTTTGGTATGGTTAGTCTTGCTGTTGATATAGCTGGGGTGCGTCTTAGAAATCCTACTATGTTAGCTTCCGGGATTCTTGGAATTAGTGGAAAACTTTTAAGAAAAGTGGCTAGAGCCGGAGCAGGGGCTGTCGTCACTAAATCTGTTAGTCTTCATCCAAGACCCGGTTATCGCAATCCTACGATCATAGAAGTTGATTGTGGTTTTATTAACGCTATGGGCTTGCCTAATCCTGGCGTGGATTATTTTATGAAAGAAGTGGTTATTGCAAAGGAGGGAGACGTACCTGTTATTGCTAGTGTCGTTGGTGAACGCGTCGAGGAATTTGTTGAAGTAGCTTTGAAGCTAGAAGCCGCTGGTGTTGATGCTTTGGAGTTAAATGTTTCTTGTCCTCATGCTGGGGCTGGATTGATTGGCCAGAATGCCGAGTTAACATATGAGGTTGTTGAGGCTGTAAAGCAAAAGGTTAAGATCCCTGTCTTTGTAAAGTTAACACCTAATGTTACTGATATAACAGAAATTGCTAAGGCGGCTGCTAATGCAGGCGCCGATGCTATTACAGCAATTAATACTGTGAGAGCTATGCGTATAGATATCGAAACTGGGAAGCCCATTTTAAGTAATGTTTTTGGTGGCTTGTCTGGTCCAGCTATTAAGCCTATTGCTATTAGGTGTGGTTATGAAATTTATAGGGTTGTTGATGTACCTATTGTCGGTGTAGGCGGGATTTGTAAGTGGCAGGATGTCGTTGAATTTCTTATGGCTGGTGCTTCCGCTGTGCAAATTGGAAGTGGTATAATAAAGGGATTATCAATCTTTAGTGAAATTACGGAAGGTTTGAAGTGTTTTTTGGAGAAGAGGGGATATGAAGATATTAATTGTATAGTAGGTTTAGCTCATAGAGTTTAAGTGGTGATGAGTATGAACTACCCCAAGATAGTTGAGGTTAGGAAAATTATGAAAGAGGCTTATGATGTAAAAAGTATATTTTTCAGTCGAGGAGGTCTAGAAAAACCTAAAGCTGGTCAATTTTTTATGATATGGATCCCTGGTATTGACGAGGTCCCTATGAGTGTTTCTTTCATTGGTGAAAATGAATTAGGGATTACGGTGAAGAAGGTTGGTGAAGCTACCGCTGCTTTACATAGTTTGTCTGTTGGTGATAAGATTGGAGTCAGGGGGCCTTTTGGAAACGGTTTTACTCTTTCCGATGGAGATGTTCTTATTGTTGGTGGAGGTATAGGCATAGCTCCACTTTATCCCTTAATAATGGATCTTTTGAATACCACTGATAGTATTACCGTCGTTTTAGCTGCTAAAAACAATAAGATGCTAATATTCCTTGATAAAATTTCTAATATTTTGAGAAGTGAATGCGATTCCCTTGTGGTTGTTACTGATGATGGCTCCGCAGGTTTAAGAGGATTGGCCTCTGATATTGCTGCGAAGCTGATCGAGGAAAAAAGCTACGACCATATCTATATGTGTGGTCCTGAAATAATGATGAGGAAAATTTTTAATAAAGCTGAAGAGAAGGGAATAGAGGTTCAGGCCTGTTTGGAGAGATATATGAAGTGTGGTATAGGACTTTGCGGTAGCTGTTGTATAGGTGAATATTTAGTTTGCAAAGATGGTCCTGTGTTTAATAGTGAGATACTAAGGAAATTGAAAGATGAATTTGGTGTTTTTAAGAGAGATTCTTCCGGATTACCTATCGAATTTAGCTCTTAAGTTTTTTATAGTCTCAGAACTTTATTAAAAAATAAAAGTATGAAATTATGTTAATTTTTTCTTCCTTACTTTAATTAAGATTGCAGCGGTGCATCCTATTGCTACGATTGCTACCGCTATGTATATTGGGTGAATCGCTAGTGTTCTATATGTGAATATAAGTTTTGTTTCCGCGTAGTTTCCGACTTCATCGTACGCTCTTATGGTTATTACATGTTCTCCCTGAGACAATCCTGTTATTGTAATAGACCTTTGGCTTTTTGAAACATTTCCTGATATTAATGCCCCATCTAAGTATATATCAAAGTGATCAAGTTTTATATTGTCAGCGGCTTGCCAAGTAACTTCTATTGAGTCTTTATTTATCTTTGTGTTGTTAATTAGGGAAGTTACAACAATTATTGGAGGCGTATTGTCAATAATGACATTTTTTGTAATTTCGCTCTCTAGTCCACCAGCATCTTGAGCATATAGCCTAATTATGTGATTCCCGTCATCATACTGTGCTGTATTCCAAGTAAATGAGGTAGTTCCGAACACATCATATTCATTAGAATCAATGTATAGAGTTAATTTTTTGAGATTAGTCTCGGTTACCGTCCAATTGATCTGAATTATGCCAGCAACGTACAATGGCATTTCAAGCAGTATCAAGGGACTACTATTGTCAATTAGCGTATACATAATTGTTGGTAGTATGTTTACCGTCGTTTTTGCTCCCAATTTGTCGTAAATTATTAATGTGTTCTCAAATTTACCTATGCTTTGATTCTCTGGAGTAATACTATAACTAATTTCCCAGATTCCAGTGTTGGAATTATATTTCATATGTATTGTTCTGGATACGCCGTTAGGCGATAGACAAGTAAAAATAACTTTACTCACGTCACTCCAGTAATCACTAAGGTCTGCTTCGACGTTTATGTACATTCCGTGATTATCGCTGGCATATGTCACATTTATGTGCCCAACTACAGGTGTTTGATCTATGGATGCGTAAAATGAAGCTCCAGGCCTATTGTAAGGATCGTTATTATTTAATAACATTGAATAACTTATGTCGTACACTGCAAAATATATTATTGCTTCGCTTAGGTTCTGAATTTCAATATAGTTCTTTTTAACGTAAAATTCTATGAGCCAGTTACCATCCATTGAAGATCTACCCGTACTTACTCCGAAAAAGCCTGAGGCTGGCATTACTCCGTATTGATTCGTCTGACCATTCCACAACTCTAATTGGGACACACCTGAAGAGGTGTTATAAGAGATTCTCCATTCTGGCAGATAAAAATCAGTTAGACCCGTGAAACCAGGTCTATCCCTGCCAATATAGACATTAATCATGCATCCAGCTGGAGCATTTTTCACTCCAAACTTTATGTAGAAAAATATATGTGATTCATTTTCATGCCATGAATATAGCTTAAAACTGAATTCTTCATACCACCATATCGAATCATTGTGAATTATTACTGGATAGTGTAGTAGCCAGTCTTTGTCATCACCATCTATGGTAACTCCCCGGTTGTCAGAAAGCCAAGAATTATAAGCTATGGAAAAGCCTGTTGGATACCATGATGTAACATAAACAGGACCAGGTCCGTTGGGCCCGTCGGTTTGAAGTTGGGGAACCTCTACGTACCCAAATCCGCCATAACCGATAGTGTTGTCAGGCATGGGATATACTTTATGAGGTAAGAAATGAGTGTATCCAATAGACAAAAAGAGGTTTTCTCTAATCTCTGTTGGTGACATATTCGGGTCGTCTTGTAGAAGTAGAGCTATAACTCCTGTAATGTGGGGAGCTGCCATACTTGTTCCACACATATACGCATAATATCCGTGACCGTGAGTATAGGGAGGTTGTCCAGCTAAAGACACAGTGCCATCGACTGAGAGAATATAGGGATTATCGTAGCCTATCTCATAATGTCCTCCAGGTGCGCAAATTTCCGGTTTATTAACGCCGTCAATTCTTGGCCCCCTACTACTATACGATGCTATCCATCCGTTTTTTGTTAGTGCTCCAACGGATATTGCTGAGTCCGCTGTAGCCGGGGAGCTAATTGTATGCTCTTCACTTGTGTAGGGTGGGTTCCACGTATTGTAGGATGACCATAAGAGGTAGCCGTGCACTTTCTGCACCTTATTGGCTGGGTTATGGATTTTTAACGTCCATATAGCACCGTCTAGGGGTGTGAGATTGTATATGCTTACTAAAAACTGACACGTATATCTTGGTGACATAGAGCTTGTGCAAGAAATATTTACTCCTGGTACGGCTATTAATGAGGGAGATGTAAAAGACCCTAGATAGTATTCGTTTCCATACGGTGAAATCAAGGAGAACTCTAAGTTGCTCCAAGGTTCTCTCCATAAGATGTTTAAATATATGTTTAGATCGTGTACATTAAATGTTAGGTTTATGTTGCTTAAAGCTGGTATTTCTACTTCAACGTGTTGATTGCTGCTGCCACCATTTCCAGCGGATACAACCGATATAATACCTTGTTTAAATAGGTCATCTACTGCTATGTCCCATGGGTCTGAACCGTCTAGGTATCCTATTGTTCCACCGAAACTCATGTTTATTACGCTGACATTTTGCTTTACAAGCCATGTCATACCATATATAACATTCTCGTATGTAAAGTATCCACCATTGGCAATAACATAAAGCTCTGCGTCTGGGGCAACACCATGCAACTTCATTAAGGTATGACCACCTAAGATTATACCCGCAACATGAGCACCATGTCCCTGCCCGCTTGAGTCAACAGGATTAAATTGTGACATGTTTACTCCACTAACATATACGTTATAGGGATATGATCTCTCATCAAGCACTTTCATAATTTTAGGTGTTCTTAGCATCTTAACAATATCACCTAGTGATGGTGCGCCATTTCCATCAAGATCTATTAGAATTCCGTACTCTACTTTTTGAGGATCATCAGGATCTGCATCAGGTTTATTATCGCCATCAATATCAACGAAGAGGTATTCATAACCTAAGTTGAATGCCCCATCAGGCGCTAATATTACAAAATCCCCTGACGGTGCTCCTTGATTGGCTTTACTAACATTTACAACGTCTATGAAATAATAGTTGTAGAGTGAGCCATTTGGCAGCTCGACGTGAGTTCCATTTATAACTGTGCAGTTTTGTCCATCGTCATAGTAGAAGAATGGATGTCTCCAATCTATTCCTGTATCGATAAGCCCTATCTTGATACCTTTGCCGGTTATATTTCGGTTGGAGGAATCTTTTATGTAGTATGCATAGTTTGTACGTGTTGTGGTAGATGCATCCATGAGGTGGAAATCTGCAGTTTTAAGTCCTGAATCCAAGTAGAGTGTGAATGGAAACGATTCTAATTGTTTAATGGCTCTCTTAGTTGCCCTTATTAAGAAAACTCTGCTAGTATTAGAGAGGATTTTACACATGTTTTTAAGTTCATTGTATTCATACACATTAAGGCTTCTTTTGGTTACCAGTACCGCTGGGATGGTGTCATGGTTGGAGATTTTTGGCGATATGAGCAATTGCTTAAGTTCTGCGGATATTTTGAGGTCGAAAAGCTGTGGTTTTTCTATTAAGTTTGTTTGGTTGTTGTCACTTATTTGTAATTGGAATAAATGGGCAGAAGACGCCAATATTATGGCACATATCAATGTTAATGCCCACTTTTTCATGCTATACGCCCAAAAAGTTGTGAAGCATGGTTGACACACTAAAAATGAAAATTAGCATATCAACCATGCTTTGTTAACTATTACAGTTCGATCCTTTAATTTAATTTTTCTATGAAATAGAAAGACATTAAAATCGTTTTTGATATGGGTGCCAGAGATGCGTATTTTTTAACGTTTCCCATTTTATGATCCAAAAAATTGTATTTGTTATGCGCCCAACTGTCTGACAAATTGTGAAACTTTTACTTGTAAGTTATTAACAGAAAGTTTAATAAGGGAAAGCTAAGAGGATAGGTTTGGTGATAGATTATGCCTGGTTCACATGGTTCATTAAGTAAGGCTGGAAAGGTTAGGAATCAGACTCCGAAAGTGGAAGCTAAACCTAGGAGAAGTCCTGTTCCACGTGTGAGAAATAGAAAGAACTATATTAAGTATGTAATTCTTAAAAAGTCTAGTGGACAAGCTATTTGACACTCCATTTGACATTACTTGATTTTGTTGTTTGTTTACTTTTTCTCATAGAAATACTCATATCTTATTCTGACTTGTTAGTTTTGTAGAAGAAACTGGAATTTGAATATAATAAGGTATCATGAGTGATTTTAATTAAAGCGTGGTTCAACGTGAGGGATCTTGTTGGAAGTTGTTTATAAGGAGATTGTCGAGGAAATTTTGAGCCGTAAAGTTCTAACGGAAGAAGAAGTTAATCGTATTAAAGCCTTAGTTTGTAAAAGATATGGTTTAGATAGGATACCTAGTAATTCTGAGATTTTAAATTTTGTTTCTCCCGATTTAAGGGAAAAGTTCCTGAAAATTTTGAAGAAGAAACCTGTTCGTACCATTTCTGGTATTGCTGTGGTTGCTGTTATGGCTAAACCTTATCCGTGTCCTCATGGCCGTTGTATTTATTGCCCCGGCGGCCCTAATTCTGTTTTCGGTGATGTTCCTCAAAGTTATACTGGCCGTGAACCCGCTACTATGAGAGCTTTGCATAATGTATTTAACCCTTATGCTCAGGTTAAAAATCGTTTAGAACAATTGAAAACTATTGGTCACCCCATTGATAAAGTTGAATTAATTATTATGGGCGGTACTTTTCCTGCCTATCCGCTTTGTTATCAAGAGTGGTTTGTTAGACGATGCTTAGACGCTATGAGCAATGAACCAACTTTAACCTTAGAAGAAGCTCAGAATAAGGCTGAGAAAGCCGCCATTAGGAATATTGGCATTACTGTGGAAACTAGACCTGATTATTGTAAAATAGATCACGTAGATCGCATGTTAAAGATGGGAGTTACAAGAGTGGAACTCGGTGTACAAACAATTTACAACTACATTTATGAACTGGTTCAAAGAGGACACACTGTGGAAGATGTTGTAGAAGCTACTAGAATATTGAAAGATACAGGGCTTAAAGTAACTTATCATTTGATGCCTGGGCTACCTGGTTCAAGTTTTGAACGTGATATTAGAGTATTTCAACGTGTTTTCTCCGATCCTAGGTTTAAACCTGATGAATTGAAGATCTACCCTACATTAGTTATTCCTGGTACCATTCTATACGATATGTGGCGAAAAGGTGAATACACCCCCTTAACCGATGAAGATGTTATTCGACTATTGGTTGAGGTTAAGAGGAAATATATTCCGAGATATGTACGCATTAAGCGAGTTATGCGTGATATTCCAGCAACAGTTATTGCTGCTGGACCTAAAAAGGGAAATTTAAGAGAACTTGTTTGGAAAGAACTTAGGAAATTAGGAGCGCGATGTTATTGTATTCGCTGCCGAGAAGTTGGCCACGTGATGTTGAAATTAGGATTAGAACCTGATGTTGAAAACATCAAGTTGAAGACTATGAAGTATGAGGCATCTGAAGGTATGGAGTTGTTTCTTTCATACGAAGACATTAAAAAAGATATTTTGATAGGTTTTCTTAGATTACGGATACCATCCGAGAAAGCGCACAGACCTGAGATTAATGAAATGCCTTCAGCAATTGTTAGAGAATTACATGTTTACGGTCCTCTTGTGCAGCTTGGAAAAACTCCCGAAAGGAAAGAATGGCAACATAGAGGTTATGGTAAGAAACTATTAAGAGAGGCTGAGAGGATAGCTAGGGAGGAGTTTGATGCCAAAAAGATTTTAGTGACTAGTGGCATAGGAGTAAGAGAGTATTATTATTCTTTGGGTTATCGAAGAGATGGACCTTATGTTTCTAAATATTTAGTTTGAGGTGGATTAGAGTGAGTGAAAATGCTTACGAAGGTTATAGAGGAAAAGCAAGAAAAATTTTGGAGAAATTTAATGTTAAGGTTTGGAGTGTTGTAGAGATCATCACAAAGATTGGAGTTTTTCGCGGTATTATTTTGCCCAGATATCAGCTTGCTGATGATAAACATATTACGATTAAGCTTCCTACAGGGTACAATACTGGATTAAATGTTGATGAAATTATTGAAATAAAAGAAATTGGCTATGAACCTGGGCGATATAAACTTCCATCTCCAAGCGTTAAGCCCGATGAAAAGAAGCCAAGAGTTCCTTTATTAGGATGTGGAGGTACGATTGCTAGTAGGCTTGATTACCGTAGCGGTGCTGTTATTCCTGCTTTAACTCCTGAAGAGCTTTATAGTATGGTTCCTGAACTAGCAAATATAGCTTTCGTTTACCCAAGACTTTTATTCGAATTATTTAGTGAAAATATGACTTCTGAACATTGGATTAAGATAGCAAAGGAAGTTGAAAAGGAAATTAATCAGGGAGGAGCGTATGGAGTTGTTTTGGGTCATGGAACGGATACTATGAGTTTTACTGCTGCTATATTGTCTTTTATGTTAAGAGATTTGCCTGTTCCTGTCGTATTGGTTGGTTCCCAGAGAAGCAGTGATCGCCCTTCCAGCGATGCTGCTATGAACTTGATAAATGCGGTTACTCTTGCTTCCAAGGGTGATATTGCTGAGGTTACTGTCTGTATGCATGGTACCACAAGTGATAATTATTCGCTAATTCATAGAGGTACCAGAGTTAGAAAGATGCATTCTTCCCGTAGAGATGCATTCAGAACAATTGGTGATATACCGCTCGGTAAAGTTGAGAATGGGAAAATAATCATGTTTAAGAAAGATTATAGGAAGAGATCTAGTGGAAATGTCATTGCAGATGTAAAACTTGAGGATCGTGTAGCCCTAATATATTTCTATCCGGGCATGAAACCAGATGTTATACACCACTTTATTGATACTAGGTATAAAGGGATTGTAATCGCTGGAACTGGCTTAGGACACGTTTCAATTTACCTCTTTGATGCTATAAAGAGGGCAATTGATGAAAACATCCCAGTTGTTATGACAACTCAATGCCTCTGGGGCTTTGTAGGCATGAATGTTTACGAAACTGGTAGAGATCTCCTAAATTTGGGTGTAATTCCTGCTATGAACATGCTTCCAGAGGTAGCTTATATGAAATTGATGTGGATCTTGGGACATACGCAAAACATGGATGAAATAAGGAAACTTGTACAAACAAATATTGCTGGTGAGATTACTGAGGGAGAACCTTATAATGGATACGTTATCCTACAAGGAGGAATTCCAGGGGTCGATGAGTTTATTAAACAGCTTTAGACCTATTATCATCATTTGCTGGATGTAATCTCTTTTAATTTTTGTTGAAGCACTCTACTAACTGTTGCACCGTCAATCCTGCCCCTAACTTTGTTCATAACCATGCCCATTAGGGGACCAAAAGCTCCCATCCCACGTTTTTTGACTAAGTCTAAGTTTTCTTGAATAATTTTTTGGATGATTTCCTTAAGTTCGTCTTCTGAAATGGCTAGAACTCCTGCCTCCTTTACGATGTAATTTAGATCATGATTTGGATTTTTAGCCCATAAAGTTAATATGGTGGGAATTGCTTCTTTTGCAAACATCCCACGAGATAGTGCTTCAAACATTTCCTTCAAATGTTTTTCTGTAAGATTTTCTACCGGCACTCCATCTCTATGTAAAGCTTTTAATGTCTGAAGCAAGGTGGATGCTACAAGAACTGGCGATAACTTGTATTTTTTCACTATTTCTTCAAAAAATCTGTGTAATCCATCGTAGACAAGCATTTCTGCGAATTCTTTAGTTAGATTATACTCTTTAATTATTCTTTTTACTGCATCCCAGGGATATTCTGGGAGCTTCTTTCTTATTTCTTCTATCCTCTCTCGAGAGATCGTGAAGGGTGGAGTATCTGTATCAGGATATAATCTTGCCTGACCATGCAATTCTCTAATTAAAGAAGATGTCCCGTCTTCTTTTACTTGCCTAGTTTCTTCCGGCACTCCTTTTAAGGCCATTTGGGCGCGTTCAACGACCAATTTTAATGCTCGTCTAGCCTCTTTTTCCTCGCCAACAACTATTACAACAGCATCATTTTCAGTTTTTCCTACTTGTTCAAAAACTTTTTTGATTTCTTCTTCGGAGAACCCGTAAGATACTAGGTTTTCATCTGAGTGAATTATGCCTTTTAGTGTTGTATAGGCTTTTACTCTGTCTGCAAATTCTGTTCCAAACCTTCTATTTGGCTGTATTTCTCTGCCCAGTAATCCTCCAAATCCCTTAAGGTTTAAAGCTAGTACTTTTTCTCCTCTCTCTATGGCTTTCTTTACAAATTTACATTTTGTGTTTTTAAATATCTGTGTTACGTCAACAAAATGCTCCTGAATATCTTCTGGTTTTATGTTTCTATTATTAAGTTCATTTTTTATTTTTATGAGTTCAAGTTGTCTTTTTATTTCCATGTTTATGGCCTTAGGGATTAAATCTAAAAGCTGCACTCCCTTAAGCTCTACTCTTGCTCCACCTTCAATACTTACATTAATATCTTGTCTTATAGTTCCTAAGCCTCTTCTAGCTTTTCCAGTTGCTTTTAGGAGCGTGCCCAAACGCCTTGCAGCTTCTACTACTTCTTGAGGGGTTTTCATATCTGGTCCTGTTACTATTTCTACGAGAGGTATTCCAAGTCTGTCAAGCTTATAGTAGACAATTTTTCCTCTACTTTTTTTATCGTCTTTTCTTGCCGCTTCTTCCTCGAGATAAACGTGCAAAATACTTATTTTCTTCCCGTCAATGGGGATGTAGCCACCACCGCCCATATATATTGTTCTTTGAAAGCCACAAGGAACCGAGCCGTCTAGGTAGTTTTTTCTGCAGACATGCAGTTCGTCAACAATATTACAGTTTAATAGTAAGCAGATCATGATTGCTATATCTACAGCTTCTTCGTTTGGCGGAAATGGTGGTGTTTCATCGAATTCATATGAACATGTGGTGTCATTGTATCCTTCATAAATTATGGTTAGTCCTTTTTCGAATTCTCTTAGCATGGCTTTATCAAATTCTCCCATTTCTCCCATAACTGGCCTAAAAAATCTTTTAACGTAGAAATCAGGCTCATCTGTACGAAGAAGTACAGGACAACGGCAAAAAAGTTTTTTCTTTGTATCAAGTTGGACGTGAATCTCCAAACCAGCCTTAAACCCAAGTTTTTCGTAGTCAAATTCTTGTGTCATATTTTTCACCTATTTTTCGATTTTATCTTTAATTTACTCAAGGAATTCTACGGTGTCTATTATTCCATCACTATCCTCATCTATTCCTTTAACCACTCTTGCTGGGACATCTGGATTGTAAAAGTTATTTTCAGCAACTTCATCAAGATGCTTAACAAAGGCAATTATTGCTGCTCGCGTACCCCAGTATCGTTTTCCAGCCAAGATTAGGATGCCAGTTTCATCAGGGTTGAAGGGATTGGGTATTTTAACGATTATGCCGCATTCATCCTCGTAATATGTTTTGTTAGAGATTTTTGAAACGATGCGACTTTGATGAGTTATGTCAAAATATATAGGTAATTTTTCGTTTATTTTATATGTAACTGTATTAACAATTGGCCCGCCGACCAATATTAGGTTTCTTTTCATGTCTCCCTCCCTTATTTCTGTATCTAATCGAGTAATAAATTCCGGTTCGCAACGGGAGATTGATCCAAGAAATAGGGCTAAGTCTACTGCGTAATGTCCATCTCTTGCTTGACTTCTATATGGACCGTGAGAATCCGGACTTCCAATAACGATAAGGGTATCTAATTTTCCATTCTTCACGTGAGGGTATAGAAACTGTCTGGATTTTTCACTTAGCGGGATAGCGGGTAAAGGAAATTCTTCAACATCTTTTGGCTCAGCTAGGTTTAGTACTAGGTTGAGTGATTCCACTACGTAATATTTGGCTACAGCTCCCTTTTTTTCCTCTCTCTTTTGAAGCTTTATAAGGCCGGTTTTTTCTAATAGTTTAATATGATAATATATGGTTTGCTCATCAACCTTAAGGTAGTTGGCTAATTGACGCGAATACATTGGTTGAGAAGCAAGCGTTTTTAAGATTTTTAATCTTAATGGATTAGCAACCGCTAATATCTTATTAAAGTCATCAAGTAATGTGGCTGGAGCTGCGACATACTTTCCTTCTTTTTTAAATAATATGTAGGGTTCCAACGAATAACCTCCGTATGAAGATGTTTTATAATATTATAAATTATTTTATAATAGTTACCGTCAAATTCCTCGATAGTTATAGACAACTTAAAAAGTAGTTTTTGGTCTTCCAGTCGTCTAAAAAGGTTTTAGTTTTCGGAACAACTCATTATATGTAAAAGATGACTTAAACAATTCTAAATGTATTCTTAATAATGTTTAATTAGGTTACTAAAAATATCCCCCTATCAGCGTTGGGGGTTTATCAGTGTGCGGTATTATCGGTATTGTTTCGAATGACCGACATGTTGCAAGCTTACTAAGAGAGTGTCTTAAGAGATTGGAGTACCGTGGATATGATTCTGTGGGAATAACAACAATATATAACTCTACATTACACACTAAGAAAGATAAGGGTAAAATTGATGAAATACACCGAAAATTAAATTTTGATACGCTTCCTGGGCATATAGGTATAGGACATACTAGATGGGCGACACATGGTCCTCCTTCGAAGCGTAATGCTCATCCGCATATGGACTGTACGGGGAAAATAGCTGTTGTACATAACGGGATCATAGAGAATTTCTTAGAGCTGAGAAAGCAACTTGAAGAAAAAGGCCATGTATTCCAATCAGACACCGATACTGAAGTTATTCCGCATTTAATTGAGGAATATATAGCAACGGGTTACAATTTGGCAGATGCTGTGCGAGAAACACTTAAACAATTAAAGGGCTCGTACGCTATAGCTGTTATATATGCTGAAGAACCAGATAAGATTGTTTGTGCTAGGAAAGATAGTCCCTTAGTTATTGGAGTTGGTGAAAAAGTTGTTTATTGCGCATCTGATATACCAGCCTTCTTACCAATGACCAACAAGGTAATTTTTCTTAATGACGGTGAACTTGCAATATTGACGCCCTATAGTGTGACTGTGCAAAATCTTGAAGGTGAAGTTTTAACAAAGGAAGTCAAAATCATTAACTGGACTGCAGAGATGGCCCAAAAAGGAGGATTTCCTCATTTCGTTTTAAAAGAAATTCATGAACAACCTAGAGCAATAAGAGACACCCTAAGGACACGACAGGAATACGTGGATGTTTTTGTTGAAAGCATAATGAAAGCAAAGCGAATATATTTTGTAGCTGCTGGAACTTCTTACCACGCAGGATTAACTGCCACGTACATGTTTTCGAAGCTTGCAAAAACATATTCACAAGCAGTAATTGCCTCCGAGTTTCCAGAGTTTATTGGCGAAACTTTAGATGAAGACACTGTGATTGTAGCAATAACTCAATCAGGTGAAACAGCAGACACATTGACCGCCGTAAGACATGCAACGAAATATGGTGCAAAAATTTTGGCAATAACAAATGTCTTAGGAAGTTCAATAACAAGACATGCTCATCACACCTTCTACATGCAGGCAGGACCAGAAATAGGCGTAGTAGCAACAAAAACTTTTACAACTCAACTCGCAACTTTAGCATTAATAACAATAAACCTAGCAAGACAAAATGGAGCATTAACAGACATGGAAGCAAAGCAACTATTTGAGGAACTATACCAGATACCAGCGAAGGTAAAGGAGATTATAGAAACCCATGAAGAAAGAGCAAAAACTCTTGCAGAGAAATGCTATCTTAAGGATAATTTTTATTTCCTAGGAAGGGGAATAAGCACTGCAACAGCATTAGAAGGCGCTCTGAAACTTAAAGAAATATCGTATATTCATGCAGAAGGATACCCAGCAGGTGAATCAAAACATGGTCCCATAGCTCTTATAGAACCGGGTTATCCATGTGTCTTTATAGCACCAATGGACGAAACTCATAAGCATATAATAGGGAATATCATGGAAATGAAAGCAAGAGGTGCAGAAATAATAGCGGTAATAGATAAAAGCGATCAAGACGTGTCACAACTAGCAGATACTGCCTTTAAAATGCCATCTACACCCGCTATATTCACACCAATAACCTACATCATCCCTCTTCAACTATTCGCCTATTATGTAGCAGTAAAAAGAGGAGCTGATCCAGATAAACCTCGTAACTTAGCAAAATCAGTAACAGTAGTTTAACCTAATTTAACAACTATTTTAAATTATTTACGAATTCTTTTGCAGGTTTTGCAGCAATAACTTAAGTTGAAGAGAAGTTTATAGAAATGTAGATATAATGCTTAGCATCTTAGTTTTATTGGTAGTAATCGGAGGTTTATGATTTGTGGATGATTTATAGGCCCGATGCTGTTACTGTTTGGCGTAATTCTGAAGTTAAGGATAGGCTTAGTCGATATTATGCAATTATGAACGATGAATTACCTGCTAAGTTTCTAGTTGCAAAAAAGGTTTCGGTTAACGTGGATTTAAATGAAAATATTGAAAAGCTTTGGTATATACACGAGAAAACTAGTGAGAAGTTTAGGTCTTTACTTAAGAAAATAGATGCTGGTGAAGTCCATCTTGAAAATCTAGATACTCCTAAGGTTTCTTATCTGGATCTAAAAATAGAAATCGCTTATCGTATTCTTCAAAAATGTTGTTTCTGTGAAAGACGATGCAAAGTCAATAGATTAAAAGGGGAAAGAGGTTTTTGTAGGATTGATGAGAAAGCAAGAGTTTCTACAGCTTTTCTCCATATGGGAGAAGAAGCTCCACTAGTTCCTTCTGGGACAATCTTTTTTGCTGGATGTAATTTTGGTCCTTGTGTTTTCTGTCAGAACTACGATATTTCAAATTATCCCGAAAATGGTGAAGAGGTAACACCGGAAAAATTAGCTAGAATTGTTAACAGTCTCAAAAGGGAAGGTGCGCGGAACGTCAATTGGGTAGGTGGAGAACCTACACCAAATGCGTATCATATAATCGCTTCTATGAAGCATACTACCGTAAATATTGCTCAACTATGGAATTCTAATATGTACTGTTCAAAGGAATTAATGAAACTACTTTTAGATATCATTGATTTTTGGCTTCCAGATTTCAAATACGGAAATGATAAGTGTGCTGAGCGTCTCTCAAAGGTTTCAAACTATTGGAATATAGTTTCCAGAAATCATAAGATGGCTTATGATGAAACTGTCGCACAGGGCACATCTGGTATGATCATTAGACATTTAGTATTACCGAACCATATAGAATGCTGCACCCGCCCAATATTAGAATGGATCGCTAAAAACTGCTCCAAAGCATTAGTAAACATCATGGGACAATACCGACCCCTATTTCAAGTTCCAGGAAACCCAGAATATAGTGATATAGATAGGCGCCCCACGGGAAAGGAAATGGAAAAGGCATACAAAATTGCAGATGAGTTATATATTTTGTGGAGACCAGTTAGCTGAATATTTAAACTATCAACACGGAGTAAACGAAGTGCATGAGTGAAGAAAAGCTATTTTTTCTCTTTTGAAAGCCACCATTCTAAGTATTCTTTTCTTCTTCTCTTTCTCTCTTCCTCTTCTGTAAGGTAGTTTTTTCTTTGCTCATTTCTAATTCTATCTAGTTCTTCTCTTTTTAAGGAAAGCCCGCATGTTTTACAAACATACATAAATCTATTGCGGTCCCATTTCATTTCTCCTCCACATTCTGGACATATGGGCATATTTACCACCATTTTAAATTATGAATGGTATCCACCCACCTCTTTTAACAAATTTTCCTTTTATAGCTATTTTTTCACCACAATATTTACATTTATTTCCTTCGGCTAAATTCCATTCAACTATATCAAAACCGAATCGTCTCACCAAAAGCTTACCACAGTTTGGACAATAGGTATTTTCACCGTCGTGGCCTGGAACATTACCCACATACACATAATGCACTCCTTCTTCTAAAGCTATTTTTCTAGCTTTTTCTATGGTGGATACTTGGGTTGGTGATACATAAGTCATTTTGTAGTGGGGATAAAACCTTGAAAAGTGTAGAGGGGTATCGGGACCGAGACTTTCAACCAGCCACTTGCAGAGAGATCTAATCTCGTCCGCATCATCATTATAGCCTGGAATAATAAGGTTGGTGATTTCAACATGTATACCTTTATCCTTCATCATTTCGCATGCTTCGAGTACGGGTTTTAAACTTGGTGCTCCACATAGCTCTTGATAAAAGCTATCTTTAAAAGCTTTAACGTCTACATTAGCGGCATCTATATGTGGTAAGAGTTCTTCTAATGCTTCTAAAGTGATGTAACCGTTAGTGACAAGAACGTTGAATATGCCTTCTTTATGTGCAATTTTGGACACATCAAAGACATATTCCCACCAAATTAATGGTTCGTTGTATGTGTAAGCAATAGATTCACATTTGTAGCGCTTTGCCAATTCTACTATTTTTTCCGGTGAAATTTCTTCAGTTTTTATTTGACCCGGTGATGATTGTGATAAATGCCAGTTTTGACAAAATTTACAGAAAAGATTACAGCCTACTGACGATATTGAAAACGCTAAACTTCCAGGGTAGAAGTTGAAAAGCGGCTTTTTCTCTATTGGATCAACGGCCATTGCTGATACTGATCCGTAAATTAATGTATATAATTTTCCATCTATGTTTTTTCTTGTTCTACATGCACCCACTTTATTGATTTCTAATACACAATGTCGTGGGCAGAGATCGCATCTTACCTTGTTATCTGGTAGCTTCGTGTAGGGTGCAGTTGCTTCCTTTATCATTTTGCTTCCTCCTACTCGTATTCACCATTGTTTTGAATAAAAGTCTTTCTATACTTTTGTAAATTGTCTAATTTAGAACCAGCATCTTCCGATACATGTTAATAACTATTAATCTTATTATGTGTAGTTAATTTGAAAACTAAATTCATGAATTTTATTATGAACAATCTCTATTAAACTCACACACGATTAGTGAAAAAAGGTGTAACATATGGGCCAATACTTCTTTGTTGTTTCGGGAGAACTAGAATCTTTACCTTTTGCTGAGATAAAGGCTATTTTGGAAAGTGAAAATATCAACTACAGAGTTATTGATACGTTGGATCAAGTAATTATATTAGAATGTTCTGATAATCCGTGCAAAATTATTGCTAAACGAGCTGCTTATACACATGTATGTTGCAAATTAATATTTTATTGCGAAGCTAACATTTTTGATATCGAAAGCCGTATAAAAGACTTATCATTTGACGATTTTTTGACTGGGAAGTCTAGTTTCTCTATTAGAATTAAACGTATAAAACAATCTTCTCCCCACATAAGTACCATCAAATTAGCGAAACATATCGGGACAAACATACTGAAAGATGTAAAGAATATCAAGGTTGACTTGGAGACCCCTGATATTTCTTTTTACGGCGTTTTAACAGGAGAGGATTTCATTTTTGGTGTTTGTGAGGCTGAAATTGATCGAGGCGCCTTTAATTTTAGGGCTACACATTTGCGTCCATATATGCATCCAAGTTCTATGAGCCCGTTCCTTTCTAGACTTTTAGTTAACCTTTCTAGAGCAAGAAATAACAGTATTTTTTACGATCCTTTTTGTGGAGCGGGTGGGATTCTAATTGAAGCTGCCCTAATAGGCTGTAGAGTTATTGGTTCCGATATCAGCCCTAAAATGGTTAAAGGTGCTATGTATAATTTGAGACATTACGGTTTAAATGTAAATGCGCTGCTTGTTGCCGATGCAAGATTTGTAAGAATTTTGAAAGTTGATTCTATTAGTACTGATCCCCCCTATGGAATTTCTTCCTCTACCATGGGTAGTCCTCTTAAGAAACTAATTTATGAATTTATTGAAAACATTCCGTCAATGCTTAAAAAGGAGGGTTGTGCTGTGGTTGCCACTCCTATTTGGGTTCCAACAGAAGAATTTATTGCATCTTCTGGTCTTAAGCTTGTTGAAGTTTATTTAATGCGTGTTCATAAGAGTTTAATACGCAAAATAGTCATTTTTAGAAATATATGAGGTGTCCAATTTGAGAATCATTTTTTTGGGGACCTCGGGTAGTATGCCAACAAAAGAAAGAGGGTTACCAGCTATTGCCATTAGGAAAGAAAGTGAACTACTACTTTTTGATTGTGGAGAGGGTACCCAAAGACAAATGTTTAAATTTAATTTAAAGATGGGAAAATTATCTAAAATATTTGTTACCCACCTTCATGGTGACCATGTACTTGGCATACCAGGTTTAATTCAAACTTTTTCACTTTTAGGCCGAAATAAGCCTCTAGAAATTTATGGTCCTCCAGGTTTACATGGGTTTCTCGAAGCCATTTTAAAAACTGTTAAATTTACATTAACTTTCGATATAAAAGTCCACGAGGTTGAAAAAGGGATCGTGGTTGACGGCCGAAATTATTACGTAGAATGTATGCCAGTTGATCACGGAATTTATACTCTTGCTTACGCTTTAATTGAAAAGCCTAGGCCCGGAAAATTTTCTCCTGAGAAAGCCGAGTCACTTGGAATACCTAGGGGTCCCTTGTGGAAGAAACTTCAATTAGGTGAACCAGTTACGTTAAAAAATGGGAGAGTTATTCATCCAGAACAGGTTATTGGGGAGCCTAGACCTGGAAGAAAAATAGTTTATAGTGGGGATACCAGGCCTTGTGATGAAATGGTTAATTTTGCGCGCAAAGCTGATCTCCTAATTCATGATGGAACCTTTAGCTGGAGTTTAAGAGAGAAAGCTCTGGAAGGTGGTCATTCAACAATTGCTGATGCAGCGGAAATTGCCTTAAAAGCTGGTGTAAAAAAATTAGTACTTTTTCACATTAGTCCAAGATATACTAAGGATGATATACCAAAATTAGAAGAAGAAGCCAAAAACATTTTTTCTGAAAGTATTATCTCATATGATTTTTTAACTATCGATATACCTTATTCATCTTGAATATCTATTTCAAATATGGGCTGTCCTTTTTTTGTTGGAGGTGCAAGCCAATCTATAACTTTATGAGGATCATCTGCCATAATTTGTACAACAATTGGACCAAGAGGCGTTTCAGCATAAGCGTCGCAAAAATGTATCTTACCCATGAACGCAGCTTGCTTGCGAAGATAAAATATAATGGTATTCCCGCTCATACTTCTTTTAAATACTGAGCGAGCCGTATCAAGTATCTTTTGTTCTCTTAACAAGCGGTGGAGAGATTTTAACCCTCTACTTCCCTCTATTTCTCCTATTAGGTACGTTTTTCTACCTATTTTCTCTATTTTACAGTCAATGTTTGGTATAATATTTTCAATTGCCTTTTTCACTTTATTTACGTCTTCAGTTGGATATATTGGAGCTTCGACTCTTATTTTTATCATGAGTTAACCTCGATTACGTTATTGGGTATCGGAGGCCAAATTTACTAGAATGTTTTTTAAGATACTGATTACTTTTTCCTTAAATTCCTCTTCGGTTCCTTCATTCTCTATTTTAAAAAATCTTACATTTTCTTTTAATATTTTTTTGGCAATGTTAATTACTTTTTTATATTTTTCTTCTTCCCAGACATCTCTCTGTATAAATTCTTCTTCCCGAAGTTTGTCTTTCTCTCCTTCGCTCCTTTTAAGCACTCTTTTTAATCGAGTTTCTAGTGGGGCCTCTATTGCAATTAAATAAAATATGTCGTTGAACTTCTTGTTAAAATATTTGACTTCGCCTGAATCTCTTATTCCGTCAATAAATATCGCATCTGTGTCACGTTCTTTAATACGTTCATTTAGTAAATTATATGTTAAGATCGCTATGGCATCTTCACCAAGTTCATTTCTTGCAATATCACCTATTTCTTGAAACATATATCTTTTTACTTCATTGTAACTTTTTACGCCAAATTTTTTTTCAAACAATTCTCTGTAATGGGTAAATAATGCATAACTCATTTTTACGGAAAGAGAAGACCATCCTTTTTGTTTTAACCACTCTTTGGAAAAATTTATAAAAGTAGTTTTTCCGGAGGCAGGAAGGCCACAAATTCCTAGAACTAACCTCAAATATCTTCACTCTCCAGTTAAAGAAACATGCCTGACCATCCGTTTTTCTTTAGTTGTTTTCTCGCAAAATCTAGCGCTTCTTTTAAAATTTTTTCATCGATTACTTTTTTGTTCTTTAAAATTGCCATGTGCAGAGCGTTTTTTAACACTTTCTCTTTTAAATCTCTACCGGAGAAACCTTCGGTTTCTTCTGCTAATTTCCATAAATTAGCCTTTATTGGGATGGGTAAACGTCCAGCGTAAAGGGTTAGTATTTTATATCTTTCTTCTTTTGTGGGTAGTGGAAATTCTATTTCCTCTTCAAACCTGTTTCTTATGGCTGGATCAAGCAATTCTGGAGCATTTGTTGCACCAATGGTAACAATTCCTAGGTTAGGATGTAGTCCGTCCATTTCTGAAAGTAATGCATTAACTACTTCCGAAACGTCGCCCCTAATAGATTGATATCTTCTATCTAGACCTATTGCATCAAGCTCATCTATGAAAATTATACAGGGAGCAGATTCTCTAGCTTCGCCAAAAAGTTGATGAATTCTTCTCGCCCCATCTCCTACGTGAAGCCCAATAAGATCGGTTGCTCTAGTTAGAAAAATAGGTACATTTGTTTCGGAAGCTAAAGCTTTAGCCATCATTGTTTTTCCAGTTCCAGGAGGCCCGTAGAAAAGTATATTTTTTGGAGCCCATTCTCCGAATTTTTCGGGATGTTTCAAATATTTTTGAATAATTTTACATTTGTTTTTTGCTTTTTCGTGACCTATAACATCTGAGAATTTTACTTTGGGAATTTCACGAACAATCGGACTTACATTAGATATTTCAAGTTGAATCTTGGTTTTGCTACTAATTCTACCTCCGCTACGGGGTGAAACTTTTACTACTTCAAAAGCAAAATCGGGATACATAAATTGATCAAAGAGAAAATCTCCTTCTTTAACGTAAAAACCTGACCATTGTTCTTTAGCATATGCCTCAAAAAGCCTTAAATTATCTGTTGTAATTGCTGTAGGTCTGTCATCACTAATGGATCTAAGTGGATAACCCACTGGTTTCAAAACTACTAACCTTAGGGAAGGTATACTGATTCTTTTGCCACTTGCTTTTACCTTGTCTACCTCGCCAGTACCTGTCGATGCATGACGTAATTTCTGGTTTTTTCGTGTCACTTGATCACCCCATGGTTGAGTGGTATTAGTTCCTTTTTTCTCCTTCTTTCCTTTTTACTTCAAAAAACATTTAAATCTTTTGTAATAAGTAGAAAAATTGTTGCGATACTATTAATTTTAAATTGTAAAATATTTTTGTTGTTTTTTGTCTCTTTATGGCGTGCTGTTTTATTTTCATTTACGCGTATAATTTGCAACCCTGGGTATTTGACGACCCAGAGAAATTAACAACTACATCGACATTTATTTCAATTAAAAATTTAGATAGAAATGTCTTTGTTTATTTCTTTTTCACATCATTTTCTATTTTTGATAGATACCAATTATACTTCGGGTCTTTCTTCAGTAAATCTTTCAATAGGTGTGCGCCATTCTTAACTATAAGCGAAAGGTAGGCAACTCGTCTTCCTAGGCTCTCTGCAGCTCTGAGAGTGGTTTCTGCATCAAAATCCTTTTGTTCAAGTAACCGTTCGAAACTGTCGGTAAACCACGATCTTTTTGTCCAGCCGTATGCACCTATATATGATTCTGGGCCGTCCCCTGCAATTGGGATACTTCCCATAACAAGTGCGTGAGTTATGGCTTGAATCATTGTTAGTTCTGCTCCACCACCTAGGTCTGTGCCTTGAGCTATTACACCTATAACTTTCATGAATTTGGGAGGAACATCTCCGCTTGATCCATAGACAGTTTGTCCTAGTCTGTCTATGAAGGCTTTAAGATTAGCTGGCATACCTAGGTGATATACTGGTATACTATATATTATTCCATCAGCTTCTAACCATTTTTCCTTAAGTTCGTGAAAATCGTCTTTAACCATACAATCCTTATACTCTAAACATAACAAACAGAAATCACAGGTGTATATTGTTTTTCCTGCTAGTGTGTAGAACTCAGTCTCCACATATTCTGGTGCAACGCTTTTTGCAGCCTCTAAAGATTTCTTTAACAAAAACTCGCTATTACCGTGTCTAAGACTTCCACATATACCCAAAATCTTAACTTTAATCATATTTTAACACCTTCACGAATTTATATGCCCATATTCCCATATTACAGATATTTATATGCCCAACAGCTCCTCAACCTTTTTCGTAAAGCGAGTCCACCACTCTTTTGCAGATTTTTCAAGATCGCTTGTAAATTGTTTGCACCATTCTTCTGATTCAAATTCACATGCAGCTGACTTCATTAACTCCAATAGTCTTTTACTGTCCCAGAATGTTGGTAGAGCATTCGCTTTTCTCTGATATTCCACTAGTAGTTTATAGTACTTCTTTGCATGTTCAAACGGATCAATATTTAGCCCATAAACTTCCCGATAGAGCTTTAATAATATCCCCTCTGCTAATCTTCTGTGGAATCTGCACCAACCAGCATTGTCCATCGCATATTCTTTCACGGCTCTATCTAACGCTACTGATGCAAAGAGTTCTGGGTCTGAGAAAACGTTAGCATAGTAAGTCCAATATCTTCCAAGAACATACAATGGAGCTATCATTCCGGGAGTCCAATAGTAATTTGGTGTTATATGTCCATTTTCTCCATAAGGAACATAAACAGCTACGTCTTCAAAACGTATGTTTTGCTGTTCAATTCTATCTTTAAACATTTCGTCTAATTTTTTAGCAGCTGCCCTAAGACCATTATTCATAATTAGTCTAAGTATGTTGTTGTCTCCCTGTATTATTTCATTAATAAGTTTAACAGCAAGTTGAGCATTATGTTTAGAATATTTAACGTCATAATTCTGTGGATCAAAATAGGGTTTAGCATCAATTCCCACTTCTTCTGGTTTCAACAAATCTTTTTCGAGAAGTTCAAATATCCATCCTAAAATATTACCAGTTTCTATCGCATCTAAGCCTGCTGAATCAATTTCTTTTATGACCCTGTCGGCTTCATATATGTCGAAAACTCCTATCATCGGGCCTGCGCCATGATATGGCTCGTAATCTACATGTTTGCCTTGTCTAACTTTTTTGCATTTGACGGGGCACGGTTCTCCGCATGTGAACCAGTTGCCAGTATCTATAGCTTCCTTTTTAAAGGGCTTATGGAAGTACTCCATTAGGATGTTAAAGAGTTTTTTACGTTCCTCCTTAGATAGGTATATCATTTTCCAATTAAATAAAGGAACTTTATCTTGATAATGTGGATAATTTGATCCAAATGTTCCTCCAGCTCTATATTCATGCGCGTAGTGATATTTATCGGTTGAAAGACGTAGAGATTCGATATAGGAACTATCAAGTACTTCTGCAATAATACTGTCTGCCACAATGAATTTTGATATATCCTTTAATGGGAAACGTGGCTGATACTGTCCTCCACCTATGATCCCTATGATCCCGTGCGCTCTAAATAGAACGCTTCCCCCTCCACCTCTAGCAGCCCAATCTTCCACGAGTATTCGACGCTGATTGTAGTCTATGCTAGGAACGTAAAGTCCTGCCAGCGATGTTTTAGCGGCTGCGGGGCCTACTAGGATCATACGTGCTCTATTCTCTCCGATGAAATCCCAATAATTATCAATTATATAATGTGCCAGAGCCTCAGTTCCTTTGAAATTTTTATATCCCGTATATATGTCCCAAAGTCTCTTTTCCTCCAATGTTACAATATTTACATCTATTTTTCCGTTTTGGTCTCCTTTTATGAAAATTAATGAAGGTAATTCAGATTTACCCTCAATGCAGATCGCATCAATGCCTGTTCTCATGAAACTATAGGCAGCGCCGCCTACCGCTGATATATGTAGACCTCTAGTTAGGGGGCTTCTAAAAACGGCAATAAGTCTATGGCTTCCATAAAACATACTTCCAGCAAAAGCACCTTTCCCCACGAGAAGAACGTTATGTGAATTATAGACATCATATTTATAACTTTCATAGATGTCTAAATGTAATTTTATACCGGCATCTAAGGGGCCTAGAACATCATTCTCAAAATCTTCAACTCTAAATTTACCCGTTGAAGCATTGATGTAAAGTATCTTGTACTTGAGGCTCACTTAATAAACCTCCTTCTGAAGTATGAAAATTAAAGTCCTTTTAAATTTTTAGTCCCTCTCCTCGTAAAAAATATATTATATAAAAGTCAAATTAGTTCCCTTAAAGCATTTAAACCACTTATCAAAAGTAGTCCAAGAGGGAACAACCATGGAAAAAATTAGAGCCTTTATAGCAATTGACATCGATGTCCCAGATATTGTAAACAAAATTATACAAATACAGAAAGAAATAGAAAGTTTAAATGCTGCAAAAATGAAGCCAGTGGAACCACAGAACCTTCATTACACAATACGCTTCCTAGGAAACATAACAAACGAACAAGTGGATGAGATATACAAAATAATGCAAAAAGTTGAATTAGAAGCATTCCAACTCATTGTGAAAGGAATAGGAGCATTTCCAAGTATTAGTAGACCTAGGGTGATTTGGGTAGGAGCTGGAGAAGGCTCTGAAAAAATTATAAATATATATAACCAAATAGAAAAGGGATTAAGAAAATTAGGCTTTAAATCGGAAGGAAAACAATATGTACC
>Ga0180300_10000146_pt1 | contig 27522 bp, 22 predicted proteins | sample GuaBasSediGuay15_FD_121798 | JGI IMG/M metagenome (GOLD analysis project Ga0180300, IMG submission 121798) | Subseafloor sediment microbial communities from Guaymas Basin, Gulf of California, Mexico - Guay15, Core 4569-2, 21-24 cm | ecosystem: Environmental > Aquatic > Marine > Hydrothermal...
ATACTTTTTGATTTTGTCAAACTTAGATTTACTAAATGCAAAATTTTTAGAAAAATTTATTAATATGGATGAGCATAATATAAAATATATGGCACAGAGAATCACGCTCAAAAAGTTATCATCACCTGCACCAGGAAACATCAATAGAGATATAGATTTCATATGCAAGTCATTTGGATATTTTGCAGAGAGAGATAAACATGAAACAGCAGGGAAAATATTTAGAATCCTAGTGAAAGAAGCAGCCGGAGAATCAGAGGGATTAACCAGTGATGAATTAGCAGAGAGACTAAACTTAACTAGAGGAGCAATAGTTCATCATCTAAACAATTTTATAGAATCAGGATTAGTAATAAAAGAACGTAATACATATAAACTTAGAGCACCTAGTTTACAAAAATGTATAGAAGAAATCAGAGATGATATTGATAGGATATTAAAACAGATGATGAAGATAGCTATAGATATAGATGAAAAACTCGGGAGATACTATCGTTAACTTGAACAGCTATTATTTTTCCTCCGGTTTTTCAGGTGAGATGATATAACCCAGTCTATTTTTCCTCCATCTACCCCAAAATAAAACCACAGGAGGGAGAATAAGGATTGATGCTATTAAAGAGTATAGTATAGTCATAGCTGTTATAATACCAAATTGTTGCTCCGGTGGTATAGGAGCGAGGATAAGTATAGCAAAACCAGCGATAGTAGTAACAGCAGATATGAGAATAGACCCACCAGTATGACCAACGGTTTCATCAACTGCCTTGAGAACATCACCTGTTCTATCAGCTGTTAGCCTAAATCGTTCAACAGCATGAATAGCATAGGTTATACCTAAACCTATAGTTAGAGAGGTAACCATAACCGTCATAACATTCAAGGAATAACCTATGAGATACATAGATCCAAGTATCCAAACTACAGATACACTGACAGGTATCATAGCGATCAACCCAAGTATAGGATTCTTATAAGCAATCATTAGAACAATAGCAGCGACAATAACAGAGAAAGCTGTAGATATAATCTGGTTCCTTGTGAGAGAACTAGTTATGGTATAAACTAGTATATCCTTACCTGTTAAGGAGACTCTACAATCTTCAAATGGTGGAATATCTTCTAATAGCTCATTATATAAAACCTCTAACTCCTTACCACTCTCATTTGAATCACTTTTAGATGAAGAAACAGTTGTATAAACTCTAATTACAGTTGCATCATAGCTACTGCCATTTTTGTGTAAGACACTTTTAACATCACCACTATACTCACTGCTAGCTAATAGATAATCGTATAATTGTTTAACATCTCCATCATCTCCAGGTATGCCACTAGAATCTATATTAAATAGCTTTGTTAAACTATTGTTATCTTGAATAGCTTTTCTAATCAAAGTTAAAATTGAAGTTATCTTGGTAGAACCATCTGGAGTCTTTGAAACAAATCTATCATCCATTGTATTATCTTGAAATTCAGCTATCTTCTTTAATACCTCAACCCTTGCTATATCTCCTTCTATGAGAATGTATTCTTGATTTTGACTTGAAAATGGGAATTCATCGTTAATATCTTCCATGGTTTTCATCACTGAACTACCAGATGGTAGAAATTCCTCCATACTGAAACTTGTTTGTAAACCAGTTGCTCCAATGGCCATAAAGATCGTTACCAATATTGATATTGATAATAATGTTTTAGGATGTCTACATATGATATCTGATAAACCACGCATTGTTTTATCTAGAGAGAAACGTTTTAAATTATTAACTTTAATTTTTTTCTTCCTATCAAGTATATATCTAACTGCTGCCTGTAAAGTTACAGTTACAATAAAGGTATAGAATATACCGATAGCACATAGTATACCGAAATCTTGAATCGTTGGTATAGTAGCTGTTAGAAAAGAGAGGAAAGCTATTATAGTTGTAATTGTAGCTAATAGCATCGCCATACCTATATCTCTTATCGATGATACAATAGCCTCTCTAGGGGTTTTGCCTTTTTTAAGTTCAGTTCTATAGTTATGGAATAAATGTATGGAGTAATCTACACCAAGACCCATGATTAATGGTATGAGAGCTACTGCCATAGCGTTAAACTTTATACCTAACAACACCATTGTACCAAAAAGCCAGATTATAGATATACTGAGACCTGCCAATGGAAGTATAACATATGATGGCCTTCTAAAAGATATCGTAAGTATAAGGATTATAGCTGTAAATATACCTGGAGCTATCATTCTATTTGCAGCATCTGTGGTTTTATTTATCTCAGAGAGTATTAACCCTGAACCAGTTACATTCATAGATATAGCTTCTAAACTAGAATCCATGGATTCAACTGCATCTGCAATCTCTCTACTGGTCTTCTTCAACTCATCCTCTGATATAGAGCCGTTCATCATAACAAGTATAAGAGTTGACCGTGGTTTAGATCTAGAATCTTTCGAGAGAAATGTTAGAATAGAATTCTTTAGATCCTCCATGAAAAATGGTTTGATAAATAATGTAGAATTAGAATAGCCATTATCAGGCGCTCTATCTATTATAACCCATCTGCTATCTATATCTGTTAGATCCAAGGAATCATATTCTATAAAGGTAAACATATTGTCTATATCTTCTAAGGATAAGTTTTCCTTACTATATAATCGTTGGAATAGAGAATTCAATAATGGTTTATCTTGGATTTTTTCTAGTATATGCTGTAAATATTCTGTAGATATAGAAACTCTAAACCATGGTAATTTTAGATGAGGAGTCTGATAGAATCTAACCCCTGCTCTAGTTGCTCCTATTCTAGCAGGAAACTCCATATTACCCATCCTAGGAGCTACACCAAATCTACCTATTTCATCTCTTGGAACATTGATTATAATTTTATTCTCTTTTATATTAAAATGAAAAATCGATTCATTAAGTATAACTGGTATAAAGAATTGTTCTCCATATGGTTTAATCCATAGATATACTTCTTTTTTGAAGGAAGATAAGGTATGGTTTCTAATCTGCTGAAATATATTGAGAAGATTTTCTATAGGTTTTTTGCCTATTATCCATATACTAGATGGTTCTATATGGGCTGTTATTCTATAAGTCATATTCATGTGTTCATCTGGCATTATAAGATTTCTGAATTCTATATACCATTCTACAACGTTTAATCTAGAAAAGGTTTTAACTGTAGAGTTTAGTTTAGAGAGATCATAAACCTCTATAGTAAATATCAATGTATCATTTTTTAGTTGAATATAATAGTTTTTAATATCCAGGCAATCAGCAGATTTTAATCCTGGAAGAGATGGATGATAATCGACCTCTTTAGGTTCATTTGGATCATTAAAATCGAGCATTTTGATATTCTCAATTGTTTGATTACTCATGATATCATTATATGCAGAGATAATCTCTCTATCAGAACAATCCTCCAGGTTTTTTCCAAACTCCATATTACATATCATGTCAACGAAGCTTTCTACACCTACAGTTCCCTCTACATGAGGAATTCCCTCAAGTTTCTTAGCAACCTTATATTCTTCTCTGAGAGCTTGAGGAGAAATTGAGTTTTCAGTCTTTTCTTTATCTACTTTAATAAGCAATACTTCCTGGTTTTCTCCAAAATACTGTGATACTCTTTTATTTGCATGAACCACCGCGGTATCTGGTAAAAAATCCTCCAGTGAGGTACCCATATTTAGCATAGGTACCATAGCACCGAATCCAATGGTTATAAGTAGTATCAATCCAGTGATAACCCATGGATGTTTCTCAATGATGGTACTGATCTTTGCAAGCATATGTCTTTCACCTTGAATCTCGGGAGAACAATAAAGTTCAATAGCGAGATGGTTAACTAAGATAATTAACTAATTTAAAATTATATTAATGTAATGTTTAAATGGTATATTAATATTACGATTTCGAACGGTTCGATAACGAAATAATTATATAGTAGTATCTAGTAATATATAATGATGACTGGAACATGGAGTCTAACAGATAAAAAAGGCAAACAAAGAGGAATCCTATCTATATATATCCTCCATACGTTAAAAGAGAAACCCAAGTCAGGATATGAAATATTAATGGAAATAAAAGAGAAAACAGAGGACACATGGACACCAAGTAAAGGAACAATATATCCATTATTGAAACAACTTAAAGATGAAGGATTAATAAAAATAAAGGAACAAGGAAAAAGAGGAAAAAACATATTTACAATAACATCAGAAGGAAAAAAAATTCTCAACAACCTTAGAAAACAAGGTAAAGACTGGAGAGAAAAATTCCTACAATTTAGAAAATTATTCAGCGAAATCCTTGGAGAAAAAACAGTAAACATAATAAATCTAATAACAGAGATAAGCGAGATAGCATTTTCTCTACCTGAAGAAAAAAAAGAAGAAACATTAGGTATACTTGATAGATGTCTAATAGATCTTAAAAAATTGAATAATAAAGCATAAATGGGGGAGAAGAATGAATCCAGTATCATTAACTATATGGATATTGGGCATCCTCTCTTTCATAGCAGGTCTTGCATCCATAATATCTTGGATAGTAATCAGATATAGATATAGAAGAATTAAGCCCACATTCTATTCCCCAAAGGTTGGTATAATAGTACCATGCAAAGGTAAAGATAGAAGACTTAGGGGAAATATAAAAGCCATCTGCAATCAAAATTATGAAAAATATAAAATAGTATTTGTAGTAGACTCAAAAAAAGATCCAGCATATAAGGTAATAGCTGAGACCATCAGGGATCATAGGCATGCAAAGGTTGTAACCTCTAAACCAATCGAGAGCAGCAGTGGAAAAATAGCTGCCCTACTTGCTGGCATAAAAACAATTGGAAATGTAGATATATATGTATTCGCTGATTCAGATATAAGACCTCATAAAAACTGGGTTAGATACCTCATATCACCTCTAAAAGATGAGGCAATCGGAGCTACAACTAGCTATAGATGGTATTTCCCACATAACCTATGGACTCTTGTACTATCAAGTTGGAATGCATGTACAGCAGCCACGCTTTTCCTAGGAAAATATAATTTTATATGGGGTGGCTCCACAGCTATAAGAAGAAAACTATTTGAAAAAATGGATATAGAAGAGAGATGGAAGAATAGTTTATCTGATGATCTAACTCTAACAGCCGCACTAAAAGAAAAAGGATACTCAATAAGATTTGTCCCCCAGGCTATCGTTGAATGTTTCGAAGAAAAAAACCTATATGAACTTATCAAATGGGGAACTAGACAAAATGTTTGGACAAAATGGTACTACCCGCAACTATGGAGAAAATCGGTAACCGGAGCTGTTATATTTAAAACATTAAATATAATAGGATTTATTTTAATTATGACAGGAAATACTATACAGGGATTACTATTGTTTTCACCAGTACTATTAGATTTTATCAAAGGTTGGCAACAATTTTTAACCTTCAGAGAATTCATGTTATATCCAAAAAATAGATTTGGTTCACCTCTTGCTTTTATGCTTATAAGTCCTATATCACCATTCCTAATTGCATCAAATCTATTTCTATCTATATTCAAAAAAGAAATAGAATGGAGAGGTAGAGATTATAGTATTAAACAAACGAATACCTCTAGAAAAACAAAAAACATACATCTAATATCCAGTAGAAATTAAATAGCAATTTAAAAATTTAAAATGGATATGAAGAGAAGATATAATCTAAATATACTAAGCATATACCGAGGAATTTCACTGTTTATCATCCCCCTATTAGCATATAGTCTTGCATTAATACCCCCTATGACTTTCCTATATTTCAACATAAAATTTTTTTCATTTAATATAACTCACGTCTTATTATTTGCCATTTCATTGATGCTAAGCTACTATATCCTAATTCTATCATTAATACTGTCATCAGCATTCTTCATAAATGTATTAAATCTAAGATATGAACCAGGGAAATACGAGCAAAATCTAAATGAAAAAACCTATTTAAAATACAACCTGTATTTTTTATTATACTATCCTACCTATAGAACATTGAATTTTATTGTTTCTCCACCCGTAAAAGTTTTCTATCTAAAATTGATAGGAGCAAAGATCGGAAAAAACGTATTTCTAGCATTAGACGAACTGATATTTGACCCTTGCCTGACAGAAATTGGAGATAATACTATAATTGGTTCGAAATCGATGATACTAGGACATATAGGAGAAGATAAACTTATATTAAGGAAAACAAAAATTGGAAAAAATTGTATCATAGGAACAGAATCATTAATAATGCCGGGCGTTACAATAGAAGATAATGTAGTTTTAGGTGCAAAGAGTTTTGTTACAAAAAACAAGATACTTAAAAAAGGAGGTAAATACGCTGGTATACCTGCAAGAGAGATATAAATCAAACTTATAAAAGATAAAAAGGGACCACCAAGATTGAAAATATTTTGAGATTTACAACAATTTTCATAAAGAAAGATCACAGTTAAGGTGTAACTACAAAGAAACTTAACGCCTAATTTTTTCTATAGGATTTTTCATTCCTTGTACCCCTCCCATTATCCTATATAGAGTTGGTAGACTCCCCATTGAGATTTCAATACATCTTTTTAATGATGATAAATAGGAATGAAAATAGATTAAGCTAATTTAATCCTATTTTCTAGGAAATCATAGAGTTTCTCTAATGCCTTACCTCTATGTGAAAAACTGTTTTTCTCCTCAGTAGACATCTCTGCAAAAGTACGAGTAGAACCAGATGGAATAAAAATTGGATCGAAACCAAAACCATTTGAACCTCTATTCTTAGTAGCTATAGCTCCTCTACATTCTCCTATAAAAAATAGTGCAGGAGAATCTGGTTCCTTATAAGCATATACTGACCTAAAAACAGCTCCTCTATCTCTAATACCTTCCATTAACTTTAATATACCATTAAACCCAATGGTTTTATACACATACGCTGAATATACACCAGGGAAACCTTTTAATGCATCTATAAATAAACCTGCATCTTCCAATATAAAAGTATCTTTAACCTTATCTACTAGATACTGTACTCCAAACTCAGCTACCTCTTCTAGTGTATCCGCCTGTATCTCAGGGTAACCAATATTCTTCTGTATAATTCTTACATCTAAATCACTGAGTTTCTTCTCTGCTTCCAATAGTTTACCTTTATTTCCAGTTATAAAATAAATCTCTCTCATCTATATCTCCCTCTTCTTATAATATCATCTATCTTCCTTTCAATTTCATTGATATCTCCTTTATAAAAATCTTGATAACCTAGCATCACATAGTTGAATGAATCTATATATCTTGCATGAGTAGAAGCAATCGCCTCCATGAGAAGATGCAAGTCTACGCCTTTAGCTTCAACCTCACTATTGATCTCACCTAAACCAAAATCTATGAAATGAATTTTATCCTCATAGAGTATCATATTAGATGTAGTGATATCTCCATGTATTATATCTCCATTATGAAGTTTAGCAATACTCTCCCCTATTTTATAACATAGTTTCTTCCTTTCTTCATCCTTCAAAGAATTGAATATATCTTTAATTCTACTACCGTCAAGATATTCCATAGTTATTATACCCTGTTTTAAATCAACATCATATATAATCGGTACAGCTACGCCTTGTCTTCTAGCAGCTGCCATAAGTTTAGCTTCCTCTTTAGTGCGAGTAGATATAAGTTTTTCATCTATCTCCTTAATTCTATATCTCTTATGTAATCTTCTCTTCTGAATAACTTTTCTAGCCAAATATTCTGATAGAACAATCTTAGCCTCAGCACCCTGATAGATTATCTTCTCTTCAACCACGCCATGTAACCTCCACCATATCTGTACGAAATCTTTGATCGATAGTTGTATCCTCTATCTTCATTCTTATACCACTCTTATACATTAGTAAACCTAGCCATGCTATCATGGCACCATTATCAACACATAGCTCTTTAGGCGGAACAAAAAAATCTGCACCTCGATCTTTAGCCATGATTTCTACCATCTCTCTCAATCTCTTATTAGCAGCAACACCTCCACCCAGCAATACTTCTCTTTTCTCTGTATGAGCCATAGCTCTCTCGGTAACCTCTACTAATGCTGCAAAAGTAGTTTCCTGTATAGAATAGCATATATCTTCGATATCCTCACCTTTCCTATAGTATTGCTCTGCTGCTGTTAATAGACCAGAGAAGGCTATATCCATACCTTTAACTGAGTAAGGTAAAGGGAGATATCTTTTACCCTTCAAAGCTAGTTTCTCTATAATAGGTCCGCTTGGGAAAGGTAAACCTACTATTCTACCGAATTTATCTAAACAATTACCGATACCTATATCAAGTGTTTCACCGAAAACCCTATACTTTCCCTCAGCGAAGGCTATAACCTGAGTATTAGCACCAGAAGTGTATAGTAAAACGGGATCCTCACATTCTCTTATAACACCTCTACCTATCTCTAGATGAGCAACACAGTGATTTACTCCTATGATAGGTTTGGAATATGTAGCAGCTAAAGCCCTAGCAGCAGTAGCAGCAGTTCTAAGACAAGGGCCTAAACCTGGACCTCTTGAAAAGGATACTAGATCAATATCATTCATAGATAGGTTTGATTGAGATAATGCTTTAGATATAACCTCAGCAGCATGCTCTGCATGATAATTAGCTGCCTCTCTAGGATGAATACCACCTTTTTCAGGCATATAAGTAACCATAGCATTCGCTAAAACATTACAATAGGAATTTTCATCTTCTACAATACCAACACCAAATGTATGAGCTGTACCCTCGATACCCAGAACAATCATAATCTCTATGGTAAAGTAAGGAATAGTTTAAAAGAAATTTGGTAGTCAACCAACATCATTCTAGTTAACTAATATCATGCTACCCTGACAAAATAAACAAAAAATCATTTTGAGTATGATAACAAACGATAGAATCAAGAGTTTCTAATCTGTTAATGGATATCCGCATTCCGTTGACCTAGAAGAGGTTTTTCTATCAGCTCATCTCCTTGAATCTTATGGCATATAACATTAGGAGACTCTCTCATCCAGCCAGTTGCCAATAACTGGGAAAACCAGATTAACAGCATCATCACCAAGGAGAATATCCAAATGTGAATGCTTTGGGAAACTATAAAATGTCTTATCATAACTACCAACAGATTGATATGCCCGATATATATCATCTGCAGGATCCTGCGGATCCTCTTCTCCTGCTATTAAAAGGATCGGAACAGTGATTTTATCTAAATTATCAGAGTAATTATAAAGTGTCTGTGGGTCTATCCAATAACCATTATATCTATCAGGATCTCGTCCAAAATACATATCTACGTACACACCCGCTGGTTCAGCATCTCCAATAAATAAACATTTCTTCTGAATGTAGTATGGAGTGGTTTGATTGTAAAACAAAATGGAATGATCTAGAAAATTCCATATTAACGCATAAAATATACATCTAATTAGAGAGGGTGGATAGTATGCTTTTTTTCCATCAGGTTTAACATATGCATGCCCTTCCTCCCAATATCCGTAATCATACATATTATCTCTGAACCACTGTTGAAAATCCTCTGGATTACCATAGGGAGAGGCACAAGTCGTAACTATTCCACTGAGATTTTCCACACCAATAGACATAGCATAAGCATATGCAAGATAGCCCCCATAGCTGTGACCCGAAAGAAATATCTTTTCCCACCCTGTCTTATTTTTAATGAAATCAATAGCGGTAACTACATCAATTTTTAGAAGCGTATTATCAAAATCCCAATATCGATCTACATATTCTCTTTCACTCCATGGTGCAAAAAGAAAATCTCCATCTCCATCGTGCGTTCTGAGATCAAGTAACCATACATCCCAACCTCTGGAGTAAAGATACTGAGCAAGTGAATGATTCTTATCAAAATCATATATAACATGATTACACCCCATGCCGTGAATAAAAAGAATTGGTTTTTTATATCCTATGTAACGAGTTAATGTAATGGAGGAATCATCTCTTGTTGGAATGACATAGGTTTCCTTATTTATTATAACATCAGCCCGATTAATATCAACAAATTGTGTAGAGTAAATAGAAATACCCGTTGATTGAAAAGAAACTGAGAATAAAATCAGGGTAAAGGCAATATATCTATTCCATTTAGGATACATTTCTATGAAACCCCAAGATTGTATATATAGATTAAAAATGGAAAAACCTATTAAAAACCATTGATAGAAAGGAAAAATTCGGAAGATAAATGAAATAGGGTGAAAACCTTATTTCATTAACATTATTTTTGTTCCTCTAATCAGGTTATACCTACTGATACTATTACATCATCTATATCCCATTTCTTTACTAGACTACCTTTTGGAGTAGAAACTATATTGAATTTCTCTGCCCTTGTTTCTTCAGCGATGTAATCCTTCCATTGTTTAATCATATCTTCTCTTCTATCATCTGCTATTTCTACCTCTACTTTAATTTTATCATCAACGTTTAAATTTAATTCTTTACGCATAGACTGTATTCTACGTATAACTTCTCTAGCAAAACCTTCTGCCTCTAGTTCTGGTGTAAGCATAGTATCTAATAGCAGTATTACATCCTTGGTCTCTGTTATAGCAATATTTTCTTTTTCTTGTTCAACTATATCGAAGTCATCTATTGCTAGATTGATGGTTTCACCATTAATCTCTATAGAAATCTCTTTCTCCTTCATAAGCTTGTTATATAAACTGGTTTTATCCATCTCCTCTAAAATCTTAGACACTTGTTTCATCTTATCTTTTAGTTTGGGTCCAAGTATAGAATATTTAGGTTTAACCTGTTTTATAACAAATTTATCTTTGTTTCTATCAAACCTTATATTTTTAACATTAATCTCTTCTATAAGTAGATCTAATAGATCTTTAATGGAATTCTCTACCTCTTTAGTACATACTAAGGTTGCTTCTCTAAGAGGATATCTAACTTTTATCCCTATTTTTGCTCTCAGAGCTCTACCTACTTCTACTAGATCTCTTATACGTTCCATGCCTTTTTCTAATTCATCATCTATAAGTTTTTCATCTGGTGTTATATAATCACAGAGATGTACACTCTCAGGTATCTCATCGGTTTTAAGATTCTGATAGATTTCCTCTGCTATAAAAGGTGTAAAAGGAGCAATTGTCTTTGTTAAACCTAGGAATACCTCATACATCGTAGAGTATCCAGAGAGTTTATCAGTTGTTTCTTCCTCTACCCATAGTCTACGTCTAGATCTACGGAGATACCAGTTACTGAAATCATCTATCAGAAATTTTTCAATAACCCTTGCTGCTTTATGTGTTTCAAATTTCTCCATGAAATCTTTTATATCTCTAACTATACGATGGAATCTGCTGAGAATCCATCTATCAAGTGGTATACGTTTATCTATAGGTATGCTATTTCTTGGGTCAAATTTATCTAATGCAGCATAGGTTGCAAAGAAGTTATAGGAGTTCCATAGTGTTAATATGAATTTAGCTAAGGTATCTTTTACTGCTTCCTCGTAGAATCTCGTGGAATTCCAAGGTGCATTAGCTGATATTAGATACCATCTAAGAGCATCAGCACCTTCATTATCTAGTATAACCATCGGATCAACATAGTTTCTCTTACTTTTACTCATCTTCTGGTTATCCTTATCAAGAACAAGCCCTAGGGTTAATACGTTTTTATACGATGGTTTACCAAAGAGGAATGTAGATATAGCTAGGAGAGAATAAAACCATCCTCTTGTTTGATCAAGTGCTTCACATATAAAATCAACTGGAAAACTTTCTTTGAAAGTATCTTGGTTTTCAAAGGGATAATGCCATTGAGCAAAGAAAGCTGAGCCTGAATCATACCAACAATCTATAACCTCAGATTCCCTTTTCATTCTACTACCACATTTAGGACATCTAACTATTAGTTCATCTACATAGGGTTTATGGAGATCATAGTCTTCTGTAAAATTCTCAGAGAGACTTTTAAGTTCTTCTACACTTCCTATACATATCTGATGTCTACAATCTTTATTCTCACAAGTCCATATAGGTAGAGGTGTACCCCAGTATCTCTTTCTAGATAAAGCCCAGTCTTTTACATCTCTAATAAAATCACCGAATCTACCTTCCTGGAGATGCGAAGGATACCAGTTAATCTGTCTATTATTCTTTATCAAATCATCTTGCACCTTTGACATAGCTATAAACCAAGAATCCATAGCATAATATAATAAAGGTGAATTACACCTCCAGCAGAATGGATATTCATGAGAGTAATTCCTTACGCCTTCTAGTAAACCTTTATCTTCTAGATATTTAATTATATCTGGATCTGCATCTTTTACAAATCTACCTTTCCAAAGTTCTACTTCTTCTTTAAAAGTTCCATCTAGTTTAACTAGTTGTATAACTGGTAGATTGTATTTTCTACCAACATTATAGTCATCCTCACCGAAAGCTGGGGCGATATGAACTATACCTGTTCCTTCATCCATTGTTACAAAATCAGCCAGTATAACATACCAGGCTTTCTCCTCTGGTTTTGCATATGTGAAAAGTGGTTCATATTCTTTATATTCTAATTCTTTACCTTTAAATCCATCTAGTATCTCATAGTCTTGTCCTTTCAATAGTATATTCGCTCTCTCCTCCGCTAAAATAAGAACTTGATTATTATATCTAATTTTAATATAAAGTTCATCTGGATGCACTGCTAATGCTACATTAGATAGTAGAGTCCAAGGAGTTGTAGTCCAAGCTAGGAAATATGCATCTTCATCTTTCAGTTTAAACTTTACAAATATAGATGGTTCTTCAATGGTTCTATAACCTTGTGCTACTTCATGAGCAGAGAGAGCAGTGCCACATCTAGGACAATATGGCACAACCTTATAACCCTTATAGAGTAGTTTCTTCTCCCAAGCTTGTTTTAGAGACCACCAAACAGATTCTATATAATCATTTTTTAAAGTTATATATGGATTCTCCATGTCAAGCCAGAATCCTATACGTTCTGTCATCTCCACCCAAGCGTTTTCATATTTAAACACGCTTTCCTTACATTTTTCATTAAATTTTTTTATACCATATCTTTCAACATCTTGTTTATTCTTTAATCCAAGTGTTTTCTCCACCTCTATCTCTACAGGTAGACCATGGGTATCCCAACCTGCTTTCCTAGGGATATAATACCCCTTCATTGTTTTATATCTAAGGATTAAATCTTTCATCACTCTAGTAAGCACATGCCCTGGATGTGGCACACCATTTGCAGTTGGTGGACCTTCCAGGAAAACATATCTAGGATTATTCTTCCTATTTTCAACTGATTTCTCAAAGATCTTTTCTTTACGCCAGAAAGATAATATCTTCTCTTCAACAGCATGTGGATTATAGGTTTGAGGTGGAGTTTTAAGCATTGTTTTATTCACCGATGTATTCCTTATTTATTTTGACATACTGTATAATACATCACCGTTAAATGTATTTCCATATATAAACTAGTAAGAGTATACATCCTCTGCTTTCATAATTTCTCTTAGAAAAGAAGTTGCATAACATCCTTTTAATAAACCAAAGGAGAGAGTTAAAGCCTTTCTACTAGAATTAAAATCATCATCTCTAATTGAATAAGATAGATCTTTTATTGGCGCAAAGATTATCCTTCTTGTACCATAAGATGAGATAGAAGGTATCTCAGGTATCACAAAATCTCTTACATCTATTTTTTCTTCTTCAACTACTTTATATTCAATCTCTCCCATCTCACCTTCTGCAAATCTACTTTCACTTCCTACTATTAAACCACTTACAAAACCTTTACCTCTCTTCAACTGCTTATTCACCTTTTCAAGGTTTCTCTCTGTAACAGGTATCTCCTCATCTGTTATCCTACCGTTTCGAAAAGGTAAAACTATATCTCCAGTAACCGCTTGATTTATAGGTAAACCTTTTAATATCCTCCTACTTAGTATCTTATTAAATAGATAGGATTGATATGCAGATATAAACATAGTTAGAAGATTCCTAGGTAGAGTTTGAAGTGCTCCGATATAATCATTAGGATTAACAGATAGATGATTTAACATAGCCCTCTCGAAATGTAGAGATATAGGATACAACTTCAAAGCTTCTTTATAATCATTTGTCTCAATCAAAGTTTTTCTAGCTGAAACCGCAGATTCCTCTTCTCTCTCATCTACCCATGTTAAATATATCCATACTGCTTCTCTAAAATTAGCTAAAACCAGCTGTTTCCCTACTAGATGGGTAATAGGTCTTACAACTCCAAAACGTTGTATACCAAAAAAATTCGGGAAACCATTATAGGTTTTAATTTCCTCTACAACCTGTTTTATCTCTTCTTCTGTCTTATCTATATCTCTTATAGTTATATTAAAATGGTTACCCTGTAGATCACCTATATGTAATGGTTTATCAGATCTATAAATATTTTTAACTTCAACATATTTTAGATTTAAATTTTTAATTTTATCGATAGATACATTATAGAAACTCATCGCTTGAGTAGTTTTAGCCCTCTTATCCTTTGTCCCAGCGAAGGATATACGCTTCCTAGAGATATGTAGTTGCTTAGAGATTTTATGTATCAACTGATTAGTCTCCCAGTTTGTAGAGGTTACTATTGCAATAGTGTATCTTCCATCCTTCTTCTCAACAGGTAGTTTTGATTCCTCAATTACTATAAAATCTTCCGGTATGAAACGCAGTTTACCTTTTAACCCAGGGGTTGAGGTTAGAAAAGTTTCTATTCCAATTTGTCTTTCAACAGAGGGTATCATGCTGTTTTATTCTTCTGAAATTGTTCTCTAAAATCTTCTAACTCCCCTCTAGCTTCTTTTATAGCTTCTTCTAGAGCAGTAATAGGATCTCTACTGCTGCCTTTCTTCATACGTATATATAAACGGCGTTTATCAGAAGTTGGATGATCAACGATAATAGATGCATACTCTACATCATCGTATCTAAGTAAAACCCTTGTAATAGGATTCAACAAGGTTTCATCCTCCCCTGTTATCTCCAATTCAAGTTGATTGCTGGTACTTTTTATCTTCCGTATCTCCATATCTATCATCTCCCTATAAGATGGTTATATCAATTTTTCCATAATCATCTGCTACTTTCCTATTTTCTTTATTACCACATCGACTGCATTCAAGCATAGAACCTTTCTTTTTCAGAGGATATCTACATCTACTGCATAATGCTTTAATTACACCAAAATGATTCCCCTTTGTAGAAAGCTGTATACTAGGTTTAACCTGTATAACCTTTGCTCTAACTATATCCCCAAGGGAAAACACCTCAATAGGATCATTAATATATTTAGTGGAGATCTCTGAAACATGGATAGTAGCGTTTGTTTCTCCAGATATAGGTCGTTCTTTACCTATTACATGTAGTAGAGTTGCCGTTACCATAGATGATCTGACAGAATCTACACGAGCAATAACATCATCACCTTTTTTAAGGATAGTCGGTACAGTTGTAACTGGTTCAACTATAGCGGTACGTGTTTTTTTATCTACATGAAACAATCCTATTCTAGCTGCTCTTATAATACCATCTTCTTCATATGTTCCATCTCCAGGTAGAAGCTCCTCTGATGTAGACAGCTCATCTCCAGGTAAAACCATTTTCTTCATAGTTTTGATTCCCATTTTTATTGATATGGCAATAGCGAGAGTGTTTTAAATATTGTGGTAGTGTTAAAGGTAAACAACAAAGAATCTTCAACAGAAAAAAAATCATACTAAGATATATTCTATGAGGAAATGGAAAAATTCTACAAACGAGCTAGTAATCAATAGTATATATAATAGTTACTCTATTGATTTATCTCTGTAAGAAAAATACGATTTCGCAGTTAAAAAGTATCTAGGAGTCCCAGAATCCTCTAGTTCTAGCATATTGAATCTCTGCTCTTTGAATAGCTTTAAGGAATTTTAGCATGGTTTCCTCTGAGCGTTCTATATCTCTAGCATCATACATCCTCAGTATACGAGCTGCGGTATCGGGACCTATGCCTCTAGCTATAAGTGCTAGAACAGCTGGTCTACCATAGGTTAAAACTAGGCTAGAGTTTTTAACCAGTCTTTTAAATAAATGTTGATCTCCTTTAGTTAGATGTTTCTTCTTAATTAGAGAAGAAAACTCCTTATTATATGGATGGATAGCTGCAATTTTAATAGCTTTACATCTAGGGCATCTAGGTTGAAAAGGTAGTCTTCCAACAGTAGTTTGCCATTTATTGTAGCAATTCATACATACCATTAGAACAGGTGTTTCCTCTAAACGTTTCTTAAGAGCAAATAGTATTGTGCGATCCGCTCTAGGTGGAGCCATTAAACCACGTATTGTTTCTGTGCCAGCGAGACCAATTGGAGAAATTCTTTGTATAACTAGTTTTATCTCTCCTCTTTGAAGCTCTCTTATAACCTTTTGAGTATTTGGTATATCCATCCTATCCCATATAAGTTTATCAACAGCTTCTTTAATTACTAAGCTATCTTCAAATAAAGTAAAAAGTTTTTTAATACCTATATTTTTATAATCGAAATCTTTTCTAAGTGATCCAAATTTTCTTGCAACATGTACAAGATGCCATCTAATAGAAGTTGAATTCCTTAAAACAGTGTGTAATATATATTCTATAGAATCAGGTTTAATCTCATATAACATATTTTTTATGCGATTTGGTGGTATATTAAAAGGTAACTCTAAACTTATTCTATATGGGTCACTTGTTACACCTATGCTTTCACCGATAGATTGAGCTAATAGAGCTGATAGTAGTCTTCCAAGGGTTTCATTAACTTTTGTTCCAAAACAAGCGTTTATAATTATAAGTTTTTCATCAACCTCGATTGTAATAGTTTTATCATCAGGTACTATAAAACCTTCTTCCTGTTGATTTTTTATCTGCTTGTGAAGTTCTTCAAAGGTTTCATTTGAACATGGATAACCAGGGTTGTTAGATCCTTTTTGTAGTATCCTTCTAAGATACCCTACTTCTCTAGCTACTTCAAATGGTACAGGTATATCCTCTCCTATCCAAGAAGGAGGTTCACCGATTTCTTTTGCTGGTGCAACAAGTATCTCCTCTTCTTCTCTTCTAACGATAACCCAAGGTCTACCTTTCAATATAAACCTTGATCCTTCGAAGCCATAGTTTAAAACAAAGCTTTCATCTAGTTTACCTATCTTTCTTCTACTACTTATATCTATAGCAAGAAATGTTTTTTCATCAGGTATCATAGAGATGTTATCTAGAAAATAGGTTCTAGATCTACGGCGTTTACCAATAAAGTTATCCTCTCTCCATATACTCCTCTGTTCAACTAGTAGATTAAGAATCTTATCAAATAACTTCCTATCTAAAGTATGAAATGGATAAGATCGTTTTATAATATCATATACATGCTCTATATCTATTCTACCATATTCTAATGCTATAGATATTATTTGATTTGCTAATACAGATAGAGGATTCCTACGTATATAAGATGACTCATATTCCTTGTTAATAGTTCTCCTCGCTATAACAAGGCTTTCAGCTAGATCTTCGAGATTAGTAGTTATAATTGCTCCTCTAGAAACCTTTCCAACTCTATGCCCTGACCTACCTATACGTTGAACTAGTCTTGTAACCTCTCGCGGAGAATTATATTGAATGATGAAATCAGTGTTACCTACATCGATGCCAAGTTCTAAAGATGATGTACATATTAAACCCTTTAGCAAGCCTTTTTTGAATTCCTCCTCTGTTTCAACCCTTGCTTGTTTAGATAGAGAACCATGGTGGATACCTATTTTTAAATCCGGGTATCTGAGATGGAAACGAGAGGTTAAAATCTCTGCTCCATCTCTAGTATTGATAAATAGCAGGGTAGAAACATGTTTCTCTATAAGTTCTTTACATCTACGGAGAGCAGAATAGGATTGAGGGTCAAGATAATATCTAGAAGCTTCTATCTCATCCTCTTGATCAACCTTTGGATATTCCACCTTTATATCTATATCTTTAACAGCGTCTACCTCAACGATAGATACCTTTCTAAAAACATGGTTTATACTACCCCCTAGGAAACGAGCTACTTCTTCTTTAGAACCAACAGTTGCTGATAAACCTATCCTCTGGAAGTCATATGGTTGAGTAAGCTCATATAGTCTTTCTAATCCAACTGCAAGTTGTGCTCCTCTCTCATCATTTATAAGTTCATGAATCTCATCTATTATAACCCATCTAACGTTGGATAAATGTTTCCTAAGGTTTCTACCAGTAAACATAACTTGTAATGTTTCAGGTGTAGTGATAAGCATATCAGGTGGAACCCTAGATTGTTTTGCACGTTCAGAGGTAGCTGTGTCACCATGACGTACAGCTATATTTATCCCTAATTTCTCACCCCATCTAAGAGTTCTACGTAGCATATCTCTATTCAACGCTCTTAGAGGAGTTATATATAGAATGGATATACCTTTTCTATCATCTCTCTGATCTAAGAATTGATGGAAAACAGGTAATAGAGCTGCTTCTGTTTTACCATAACCAGTTGGGGCTATTAAAACAGTATTTAAACCAGAGAGTATAACAGGTATAGATTCTTGCTGAGGGAGAGTCGGATTGATGATATTCTCTTCTAAAAGTAGCTTTTGAATCATTGGATGTAGAAGAGAGAAAACCGAGTTCATATCCAAAAAAAATATTAGAAGATGTAATATAAAATATTATATGTTATTGATAGCAGCATAGAATATTAAACCCATGCCAAACCAGAAGATGGATAATAGATAGTATATAACATTGAATGGACCAATGATTACACCAACAGCTAATAATATCAAAGGTAGTATAATTAGTAGGAATAAAGTTAACAACTCTCTCATTTTTTTGGATAACGTTAGCTCCATGTTACATCAACCAGATAGGGGTTAAATCAACATTTATTATTTAAGTTTAACCGGTTTTTTTCATTTTATAGATTGCCTATTGAACCAAGTGAGGATCCATCTAGTAGATATACTTGTGCTTCCGAGAGATTTATAATATTTTTTAGAGGACCAACTATACCTTCTTTATTTACAGCTATACCTCCTAGTAGAGGGTTGAAAGTAGGTATGATAATAAACTCTATGTTTTCATTCCATGTTTTATATTTCTCATTTGTTTTATCTTTATAGAAGAAGCCTTTCACCCAGCATGGTTCCATGTTTGGTAAGCCTAGGCGGTCAGTTAGTTGAATAGAGGGATGAGTATGACCAAAGATTATATATCTAGAATTCATAAGTTTTTCATTAGGCCATCTATGACCATGTAGGAAACCTATATTATTGAAGATGAATCCATCAGAAGGATGGATTATTATATCATTAGGTAGAAGTTTCTTAAGGTTACCATCATGATTTCCAGGTGTTATATGGATTCTTGTATATTCTTTTATAGCTTCAAAGAAATTCTTTATCTCTTTTTTCTCATAGTAGGAGAATGATGGAATAGTATGTTTAACATCACCTAGGATAAATAAATCCTCTGGTTTCCATTCTTCGCATAAATCTATTAACCTCTGCTGCATCATCCATGTTTTTGAACTTACATATATACCATATTCTCTAAGTTCTTTTTCAATACCTATATGTAGATCTGATATTACAAGGGTTTTTGTTTCATAGATGAATAAAGCAGGTGTATCTAGGATAGGCTGAAGGATCATAACTATAAAGGTGTAGGTATAAAGAGGAGGAAAATATTGAGTAGCATAGTTGTATATAAGGCTGCAAAGATCCAGATGAATGGTATCCCTATAGATTTAGAGATGTGTTTATTTGAGAAATTTAGATAATATAGAATAAAATTGATGATAATAGCAACTGGTATGCTACATGAGATATATCCAATAGCCCATATTGTAATTTGTAGTGCTGCAAATGCACCTGTTATAATAGATAAGTTAGATAGAGAGGAGAGTAAACTCATACCTAATTGATAGTTAATCTCTTGATCCAATAATATAAAGGTTGCTATTATAGAGATAATGTGGAGTATTATTAGAGAGATTTTGATTTTCTTATCTATATGATATGTTTTATCTCTATGTGGTATCCTCTGTTTTAGTATTAAATGTTTTAGTAGAAGAAAAACTATAGCTATAATCCATAGTATAACTGCTAGATATGGAAGTCCTATACCATGTGGATCATCTGCTGCTTGGCTATTATAGAAGTGATCACCTAGGAAGAAGAGTTTTCCATTGCCAGATATTTTATTAGAGAATTCATCTATTGATATAGTATAATCTCCACTTCTTATAACACTGAAACTATGATACTTTTGAAAGGTGTTACTTATTATGATATTACCACCTTCTTCATCTATAATTATCAATGCCCCATTGATTATCGATGATATCTTCGGTAGTATACCATAGTATGGTATATGGAAATCCTCTAAATATTGTGAGGGTATTTGATTTAATAATGCTGTAGGGTCTATATCTTCTACAGAAGGAGTTATTATAATAGTTAGATTAGAAGGCGAAGAGATGGGTAGTAATGCTGGTTTCTCTGTGAAAGATAAATTATCATCTTCTATTAATAGAATTATATTGGAGTTTGTTTTATTCCATACTTCTATATTATTTGAATCTAAAATTTTTATTAGAGATTCATCAGATAGAGGAACAATAGCAGAGATGTCTCCAAGGTATCTAAGATGAGTAGGAGTTTCTGCTAGAATAGCTAGCATAGGAGTTTCCATGTTATCTATAATAGATGTAGATAAGATAGAAGATAAACTATACTTATATTGCTGATTAATCTTTACTCCTCTACCATTGGTTCCAAATATACATTGTTCTGTTTGAATATCTACATTATAGAAGATAGTGGTGTTATCAATAATTCTTTGTATATCATCAAAGGAAATAAAATCTTTATCAGGTAGATCATTTAGTAGATCTAAATCTATAATCGTAACTTTATCTACATCATCGAAATAGGTGTCTCCTATTATAGGTATTGCATGAGGATTCTCAAGTATAGAAGTATCAAAAAGATTTCCTATAAGAGGATTATCTAGTATATCTTGATAGGAGGAGAGGTTGATGAAAGAATCTGCTTCTACTCCATATATTATCCCATTTACATCTAGTGATCCTATAGAGATAGGCATCATATCATCATCTAAGTTAACTTGAAAATAGGTAGATGTAGAGAGGATTTGAGCATCTATAGTATTAACTGCGGATAGAATTAAAAGACATCCCATCCATATTTTTAATGAATGATTCATACTGTAGAAACGATATAGTATGGTTATAAATATTTTTTTAGAACAGCTGGTATCTCATCTATTATATCCGTTGCAAGTAATCCATAGGATTTCCTCTGGAATACATTGTTTCCAGCTTCGCCATTTAGAAAAGCTGCTACTCTCATAGCGTATATAGGTTTTAGATTCTTTGAAAGCAGAGCACCTATTATACCTGCTAATACATCACCTGTACCTCCTACAGTCATCGCCACATTATGAATCTTATTATATTTTGTTATACTCCCATTGCTTAATATATCTATATATCCTTTTAGATATATGGAAATGCCTAGTTTAGAAGCCCATTGAGATACCTTATATCTACGTTTTTCTTCATTATCAGGAAGTTTTATTCCAGTTAACTGCAGGAATTCACCGGCATGTGGTGTGACAACTGTTTTAGAGTTTTTGATTATAGATGGATCTCTGCTAATAGCTTTGATAGCATCTGCATCAATGACAAGAGGTTTATCTATATCAACTATATATTTGATTACATCAGTTAAAACTTCTAGGGTTTCATCCGCTCCTCCAGCTCCAGGTCCTATTACAACTGCATCTGCCAGTTTTATATAGTTTTTAATAGCTTCTATATCATCATAAGTTATTTTTTCCTCTGATATAAGAGGTTTAACAATTATATTTGGAGAGTAAGAAGCGATAATTGAACTAACTCTTCTGGGAGAAGCAACGTAAACTAGATCTATTCCAGTACGTAAAGCTGCAAGTGCAGATAAAGCTGGAGCACCAGAGTACGGTCCCCCTCCTATGACTAGTAATCTTCCGTTTTCACCTTTATGAGATCTAATAAAAGGTTTAGGATAGTAGACTATTAAATCTCCTGGTCCAATATATTCAGAAGCTTCCCTAGGTATACCTATATCAACTATTTCTATAATACCGCTGTTCTTAGTATTCATTCCTTCTTTAACATCATGGAAGGTAACTGTATAATCTGGTTTAACAGATGTTTGCGTACCAAATCCCGTTGGAATATCTATAGATACTATTGGTTTCCCAGATTTATTAATCTTCGATACAAGAGAATCATAAGGTTCACGTAGAGATCCTTTTACACCTACTCCTAGTAGAGCATCAACAATTAGATCATTTTCTCTAATTAGATCATCAATCTTATCTAGAGAATCTTTTTTATAAAGAGAAATCCTTTTTCCATCAAGTTTATAATAGTTTCTTCTAGCTATACTACTTTTTATAGAATGAGTATCTCCAAGTAGAAACACCGTTACTTTAAATTTATCCAGTAGGTATCTTGCTGCTACAAAGCCATCTCCGCCATTATTTCCAGTTCCACATAGAAACAAGATTTTATCTTTAGATGGATACTGTTTTTTTATAAACTCTGCTACACCTCTACCGGCGTTCTCCATGAGAGTACTAGTAGGTATACCAAGATACTCGGTATTTATATCAAGAACATATACCTCTTTACTTTCAATCATACCAAAACATTAAACAATTTATATGCTATATATCCTTCGAAGTGTTAGATTATGTTACCTGGAAAAATGAATCCTAAGCAGATGGCTAGAATGATGAAACAGCTTGGTATCAAGGTGAGAGAGATTGAGGATGTTGAAAGAGTAGTCATTCAAACCTCTACAAGGGAATATATCTTTGATGAGGTAGAGGTAACTATGATGGATGCACAAGGATATAAAACCTATCAAATAGTGGGTACACCGAGGATAGTTGAAAGAAAACAAGGTATTCCAAAGGAAGATATAGAATTGGTTATGAATCAAACTGGTAAAACAGAAGAGGAAGCGAAAAAAGCCTTAGAGGAAACCGACGGGGATATAGCAGAGGCTATACTTAGATTAACCGGTGAATAGGTATGTAGAAAAGAAGATGTAGTATCTGCCATCGGCTTTTTCCAGTGTGCGATTTAAATAACCATCCGATCTATGATCTTATATGCAAAGAGTGCTACGATATAAGAGAGAAGGATAGATAAACATATGTCTAGATAATCAGTATATTGATGCAAAAACATATATTTTTATAGGATAAATTGTTACATAGTTTGTAATTTTTGACGTTAAATGGTGATATTAAAATGGCTAGGAGAAGTATTCAGCAAATGAAGGAGGATGAAAATAAGATAATCAATGAATTACAGAGGAACGCTAGAGGGAGTATAGATAATATTGCAGCTAAATTTAAATTTTCACGTCAAAAAGTATGGAGGATAATCAAAAGATTAGAAGAGACAAAGAAAATATGGGGTTATTCAGCTATAATAGATGAAGGAGAGTTAAATAAGAAAAGATTCATTATACTGGCGAAGAGAAGAGCAGAACCATTAGACGAGGCTTTATCGAAGATTATAGATCAAACATTACATGGTTTAGGAGAGGATATAGGTGTAAATATAGAATGCAGTAGTTTTCTACATGGAGAATACGATTGGATGTTTATAATTACAGCAGATGACATCAAAGCTGCTAAAAAATTCTGTAATCTATTTACTACAGAGTACAATAAATGGATAAGCGATATCCATCTAATAGAGGATATATTCTCTGTAAAAAAATGTGGTATCATAAATCCAAATATAGATAATTTAAGAGAGTTTATCTAAAGAATTCAAAAACTATGGGAAGGTATCAACAGCTTCTCTCTCCTCCGATACCTTATCATCCATCAATATCTGTGTCTTAAAAACAGTTTCTACATCTTCTGGTATCTCTAGGATGAATACTATCCTTTCTTTCATACCTGGTTTTAGAAGAGAGATAGATTTAATTGATGTTTTAAATGGAGAAGAATTTTGAAAAAAACCAGCTAAAACATCTATCTTCCTAGCAGGTTTCAACCCGAGGTTTTCAACTATAACCTCTGCTTTAATAAAATCTCCATATGGTGAACTTCTATATATTGTAATAGATTGATCCTTCCATATATGAAGTAGTATAGGTTTATCTAGTACAGGGTATACAGTAACGTTTTCTTTAGATTTATATGATAATGGCACCTCCCCTACTTTATAATTCCCAGTTGTCGTCTCTAGGAAACAATAGTCATCTATATATCTATCTATGTTACCTACAATGTTAACACCAACAGCCATATGATTTGGAAAACGTAGAAGAGAAACATTATAACCTAGGTTTTTAAGTAGAGAAGCTGTTAAAATAGCTTTATCTTCGCAATCTCCTCCACCGCCATTAGTATATAAGGTTTCTAGTGGATAAAATGGATATTCAATTGAACCATTATCAGGATCCTCTCTGTATTCTAGATGTTGGACGAAGGAAGCTATAAAATTTATTCTATCTACATCATCTTTAGGAGAATACTCTAATAGTTTTTGAGATAATAGATCAATGTATGTATCATCGTATGAATTGAAGATATAAACGCTATAATCCTCATAATATATTCTATCTAAGTTAGTATAATAGTTATATAGGATATCTGCAGAGGGTAGATAGATGTTATGCAATATATGTCTATATCTCCAGTTGAAGGTTTCTGTAGGAAGTATCTCACTAGGATTTAGATAAACATTCTCCATGCCTATTATATTGTTATCTATATCCAGTATTGTAAGATTCGCATAGGAACCTCTGGGGATATATTGGTAGAATATACAGTTTATCTCACCTTGTTTAAAAGGTAAAATAAAGGTAGGTAGAACCTTGCCATAGTATATGCTATCATTGACTACTAGTTTAACTGTAGATGGATATATGATGGTTTTTCCTTTATTGAAAACCTGGAAAACTATGATTCCTAAAACCCAACCTTTTTTATCCTCCCACCATTTTTGTTGATCAGAAAATAATAATAAATTTTTAAATTTAAAAGAAAAAGTTTTCTCATATATCTCATATATATGTGCTAGATCATATACCTTCAAGGTATATCTACCTGTAGGTATCTCATTATACTCGCCTATATCAAGTTTAGATGTTCTATCTCCACTATAAAATATAACATCTGAACTTAGAATATCATTATTGTTGTCATATAACTCTAGTATAACTTGAGAGGATGTAGAAAAATTTATTTTGATAGCAGGGAATCCACTATCATCAACTATCTCATAGGAGTTAATTGAGAAGGAAATAAAGGGAAAAATAGAGATACAACCAGATGTTAAGAGGAACAATAGAATTATTAATATCGGCAATATTTTTTTATATAGCATTAAGCTGTCACAGCGGCTAGTTTCTCTTCAATAACTTTACCAAGTCGTTTCATACCTTCTTCAATTCTATCGTTACTTGCATATGAGAAATTCAACCTCATAGATCTAGCTCCTCCACCGTTAACATAGAATGCTTTTCCATGTACATAGGCTACCTTGTTTTTAATAGCGTCAAGGAACATAACCTCTGTATCGATACCTTCTGGAAGAGTAACCCATGCGAACATTCCACCTTTTGGTTTATTACACTCGTATCCATCAGGGAAGTATTTCTCCATAGCTTTCATCATGATATCTCTCTTTGGTCTATACATATCGCAGATTTTAAGTATATGCAGGTCTAGGTTACCTTGACGTATAAATTCACTTGCAATAAACTGTGTAAATGTATTGGTACATAAATCTAAAGCTTGTTTACATAAAACCATCTTCCTAGTGAGTTCTTCAGATGCAACAGTCCAAGCTAAACGGAAACCTGGAGCTAGTATCTTTGAGAAAGTTGACATATATATTACTCGTCCTTCATCGTCAAAAGATTTTATAGGTTTAACATGGTCAATATCATAGGTAAGTTTTCCATAGGGATCATCTTCTATAACGATTAGATCATATTCACTAGCTATATCTACAAGTTTCTTACGTCTATTCTCTGACATTACTACTCCAGCAGGGTTTTGAAAAGTTGGAACAACATAGATGAATTTAGGTGTAATATCATCTTTCAAAAGTTGTTTTATAGTGTCTTCCAATATATCAACTTGCATTCCATCTTTGTCTAATGGTACACCTTCAAGGTTACTTTCATAACTTCTAAAAGCGTTTATTCCACCTAGATAGGAGGGTAATTCTACGATAGCAGTATCTCCAGGGTTTAAAAAGATCTTGCCAACAGTATCAAGAGCTTGTTGTGAGCCACTCATTATAATAATATTATCCTCAGTAACATCTTTCATACCATCTTTATATGCTCTTTCTGCAAGTTGTTCTCTAAGTTCTTTCAAACCTTGAGTTGTTCCATATTGTAGAGCTACTTTACCGTGGTGTTTCATAACATAATTTATGATATCCTTTAGACCTTCTATTGGGAAGGATCTAGGATTTGGTAAACCACCTGCGAAGGATATAATTTCTGGGTCCTGAGCGACTTTTAATAATTCTCTAATAACTGATTTCCTCATTTTTCCAGCTCTATCTGAATATAATCTTTCTAGGTTAACCATGTGTTTGTAACCTCCTACTTTTTTATTAATAAAAATTTTTGTGTCTATCAATCTCCCCTTGAAGATAAAATATTCTTCAATGTCTCATTAAATGCAGGCATAGTTTCTATTGTTTCTCTATCAATATTGAAACGATGCATGATTTCAACTGCAAGCGCTTCTTCATATGAAAAATCAGAGAGATCACCTACAAACATACGTGAGGTTTCATTTATATCTAATATTTCATCATCCATATCTATCAATATGGTATACAAAATATGATTTAATAAATTTTGCTTTTATCTTGGGGTGCTGTTAACTTAAGATTTTAATCCCATCCCACTTATTCCATAGTTTGAGGTGTCTCACATATGGAATGGGATGGGATTGAGGATATTAAAAGACTTTTAAAAGAAAAAATATATCGTTCAAAGGGAGAGGACACCTATAGATATCATACTATACGCTGTGTTTCTCTATCTAGGTGGTCTCTCACTAGGAGGAGTGAAAACAAGACTTATTGGTATAACGAGAAGTCGAACCGCTATCTGGAAATAGTATTCAAAAGGTTTGGTAATGCTGTCAAAGGGAAACTTGCTGATGATCTCCCCTCGGTAATCATTGCTGATGAAACCACTGTTTCAAGTGAAAGATTATGCATTTATGGTTTTGGTATGCTATTGATCCAGAAACAAGAAAGATATTTCAATTGGGAAGATCACCTGGAATCGAACAAATACCGTGTGTAAAAAATTCTTTCAAGAAATTGAACAGATATATG
>Ga0180300_10000148_pt1 | contig 27345 bp, 23 predicted proteins | sample GuaBasSediGuay15_FD_121798 | JGI IMG/M metagenome (GOLD analysis project Ga0180300, IMG submission 121798) | Subseafloor sediment microbial communities from Guaymas Basin, Gulf of California, Mexico - Guay15, Core 4569-2, 21-24 cm | ecosystem: Environmental > Aquatic > Marine > Hydrothermal...
CTCTCCACTTCCAAGGGGGTGAGCCTCAGGGTGGCCAGAAGTGCTAAGGCATCGGGTATCCCTATCGAATTGAGGTCCGTGTTGATGCGATGTGCTTCTATTTTTGTTTGGATCTTCTGGTGATCCAATCGGAGTTCACGATCACTACCGAGGAGGAGGTAGTCGGTTGTTCCAGGAACCATCCAGACATAAACATGCTTAAATACTCTGTGGAATGTTCTCACTACCATCTGGAAGTCCCGGGGTGAGATGCAATAACTCTGAAGCCATTGACAGAAGATACCGTTTTCCTTCATCCTCTTTTTACATAACTCATAATAATCCTTAGAGAAAAGATTCGCCATACCTGCAATCCACGGATTAGAAGGTTCGTTAATGATCACATCATATCTTTTGTCTGTGGCGAGGAGATAGTTTCTTCCGTCTGCTACGATGATTTTTAATTTACTATTGCCGAGCACACCCTTATTCTCCCGAGAGAAAAATTTGGCTGCTTCGACGACTGCCGCCTCAATTTCTGCGCAGTCTGCCGAATTCACACCATAATGAACACAGGCTCCAGCAGTAATCCCGCTTCCTAAGCCGAGGATAAAAACATTCTTGGGATCAGGATGTAAGAGCAGGGGAAGATAAGCGGAGAGAACCTGAGTGGGCATGTCAGGAGAGTTAGAAGCTTCAACCTTACCGTTTATAGTGAGGAAGACTGTTTCACCATCGCTTAAGACGGCGACGTTACAATTTATCCCTTCTCTATAAAAAAGCAGTTTAAAACGGCGAAGGTAATCTTCAACGGAAATTAGATTTCTCACTTTTAAGTATTGAGCGGGCCTTAAGGTGATGGCGTAACTAAAGGACATCTTGTTCCATCCCCGAGGAGAGATGACCAGGGGGAGGGTTAAAGCCAGAGAGAGGAGAGAGATGGAGACTCTTCTGGTCAAGCCCAATTCCGGTGCAACGAGAAATACGGTAATGGCAATAGCAACATTAACTAACGCTGCAATTGTGATAGTCCATTGCGCACCGATTTTAGGTATGAGAACGAAACCGGCTAAGAAGGCACCTATAACACAGCCAGCAGTGTTAATTGCATAAATCTGACCAATTCTGTGGCCGAGGATTCTAACATCAGGAATAAATATCTTCGCAACCATAGGAAAAGTGATGCCGAAAAGTAGAGCAGGGAATATCATCACTAAAAAAGAGAGAAAGAATTGGGAGAAGATTAGAAAGGTGTAGTTTCTGGAGATAGCGAATAGGGAAAGCATGTAAGAAGGGAGGTGACTGAAAGTTGGTAGGAGAATTAAGACACCGATACCTATCAGGGCTTCTACAATCCCAAAGCCGTAGTAAGGGACAACTTTCTTCTTCCAAAAGAGGGAGAAGAGAAGACTTCCTAAGGCGATACCGATAATGAAGGTAAGAAGCATGGTGCTGAATGCATAGATAGAGCTGCCGAGGCTAAGGGAGAGTGCACGTGTCCAAGAGACTTCATAGATCATGGAGGTCATACCGGAGAGGCCAATTCCAGCTAAGATGATCCAGCCCAGATAGGTTATTCTTTCCGGATGCAATCTTTCTATCTTTACCTCTTCTTCGGAAACGGGAGTAACCCGAGGGAGGCGGCGGTCAAATAACCAGCAGAGGATGCCGATCCCGATACTTAATACACCGGCGCCGAGATTGAGAAGCCTCATTCCTAAGATGGGGAGAAGAAAATATCCCGAGAGGATAATTCCCAAGACTGCGCCAAAAGTGTTGAGGGCATACAGTTTGCCCACATACTCTCCCAAGATATCCTTCCTGCGAATATAGAATTTGCTCAACATCGGGAAGGTTCCACCCATCAATGTGGCCGGAACGATCATAATCAATGCGGGTAAAAGGAAGAGAATAAGATAATACCAACCGGAGAAACCCAATATTCGTGCCAGACCGAGATAAAGGGGGCGGATCAACCCGATAAAATAGGGGAGAAGGAAGGCATAGAGACCTATCCCCATCTGTAGGAAGGCATAACCGGCGAGGGGCCTTTTGAGGCGGTCTGAAAGCTTTCCGAATACAATACTACCCAAGGCGAGGCCACCCATAAATATGGCCAGAACCGCACTTGTCGAGTGAGTGGCGGAGCCGAAAATGAGGGTTAACATTCTCCGCCAGAGAATTTGATAAATCAGACCCGTGGCACCAGAAAGGAAATAACAAAAAAGAACCGCCACTACGATCTGTTTTGTCTCCTTTTCCATCACCCTCTTAGAAATTTTTCAAGATCAAACCGAGATTGCGACCATTACCTACAATACCATCACCAGCGTGAATAGCGTATTTCTGGGCGTCGGGGTTGCCACTGCCATCGCTATCATATTCAAATTCACCTTTGGGGAGGTCATTATTGGTCGGGATCTCAGGGTTGGCCTGATTTGGGACATAGAATATCTGAGTGAGATTACCAGTGAAAGGATTTACTGGCCACTTAAGGACAGGCAGTATATCCTTTAGGGTCTCTCCGGTCTCAAAGGTCTGGTCATTATCATCACTTGGATACAGGCCCATATTGAGGCAGGCAAACTCCTCGACCGCGGTCTGAAAGGTATGCATATTATTCTTAACCGAAGCTTCTTTCGCGCGGTTATGCATATGGACAAAATTAGCAACCCCAATTGCCGCCACAATACCAATGATAACGACAACCACCATTAATTCAATTAATGTGAAGCCCCTCAGGGAAAACCTGAGGGGCTTCACATTGGCTCTAATAGTTGCTGAGTATAAGCGCAAGGTTGCTACCGTTACCAAGTGTGGCGTCGCCACCATGAATAGCATATTTCTGAGCGTCTCCATTACCAGCGGTTCCATCATTTCCATATTCAAGCTCTCCAGGATTAAGGTCACCATTCACCGGGGTTTTGGGATTAGCTCCAGGGCCTTGGGGTTGCCAGTTTATTGTTGTGGGAGCTCCCGTGAAAGGATTATCAAACCATTTTGCAGCTGCGCCACCGGGTTTCAGATCTTCAAGCGTCTCACCGGTTTCGATCGTTGTCGCATTATTATCACCGGGATAGCTACCAGCATTAAGGGTAGCAAAGTCTTCCACGCATAGCTGAAGGGTATGCATATTACCCTTCACCGATGACTCCTTGGCCCTCTGCTGCATCCTCATAAAGTTGGGGATGGCGATTGCGGCCAGGATGCCGATGATCACGACCACGACCATCAGCTCGATCAGGGTAAATCCTCTGTTTCTCATACACACCTCCTTCCACAAAATTTTTTATGCAAACCCATGCCGACCTCTTCCGGGATAAAAATGGCGATTATTCAAAGCTTTTCTTCGGGAAAGCGTTGCGACAAACTGTTGCAAAATGCGACATCAGCTACCCCGGATGAGTTCAACTATCTCCCGGTGTCTCTGGTCGGCATTCTTCTCCATCTGTGCCACAAAGGTCTTGATCTCCTCCCTGGTCAGTTTCGCCTCCTCAACGATAACATCCTTGAGGCCCTCAACCATCTCGGCAAGTTTGCCGATCATCTCGGTCTGTTTGTCAAGCATCTGGGTCTGCTGGCCCATGGTCGCCTTCATCCACTTTCCATTGGTCCAGGCAAGGTATGCCAGGACGATCGAGAGGCCGGTTATTGCAAACCCAAATACCTCCATACTTCAACTTTAGCCGTTACCGGTTAAATGTCAAGATCTGCATCCCTTCCTTTTTCACCTTCTCCCCTGCCTCTTGAGTATCCGGTAGAGGGTGGAGCGGTGGATACCGAGCCTGGAAGCGGCGCGGGAGACATTCCCCCCCTCTTCCTTTAGGATCCTCTCCACCGTCTCTTTCTCAAGCTGTCTCAGAATACCCGATTTTCTTTTCGGCGAAGATCTTCTCGGGAGGTAAGAACTTGAGAGTTCGATATCATCCCGTTTGATCACCGGCCCCTTGGAGAGGATGACCGCACGCTCGATGATATTCTCCAGCTCCCGCACATTGCCCGGCCAGGGGTAGGAAGTAAGCAGTTCCTCGGCTTCCTTAGAGAGCCGTTTCAGTCCAACACCAACCCTTTCCGAGTATTTCTTTAAGAAATGCTCAGCCAGGATTATGATATCCTCTTTCCTCTCCCTTAAGGGTGGAATATGGATCGGGACGACATTCAAGCGGTAGAAGAGATCTTCCCGGAATCTTCCCCTTTTCACCTCTTCCTTCAGATTCTTATTAGTGGCGGCAATGATCCGGACATCCACCTTGATTGGACTAATATCACCGAGGGGAACGATCTCCTTCTCCTGGAGGAGGCGGAGTAGTTTCATCTGAATCACCGGAGGGGCATCACCGATCTCATCGAGGAAGAAGCTACCACCATCAGCGACCTTAAAGAGACCCACTTTATCCCGATGGGCACCGGTAAAGGCTCCCTTCTTATAACCGAATAGCTCGCTCTCAAGCAGTGTCTCAGGAAGGGCACCGCAGGAGACGGTGATGAAGGGCCCCTGGGCCCGGGGGGATCTTAAGTGTATCTCCCGGGCGACAAGTTCCTTACCAACCCCACTCTCGCCGGTAATGAGAACGGTGGCATCGGTGGGGGCGATCCGATCGATGAGTTCAAGGATCTTCTGGATCTCTTTACTTCTGCCGACGATCATCTTCGGTGGTTCCTTATACTCCTCTTTTCCCACCACCGCCTCGATCCTTTTATAAAGAGATTCGATACTGAAAGGCTTGAGGATGTAATCCTGAGCCCCGGAGCGGATTGCCTGAATTGCGGAATCTAAGGAACCATAAGCGGTAATAAAGATTAGGGGGAGACGGGGGGTGAATTTCCTCATCCGCTTAAGGAATTTTATCCCATCCATCTTGGGCATCCGGATATCACAGAGGATAAGGTCAAATGGTTCGGATTTGATAAGATCTAACCCCTGAGAGGGATCGGTTGTCCCGGTGGTCTCATAGCCTTTTTCCTCCAGAGCAACCTTGAGCCACTCAATCATTGACTGTTCGTCATCGATTATCAGTATCCTTTTTGCTCTCATACCTTCATCGAGGGCAAGGTGATTGTGAAGCAAGTCCCTTTCCCCACCTGGGATTTGACCGATATACTACCACCATGCTGGGTTATGATCGTCTCAACAATAGCAAGACCGAGCCCGGTCCCTTCCTCGCGGGTTGAGAAGAAGGGATCGAATATCTTGGAGAGGTTTCTCTTCGGGATACCGCAGCCGGTGTCAGAGATGCGGATTTCAAACCTCCCTTCAGCAGTGCTACCAGCTATCTTTATCTCCCCCTTTTTTCTTCCAATCGCCTGTTTGGCATTCTGGAGGAGATTCCTTAGAGCTCGGAAGAAGAGATGACGATCAACCCGGATCGTGAAATTGGGTGGGAAGTCCAATGCTAAGTCGATGTTTTTGGGTGGCGGATCAGAGGAGATCAGATCGTCAATAATCGACTTTAATTTGACTTTCCTTAATCGGAGCGGTCTCATGCGGGAGAACTCCAGAAAATCTTCAATGGTCCGTGTGGCGCGATCGACCTCACTAATTGCTATCCCTAACAATCGTTTCTCCTTTTCACTCAACTTCCCCTTTGATACCAACTCGAAGGTTCCACGGATTGAGGCCAGGGGATTACGGATCTCGTGGGCAAGCGATGCCCCGAGCTGGGCCAGGAGTTTTACCTTTTCCGAGATGCGTGTCTGCTCTGCCATTCGCTTCTGAAGGGTGATATCTTCGGCAAGGATGAGTCTCAGATTGGGATTGGTAAGTGAGTAAGAAGATAGACCGAAGATTCGATTATCGATTGATATCTCTTGATAACTGGCACCGGAGTGGTAAAAATCGAGCATGATCTTTTCGATGGCCTGATTAGAGACATTGGAATAATACAGGTTGCCATCGTTATCGATGGCAGCGATCTTTACCGGAAGAGAATTGATGATCTCGGCAGTAGTAACTTCGGTTCGTCTCAGTCTGGTCGCTAAGGTGCTGCCAAGATGGGCAACCAGGAAGAAGAGGATTCCATAAAGATAAGTCCGGGCATAAAAGTATTGAATCGGGAAGAACCCCCCCTTTAGCTCAAAATAGATCAGGATCGAGTAGAGGGAGAATGATATCGCGGCGACCAGATAGGCACCACCGAATAGATAGATGGCCGAGATGAGAATAATGATCGGATAAAGCAAAGGGAAAAGGCTTTCCGATCCTCCCGTAAATAGAATGATTGCGGTGACGAGAAGGGTGTCGGTTATGAAGATCAGGTAATAGAAAGGCCTTGCCGATAAAATCCGGGCAAGAAAAAGGAAGCAGGGGACGAGGACTGAGGAGATGAGGAGGATCGAGATAAAAGATCGGGGGATATCGAAGAGGATGGGGTAGGAGAGGAAGATTAGCAGTGAGATTACAAGCGGTCTGAGTGAAAGGAAAAGGAGTAGATTCTTCTCTTTCCCGAGTGCCCTATCGGATGGTGGAGGCAATTTTGAAGATCGGCAGATACATAGATATCACCAAGAATCCGATGATACCACCAAGGACAACCATGACGATCGGTTCCATCGCCGAGGTGAGATTGGCCACCGCTTGATCGACCTCTCGGTCGTAGAAATCGGCCACCTTATTGAGCATCTCATCAAGACCACCAGATGCCTCTCCGATCGCAACCATCTGGGTAACCATGGGAGGGAAGACACCGGTCTTGGAGAGGGGATCGGAGATATTCTCACCGCCCTTGATCGATGCCCGGGCCGACATGATCGCATCTTCAATCACCCAGTTACCAGAGGTCTTGGCGGTGATCTCCATGGCGTCGATAATGGGAACACCGGAGGAGAGGAGGGTGGATAGGGTTCGTGCAAAGCGGGCGATCGCGGTCTTCCGGATCAGATCGCCAAAGATGGGTAGCTTGAGAAGACCCGGATCCATCATCTTTCTACCCGCTTCGGTTTTGTGAAATCGATTAATCGCGGTGAAGAGGATGATCAGGATAATAAGTGCTGGGATGGCAATGACCTTGAAGAGCTTACTGAGGGCGATCACAAATCTCGTCATCGCCGGAAGTTCGGCACCAACACCGTGGAACATCTTGGCAAAAGTCGGGATAACGAAGGTGAGCAGGATCGCGGTAGCGATGACTGCAACCGCAAGGATTGCCGCCGGATAGATCATCGCGCCTCTGATCTTACTCCTCAGCTCCATCGTCTTCTCCTGATAGGTGGCAAGACGGAGGAGAATGACATCAAGTGCACCACCCGATTCTCCAGCCTCGACCATATTCACATAGAGGTCGCTGAAGACCTTCCGCTGTTTTCGGAGGGCATCAGCCAGGGAGAGTCCACCTTCAACATCACTCATCACATCGAGGATCACCTTGCGGAAGGCGGGATTTTCCGCCTGCTTGGCCAGGATCTCAAGACAGTTAAGTAGCGGGAGACCGGCATTGAGCATGGTGGAGAATTGTCGGGTGAAGATGGCGAGATCACGAAGTCGAACTCGACCAAAGAGGAAAGGCAGTCCTCTCTCTTTCGCCTTTGTTTTGATCGATATCGGAATAATCTTCTTCTGTCTCAGTGCAGCAACAACCTCGGCCTGAGTATTTGCAAACATCTCTCCGCTGGTGGTGGCACCAGCAGCAGTCCTTCCTTTCCAGACAAACATCGGCATATTATCACCCCCCTTAGGTTGTGAGGACCGGTGATTTCTGTTCGATCATCCGCTCCAGTTCCTCAATGTTGGGGGAGTAGTCGAAGGCGGTTTCGAGCGTGATCTGTTTTCTCATGTAGAGAGAATAGAGGGCCTGATTCATGGTCTGCATCCCATATTTCTGACCGGCCTGGATGAGGGAGTAGATCTGGTGTTCCTTCTGATCCCGGATCAGAGCCCTAATAGCAGGTGTGGCGACCATCACCTCAGCGGCAAGGACTCTACCACCACCGATTCGGGGGAGGAGCTGTTGGGTACATACCCCCTCAATCACAAAGGCAAGCTGGGCCCGGACCTGCCTCTGTTGATGGGGAGGGAAGATGTCGATGATTCGGTGGATCGACTCTGCCGCCGAATTGGTGTGGAGGGTGGCAAGGGTAAGGTGGCCGGTTTCGGCGATGGTTAAGGCCGCGGCGATCGTCTCTAGATCCCGCATCTCTCCGATCATTACAACATCGGGATCTTCTCGCAGCACATATTTCAAGGCATTGGCAAAGGATTTGGTATCGGCACCAACCTGACGCTGATTGACAATACACTTCTGATGGCGGAAGAGATATTCGATCGGATCCTCAACCGTAATAATATGGGCCTGACGCTCGCGATTGACCTTATCGATTATTGCCGCCAAGGTGGTCGACTTTCCACATCCAGTGGGACCAGTAACAAGAATCAACCCCTTTGGTCGGCTCGCCATCTCCGACATCACCGGTGGTATTCCCAGTTCCTTGAACCCCCTTATTTCAAAAGGTATCGTCCTGATCGCACCGGCAATAGTCCCTCGCTGCAGGAACATATTACCCCGAAATCGAGAAAGGCCGGGAATTCCAAACGAGAAGTCGAGTTCCCATTCCATCTCAAACTTCTTCTTCTGCTGATCGTTGAGAAGCGAGTATAAAAGCTGCTGGATCTTCTCCGGAGTTAAGATTTCATAATTGGTGGGCACCAAGGCACCATCGATCCGGAGCATCGGTGGCGCGGCCGCAGTTAAATGGAGATCGGTGGCATTGCGGTGCACCATCTCTTCCAAAAGTTGTTTCATGGTTAAAGCCATAGGCACCTCACATCATAATGAAGAGGTCTCCCTCATGGCCTCCTCAATAGTGGTGATACCCTTCCTGATCTTGATGATCGCATCCTCTCGCAGCGTCTTCATCCCCTCCTTCTTCGCCTGTTCGGCAATCTCGTCCGAGGTGGCACGATTGAGAATCATCTCCCGGATGGTTGGTGAAATTGGCATCACCTCGAAGAGTGCGATACGGCCCTTATACCCGGTATAGCCACATCGGGGACAACCCTGACCCTTATAAACCTTTCCATCGGGGAAGGCATCGATCGGGATCCCCGCCTCTTCTAAGAGGGCCGGATCGGCCTCGACTTCAACTTTGCAACTTTTGCAGATCTTCCGCACCAGCCGCTGGGCCTGGATCAGGACCACTGAGGCGGAGACGAGATAGGGCGGGATGCCGATATCGACCAAGCGGTCGATCGTAGAGGGGGCATCATTGGTGTGGATGGTGGAGAAGACAAGGTGGCCGGTAAGGGCGGCACGAATTGCAATTTCGGCGGTTTCCGTATCACGGATCTCACCAACCAGGATGATATTGGGTGATTGGCGCAGGAATGCCCTCAATGCTGCTGCGAAGGTGAGGCCGATCTCCTCATGGATCTGGACCTGGTTGAGACCGTCGATATTATACTCGACCGGATCCTCAACCGTAAGGATCTGCCGCTCCGGGGAATTGAGCCGGGCCAGGGTTGAATACAAGGTAGTAGTTTTACCGCTCCCGGTCGGACCGGTGATCAGGATAATGCCGTAAGGCGACTCGATCGCCTTAAGGTATTTCTTCAGATCCTCCTCCTCAAAACCGAGGACGCTGAGGTCGAGCATGAGTGAGGACTTATCCAGAATCCTCATCACCACCTTCTCGCCATAGAGGGTGGGAATTACCGAGACCCGGATATCGATCTTCTTATTATCCACTTTGATGTTGATCCGGCCGTCCTGGGGTCGCCTCCTTTCCGCAATATCCATATTTGACATCAACTTGATCCGGGTGACGATGCCCGATTTTAAATTGTAAGGTGGTGGTGGCTGTTCCCGAAGGACACCATCGATACGGAATCTCACCCGCACCTCTTTCTCGAACGGTTCGATGTGGATATCAGATGCACCCTTCCGGACCGCATCCGCGATGTAAAAGTTTACCAGTTTGATGACCGGTCCACCACTGGCTGAGGCCTCCAGTTCGGCAACCGACTCCTCTTCCTCTTCACCCCATGCCTCAAGGATCTCGAGGTCCTCAATCCCCAACTCCCTGGCCACCTCTTCCTCCTCCTTCACCTCGCTCACATCCTTCCTCATACCATAATAACGATCGAGTGCCTCACGAACAGCCCTTTCCGAAGCAAGAAGCGGTTTCACCTCAAGACCGGTGGCGAATCTCATATCCTCGATGGCGACCAGATCACCGGGATCGACCATGGCCACCATCAATATCTTTCCCCTTCTCTCTACCGGAATAGCCTCATACCGATAGGCCATCTCGGCCGGGATGATCTTCAGCACCTCCTCGGGGATGATGGTGGTGTCGAGGTCGATCACCTCGATCCGATAGAGATTGGACAGGAAGGCGAGGAGCTTATTTTCCGGGATATAGCCGAGTCTGGAGATGATCGTAACCAGACGATCGTTGGTATACTTCTTCTCCTCCTGAATCTCCTTCAACTGCTCCTCATTAATCAGTTTCCTTTCCAGGAGCGCTTTGGTAATCCTCTCCTCCATCACTCCACCTTCGTCTCTCTGATCACCTCTTCAACGGTGGTGATCCCCTCCCTGAGTTTCCTCAGACCAGCCTCCCTAAGGGGGATCATCCCCTCCTCGATGCCCGCCTTCTCAATCTCATAGGTGGGTGCCTTCTTGACGATCAACTCCCTGATCCTTTTGGTGATCAGCATCACCTCGAAGATCCCGGTACGGCCAAAGTATCCTGTCCCACGGCACTTCTTGCATCCAGCACCACGATAGAGAGGAAAATCGATCTTCTCCGGATCGATACCGGCATCGATCAGGATCTCCTTGGGGACCTCAACCTCTTCCTTACACTCGGGGCAGATCTTACGGACCAATCTTTGGGACTCAACGGCAAGGAGTGAGGAGGCGATGAGAAATGGTTCAACATCCATGTTCACCAGTCTGGTGATGGTTGCTGCCGCTGAGTTGGTATGAACCGATGAGAGGACTAAGTGTCCGGTTAGGGAGGCCCGAATCGCTATCTCAGCGGTTTCGGTATCCCGGATCTCACCGACCATGATAATATTGGGATCCTGACGGAGATAGGACCTCAAGGCGGAGGCAAAGGTGAGACCCACCTGTTCTTTCATCTGGACCTGATTGATGCCATGGAGACTATATTCGATCGGATCCTCGGCGGTAGTGATATTAACACCGGGATCATTCAATTCTAAGAGGGCAGAATAGAGGGTTGTGGTTTTACCACATCCGGTTGGGCCGGTAACCAGGACGATGCCGAAGGGGGTTCGAATCGCCTTACGGAATCTTCTTAGTGATTCCTCATCAAAACCGAGGGTATCGAGATCGAGACTGACAGTGGTCCGGTCCAGAATTCGAAAAGCAATCTTCTCCCCGAAGATTGTGGGGATGGTTGAGACCCGGAGGTCGACAATCCGATTACCGACCCGGGCTTTGATCCGACCATCCTGGGGGAGTCGTTTCTCTTCCACCTTCAATTTGGCCATTACCTTATAAACCGTCACCAAGGCATTCTTTATCTTGTGGGGCAACTTCTTATACTCGTGGAGAATACCATCGATTCTGAATCTGACCCGGAGTGACTTTTCATAAGGTTCGATATGGAGGTCGGAGGCATTCATCCTTACCGCATCCGTGATAATCTGGGAGGCGAGTTTCATCACCGGGCTCGATTCCGCACTCTCAAATATTCTGCTCATATCCTCTTCTTCATCCTCGGTCTTGTCCTGGATGACCTCTACCGCCCCTTCCATCCCCTCCGATATCTCAATCTCATGCATCACATCGGAGAGCATCTTCTGGGTCTGGTATTTCTCCTGGATGAATTCAAGGAGAGAGTCCTCCGAGGCGACCACCGGTTTGATCTCAAGCCCGGTGGCGAACTGGAGGTCTTCGATCGCGGCGAGATCGCCGGGGTTGGCCATTGCTACCGTCAACACCTTCCCCTTCTTCTTCACCGGAACGACCAGATATCTCGTTGCCAGCTCCGGAGGAACGAGCTTGAGCACCTCCTCATCGATCGAGTCCTCACTTAAGTCGTAAGCGGGGACATTGAACTGTTGGGACAGAAAATCCAATAACTCTTTATGGGTGAGATAGCCCAGTTTCACCAAGGTGGAACCGAGTCTGGTCCCCTCCTTCTTCTGAACCTCGATGGCCTCATTGAGCATCTCCTCATTAATGAGGCCGGCCTTTACCAGCATCTCACCGAGTTTCATATGTTAAAGTATAGGGGAGGTCTTATAAATGTCAATAATTATTTTTTGAGAAAACCACAGTTGATGCATCTCTCCCAACCGACACCTCTGGCAATCACGAAGTCGGGTAGCTCGTTCATTGGCAAAAGGGGTGAGATCATCGGTTCTCCTTTGATGAATAGCAGAAGACGATCCGGGTGGTAGGGGCTGGGGGCAATGATCATGAAGTTGTCCGCCGATGGCACCGGACTCAAGAGTTTGCGAACCAGAAGATTGGAGCCCTTGCTTCCGATCAGGACAAGATTCTTGGTATGGAGATCTTCGGGTCTGATGTCCGAGTCCTTTATAATTCGCACCCGACCATTCCCCCTTAACCACCACTCCATTGCCAATAATCTCGCAATCTCTAAGTCAGAATCATCACCATAGACGAGGAGGAAAGGCTTAAAGAAGGCCTTCTTGATTGGACCTGAAGGGGATCGGCTCAACCTGTTGCTGATATGAAAATGATCACCCTCTTTAACCAATAATACCGAATCGGACTCACCAATATCGAATCTTCTCCCATCCACGGTTAGCCATTGCCTACCCTCTGGATAGACACAGATAGCAGTGGCATTTTCGGTCTTGATCAGGATGCGATCCTTCTTTCTCACCGCCTCAATCCGTGTGAGATCGGAGGGCCTCTCCTTGGTGATAACTCTTATCCAGAAGCACCGATCATTCACCTCGGGATCTGGTGTGATGAAAAGGAATGAATCGGGGATGGTCCTGGTCTGGTCTTTAAAAAATTTAAAGAGGCGATCATCATCAACACAACCTTTCCACCAGTGTGGGCGATCGGGCACCTCTCGGTAGTGATAGTCAATATCGTATTGCCTCAGTATCGTGGTGAGGATGTGGGATTGGAGGGGCGGAACACACCGGTCCTTACCTCCATGAATGATATAGATCGGGAGCAGCCTGAGATTTTCTACTCGACTGAGGGGGGATTCGAGCCACCTCATTCTCAATCGGATCGCCATAATCTCAGGATTTGATAGCCCCACTCTTATCCCATCCGGGATATAGAGGCCTTTGCTCACCCATCCGGCCAGCGGGCCGATGGCGGCAAACCGATCCGGATAGAGGGAGCCGATGTGCCAGACCCCATGTCCTCCCATCGAATGGCCGGTAAGATAGATCCTTGTGCTATCGATTGGATATCTCTTCAGGACCGTCTCCATCACCTCCAAGAGGTCGATCCGACCAAAATCTTCCCAGTCATAGCCATAACGTCTCCGATTGGTGGGGGCAACGATGAAGCACCAATCTTTCGGTTGGTAGCATCGGATCAACCGTTCTGCCCTCACTCCAGCACCATGGAGGGCAAGGACGAGTCCGTATCGCTTCGATGGGTCGTAGTCCTTGGGTGGGAGTAGGGCATAGTACTGGCAGGAGGAATCGATCCGGGAGATGAAGGTCTCGATCCGATGCTGCCGGGGAGATTTCCGATTGAGGATGATTATTTTTCTCTCTTCCTTATTATGGAAAGTAACCTTGATCTCGATGGTATCACCTGAGAGAGGTATCATCAGAGGAAACTTATAGACGGATAGCGGGGGCAGAGGGGGGAGGGAGAGGGAGGTATGATTTGCATCTATGGAGACACCTGTTGCCCACTCATCGGTTGTGTTGGCAAGAGCCACCCCGATCAGGATTGAATCGGTTTGAATCCAGAGATCGGGGACGATATAGTCGTCGAGGATCTCCACTGGGGCTCGTGCCGGGAGAATCTGGAATCGGAATCTCTTTTCTCCAAACCCGATGATTCGGAGCAGGATCTCATTTTCACCGTCCTTAAGCTGGACCGGAATCCTCAGGGCCTTATCTCCATAGTAGTTACCGACATAGTGGCGGCCATTAATCCAGAACTCGGCAACCCCTTTCATCTCGGCCATCCCCTCGGTGAAGGATGAGTTGAATCTCGTGTAGGCAAAGTCATAGCTCATGAGGCCGGAACAGCCCAGGTAGTCCTCGACCGCCTCCACCCCCGGATATCGGGTTTGGAAATATCCACTCGAATCTATCTCAACCGAATACCATCGGGCCAACCCGGAAGGGGAGAGAAGGGAGGGGATCGGTTTTCCCGGGGATAGCTCACACCACTCCTTCCGGAGGAGGAAGGGTCCACAGACCTGGAAGGACTTGAAGACGATGGTAGAGATAACAACTATCGATGCCATCGGAGGATCCGGCGGAGGTAGCTTCGGGCGCCGAAGCCCTCCTTAAATCGCAAGAGGCCGAAGTTTATCTCTCCATCAAGGATCGAGGTGCCGAAATCATAGTATTGAAACCCCTCCCGCTGGGCCCAGAGCAGGGACTTGAGGATGAGATAGTTGGCAATCCGGTACTCCTTCGCTTCCTCATTCTGGGCCAGATAGAAGTTCAGCACAACCCTCGGGTTGATGATGAAGAGGAGGACACCACCCAATACAAATTTTTCCCTTCGCGCGAGAAAAAGAACCAGCCGATCGGGAAAGAGGAGTTGCAGTTTACGCAGTTCCTCCAAGGTGTGGGTTGGGGTCTTCCCCAGGCCCTCCCGATCTCTTTTCAGAATCGGATAGAAGGTGGTGATCGCATCGGAACGGATTACCTCGATCCCGCTCCGTTCCGCTTTTCTTGCCCCCCTTCGGGTTGGGCTCTTAAGACTCCCAACGAGGTCTCCATCCCTTAAGTCAACCACCGAGGTGACAATGGTTCGCTCCAATTGAAAGTTATGATAATACAAAGCTAATAGGAGCTCCTCTGATTCGGTATCAAAATAGATGATCGGAGGCAGTCTTACCTCTATCTCCTGAAACCCTCTAAGTTTGAGATAATCGATGATCCGGTCAACAATTACAATGAGATTATTGGTGGAGAGGTTGGGCCGGTAGAGGATCCCACCGAACGAAGCCCCGGGCTGGGAGACGAAGCGATTGTCAACTACGGCACCCACCATCCCCGCAACCGGTTCTGCTCCTTTGAAGACGAGGAGATGATGCCAATCGAACCTGTGCTCGATATGGTAGGTATGAAAGTTGAGGTCGTAGAATAGGCCATCGAGGACAGAATTCTCTCTCAGCCGATTCCAGTCCTCGAGGCTTCTAACTTTTCTTACCGACCAACGCCTCATAGGTGAGTCGAAGACCCCGAGCGAGACCGACCTTCGGAGTAAAGTTGAAGGTCCGCTTGGCTTTGGTCGTTATCCCCACCATCTCCCCCTTATCTACGCCTCGGCGCATCTTCACCTTCTTTTTTGTAATTCTGCCGATCTGATCGACCAGATCACTCAACATGATCTCCTCCTCTCCAGCCAGATTGTAAACTCCTCCTTCGGTAGAACGGATGAGACGTTTCATATACTCTACCAGATCGTCGATATAGATGGGGTTGATAATGAGACGGTCGACGACGATCTCCTCCCCTCTCATGATCTTAACAAAAAGGTGGTTGATGAGACCCCTCTTTGCCCCGGGACCGTAGCAGAAGAAGATCCGGGCAATCTTGACCTTCTTTATCGACGACCAGAGGAGGATCTCTTCGGCCTGGCGTTTGGTCAAAGAATAGAGATCGACCGGGTTGGGGGGGTCGGTCTCGCGATGTCGTCCAGGGCCGTAGATACCACCGGTGGAGGCGAGTATGAACTCACCAACACCCTTCTCGCTCGCCCATTGGCTGAGGAGATAGGTGGAGTAAGTGTTGGCAAAATAGAGTTTGGAGAAGTCCTTTTTCTTCTCGAACTCTCCGGCGAGATGTATTATCTTTTCCACCGGGATCTCCAGGTCGACGAGGTTGAAGCGGGTTCCAAAATCGAGACTGAAGATCCTCTCGGTCTTTCCGGTCGGATGGGAGTTTCTCACCTGGAGGTAGAGCTGATAGTGCCCTTCAAGAGCTCTGGTCAGATTCTGGCCGATAAATCCCGAGGCACCGGTTATTAGGACCGATTTAGCCATGTTTTCGATACCACTCGATCGTGAGTTTTAGTCCGGTCTCGAGATCGAACTTCGGCTTAAAGCCGAGGAGTTTCTTCGCCTTCTCAATCGATGGAATCCGGAGTTCAACATCGGTATAATCGGGCCAGGTGAAGGTGATCTCAGATTCCGATTCGGCAAGGTTGATGATCATCTTGGCCAGATTGAGGATGGTAATTGCGGTCTGGGGATTGCCGATGTTGAAGACATGGCCGATCGCCTCCTCCCGCTCTAAACAGAGAATAATGCCCTCAATCATGTCATCGATATAGCACCAGGCTCGAATCTGGGTCCCATCGCCATGGATCTCAATCGTTTCATTCTTGATCGCCCTCCTGATAAATTCGTGGATAGCACCGATACCGACCTGATAAGGTCCATAGACATTGAAGGGTCTGATGGTGAGGCAGGGCATATTATAGATCTTGTAATAGTTGTAGACCAGGTGCTCAGCCGCCAGTTTGCTCACCGCATAGGTCCATCTCGATTCCCCCACCGCACCGAGAACGACCTCGGAGTGCTCCTCGGCAAGATAGACATGGGACCCGAAGACCTCGGAAGAGGAGAAGTTGATCAACCGCTTCAGCCCCTTTATTTTCTGAGCGGTTTCGAGGATATTCATTGTGCCGAGGAAGTTGATCTTTAAAGTCTCAATCGGCATCGACCGGACCGTATCGACACCAGCAATGGCGGCAAGATGGACGATATAGTCGACATCCTGGATTGACTCCTTAAGAAGATCGATGTTCAGCACATCACCCTCAATCAAGCGAAAATTGGGGTGCTGGAGGAGGTCGGAATATCTCAGGGCATCGCGGTGGAGATTATCGTAGACGATGATCTCATTCTCATCGATGAGCCTTTTGGCAAGCTGGGTCCCAATGAATCCAGCCCCTCCCGAGATGAAGATCCGTCTGCCTGCAATCGCCATGGCCAATTATAGTGAGGATTCGGGAGAAAGACAAGGTTGACGGATGGGAGGGGTTCACTATAATTCTGCCGACTGGAGGTCGTGTGAGCAGTGAGATGAGAATCGGGGTTTTCGTCTGCGAGTGCGGGACGAATATAGCCGGTGTTGTCGATGTTGATAAGGTCGTGGAGGCAGCGAAGGGTCTGCCCGATGTCGCCTTTGTCACCAAGAATCGCTATTTCTGTTCCGAGCCGGGCCAGGCCGAGATCAGAAGGGCGATCGTGGAGGAGAAGCTCAATCGGGTAGTTGTTGCCTCCTGCACCCCACGGATGCATCTGCCCACCTTCCGGAAGTGTGTTCAGAGTGCTGGCCTCAACCCCTATCTCGTTACGATGGCCAACATCCGGGAGCACTGTTCCTGGGTCCATCAGAGGGAGCCGGATCGGGCGACGATCAAGGCGATCGATCTGGTGAAGATGGCGGTAGCCCGGGCCCGATTCTTGGAACCATTGGAGGAGGCCGAGATTCCGGTCACCCCCGCGGCCTTGGTGATCGGTGGCGGCATTGCGGGCATCCAGGCCTCCCTCGACCTTGCCGACGCCGGCTATCAGGTCTATCTGGTCGAGAAGGAGCCCTCGATCGGTGGCCTCATGTCCCAGCTCGCCAAGACCTACCCCACCATGGACTGTGCGATATGAATCCTCGGTCCGAAGATGATGGATGTCGGTCGACATCCGAAAATCAAGCTCCTGAGCTATTCTGAGATCGAGGAGCTCTCCGGTTTTGCCGGAAACTTCCATGTGAGGGTGAGGAAGAAGGCACGTTATGTTAAGGAGGAGGAGTGCACCGCCTGTAATGAGTGCGCCGAGGTCTGCCCGGTAACGGTTCCCGATGAGTATAACTATGGTCTATCAACTCGCAAGGCGATCTATATCCCCTTCCCTCAGGCGGTTCCTTCCGCCTACATCATCAATATGGAGGACTGCCTGGGTAATAATCCCATTGCGTGTGGTAAGTGCCTCGAGGCATGTGACAAGAAGTGTATCGATTACGATATGAAGGATGAGATCATCGAGTTCGATGTTGGGGTGATCATCGTCGCTACCGGGATGGATGTCTACGATCCTACCCCCCTCGATGAATTCGGTTACACCAGATACGAGAATGTCCTAACCAGTATGGAGATGGAACGACTCCTCGGTCCTGGTGGGCCTACCGATGGCCATCTCATCCGACCCTCGGATCGAAAGGAACCAAAATCGATCGGATTTATCCAGTGTGTTGGTTCCCGTTCTGAGAAACTGGGAAACCCCTATTGCAGTAACTACTGCTGCATGAATACGGTCAAAGAGGCATTACTCATCAAAGAACATGCCCCGGATACTGAGATTAAGGTCTTCTATATGGATATCCGGGCCTTCGGCAAGGGCTTTGAGGATCTCTTCATCCGGAGTAAGGAGAAGGGGGTGAAGTATATTCGGGGCATACCGGGGGAGATCGAAGAGGACCCGAGGACGAAGAGTCTAAGACTCTATGTTGAGGATACCACCAATGGCGGCGGTGTGAAGCATCACGACCTCGATATGGTCGTCTTGGCGGTGGGGGCGGTCCCCAGGATCGACCCCAAGCTCCATTCGTTGCTGGTTCTCTCTAAGACATCTGATGGCTTCCTCCTCGAGGCCCATCCCAAACTGAAACCGGTCGATGCCCCATCGACCGGGATCTTCTTCGCTGGCTGTGCCGAGTATCCCAAGGATGTGAAGGATACGGTCACTCAGGCGAGTGCGGCGGCAGCTCGGGCCGAGACCATCCTCTCGGCGGGCAAGATCACGATCGAGGCGATCACCTCCAAGGTCAACCCCGATCTCTGCAAGTTCTGTGGGATCTGTGCCCGGGTCTGTCCGTATAATGCGATCACGGTCGATCCGAAGAAGAAGACTCCGGCTGTAGTAATCGAAGCGATGTGTAAAGGTTGCGGTACCTGCGGTGCGGAGTGTCGTTTTGACGCTATTAAGATGCAGCACTTTACCGATGAGCAGATTATGGCCCAGATTGAGGCTGCGCTTGAGGAGCGACCGATGGAGAAGATCATCGTCTTCGCCTGTAACTGGTGCTCATTTGCTGGTGGTGATACCTGTGGTCTCTCCCGCCTCCAGTATCCCACCTCACCCCTTCTTATCCGGACGATGTGCTCGGGTCGGGTTGATGAGAAATTTGTCCTTAAGGCCTTTGAGCTCGGTGCCCCGATTGTGGTCGTTTCCGGCTGCCACTTTGTCGATTGTCATTATATCGATGCCAACCGCTGGACCCAGAAAAGGGTTGAGAGACTCTGGGACAAGCTGGAAGGGATGGGAATCAGACCGGAACGGCTTCAGCTCGAGTGGATATCAGCAGCCGAAGGGACCAGGTTTGCCGAGGTGATGCGAGCGATTGAGGAGCTACGGAAGAAGGTAACCAAAGAGGAGGTCGAGGAGACAAAGAGGATTCTTTCTGAAGCCAAGAAGGGGAGGAGATGATCGTTACCTTCCGCTGTCTCCGGTGTGGTTATGAGTATCAGGGGGAGTATGATCGGAATCGTCCGGTGGAGCGGGAGTGTCCCAAGTGTGGTTCCAATTCGATCCGTCCGATCGTTCCCAAGGATAAGCCGAAGTGAGGACCCTCCTCTTTATCAAACCGGATGGTTACCGTCGCCGATTGATCGGTGCGGTGCTCAAGAGGGTCGAGGATGGGGGACTTAAGATAGTAGAGATCAAGACCGTGAGACTGGATCGGGCTCGGGCAGAGGAGTTCTATAAGATCCATAAGGATAAACCGTTCTTTTCCAGTCTGGTTGAGTTTATCACCTCGGGTCCGATTGTTGCCTGCCTGATCGAAGGGGATGATGCTGCGCCCCGGCTCAGAGAGATCGTTGGTGCCACCGATCCCAAGAAGGCAAAGGAGGGGACGATCCGCCACCTCTACGGCACATCGATCCAGAACAATGTTGTCCATGCCTCAGCCCCGGATGAAGATCCGGAGCGGGAGGTGAGGTTCTTTTTTGGTTCTCAAAGGGATCGTTGAGGGCTTTTATGGACCACCATATCGGTGGTCGGAGCGGTTTCTTCTATTAGAATACTTCGGGGAGTTTGGCTTCAACTATTATCTCTACGGACCTAAGGAGGATCCATATCACCGCAAAAGATGGGATCGGTTCTATCCCCCCTCTCTCTTGAAAGATTTCCAGCGGTTACACACCGAGGCAAAGAGGCAGGGGATTACGCTAAATTATGCCCTCACCCCAGGTGATGATCTGAAACGGGTAGTAGCGAAGCTCGGTCAGCTCAAGAAGATCGGGATAGAAGAATTTTCCCTATTCTTTGACGATATCGAAGAGTTGCCTTCAATCGAACTGGCCAAAAATCAGGCTGCCCTGGCCAACTCTGTCTACAAAGCCCTCCGCCCCCGACGGCTACTCTTCTGCCCAACCCAGTATTCGGGAAAGCGTTCCCCTTATCTTGAAGCATTGAGCGCTTATCTCGATCCCGAGATCATGATCCTCTGGACCGGTCCCGAGGTTGTCTCAAGGAGAATCGTGGTTAGAGATATCCTTCCGATCCACCAGCTATTCCCAAAGAGGGTCATCCTCTGGGATAACTATCCGGTTAACGATTATGATCGGAGCCGGATCTTCCTTGGACCATTTCGGGGGCGGGAGGCAAGGATCTTGCGCTACCTCTCCGGTTATCTGGCCAATCCCATGAACCAGCCGAGGCTCTCCCTAATCCCGCTCAGTACGCTCGCTTCTTGGCTAAGAGGAAAAGGGGGCTATCAACCGACTAAGGCGATAAGGCTCGCCCTCAAACGGTTTGGTCTTATGAAACACTACCCATTGCTTCGCCAGTTCTTCCCCTCTAAACTTTATCAGCGGATGAGTCCAGAAACGGTCCTTTTGCTAAGGAGGGATTGGGATCGTCTCCTCCCAAGGATAAGATCCTGGCCTTCGGTCGATCTCTGGGAAGGGGATTGGGCGGTAAATAATCTCCTCCAGGCCCGGGATCTCCTGATCAGGTATCTAGATGAGAAGAGGGTGGATGGGAAGGAACTGGACCGGATCGTAATCAGCCGGAGAGGAGAGGGGGGGCTCTATTTTGAGAATCAGGTCTATAATTTTCTGTTGACGGTATCTGATCGAGGTCTAAGATAGGAGCATGAGGATCAGTGAGTTTCGGGCCCAGGCCAAGGTAATGCTTGCTATCGTGGTGGTGGCATTTGTTGGACTCATCTTCTTCCAGTGGGGGATGAATATCACTGCCAAGATCAGGGGGGTCGTGCCAAAGGATGTCATCGCCAGGGTGGGGGATGAGGAGATCAAGATCAGTGACTATCTGGCGCAGATCGGGGAGATTGGTCAACAACTGCCCGGCTCATATGGTATGGAGCTGGCCGATTCGATCCATGATCTCGCCTGGCAGAATCTGGTGACATATAGTATCTATAATCAGCTTATGGCCAAGGAAGGGCTCAGGATAACTACCGCCGAGATCAAGGAGATCATTAAGAGTAATCCACCACCCGAGATCGCCTCGCTTCCCGAGATGAGAAATGAGCAGGGTGAGTTCGATTTTACTAAATATCATCAGCTCTTAAAGGATCCCAGGAATGTCGACTGGGTCTATCGCTACGAGCTCCAGATTCGGAGGGAGTATCCGAGGCGAAAGATCAATGTCGCTTTGGCAACTGCCGGATGGCTCACCCCGGTTGAGATTGAAATTCTCACCCGTCTCTTCTCCACCCGATTCAGTGGGATAATAATCCAGTTTCCAGTTGCCAACTATCTCTCCCTGGTCGATACCGCCCGGGAGAGGATCGTGGATTACTACCATCGGACACTAAGAGATTGGCAAACACCTCCCAGGAGACAGTGTCAATATGTCTTCTTTCCCAGGGTTCCTTCCCGTAGAGATTCTGAGGATCTGAATCGCCGTAAGGAGGAACTTGAGGAGGACCTTAAGGCGGGTATCGACTTTCTTACCTTAGCCCAACAATATTCCAACGATCCCAAGATCGCCCTCAAGATTGGGGAGCTACCAGAAGATGTGAGAAAGCGTGTAGTTCGAAGTCGGATCGGGGCGGTGGTTAGGACCGAGGATGGGGAGTTCAGATTCTTTAAGCGTATTGGAAGGGATTCGGTCTTGAGGATAGTTTTAAAGGTTATCACCTCCTATGAGACCGTGATGGATTTGAAGGATCGGATCGAATCTTTCCTCTCTTTGGCCAAGGAGATCGGTTTTGATGAGGCCTGTCGGGAGTATAATCTGGAGCCGAAACTGACCTACCCCTTTGAGGAAGAAAAGGTTGCATTTCCACTTCTGAAGGATCCGAGACAACTCTCTGAGTTCGCCTTTAAGGCGAAGGAGGGGGATCTCAGCCCTCCCCTCCTCGCTCGGGGCGGTTATCTCATCTTCCGCTTGGTCTCGATCTTCCCTGCTCAGACCATCCCCCTAAGGAAAGCGTATCAGTGGGTGAAGGGGAGATATATAAAGGAGGAGGCGGTTAAATTAGCCAGTAACGATGCCCATCTCTTCTATCAGAAGCTCAGATCGGGGAAGAAGCTGGAAGAGCTTTGGAAGGGATTCCCTCGAGCGGAAAGGATGAGAGTCAACAATCAGCCCCTCTACACCCTGAAAAGGACTTATGGTCCCAAGGTGGTGGGGGCAATCCTGGCCTTGAGGCCGGATGAACCCTCCCAACCGATTACAACCGAGTATGCGGTCTTTATCCCGATTCCGAAAGAGATGAGTGAAGAGAAAGGGGAGGTCATCAACTACACCACCCGGTTACGCCAGCTTCGAACCGAATTTTTGGTTCAGAAGATGATCAACTCCTTCGAGATCAAGGACTACCGCAGTTTTGAGATTGAGTAGCTTGACATCCCCAATTATCCCGGTATAATTAGCATATGATAACTCCGGAGCTAAAGGCGATTCAGCTTTTCAAATACCTGAATAAGGGAGAGCTGGAGAAGGTAATCAGTCAGTGTAAAGAGAAGCGGGTTCCCAAGGATACCCTCCTATTCAAGGAAGGATCGGTAAGTGATGATGTCTATCTCATTGCGGAGGGCAGGGTCGAGGTCTTCCTCACTCGTGGGGATGTGATTGTTCTTCTGGCTGAACTTGGCCCTTCTTCTTTCTTCGGTGAGATGGCCCTTCTGACCGAACGGACCCGTTCGGCATCGGTCAAGACCATCACCGACTGCCGGTTCTATGTGATGACGAAGGCCCGCTTTAAGAGCATCATTAAGAAGGAGCCGACCATCGGGGTAAAACTCCTTCTGGCGCTCTCCGAGATCCTCTCCCAGCGAATCGCCATGACCAATCGCAACCTGGAGACCTACTTTTTGATCTCAAAGGCGATTGTCGATAATGAGGAGTTCCGCCGCCTATATATCCTCGCCCATAAGGGAGAATCGGCCCCATCGTCTAATGGATAGGACATCACTCTTTCAAGGTGAAGGCACGGGTTCGACTCCCGTTGGGGCCACTACCAATCTGGAGGTAAAATGAGGATAGTTTTAATTTTGACCGTAGCGATCGTCCCAATCGCAGCCCAGCATATCTCCTTCTGGGGAAATAATGGGATGATCCGGGTTCTGAATGCGAAGTGTAAGGATATGGGCTGGTTGTCATTTGGCCTCCATCCCGAGTGGTACTACCTCAATCGGGATAGCGTCTGGGTTAATACACCAGAGTTTACCGGCTATGTGACCGACCGTCAGCACTACCCAAAATTGGGATTCTCAATCAACTATGCTATCGTCGATTATCTCGAAACCAGGGCCAGACTCGACCTCTTTGGGAAGTGGTACGAGCAGGTAGATGACCAGGTGCACCGGGGCGATCCCTATCCGGTGATCGGCATCCAGGCGATCGAGTGGGGATTGAAAGGTGGTTATCCCTTCGTCTTCAATCCGGAGATGCCATCGGAATTCTCCTTGGGACTCGACTCCTATGTCCGATTTGGCCCCGGTCTGTGGGATTATTTCCGCGATGCCTTCGAACGGGATTCGATCTTCACTGATTCATTTGAATTTGTTCCTTATGTCCCCCATGATCCCGATTTTGGTGTCCGTTTCCTCACCAGCTATCGACTCGGCCCAATGGCCCTCCATCTCAACTATGAGCATCTCCTCACCGGGAGAGACAAACCACCTTCCTATGTTCCCCAGGGCTATAGCCGACCCAACTACAGTTTTGTCCGCGGTGGGGTGGAGCTGATCGGGGGTCCGGTCTTCCGGCTCCTCTTTGAGATGGCCCACCAGTTCCACTTCGAGGGTGGCGATTATAAGAAGGATGCCACGATAATCACCCCGGCCTTAAGGCTCTCTACTTCTGATTTCAGCTTCACCGCCGGTATCGATTATGATGTTACTAAGGAAGAGGGAGAGTGGAATGTCTTTGCCGGTTTCTCGGTTGGTGGCGATCTGGTGGTTGAGAAGCGGCCACCGATCGCCAAGCTTACCGGTCGAATCTCCGATGCCGAGACCGATGCCGCGGTGATGGCAACGATCTCCTTCCCGGGAACCGAGATCGAGCCGATAAAGTCGAATCCCGGTAATGGTTATTACAAGATCTCGATACCACCAGGAACCTATCGGATGAGAGTTGAGGCGAAGGGCTACCGTTGGCAGGAGAAAGGACTTGTGCTCAAGGATGGGGATGAGCTGATCTTGGATTTTGCCCTCCATAAGAAGGTGGCGACAAGACTGAGTGGTAAGGTCTATGATGCTGAGGATGGTAAACCCTTGGCCGCAACGATCTCCTTCCCGGGGACGAAGAAGAACCCCGTCCAGACCGATCCGGCTACCGGTCTCTATAAGGTTGTGCTTAAGGCCGGAACCTATCGGGTGAAGGCAGAGGCACCGGATTACAGGTTCAAAGAGAAGATTGTTACTCTTAAGGAAGGTCAGGAGTTGATCCTCGACTTCGATCTGATCAAGGTCGGAAAACCGATTGCGATTCTGACCGGTAAGGTGACCAGCAAAGAGAAGGGCGAACCCTTAGAAGCGGTGATCAGCTTTGTTGGGACGAAACTGCCCCAGATCAAGACCGATCCCACTACCGGTATCTATAAGGCGACCATCCCGCCGGGCACCTATTCGGTGAAGGTCGATGCTACCGGCCATAAGTCCCAGTCACTACCGGTTGTCCTCACCCAGGGTGACACCAAGATCGTCAACTTCGAACTGGAACCCGCGATCAAGGTCGGTCAGCGGATCGTGCTGAAAGGGATCTACTTCGACTTCAACTCGGCGGTGATCAAGCCCTCTTCCTATCCGGTCCTCGATGAGGCGGCCAAGATCCTTAAGGAGAATCCGACACTCGTGGTTGAGATTGGTGGCCATACCGATTCTGTCGGTTCTGATGCCTACAACCTGAAGCTCTCGACAATGAGGGCGAATGCGGTCCGCAACTATCTCATTACTCACCACAACATCGATCCCTCACGCTTGATCGCCCGCGGCTACGGAGAGTCGATGCCGATCGCTGACAACCGGACCAGGGCCGGAAGGGAACTCAACCGGCGGATCGAGTTCAAGATCCTGAGGAAGTAGGAACCGAGTTGAGGCCCGTCCGCCACAGGCGGACGGGCCTTTTTATGTTTATCAAGCGTATAAAGGTAAAGAGGATTCTATCTCGATCGGGAATCGGTGGGTGCCGATATGCTCTAAACCCTTATCTCGGTTGTAGCAATGGTTGCTACTACTGTTATGCCCCCCATATCCTCCGCTCTTTAAACTTCAATCGGGAATGGGGCTCATTTGTCTATCCGAAAGAGAATGGCCCACTTCTCTTGCGGAAGGAGTTGAAGCGTCTAAAAAGGGGGAAGATCTGTATCGGGACGGTATGCGACCCTTACCTTAAATGGGAGGAGGATTTTCATATTACCCGGAACTGCCTGGAGGAATTGAGGTTTGTGCGCAACCCGCTCTCGCTTCAGACCAAAAACGGTCTCATCCTCAGGGATATCGATCTCCTCATCCAGCTTAATGCACAGATCCTGATTACCATAACCACAACCGATGATAGACTGAGGGAGATCTTCGAACCGGGTGCCAGTCCAGTGGGGGAGAGGATGAGAACGATCAGAGAGTTGAGGGGGGCCGGACTTTCGGTGACGGTTTTCGCTGGACCGCTTTTACCAGGACTCTCCGATCAGTATTCTGCCCTGACCGAGCTCGTGGCCATGGTTCAGGAATCGGGTGCGGAGAGGATCATCTTCGATCTTCTCAACCCCTACCCCGTAGTGCGAAGGAGGATGGGAAAGCTTTATCGAAGGTATTTCCCCGATCTTGGATCAGAGCTCGATCTCGCCATTAAAAATCGAAAGGGGTATCGGAGAAAGGTTAAGGATAGAATCGAAAAAGTAAAAAAAGATCTTATTATTGAGACGATCTTTTGAGGAGGTCGATGACCTCCTCGCTGAGCAGGAACTTTCTAATCTTGGGTTCAAGATCACTACCCGGCCGATGGGTAAACCCCTTCAGATATTCGGCCAGCTCCTCTCTCTGGATCGAATATTCCAGGGGGGTGAGGCTGCGCGTCCTGTCGAATATTTTACCGATCTCCCGCTTCAGGAGCTTCTGATCAAGTTTCTGCCAGGGCGGGGCATGGAGGACGATCCTTTCGGCAACTCTTTCGATGATCCGATCCCGGTTCCTTTGGTAGACCGGTTCGGGCATCTTCCGGATCCGATCGAGGAGGTGGTAGATTCCGAGCGGCTTCTCACTCTGACCGATCTTCGCCTCACCAGGGGGCGGGATGAGGCAGGGCTGATAGGTTTCAATCACATAGATCTGCTCCGGTCTTAAGCACTCGGTGAGGAGCTGGGCGAGGGAGTCGAGCCGGGAGTGATACTCGGCCCTGAGACGGATCAGTTTTTCTTCAACCCTATGGATCGATTTCCTCAGGTGGGATGGTATCGGATCGTGTTCTATAAGTACCTCTTTTAGCTCCTGGAGGAGGGGCTCGATCTCGGCCTCGAGCCCCTCCTTCTCACTCTCATACTCCCGATGCAGCTTCTGGGCTGAGGTTGCTAAGGCAATAATCCTCTCTTTCTGGGCTCGATCGAGTTCTAAACCATTAAGGAGATTTATGATCCTTATCTCATTCGAGAGGGAGAGGAAGATGAGCAACCCGATCATCTCATCCACCGGTGCTTTGGGGGGCGGGGTCGGTGTTTATGGCGTTCCTTCCTTAGCTTTTCCCATTTCTCCGGTCCGACGATATCTCTGATCTTGAGCATACTCTCCACTTTGAGAA
>Ga0180300_10000149_pt1 | contig 27333 bp, 31 predicted proteins | sample GuaBasSediGuay15_FD_121798 | JGI IMG/M metagenome (GOLD analysis project Ga0180300, IMG submission 121798) | Subseafloor sediment microbial communities from Guaymas Basin, Gulf of California, Mexico - Guay15, Core 4569-2, 21-24 cm | ecosystem: Environmental > Aquatic > Marine > Hydrothermal...
AAGGGGCCGTCGTCTAGCCTGGTAGGATGCCAGCCTGGGGACGTACCCCGTCGGCCCTCAAGGGGTCGCCGGATCGCTGGTGATCCCGGGTTCAAATCCCGGCGGCCCCATCACCTTTCTAGTTCTTATCCTTAGTATAGCTTTATAGTTTTAATTTACACCCTCAACTCCTATCCTTTTAAGGATAGCTTTGAATGTCCTAAGACTTGGCGTCCTCTTGTACTGGCGTATCGCTTCTATTAACGATTTTTTATCGTGAATCTCAAATATTTCGTTAAGTCTCTTACTAACCTCACTCTCCCTAATGAGGAGGTATTGTATTATCCCGGTAAGGTTACGGGGTCTCCTTTCTAAACTAGCACTCTCGAAGTCCAATATATACGGTCTTCCATCCTTCGTAATGAGCACGTGCCTTATAGGTCTACTTAACTCTCCATGATCTAATCCTATTAGATCAAGTCTTACGGCTTGTTCTAGCAGCTCTATGATCACTTTCCTTATTAATTCCTGATCTTTCTCTGCTAGGATCCAATCGGGGAGTCTACTCCCTTCTACTAACTCCATTATTATGAAATCCCTATCGTAAGCGTATACCAACGGTCCTACTCCTATGGCGTTAGCTATCCTTAGGAATCGTGCTTCATTTAGTAGATCGTCCCTTGGTGAATCTACCCTCCTTAACTTAACAGCTACCATTCCAAACTTACTCCTAGCCTTGACCACTACTCCTCTGAATCCCTTCCCTAATACTCTATATTTGCCGATATTTGACGTTCCCTCGAGCACTATTTCCTCTATGCCCTTCTCTATTAGGCTTCTAATCCTTCTCAAGTACTCCTCTTCTGTGGGATATGGGTAACATATTACGAAGGCGAACTCCTCATCGTATGTACTCCCATCAAGCCTTATTTTCATCATGAATCACTCTCCATCACTTAAAGCCATGAGCCATCTAGGACGTTTCAAAAGAAATTCCGCTAACGCTTTATTAAGCTCTAAGTCGCTTAATAACTTACATACCTCCTCATTCACTAATACCTCCATATTTTTGCTAAGCGCTAATGCTATATCCTTGCTGAGTCCTGCCTCTTGGATTCTCTCCTTAAGCAACTCCTTAACGCTATCATACTTCCTCTTTATATAGACAACCCATCTCCCATCCTCAATTCTTGGCCCGGCCATTACGGCTTGCCTCCCTGACATTATGGCTTTCAGGTACTTATTTAGGAATCTTTCCTCATGGACAATATTAGTTACTGGAGGTCCAATATGCTTTTTCATGTGGGGTAGCTTCGCTCTTTCGAGCTCGAGCATGAACATTGCCTTATCTTTCTCATTACTCCATGTAGCATAATCTAGTACACTGAAATCCCACACGCCTAAGAACTTTACAATACCTTTAATGCTACGTTTTAGTTGTCCCCATAGGATATCTGGTGGTAGTTGCGGTGGCTTGAACTTTATCACTAAGATATCCGTTCCCCTCCTCCTAAGTTTAGCTTTTAGTTCTTCGCTAGTTATGGGTCTTATATCAGGCGGGTAGAAGAATTTAAGACTTGGCCTTCTTAAGAACAATCTTGATGCTGCTATGAATTCTGCCATCTTCCCTAATGATACTGCAGCTGCAGCATTTCTCTCTGGATCAACAGGATCTATTACTATGAGAGGTGAGTTAAATTTCTTTAATGCCCTCTGGGGATCTGAATAATATCCCTCTATATCAATCACGGTTTTCCATGGCCTCCACTCAGAGACATTTTTAAGGCAATTATCAAACGTTCCATATTCTAGGATTAGAAGCTCAACTAAATAGCCCGAAAAGCCCTCTATCTTTATCTCAGCACCATATGCTCCTATTCCCTTTAAAAACCTTTTCAGAACTCTGACTTCATCCTTCTGATAATCCTTCATATTCTTTAATATGTATTCCGTATGAAATGGAGTTCTATCAACAGCTGATATTATCTCCCTTGGGCTTCTAACCTTAAAACATGGGACTATGTCTACTTCAAAGCCCTTTACCTTAGCCCTAACATAAGGATGTTCTGCGTAATGTTCCTCATATGGCTTAGGCGCGCTCCTCCTAATTATATCAACGCCCCTTTTCTTAATGAATTCCTTACCCACTTCAGGACTAAAACATACGAAGATGTCTAGATCTTTATCACTTTTGAGCCATGTATCCTTGGCTATCGATCCAACCATGATCACCTCTGCCTTAACGCCACACCTCCTTAGCTCTCTCTCGAGATTTCGCTTTATCATTTGAAATATGCTGTTTGCTAGTTCGTAATCTTCCTTCGAAGGTTTCTCTTTTTTAATTACCTCCTCCTTTATCCTCTTTATTTCATTGGGCATATACCTCGTATAGCGTCTCATATATGGGACCTCTACTAGTAAGCGTACTCTTCTTCAGTCTTATTTTATCCACTTCGACCTCACCGATCTCTATCTCGTGAAGATCCCTTAAATACTTGATTAAAGCTGGCGTATACCTTTTGACTCTGGCTATCGTAACATGAGGTATGAAGCTTTCCCTTTCCTTTGGGAAACCTATCCTTCTAAGTTCCCCTTCTATCTGATTATATATTTGAATGACCTGCTCGCTTCCCTCAGAAATCCCGATCCATATGACTCTTGGACGGCCTAGCGTTGGGAATGCTCCAATCCCTTTTAACTCCATCTTGAATTTACTGAACTTTACTTTTGACATGATTTCCTTTACCATCTCTAATGTTCTTACTGGGATCTCTCCAAGAAACCTTATGGTCAAGTGTATATTCTCCCTTTCTACTGGCTTAAATATAGCACCTGTTCCTTTCATGTCCTCTTGAATTCTGATTATCTTATCAAGTACGTCTCCCTTCTCTATGTCTATTGCTATAAATGACCTTATCCTTTCCATGATTTCACTTCAGACGTAACTTCTATAGGCATTCAATCATTAAGGTTTTCCTTGGTGCCTCAGGTGATCGCAATTTGCGTTACGGGAATGCCAGGTTCTGGGAAGAGCATAGTTGCAGATGCAGCATCATCTCTGGGTATCCCCGTAGTCACTATGGGTGATGTAGTGAGGGAGGAGGCGAAGAAAAGAGGAATGCCAATAAATAGAGAATCGCTTGCCTTTCTTGCTCGTGAACTTAGACGTGAACGAGGTCCTTCTGCTATAGCGCTTTCCTGTGTAGAACTCATTGAAGCTCGCGGATATACTGTTGTATTAATAGATGGTCTTAGAAGTATATTCGAGTATAGGACATTTAAAAAGCATTTTAAAAACGTCAAACTTATCTACGTGCATGCCTCACCTGGAACAAGATATATTAGATTAAGGACTAGGGGAAGACCCGATGATCCTAAGAACTGGTATGAATTCATATCTAGAGATCTACAAGAGATACGTCTAGGCCTTCCCTCTCTCCTTTACATAGCTGACTACGTATTAATTAACGAGCGCAAAACTATTGAAGATACATTTAAAGAGGCCCTATTAGTAATCAAGAAATGGTTAAAGCATGATTAAAGTTACCGTAGAGGTCGACGTATTCCCCACAGAGAATATTAATAAAGTAAAGAAAGCGCTCCTTAATGTATTTGAGCCTAGCTCGCTTAAGGTAATGAGGAAGGGCATACGCCGTAAGATAGTAGCAAAGGGGCAGGGAAGCATGTCTTTAATGAAGATATATCGTAAGCTTAGGGAGGAGCGGATATTGGATACCGCAAGACGATACTTAAAGGCTGGCATTACTAATGAGAACAAGATAGTGTTCTTCATACATAAGCAAGCTGCTTACGTTGGCGTAGTCTCATTCTGCGACTCAGAGATACGTTCACCATTAGGACATATAAAGTTCGAGATAGAAACTGATGATCCTAAGACCTTAATTGACTGGCTTACACCTAAAACTGTTAGAGGCGTTCCAATAAAGGAAGTACCTCCTCCTGATTAGACTACTTTACAGTAACCTTAAGTCCGTCATATGCAAGTATTGTATTCTCAAAGATCCTCTTAGCCTCCTCAAGCAACTTGTCCTCAAGTCCTTCATATCTTGCGCTGATATGCGTTAATATTAACATTTTCGCCTTACACCTTTTGGCGGTCTCTGCTGCCATTACTGTGGTCGAGTGTCCTTCCTTTAATGCCTTCTCTGTTAGCTCGCTACTATATGTTGCCTCATGAATTATTACGTCTGCCTCCTTACATGCTGAGATAATGTCCTCACAGGGCCCAGTATCTCCAGTATATACTATTTTTATCCCTTTTCTAGGAGGCCCTAATACGTCTTCAGGCCTTATTATTCTACCATCTTCAAGCACTACAGGAAATCCCATCTGAAGCTTCTTCCAAAGCGGCCCTTTAGGAACGCCTAACTTCATCGCTTTATCAGGATGGAATTTTCCTGGCCTTTCCTTCTCTTTAAACACATATGCGTAGTTCGTTACTGAGTGTTCTGTCTCATAGGCCTCTATAATGTACTCATCGGCCTCGTATACTACTCCTGGCTCTTTTTCGTACACGCTGATATCATACCTTATATGATGGGGTATAGTCTTGAGGACGCAGTTGAGAAACTTCTTTATTCCCGGTGGCCCTATTATCGTTAATGGCTTTGTCCTTCCGAGAAAGCTCATTGTCGTTATCAAGCCTGGAAGCCCAAAGACATGGTCTCCATGCATATGCGATATCAATATTACCATTTTCTTGTTCACTCCTAGACCACTTTGAAGGAACCTATACTGCGCTCCTTCACCGCAATCGAATACTATTAGCTCATCCTTTCTCCTCAACACTATACAGGGTAACATTCTACTTCGTGAGGGTACGCTTGCTCCTGTTCCCAGAAATATTATTTCTATCATTCTCATCTCCTCAGCACTATTATCCTCCTAATTAAGCTTCGATGAACTCTCATGCTATGCTCCTCTATTAATTCTAATCCTGCATCTTTAGCATAATCCTCGACATTTATTCCATATGGTGAAGCAATGCATATGTAGCCTCCTTTAACTATGCTATCACTAGCACTAAATAAGAACTCCTCTATGAGTCTGGGAAGAGCTATCCTCATTGTAGTCGCCGATCTACCATAGGGCGGATCCGTGGCTATTGCGTTTATGTTTATGAAAGGCAATTTCCTAGCATCATGTAATATCACATCGAACTCCTTAATGCCGAAATACCTTAAGTTGAGGATAGATCCTCGAACCATCTCTTCTTTTATATCTCCTCCAACGACTTTGGCTCCTATAAGCGCTGCTTCTATTAGAAATCCTCCTGTCCCGCAGTATGGATCTAGGAAAATTTCTCCCCTTCTAGTACGGGCTAGATTTACGAAAGCTCTTGAGAGCCTAGGTTCCATGGCTGATGGATGGAAGAATGGCCTTCGTTTCGGTCTCCGTTTATCAAAAGCTCCCCTATCGACTACTCCTAACCTTATTCCAAATAGGAACTTTCCATTGATAATGAATCCTCTGAATAGGAAATTAGGCTCCTCAAGCCTAACTTTGCTCTTTCCCTCAAAACTAAGTATCTTAGCTCCTAGAAGCCTTTCTAGCTCGGTAGTATCCATTATCCCTCTAGGAACGCCTATTCTCTTAATTCTTACTGCGAATGTCTTCTCTCTGAGAAAGCTCCAATCAATTTCCTTTAACTTCCCTATTATGCTATCGATATCTGCCTCTACCTCAAATAATAAAACTCCACACTCCTTTGCCATCGCTGATCTACGACATATCTCATGTATTGTTCTATCCACATCCTCTACCGTGATCGTAAGCATTTGTACATATTCCTTAACTATGCTATATCCTATATTCTCAGCTTCGAGAATTGCTCTTATTTCGGCTGCAGGTATTGTAGGATGTTCTCCTGAGAGCAATACGTAGATTTTATTCATCACAAATTCTTAAGGGCAAAGCATTTAATAATCCGTGTTACTAGCGAATCTTGGTGTATGGCATTGTCTCATGAGGCAATGTTCTATGAGAGGCTTCCTGACTCTAGCGTAAAGTGTAATTTATGTAGTCGCCGTTGTGTAATCCCTCCTGGTCAAAGAGGATTCTGTGGTGTACGTGAGAACAGAGATGGTAAGTTAATAACTCTGGTCTATGGCAAACTTACTTCATTCAATATAGATCCAATAACAAAAAAGCCTTTATTCCATGTGTGGCCAGGAGCTGGAGTTGCATCGATATCAACTGTTGGCTGTAACTTTCGTTGTCAGTTCTGCGATAATTGGGTAATTAGTCAATCGCAGGAGATCTACGGTAAATCATTCTCACCAGAGAAGGTGGTTTCTCTCGCTAAGAAAGCAGGAGCCCATGGCATCTCTTATACGTATAACGAGCCTACGATATTCTATGAATTCATGTATGATACTGCCAAGCTCGCTATTAAGGAAGGGTTGTTCAATACGATAGTTACGAACGGATACATGACTCCTGAGGCATTAGATGAGCTAGCGCCTTACCTTTTAGCGGCCACAGTAGACATAAAAGGTAATGGAAACGTTGATTTCTATAGGAAATTTATGAGCGTTCCCGACCCAAGTCCCATATATGATTTCCTCTTAGAGCTGAAAGAGAAGAAGATATTCATTGAGATCACTGATCTAGTAATACCTAAGTACGGGGATAACTTGGACGATCTAAGAAGGCTTGTAAGGTGGATTCTAGACAATTTAGGAGATGAAGTCCCATTCCACGTACTCCGTTTCTTCCCAGATTATAAGATGATGGATCATTATCCAACACCTACTGAGACATTGGTAAAGCATTACAACATAGCGAAGGAAGAAGGACTGAAATATGTATATGTAGGAAATCTTCCTGGCCATCCAGGCGAGAACACATATTGTCCGTCCTGTGGCAGGCTCCTGATAAGACGCTATGGATTTGATATACTCGAGTACAACGTTACTAAGGATCATAGATGTCCTTACTGCGGCCATAGGATAAATATAGTGGGAGAATACATAAGTGGAGGGTGGTACTGGACGTCAGTCATATAGCGTAAATTTAATTAGCTAAGACTAATTTTTTCATAGTGAATAACTATGCCCGTCTACTGTCCTGAATGTGGAGGACAAATGCATTATAACTCATCGCGCAAGCTCTATGTATGTACTAGCTGTGGTCTGACGCTTACTAGAAGCGAGTATTTACTCCTTAAACAGAAACAACGGAGAGAACTTAGTAATGAGGATGAGGAAGAGAGATGGCGTCGCGATTACCTTAAGTGGTGGCTCTCCTCGAAAAAGTAGGTCTTAAAGTGAGCATCCATGTTTTACATATTTTTGTTAGGTCCTGCTGGATCTGGAAAGACAACCTTGGCTGCTGCTATTTACGATTGGTTTCTCTCTCACGATATAGATACAATCATAGTGAATTTAGATCCTGGAGCAGACTGGCTTCCCTATAAGCCAGATGTCGATGTGCGGGAATACGTAACCGTAGAGGATGTCATGGAGAGGTATAACTTAGGTCCTAATGGCGCAATAATTGCTGCAACAGATCTCCTAGCAGTGGACGCAGAGAAGATAAAGGATGAAATCGAAAGCCTTAAAGCTGATTTCGCGATAATTGATACTCCCGGCCAGTTAGAGCTTTTCGCATTTAGATCTGCAGGGGAGCATATTGCAAAGACCTTGATTAGTGGAGGTGGTGCGGTATCCCTTTTTCTCATAGATGTAGTCTTCGCTAGTAAGCCAAGTAGTCTAGTATCAATGCTCCTCCTATCTTACTCTGTCAGATTTAGGCTTTTAATGCCTCAGATCTTAGTTCTAACGAAATGCGATATGGTAGATAAAAATACCTTAGAGTATGTACTCCACCTCATGGAGAATCCACAGGAACTAGCCAATGTGGTATCAAGCGAGTTAAAGGGGCTTTATAGGCAGATGAGTGAGAGAATTTGTCAATTGCTTGAGGAGATTGGATATGATGTTGAAGTTGTTCCTACATCTGCCGTTAAGGGTCAAGGAATCGAGATGATATATTCTATAATTCAAAGAATAAGCGCTGGAGGGGAGGATTATATCACGTACTACTAGAGCACTGGCAATCTTAGATGAAGTTAAGGGCAGGTATTTGAACTTACACGACGTCATTGCTGTCATGCTTTATATAAGGGAAAAAGGTCCTGTAGGTAGATATTCAATATGTAAGGCATTAGGGATGAGGGAAGGCGTAGTTAGGGGCCTTCTCATGCGTCTTCACAAACAAGGTCTGCTTGACGTACTTAAAGCCGGTGTACTCCTGAGTAAAATGGGTAAGAAAGTACTTAATGAGATCTTAACTAATCTCTCCATAATTCAAATAACTGAAGTGGATCTCTCTCATTTCACTGGTAGTCCAACAAATTTAGCTGCTCACATTAGACCTCCTATAGTACGTTCAAGAAGTTGTATTGAAGAGAGAGATCTAGCCGTCCGATTTGGTGCAAAAGGTGCAGTTATACTCGTATATTCTGACAATAAGTTAAAAGTTCCTGCAGTCTATGATGATCTCTCCAAGTATGATCCTAATACGTCGCAATATATTTTTACTAAGTTCAAATTATCAAATGGCGATCACATAATAATAGTTTTTAATAATTCAAAGTGGATGTTACTTCGACCTTTAATGTTTCTCGCGTTAAAGCTTAAAGGCTATTTCTAATAATTGTTACAATAAAAGGCTACACTTAGGAGGGTAGTTAATGATGGATGCTAAGTCCATAGTCGAAAATGCTATAAGAGAAGGCAGAAACTTCTTACTGGAGCCTGAAGCTAAGTTACTATGTAAACTATATGGTCTTCCTGTAACTGAGTTTAGAGTCGCAAAAGATTTAGAAGAAGCAAAACGATATGCAAAGGAAATAGGATATCCTGTCGTCCTTAAAATAGTATCCCCCGACATACTACATAAGAGCGATGTAGGAGGGGTTGTAATTAATATAAAGGACGAGAGTGAACTCGTTAAGGCGTATAACAAAATAATAGATAATGTAAAGAAGAGAGTCCCTAATGCTAGGATAAGAGGAATTCTTGTGCAAGAATTTGCTCCACCAGGCAGGGAGGTCATCGTAGGAGTTGCGAAGGATCCACAGTTTGAGCACGTCATAATGTTTGGTCTAGGAGGAATATTCGTCGAAATACTGAGAGACGTTACCTTCCGAGTACTGCCTATAACTAAGAAGGATGCATTAGAGATGATCTCTGAAATAAAAGGCTATCCAATACTTAAGGGCTATCGAGGTGAACCTCCTGCAGACGTCGAAGCAATAGTCAACATCATGCTAGGCGTATCCGACCTAATTAAGGATCTACCAATGATATCACAATTAGACTTGAACCCCATAATAGTCTATGAGAAGGGAGCTAAGATAATAGATGCCAGAATAATACTGGAGACAAGCTAAGAGCGAGGTAATGAACTTGAGCCTAGAGAAGCTAGAATCGCTATCTCTCGATGATCTAATGAAGCTATATAATGAGCTTCAACAGAAATGCGACGAGGTACGAGCTAAAAAGATAGATCTTCAGAACACCATACGATCTGAAGTGAACACCATACGAAGTCTGTCCCAAGACATTAAACAATTACGACTTCAAATAAGGGAGTTAAAGGAGAAGAAAAATAAGTTACTTGAATCGTTGAGAGAGCATAGATCCAATCTCTCCTCCTTAAAGGAGGAACTTAATACACGGTACTCAAAACTTAGGGAGATAAAGAGGCAAGTGCGAATGTTACGTGGAATAGTAAGGGATGTTGACCTTTCCCAACTAGAGCATAAATTACTGGAACTGGACTGGTTCTATCAAACTCATTCTCTATCCCCCGAAGAGGAGAAGGAAATAATTGAGAAAATAAAGAGGATATCGTTAAAGCTACAAACGGCTAAGAAGTACTCCGATCTAATGACTGAATTAAACAAGACTCTTGAGGAAATAGATAACTTAAAATCCCAGATCAACGATGTAAGATCCAGCATTGGTGAAATTAAGGAAAAGCTAACTAGTATTAACGAGAAAATAAAAAGCATCGTTGAGAAAATAAATCAATTGCGTAGTGAAATAGAGGATCGAAGAGCCTCTTTGAATAAGATGGTGAGCGATTTAGCTAAACTAATAGAAACTCATACTAAGCTGTCAAATGAGTTGAAGATACTTGAATCAGAAATAAAGCGAAGACGCTTATTATTAAAGGCTGAACGTATTGCGCAAGCAATAACTAGGCGTAGAGAACAACTTCGAGAATTAGCATTAAAAGTTTATAAGAAATACCAACGTGGTAAGAGATTAACACTTGAGGAATACCGCCTACTCATGGAATTTAATCTACTCAAAATAGAGTAGACATTTACATAATATCCTACTTAAGCGTTCTTGTAATGTTTATCTACCCCCACCTTAAACTATATACTTGGAATGTGAATGAAGCGCATCCTTATATTATACGTTGATCGTGATGACGATATAGGCGTTAAGGCAGGAGTTAAAACTCCTATTATAGGGAGAGATGCTAATTTAAAGGCAGCCTTACTTTTTGCATTGCGTGATCCTGAGGACTCTGATGTAAACGCGCTATTCGCGGCTATTCAACTCTTTGACTCATTTAGGAAACAAGAAGGTATTTCCTGTGAGATTGCAACAATAGCTGGAGATCCGAATGGTGGCATTGAGGCAGATCTTAGGATACGTAGGCAATTAGATGAAGTCTTAAAAGTATTTAAACCAGATGGAGTAATATTGGTCTCCGATGGTGCTGATGATGAACAAGTAGTTCCTATAGTGCAAAGTAAAGTTCCTATAATCTCCGTCAGACGCGTAGTAGTGGTGCAATCTCGAAGTGTTGAGGAAACCTATATGATGCTAATAAGGTATATGAAGAAGCTTTATGAGGATCCACGTTATAAGAAAGTAGCCTTAGGATTCCCTGGCCTTCTTATCCTAGTTCTCTCTCTCCTAGCAGCCTTAAATTATCTTGAATATGCAACATTAGCATTTGGCATCATTTTAGGGCTATTTATGGTGCTTAAAGGTTTCTCTCTTGATGAACGCATTGTCTATTGCTATAAACGATTTGAAAATTGGTGGCGCTCAGCTCCAATCCTCTTCTTCACAACTCTCATATCCATAGTATGCCTCATAGTTGGAACTTATGTAGGTATTGAAGGTGCGATGGGTAGTAAGGAATATGGAGTTAATTATATGCTTGCTATGTTCCTCTTAGCCCCTGATCCAAATTCAGCTCTTCATGCTATTGACATCCTGATAGTCTCTGCCATCATAGCACTGTTAGGTCGAGTACTACACTTCTGGCTTACCTCTGGCATTGAGGTATATTGGCAGTATATAACGGGTATCGTATTCTTACTGCTTAGTAGGCAAATATTTCTTGAGTTAGCCCTCCTGGTAACTGGAGTTGGTAGTTTGATAATCTTACTCTACTGGGTAATCTTAACCATGTTAATATCGGCTTTTCTTACGGTTTTCTTCATGTTGAGGGAGAGATTAAAGAAGGGTGCCTCTAAGGAATGAGATCCATAAAATTTATAGAGGAAACATCCTATCATTGTTAGGATAAATATGCCGATATATCATGGTAGAGACTTAAGGAAGCCCTCTGGTGGGATGAAGCGCCCTCATAGAAAGGTAAAGCGAAAGGCCCTCCTTGGGAGACTACCCACAGAGACAATTTTGGGAACCGCTGAGGAAAGGCGTAGGATAAGGGTAAGAGGCGGTAATTACAAGGTGCGTTTAGTGAAGGCAACGTACGCAAATGTCACGATACCATCAAAGGGCATAACGAAGCGCGTGAGAATATTGCGCGTTATAGAGAATCCCGCTAGTCAGGATTACTCAAGGAGAGGCGTGATAACTAAAGGCGCTATTATTCAAACAGAACTAGGTCGTGCTCGCGTAACTTCAAGACCTGGACAAGATGGTGTAGTCAACGCAATCTTAATAGAGGAAGCAAGTTGATAAGCGAGGAGATAAACATTGAAAGGCAGGGACTATCTAGTAATATGGCCTGTATACTTTGATTTAAATCGCTCTAGAAGTGAGGGAAGAAAGGTTGCTAAGAAGTATGCTATACCAAATCCTTCATTAAGGGATTTAGTGGAAGCAATTAAAAAGCTTGGTTTAGAGCACATAGTTGAGGAAAATAAATATTATCCTAAGTTTTGGTGGCTTTACAAAGGTCGAGTTCTAGTGAAGAAGCGTGAGCCGAAGTCAAAGTTACTTAAGAAAATAGGAGAGATCTTAAGATCATCATATGAGTTATCAGGTAAAAGGACATGACCTCATTTACTTTCTAAAACTTCTCCCTTACGTTAAAATAGCAAGTTGCTCTATCACACTTCTGCTTTACTAAGTTAAGGTATACTTTCCTCACGATTCGAAAGAGATATAAGTGATTTATCTGCTTTATTCTTAGCTCTCAAGGGGGTGCAATGTGAACTTACTTGGCACAGCGCTACACATTTCTAAGTCGAGGCGTCTCATTGCCAGATCAAGGGGTCTCATACCGTTATTTTCTAAGGTCTATGATCAAAAGCTAAACGAGATCGGTGTTGTAGTAGACGTCTTCGGTCCTGTAAAAGCACCTTACGTTGCCATAAAGGTAAAGGAAAGTGTAGATGCAACCCAATATGTGGGTTCCCGCCTATATTATAGACCTCCTCCGTCTAGGTCAAGAAGGAGGTCATCTTCCCGAAAGAAGAGGAGGAAGAAGAAATAGGTGTGATTATTATGAGGGGTGAGTTTGAGGAAAGTAAGGATGATCCACTAGGTAGTACAACGCTTAAAGGCATATCATCAGGCGCCTATGAAGGTACGTGTCCTGTCTGCGGAAGTAACCTTCTGATATACGATGCTGAGCGAGCTGAGATAAAGTGCCTAAATTGTGGTACGGTCATAGCTGAACATCTTGTAGATCTAGGTCCTGAATGGAGAGCTTTCGATGAAGAACAACGTGAGAGAAGGACACGTGTAGGAGCTCCAACAACGTTAACTATTCATGATAAAGGTCTCTCTACAGATATAGACTGGAAGAATAAGGATGCTACTGGGAAGAAATTAAGCCTTCAAAGGAGGATTCAAGCTCAACGTCTCCGCCTTTGGCAACGTAGGGTTAGGGTTTCAGATTCATTCGAGCGAAGTCTTGCAGTAGCTTTAGCCGAAATCGATAGGATAGCCTCAATGCTTGAACTACCAAGGGACATAAGTGAAACGGCTTCTCTTATCTGTCGTATAGCAATGCAAAATCACATAGCTAAAGGCAGGTCTATAGAGAGCCTTGCAGCCGCCTGCGTTTATGCGGCATGTAGAATCAATAAAATACCGCGTACTCTTGACGAGATATCCTCAGCCTCAAGGGTATCAAAGAAGGACGTGGGAAGAAGCTACCGTTCGTTAGCTAAAACGGTTTTAGGCAGTATAGCGAAGGTACCTCCTGCAAATCCAATAGATTACGTTCCTCGCTTAGTAAATCAACTGAGCCTACCAGGGGAAGTTCAGACAAAGGCTGTTGAGATAATTAATGCTGCAATGCGCATAGGCATAACAAGTGGAAAAGGTCCCATGGGACTTGCTGCAGCCGCTGTATATTTAGCTTGTGTACTTCTAAACTACAAGAAGACTCAAAGAGAGATCGCACAAGTTGCTGGTATAACCGAAGTAACCGTTAGGAATAGGTATAAGGAGCTTGTAGATCAACTTCAGTTTACAATATTCCTATAGCATTTATATAACTATATATTTTTTATTTAAGAAATCTTTAAAGTACTCGTTTGCGTCTATTAATATTTAGGGATTTGTCTTGAGCAGATCCGTACTATTAGAAGAACAAATATTATCCCTGTTGAGGAAGATGCGTACGCCGATCCCTCAATCGCAGATAGCGAAGATGCTAAATATAGATTCCCGTCTAGTTTCTCGCGCATTAGCGAGGCTAGCGCGAAGTGGTAAGATAAGGCGAAACTACGTTACGCTAAATGGTAAACGGCTCCTAGTAGTCTATCCAGTTAAGACCGTAGAGGAGTATGCAGATATTCCCTATATCCCTTGTCTTCTATGCCCTAACCTTAATAAATGCGGCATAGGCCAAGAGTTCGATCCTACTAAGTGCGAGAAACTCACTCATTGGTTAATTCATAATTCTGAGAGAGGATCTTAATTATATCCTCAAGCTTGGCATCTGTCTTAAAGCCCTTTGGATCAAGATGGGTTAAACTCGCTTCATATCCATGTTCTCTAAGGATCTGGACTATAGCCCGGGGACTTAATTCCCTTCCCATTCTCCTTATCAGAAATGGTTCGTCAACTCTATAATAAAATGGTGGCAATCTTAACTCTCTCTCAATTCTATTGAGAGTTCTCTCTATCCTCCTATACGTGCTGAGTTCATGTCTTCTCATCTCTATCTCCTCCTTGATTAGAGCAATAAATCTGTCTTCTGCTAGCTTTCCAAGCCAGAGTGGACCACATACTACGATTTCACCATTACAACGCGGACATTTTCCCTCTATAAGCGGTAGTATTCCTCTCTTTACCCATCTTCCTGAACAGTTTGGACAATACACGATATACCCTACCTCCTTAAGTATATCATCGATACATTGGAGCTTAGCGAGAACTAAAAAGTAGGCTCTAAAGTAGTGGTCCATATAGTATGATAATAACGGTATTAGCGCTCTCTCCAACATTGCTCCCTCCCGTATTATGCTGGCTATAAGTATCCTTAATCCTATTTCCCTAGAGAATGGGCACCTAGTACTTATTGAGAAATAGCGCCTTTTGCACGTTAATGGATACACTCCTACAAGTGGTGCTAAGTCCGTAGCTGTAACTGCAATCAATCCCCTATGCGATATCGCGCGAACTGCATTCTGTACAAATCCTATAGGGCTACCGAATGGATCTATGTCAATCACGTTGAACTTACCGTAATTAAGCATTAACTTGTTCGCTTCGGTGCAATACACCTTAACGTAATCCTCGACTCTATTTATATAAATGTTTATCTTAGCTAACTTAACGGCTTGCTCATTTATATCCCCCATTATGACTTCTCTTACTTTATTTCCTATCTCTAATGCATATCTGATTCCTCTAACTCCAGTAGCACAAAGGGGCTCACATATTCTCAAATCATTATCTGAGTAGTGCTTACTATAGACATTAGCACATGCTATAGCTACATCCCTATTTGCCTTCATTACCGGATTGTAGAATACAGGTGCTCTTGCTGGATCTATGTGCCCATGCTCATCTGCATACGCCCGTAAGTTGGGCACTATTATCGTAGCTCTTCCTTCCTTGACAATATCAAGCTTCATTCCAATGAGCTCCTCTAGTTCAGTTAAATTCTCCCTTACTCCCATAATCGCTCACATTACTAAGTAAATTATTATACCTCCAACATCTACGCTTTACGTTTATAAGGCTTTAATTCATAGATCTCGACTCGAAGTGACATACTGATGTCATCCTCTAAATGTATATTCCTTACTGGTCCACCAGGTATAGGGAAGACAACGGTTATATTACGTACTGTAGATCTTCTGAAGAAGCATGGCTTCTCAGTAGGAGGTATGATAACTCGTGAGATACGGCAAGGACGTTCTCGCGTAGGATTTGAAATAATAGATATTCTCACGAACCGTAGGGGCATTCTTGCACATATACGCTTCACATCAGGTCCTCGCGTAGGAAAATATCGAGTTAATCTAAGGGATCTAGAGGAAGTCGGAGTATGTGCAATAATGGAAGCCATAAGGAAATGTGATGTCGTGGTAATAGATGAAATAGGAAAAATGGAACTTTTCTCTGATAAGTTCGTTAAAGCTGTAAGAACAGCACTTAGCTCTGGCAAGATAGTCCTAGGCACAGTACATCTAAGATCGTCTCATCCACTAGCCGTTGAGATAAGGGAGGGAAGAATGGAAGGAGTCAGTGTAATCTACGTGACTTATCAGAATAGAGCTATATTACCTGAGAAGATACTCCGGGAGGTATTATCACATGTTAATAGGAGGGATAGATGAAGCTGGTAGAGGCCCTATTATAGGCCCTCTTATAGTAGCAGGGGTCTGCATGAGAAATGAAGATGTAGATGCTATTGTTCGTCTTGGCGTAAAGGACTCTAAGAAGCTCACTCCCACGACTCGTCTTAGATTATTGCCCGAAATACTTTCTCGTGCCCAAAGGATAGTTGTAGAGTGCATCCCTCCTTCCCTCATTGATAAATACACATCCTCCTCTATACGTGGCGGTCTCAATACTCTTGAGGCTATGATAATCGCTCTAATAATATCTAAACTCAACGCAAAAACTATCTTTATAGATACTCCTGACATTAAACCGCAAAGGTTTAAAGAAGTTATCTTAAGCATATTAAGAAATGACTATAACATCGATAATGTTGACATCGTAGTAAGCCACCACGCTGATGTTCAATTTCCCATAGTTTCCATAGCGAGTGTTATCGCAAAGGTATTTCGCGATTCATTCATACATGAACTTCACTCCTTTTATGGCGATTTTGGCTCTGGATATCCTTCCGATAAGAAAACTCTATCCTTCATAGAGAAGTGCCTCAGAAAAGGAAGTCTTCCCCCGATAATCCGGAGCAAGTGGTCTACTCTTAAGAAATTCAAGAAGACATCCTCGTTAACGTTAGATGATTTCCTAAGATAGCTCTTCAATTAGTAAATCAGTTTTAGAAGAGAACTCATCAAATGTGAAAACAGGTACTCCCTCTACGCAGTCCTCCTCTACGCTTCTACCTACAACAATTAAGCTCTTAGCATTAACTATCTTGGCTATATCTAACATCAGTCTTGCCTTCTTGATTATTCTACCATTTATTTCGCGTTTTGCCTGAATCACTATTTTCGTTCTCTTCTCCTTATCTGAAGCCGCTATATTGAATGGTGCTTTCCTTAAGGAGACTGCGTCAAATCCGCATCTTTCCAAGATCTCCTTGGCTTTCAACGCTATGCTATCGCCTCCTACCTCATTATCCTTCGGTACCTCCCTACATTCCCAACCAAATACGTCTATTGGCTCTATTAGCTCCTCTGAGAGCTCCTCTTCTAGCTTTATAGCAACTTCAAGACTGGCGTACATATTACCTCTCTCGTACTCGTAGATTGCCTTTCTCGTCACCCCTATTCTACTTGCTATCTCTCCTAAGGAAAGGCCCATCTCAAGTCTTGCTCTTCTTAGCTTATCTCCATTGATCTTGACTAGTATTCCACCTCTCTTTACAATGGCTATGGGTAGCTCCCTTCCACGTACTGCTTTGCTGAAGGTCTCAAGTCTTATTGCACGTATTCCATATCTTTCGTACACCACTCCTTCTATTAACTCGCCCCTTCTACTCTTCAGACCTACAATTAATGGTGCTGTCTTCAATGTATAGGCTATCTTCTTCATATCATTTGCTTGAACCCTTGTTACTGTATCAACATTGTCTACTGCTTTAACCAAGATGGTTTTATTCTCCCTTCTAGCCACTATGTCAAAACATATATCCTCTCCATTAGCTTCACAATACTTTACCTCAAATCCTTCCTTTTTCAAGGTTCTCTCAATTTCTTCTGCCAGCTCCTCCTGACGCATGATTTTCTATTTATTTCGTTAAGAGGAGGAACTTTTATACTTAGTGCTACAGGTGCGCTTTACTCAGGTCTTACTTCTTGGAAACCTTTCTGGCTACTACGAATGCGTGTGCTTCATCAAACGGTTCTAGATGAACTACATCAACAATTTCGAACCCTCTTTCCTTTAGCGTGTCTATTTCTCTCTTATAGGTCTCAGATGGCTTTTGTGTTACGTCTATGCTCATCGCCTTTATCGCTATCATTGCCCAACCTCCATCTTTGAGGAATACATCCGCGTTATCGGCAAGTATCTTACTCTGGAATGGCTGAGCTATATCTGCATATATTACATCAACTTCCGTTACTATCGCCCTATAGAGTGTGGGGAATTGTGCATCAGCTAGAATGGGTATCATGTTCTTTCTCGGCTCGCATCTCTCGATGAACTCTCTCATTACTCTTGGAGCGAATTCAACAGCGTAAACTATTCCCCTCGGTCCAATTATATCCGATACATGGCTTGCTGTGGTTCCTGATGCTGCACCTAAGTATAACACCTTGTAGCCCTCGTCGAGAGGCACAGTACTGATTCCCTTTAGAATCGCAGCTGCTAACTTACTCCTATATGGGTTCCATATCCTGTATTCCTCTCCCTCCCACTTCACTAAGGGCTCTCCATACACTCTATGGCCCTGTACTAAATTCTTTGTGGCTAATTTCTCACTACCATCCTCATACCTAACCCAATATACATTTTTAAACTTCTCATGGGGTCTAACATCGACTACCTCCAAACTCATCTAACTCACCTCCTCCTACCTCTTCTCGGAGGCCTCCTCCTAGCAGGTGCTCTCTTTCTAGGTGGTGGTTTAGCATATAACCTTTTAATTTCTTCTATTCTTTTCTCTAACATCTCCTTAAGTTCGCGTGCTCTAAATTCGCCTGTAAATGCATCTAGCCTTGCTGCTATCGCAAGTTTGGCCGCAAGTGCTCTTGCTATCTTTCCTCTCTGCCATCTTGGAGCTCTATGGATTGCTGGAAACTGGAATATGACTCCATGTTTTGGCGGCTTTCCTCCTGTCCTCAAAGCCCTAAAGAGTGCTTTCTCAGCACCAAGTACTTGGATAGTGCTCGCCGGTAGCGTAGCTAGCTTCTGTAGTCCACCTGCAAGCGCTATTAACCTAGCGCCAAGGAGGGGTCCTACGAGTTCTCTTATGTTAGGCGCTACTTCCTTCATTGCTTCATCTACGTAACTCCTTAACTTATTTCGTAACTCGTATAACTCACATCCTATTCTCGCAAGTGCACGTAATGGTTCTAGGTCGAAATCTGCTATATCTGCACCCATGCTCTTCTTTGCTTTTTCAGCAATTATCCTAGCCTTCCTTGGAGGTACTCCTAATTTCGTTAACTCATCCTCTACGAAGTTATTTCTAAGTCCTAGCTCATAAACGAGCCTTATATAGTCCCTATGGTCACGTATTTCATCGTTAAGCTCTGGGAAGTGTAGACTATACCACTCTCTTATTCTTGAAGCAAAAAGGTTTAATGTCCTATCAATTTCATCAATTGCTGATATCGCTTGAGCTATTAGGAGATCTCTCTTCTCAACAGCCTTTCTTACTTTCTTCCTTGCAATTAAATATCCGACTTCCTGTAGGTAACTTATGTAGTCATCAACATCCTTTATTTTGCCCCATTCCTTAGCTATTTCAATTAATCTCTCCCTTATGATCTTTCCTCCTAAGCTTGGTAATTCAAATGCGACACTGAGTCCTGTCTTCTGCGCTATCCTCCTTGCAAGCTCTGCATTCTCAACAACTACTTCACTTACTCCTTTCTCCTTTAACCTCTTACAAATGCTTATTACTTCGTCTACTAAGTCTCCTTCTTCTAGCTTAATTAGTTTGTCAGCTACAGCCTCCTTATCGTCTGGGAACGCCTCCTTATCTATTATGTTCCCCTTTTCATCTGTCGCTACTATTCCAAATATCGTCTCTACGAGGTAAGCTCTCAATTCTCATCACCACTTTTCAAATTAACTCTAGCATAACACCTTTAATAAAGCATCGCTCAGCTCTAACTAACGTACCATGATGTCACCTTTATATTTTGCGATTTTGTATGAACCCATAAAAATATATTAGCCAGTACATGAATACCTTATAAGGTGAGAGTATATGCCATCACATGGATCATTAACTAAAGCTGGAAAGGTTCGTAGTCAGACACCACGTATTCCTCCTAAGCCAAAGAAGAATTTAATCCCAAGAAGGCGCAACTTAAGGAACTATAAGCGTAGGATCATATACACTTCCATGGGAAAGCCTTGGCCCATAATACGCAGGACAGTGAAGAAGTGGGCTTTGTAAGTCTACATTACTTTTAAACTATTCACATCACCTAACTTCATTCGAAGTTTATTAAGTTGCCCTAAGTAATTAGACATAACAAGGTGTCCTCTCTTGAGCCTCGAGGAATACGGATATCGTGGAGAGCTTGCAAGAATTTTAAAGGAGCACAATATATCGGTGTACGATAGGATACTCATAGAGAAAGATGGATTCACTTACGAAGGTATTTTAATGCCTAAACCTGAGCTCAGTCATCCTGATACCGTAATAATAAAGCTTGATAATGGCTATAACGTAGGTATTAGCATTGGGCCTAATGTGAGGATACGCTTGCTTAAGAAGGGAAAACCAGCACTACCATCTCCACCAAAAGTAGTACCCAGGCCAAAAGAGGATCTGCCTCATGTTGCATTAATTGGAACGGGAGGTACTATTGCGAGTAGAGTTGATTATAAGACTGGAGCCGTATATCCTGCATTCACTACGGAGGAAATTTACTCCTTAGTGCCCGAACTAAGCAATATAGCAAGACTTGACATGCATCTGCTCTTCAACATATTTAGCGAGGATATGACTCCTCAAAATTGGGTGAAGATCGCAAATAAAGTTGCTGAATTCATTCAGAAAGGAGTAGACGGTGTAGTAATAGCTCATGGTACTGATACTATGGGCTATACGGCGGCAGCGCTTAGTTTTGCTCTTCAAAACCTTCCCGTTCCCGTGGTATTAGTGGGTGCACAGAGATCATCTGATAGGCCTTCATCTGATGCAGCTCTTAATTTAATAAGTGCAGTTTATACCGCCGCAAGAGCACCCTTCGCTGAAGTCGTTGTAGTAATGCATGGTACTACGAGCGATAATTATTGTCTAGCTCATAGAGGAACTAAAGTAAGGAAATGTCATACAAGCAGGAGAGATGCCTTTAGATCAATAAATACGAAACCACTTGCAAGAATTTACGGTTCTAAAAAGATAGAGCTCATCTGTCGCGATTTTAGGAAGAGAGATAAGAATAGGAAGCTTAAGCTAGTAGCTAAGTTTGATGAGAAAGTTGCCTTAATAAAGACATTTCCCGGCATGAAGGGCGATATAATAGAACACTTAATCGATTATGGTTATCATGGAATAGTAATTGAGGGAACGGGTTTAGGTCATGCCCCATACACTTTGCTTAAGCCTATAAAGCGTGCTATAGACGAGGGCATAGCTGTCGTCATGACCTCTCAATGTATTTGGGGAAGGATAAACATGAATGTCTATCGTAGGGGAGTAGAGCTATTGCGATTAGGCGTAATTCCTGGAGAGGATATGCTACCTGAGACCGCCTTCGTTAAGCTAATGTGGGTCTTAGCGCAGACAAGGGATCTAGATAAGGTAAGAGAGCTCATGCTTACTAACATAGCAGGCGAAATAAATCCACGTAGCGAGCCGTCTACGTATCCTCCAATGGAGGTGTAATCATGAAGATTGATTACGTGAAATTGGGCCTTAAGGTAGGTCTTGAGATGCACCAACAGCTTAATACAAAACATAAATTATTCTGCAATTGTCCAACGGTAATTCGTCATGATAATCCCCAAATGGACTTCTACAGGAGACTTAGACCAACCCCTAGTGAATTAGGGGAAATAGATCCCGCCGCTTTCTTTGAGTTTAAAAGAGGAAGGGGCTATGTCTACGAGACGTATGATGATAGCGTATGTCTAGTTGAGCATGATGAAGAACCTCCTCATGATCTAAATCCAGAAGCAATAGATATAGCACTTGAAGTAGCCCTTATGCTTCATGCTAAACCAGTAGATGAAATACATGTAATGCGTAAAGTTGTAATAGATGGCTCAAATACTACTGGCTTCCAGAGAACTGCTATCATTGCCTTAGGAGGCTATGTCGATGACATAGAAGGGAGAATAGGGATTCAAACTATATGTCTTGAAGAAGATGCTGCCAGGAAGATAAAGGAAACTGATGATAAGGTCATATATCGCTTGGATAGATTGGGCATACCGTTAATTGAGATAGCAACTGCCCCCGAAATACACACACCTGAACAAACACAACGAGTCGCATATAAGATAGGACAGATACTAAGGATGACAGGAAAGGTAAAGCGGGGTATAGGGACTATCAGACAAGACCTCAATATATCGATATCTAAGGGTGCTAAAGTCGAGATAAAAGGCGTTCAGAGGCTTGATCTACTTGCTAGGATAGTAGAGTACGAAGTCTTAAGGCAACTAAATCTCCTGAAGATAACCGATGAACTTAAGAGGAGGGGAGTTAAGGAGGAGGATTTATACTGTGACATAGTTGATGTCTCCGGTGTATTCGTAAATACGAAATGTAGGATTATAAGAAGTGCGCTAAGGAGTAATGGTGTCGTAAAAGCCGTTAAATTACCTATGTTCAGTGGACTTTTAGGGTTTGAAATACAACCCGGAAGGCGTTTTGGTACTGAGCTCTCCGATTATGCAAGATCATGGGGCGGAGTTGGTGGCATATTCCACACTGATGAGTTGCCGCGATATGGGATAAGCTCCGAGGAAGTATCTAAGCTTCGCTCATTACTAAATGCATCACAACATGATGCAGTAGTCATAGTAGTAGGTTCTCCTGATAAATGTGACGATGCCCTTAATGCAGTCTTAATGAGAGCTAAAATGGCGCTCTACGGAGTTCCTGAAGAGACACGAGGCTATAATCCTGATGGAACTACACATTATAGTAGGCCGAGACCTGGCGCTGCTAGAATGTATCCAGAAACCGACGTAAGGCCAATTTATATAACAATAGAGAGAATCGAGAAAATAAAGAAGAGATTACCTGAGCCACCAGAGGTTAAGTTAAAGAAGTTCATAGAAGTCTACGGTCTAAGCAAGGAACTTGCTCATCAAGTACTCAACTCTTACAGGCTCGATCTATTTGAGCTCTTCGTTAAGAAATATCCAAATGTATCGCCAACCTTAATTGCTGTAACGCTCGAGCAAACAATAAAGAATCTCGCGAGGGAAGGCATTCCCGTAGATAACATATCTGATGAGCATCTCGATGAGCTCTTCAAATGCCTAAGCGATGGCATTATCGCAAAAGAGGCTATTCCTAAAGTATTATCATATGTGGCACAACATCCAGAGACTACAGTAAAGGAAGCAATAAGGAAATTAGGCCTAAAGGCTCTTAGCCTAGAGGAGCTAAAGAAGATAATTGAGAAAATAGTGAATGAGAATAAGGACGTAATATTTAAGCTTAAGGAGCGCTCATGGAAAGTAATAATGGGTAAAGTCATGCAAATAGTGCGTGGTAAAATAGATGGTCGTATAGTAGCAGAACAGGTACGCTCATACATTCAGAACGTGTTAAAGGAAGCAGAAGAATGAGATCAGTGTGCCCATTACTCTTCATCCTATATCCGTAGACCGTCTTATCATCATCTCCTCCTACTATGGATACTTAGCAATAGGTATAATTTATAAGGATTAGCTACTTGATAAATATCCTACAGCGGTGTTATTAAACACATGAGTCCTCGCAGTATACTCTCCATTAGGAACTGTGATGTTGAACGAGTGCTCATCGGAAGACCGACTTCACATAAGCATCTTAGGGTAATACTTTTTCTAAAGGACGGTAACATCATAATTCTCCATGAAGCGACTATAGCTAATATCGTGAGGGCTTTCGTTACCATAAAGACTCATCCAATTATTGAGGCTATTGAACTAAGAGGAACATACCTTCGTCAGCGCAAGGCAGGATACGCTGAATACCAGCTATTAGAGACAAATAGATCGTATAAAGATATATCTGAGGAAATAGACAATATCATCACGGGACATGAATAATGATCGTAGCCACAGCCGATATTCACTCTCCCAAATATCTAGCGCTTTTCTCAACAGCCTTAAATACTGTAAGTAAGAGTCTCAATGACTGTGAGGCATTTCTAATAGCAGGAGATATTGTGGCTAAAGGTAATGTTTATGCTGCGTCTCACGTATTTAACCTAATTAAGAAGTTCTTCAAAGGCCCCATAATCTCGATTTTCGGAAACGAGGATTATGAGGAGGTAGAGGACAAATTCCATAGCCTATACCCTGATATAATATGGCTTAATGATAACTTCTTCGATCTCGAGATGTCAATTGGAAGAGTACGTATAATCGGCACAAGAGGCGTATTGGATGTACCCACCCCTTGGCAAGCAAAGAACATTCCGAATATAACCAAGATATATGAAGAGCGCCTTAAGAGAATAGAAGACCTATTAAGAAATTCTCCCTACCCTACAGTTCTCATAACACACTATGCTCCAACATATAAGACACTAAAAGGCGAACCTCCTCGCATATGGCCTCAAATGGGATCGAAAAGATTGGAGGAAATCGTAGTAAAATATAAGCCACTAATTGTCATACACGGCCATGCTCATAAGGGAAGAATACCTTACGTCAACCTAAATGGGGTGATGGTTTATAACGTAAGCTTACCAGCATTAAGGAAGTTAATAACTATCGATCTTAAGAAACGGGATACCTTATTAAGCTTCATGTAATGAAGACCTAAGCTCATTAAGATCTCCTCCTCATTACGGATAGATGTTGAATTATCGTTAATAAAAATACCAACGTAGCCCATAGATACTCTGATTGGAAGCTCATACTCGTTCTTAACTGATATGCTAAAAGAGGCCCAATAGCTAATCCTGCATCGATCCAATTAGTATATAAACTTATGGCATACTCCCTATCTTCACTTCGTAATGCTATCTCATCGGATATCTCCGTATCGAGTACTGTTCCTAATGCTGCTGAGAACAGGAAAATGAATGGTAACACTATCATGACTATCATTGAGAGAGAAAGACATAAGAGAGCTAAGCTAAGGAGCAAGGCGCATGACGAGATGACTAACGTGATATAACGTCCCACGATATCTAACATCAGCCCAGTTAATGGACTTATAATGATCCAACTTAGCAATCTTAATGAAGCTAAAAAACCGCTTAACGTAGCGATTCCTATTATCATACCGAATATCCTCACATACTCTCCTATCAATTCCTTTAGGTAAAGTGGCAACGTCGACGCGATAACGCCTCCTATTATAAGGTGGTTCATCATAGAAGTAAGCCCAATACTGAACATCACTTTATTGCTAAGTAAGGATATAATGTTGTTTTTCGAAGTTCCGTATAAGCTTCCTTTAGATTCCTTTATCATAAGGGCTAAGGGCACTCCCATTGCGCTTATACAAGCTAGGGCGAGAACTGCTTTGCGAAATCCCCAGAAGTCAAGAAGAATGCCGCCAATAAGTGTGCCTCCAACTGATCCTATCAGAGATATTGAGTGGTAGAATCCCATCATTCTACCTCGTTTAGCAGCTGAAGTTTTCGATATAAACAGATATCCTGGCAACCTTAAGAAGGACCATGCTATACCCCCACAACATCCTAGCGATAAGGAAGAGGAGGAAACCCCACACTATTCCGTAACTGAACGCTACAGAGGCGCTAATACACGTAGCAATGAGTAAAGGCAACTTTATACCATATCTCCGGTATGCGTGGCTTGCTATTGCGTTAGAGAAGAAGCGTATAACTCTATTTATACTCAGAAGAATCCCAACATCCGAGAGCTTAAGACCTAACGTCTCATATTCAAGCGGAAGCGCGACGTATAAAAATGAATCGCTAAAGCGTGAGCATGCTACTACCATGGCTGCTAACATAACGCTCATGAACTCCGATATATTCTTCTTGTCGGACATATGATACCCCGATGTCTCGCCGGACTATTATTCTGATATAGACTCACACCTATAATAACTTCATGAATGATATTCTCAACAACAGATCACACCTTATATACTTAGTACTTGGAAGTAAGTAAGGGAATAACCCTATGGATATGCCAAAAATAGTCCTGATAGGTGCAGGAAGCTGGTTTACTCTTTCCTTCATAAGCGACCTATTTCGTGTAGGAGATCTTTGGGGAAGCGAACTCGTATTAGTGGATATAGATCCTGAGAAAGCGAAAATAGCCGAGAGAATGGTTACGAATACCATCAAGGAGCATAAGGTAGATCTTAAGGTTACCTCAACTACTGATAGACGCGAGGCATTAGATGGAGCGGATTTCGTGATAATTTCGATAAGAGTTGGGGGAACTAAGGCAAGACGCATACAGATGGAATTACCTCTTAAATATGGTGCTTATCAATGTATATCGGATACAGTTGGTGGTGGTGCTCTCCTTAAAGGCCTATGTGAAATCCCCGAGATAGTCAACATAGCGAGGGATATGGAGGATCTATGTCCGAAGGCGCTAATGATGAACTTAACGAATCCATTAACAGCAGTATGTATGGCGGTTAATAAGATAACCAAGATAAGGGTCGTAGGCCTATGCCATGGTCTTGTATCATTTATAAGATTAGCCTCAAAGCTATTGAACGTAAGCGAGGAGATGTTAACAGTCCTCGCATCTGGGATAAACCACCTCACATGGGTTACAGATATCCGAGTCGGTATGGAGAATTTATATCCAGAGTTTGAAAGGGCACTCTACGATCCAAAGAACGAGAAGATCCTCATGGAATATCCAGGCTATCTCATCTCTAGGGAAATATACGAGGTTTTTAAGCTATTTCCTGCACAAGGCGATAGGCACGTCTCTGAATTCTTCAGGTTCTTCAAGGAATGGTTAAAGAATCCTAAATATAGGAAGATACTTCAGGACTACGGGCACATAGATTTCGATACATTAAAGGAGAAGGAGGAGGATTTTATAGAGAATGAAAGGAGATGGCAGTACTTTAAGGCAGTAGCTGAAGGAAAGGAAAAGTTAAGAATAGTGCCAACGCATGAGCTAGCCGTCGATATAATATCATCCATCGTGAACGCGAAGACTAGAACCCTTTATGCAGTAAACGTACCTAATGAAGGCCTTATACCTGGCCTTCCTGAGGACGCTGTAGTTGAAGTACCAGGGATAGTTGGGAGCTATGGCGTAAAGGGAATTAATGTAGGGAAGCTTCCAGACGCCATACTAGGCATACTAAACCTTCACATAACTAGGTACAAGTTAATGGTTGAGGGAGTACTGAATATGGATAAGGAGCTTATGGTACAAGCCTTAATGCTTGACCCCCTTATTCCATCAATAGAAGCAGCCAGACGAATAGTAGAGGATGGTATAAGGGAACTATCTTCAATCATAAAGCTAACATAAAGCGTAAGGTCTAATGATGCATTAAACCCTCGACCTAGTAGTTTTTAAATCATAAGCAATAAAAGCCCGATACGCGCTTTTTACAATGCTCATCATCATGACTAGCCGTAAATTCGAAGATATCTTAAAATGACTAGCGTACGTTATGAAAAACTGTAAG
>Ga0180300_10000150_pt1 | contig 26976 bp, 26 predicted proteins | sample GuaBasSediGuay15_FD_121798 | JGI IMG/M metagenome (GOLD analysis project Ga0180300, IMG submission 121798) | Subseafloor sediment microbial communities from Guaymas Basin, Gulf of California, Mexico - Guay15, Core 4569-2, 21-24 cm | ecosystem: Environmental > Aquatic > Marine > Hydrothermal...
AAGCCAGGCTTTGAGCGAATAGAAAAGATTGACTCTGTTTTTGCTGGTATTGCCTCGAGTAAAGCTACGATTGAATTGAGAAAGCTGAAGAAATTTGATTTTGTAATTGGATTTGATTGCAGGGTAATTCCTGCAGATAAAAAAGATGTTTTGCGTTACCTAATATGGAGACAGGCTGAATGTAAAAGGAATTGCTATAATGCTTTTGCTCAGATTGCTCTCGAGAAAAAAGGTTTTTGCGGGGAAGCACTTTCAAAGCGACTTGCTGGAAAGAAAATATCTGCTTTGAAGAGATTAATTAAGAAAGAAGGATTGCTTGACAAGATAAAACCGTGGCATGAGAAAGGTGTTTTGCTCTATTGGAAGAAGTACAGGAAAAAGGGTTACGATCCTATTCGGAATGAGGAAGTTATTGTTGAAAGACGAAAGGTTTTTGTTGATTGGAATCCAGTTTTATTTAACTCTGCTTCAGGTAAAAGCTTTATCTTGAACTTGATGAAAAATGGCATGGTATAAAGAAATTCATGAACAAGCAAAGGAATTTATATCTGGACGGTTAGGCAAAAGGGAAAGAAAGGCGAAGTGTTTGCTAATTAAAAATGAAGATTGAATTTGTTGCTTTTGATAGCTTTGGTGTGAAAAGCATGTGCACCAGGGTTTCAACAAAAGATTGTTCTATAGTTATTGATCCTGGCATTGCGTGGGAAGAGGAAAGTTTTCCTTTGAGCTATAAAGAGAGGGTTTTGCTTGATTTGAAGCATAAAAGAGCAATTAAAAGGGCATGCCGGCAAAGTGATGTTATTGTAATAACACATTATCATTATGACCACCACATTCCTGAAGGCAGAATGTATAAAGGAAAAGTCCTTTTGATTAAGGATCCCAAGAGAAATATAAACAAAAGCCAGAGGGAGCGCGCGGCTTATTTGCTTGATTTGATTGGAAAAGAGGCAGATATTCGAGTAGCTGATGGAAATGAGTTCAGGTTCGGAAAGACAAAGGTTTTCTTTTCAAAAGCGCTGTGGCACGGCATGGTTGGAACAAAGCTTGGGAAGGTTGTTATGTGCTGTATTGATGATAGAAAGGAAAGGTTGCTTTTTACGTCAGACCTTGATGGTCCTTATATAAAGAAATATGTTGAATTGATAGCAGATTATGATCCAGACTATTTAATCATAGATGGATTTCCAAGTTATTTGCTTGGTTTTATTGCGAGTTTTGCCAATCTGAAAAAAGTTCTTAAGAATACGATTGATATCTTGAAGAAAACGAAATGCAAATGGTATATAATCGACCATCATTTGTTAAGGGATTACCGTTACAGAGAGATATATTATGAAGTTTATAGGTATGCTAAGGAATCTGGAAAGAAAGTTTTGACTGCAGCTGAAATGCTTGGAAAAAAGCCAAAGGTGATTGAAGGTTATGAAAAGCATGGACCGACTAGATGGAAGAACTGGCAGCGCTTTGATTGGAGCTATTTAAATAGGGTTATAAAACGGGCTAAAGGAAAAGCGCAGAAAAAGATTAAATGAAAATTATATTTCTTGGTACAGGAAGCATGTATCCTTTGCCTAGGAAAGGATGTGGGTGCGAGGTTTGTAGATATATAAGAAGGAAAGGAGGAAAGAACAAAAGGACAAGAAGCAGTATTGTTATTAAGGTTGCAAAGAAAAATATTTTGATTGATTGCTCGCCTGATGTTTTGATGCAATTGAAAAGAGCAGGCATTAAAAGTGTTGATGTTATTTTGTTAACGCATAGACATTTCGACCATGTAAAAGGACTTGCTTTTTTGGATAAATTTGCTAAAAGGAATGTTTTGCTTTTTGCAAGAAAGGACGCACTTGAATATGTTTTGAAAAAATACCCGTTTCACGCTGGGTTGATAAAGCTGATTGAATTGAAGCTGAATAGGTGGTATAAATTATTTGGAATAAATCTTAGAGCATTTAAGGTTAAGCATGCACTACGCGGAAGAGTTGAGACTGTTGGATATGTTTTTTGTCGAGGGAGAAAATGTTTTGCTTATGTTCCTGATGCGCTTGATTTGAAAAGACATGTTTTTCTTCGAGGAATTGATTTGCTTATAATAGATGGATGTTGTTTTGATAAAAGGGAATTTGGACATATGAGTATGCTTGACGCGTATAGGATTGGAAAACAGCTTAAAGCTAAGAAAATTTTATTTACGCACATCGGGCACAGAAATCTACCGCATGATAAACTTGAGAAGCTTTGCAAGTATGTTTTTGATAACGCAATGCCGGCATACGATGGTATGATTGTAGAGGTTTAGAAGTTTAGTGCTGTTTTTTGATTTGTTGTTTAATTGAGTATAAATATATTTTTATAGCTGTACTATTAAAAATCTTCTCAAAATGAGAGCTCTTCGTCCTGGAGAATACGGTAGGATATACGGTGTAACTATCAAACGTCGGCGAAAGCGAAAGGAAAAACTTCAGCATATTGTTTTAGGGCTTGAAGAGCTCAAAACAGCCATCGACTTAAGAGTGCTGTATTTAAAAGAAGGGGTTGATGATGATTGCGTTGTTTATGCCGAACAAAGAGAAAGAACTTTTCGAGGAAGATTCAGCGTTACGAGGGATTTCGAAAACGATGATGCTATTGTTGGTTTATGCATAAATGGACTGGAACGGCTTGAAGGAAAAGATGTTTGGGAAAGAACAAAGAAGCAAGTACACTACACGATTTATCGTAGAAAAGAAGATCCGCCATCCGAAGCCGGAGTTGAGTATAGTTTACTTGAAGCGATTGTTGAGGAACACGACGAAGTGTACCAAATAAAAACTGTGTTGGAATGATAAAAGGTATTATTTTAGGAGGCGAGTTTGATAAGATTATTGCCAGACAGAAGAATGATGTTGATGTTGAGATTGGAGAACTGCTAGTTGCTGATTTACCTAGGGATAGGAAAGTTCTTCTGAAAGTAGCCGACATTAAATATGGAAGTCAGATAACACAGCAGAATCTTGAATTGATAAGCGGGCTAAAACTCGAAGAAGATGAAGAGATATACTTGTTTGATAGACACTTGAGAAATTATAACCTGCTTCTGCTGAAGCCTGTCTTGATGATTTGTGGAAAATCAGCCACAGCATGCAAGGAATTACCAAAGTTTTTTTCGTCGATAAGAGCAATAGCGAAAGAGGATGTTGCTTTTCTTGAAAAGCCGCGAAATGCTTTCTATATTGGCAAGTTGAGAAGTGGTAGTAAGGTTGTTGATGTTGATGTTGCACTTGATGGCATAAAAGCTTTGACGCATCATATTTTAATAAGTGGTACAACAGGAAAAGGAAAAAGCGTTTTAATGAAGAATCTTCTTTGGCATGCTTTAAAGCACGACTATAGCAGCTTTCTTGTTTTTGATCCGCACGATGAGTATTTTGGCAGAAATGGTTTTGGATTGAAAGATCATCCAAAAAGCGAGAAGATAGTATATTACTCGATAAATCCGCTTCCTGGAACAAGGACGCTAAAGATAAATCTACGATTGATAAAGCCGCATCACTTTCTCGGCGTTGTTGATTTCAGCGATGCGCAGAGACAAGCAATACAGCTGTATTATAAGAATTTTAAAGAGAACTGGATTGAGTATATTTTAAAGGGCGTTAAGATTTCTATCGGAGAAAAAGATTATTTTAAGCAGGATACTCTTGCTGTTATAGAAAGAAAACTGATAAATGTTTTAGATGTTTATCCGACTGCTGATGGTATTAAAGCTAATGGTATTTTCGATCCTGTTGCTGGAGAAAGTACTATAGCTGATATATGCAATGCACTTGAAAGCGGAAAGTCGGTTATAGTGGATACGTCGAATTTTTCTGGCTCTGTTGAATTGCTTATTGGAAGCATGATAGCTCATGAACTGTTTTTGAGATATAAAAAATACAAGTTGGGCGGTATGTTGCAAAGTAAGCCGGTTGTTTCGATAGTGCTTGAGGAAGCCCCAAGGGTTCTTGGAAAAGAGGTTCTTGAAAAGGGAGGGAATATTTTTTCGACTATTGCAAGGGAGGGAAGGAAATTTAAGGTCGGTTTGATTGCAATAACGCAGTTGCCGAGCTTGATTCCAAAAGAGATTTTGGCCAATATGAATACAAAAATAATTCTTGGGCTCGAGATGAAAGCTGAAAGAAATGCAGTGATCGAAAGCGCTTCGCAGGATTTAAGTGCTGATGAAAAAACTATTTCAAGCTTGGATGTTGGCGAGGCTATTGTTAGCAGCAATTTTGCGAGATTTGCTATTCCAGTTAAGATTGATGATTTTTATAAAAAAGAGGTAAAAAGTGAAATTAGAAAAATAAAGCTTGACTATAGTGAATTGTCTTAAGTATTGGAAAGAACAAAGATGAAAGAAAAAAAGGAAAAGGAAAAAGAACATACCGTTCAAAATAGAAATGGAAAATTCAGTATAGTAACTCTTATCACTTCCTTAGTTACAATCACCAGTTTTGGATTAGCTAATTTATATCACACAAGTTCAACCGTATCGGAATTACGACGCGAGCTCGGACAAAAGGATCGAGCAAGTTAGACAAGAATCTTCTCGAAACTACAAAGCTTTAAACTAAAGAATAGATAAGTTATATCAGAGAATAGATGGAGTAAATCAGCGAATAGATGGTTTATATAAGTTGATCTCAGAGAAGAAAGATAAGGAAAAATAGTCATTATTTCCATTGTTTTCTAACGAGTAAGGTAAAATAAAATACGGCTATTGAGAGAATAATGTCTTAAGCGAAGGGTTTTTTAATGATAAAACTATTTCTCTTCTATGCGCTATGAGCCTATGTTATGTAAGCTTGGCGATAAGCGAATGATCAATGAGCTTATGAAAAAAGGTTATTTCTTTGAGCCAAAGCTTGATGGTACAAGGGCTATATGCTATGTTAATTCGAATATCAGATTCATCAATAGAAGAAATAGGAATATAACTTACAGATATCCTGAATTTGATTTCAGGAAGTGTATTAAAGCTAAAAGCTGCGTTCTCGATGGCGAAATCGTTGTGTATAACGAAAAAGGAGTGCCTGATTTTCATTTGTTGCAGACAAGGGAGCAGCTTGAAAGCGAGTTGATGATTAAAACAAGAGCTGCACAGATGCCAGCTACATATGTGGTGTTTGATGTTCTCGAAGTTGATGGAAAACAGATTATTGAAAAAGCTTTGGCTGAGAGAAAGAAAGTTTTAGCGAATTTAATAGATGAAAGTAGAGCAGAAAACATCGAAGTGATCTTTTTCACAAAAGCAGGAAGAAAGCTTTGGAAAGAATTGCAGAAGAAGAAAGCAGAAGGAATGATTGCAAAGAATCCAGAAAGCACATATCAACCAGGAGTTAGGAGTTGGGATTGGATAAAGATTAAGAATCTGAAAACGATTGATTGTGCAATTGTTGGCTATACGAGTGAGAAAAGAAGAATAAGTTCGCTTGTTCTTGCATGTTGGAATCTTGCTAAAAGGAAATGGCAGTACCTTGGCAGGGTTGCTGCTGGTTTAAGCGACGAATTAATAGATTGGCTTTATCCAAGATTTAAGCGTCTTGAGAAAAAACAGCCAGTTGTTTCGTATAGGGGAAGCAAAGAAATTCATTGGATTAAACCTGAGTTCATTGCTGAAGTAAAATTTTTAGAGTTAACAAAGGATAATCAGTTGAGAGCTCCCGCGTTAGTCAGGATAAGATTGGATAAAAGACCTAAAGAATGTCAATGCACAGAACTTTTATAGGTTGTAGTGGATGGTTTTATTGGCATTGGAAAGGTGTTTTTTATCCTGAAGAGTTGAAGCCGTATCGATGGCTTGAATATTATGCCAAGCGGTTTAATACTGTTGAGGTAAATGCTACTTTTTACAGAATTCCGAAAGAAAGCATGCTGAAAGGCTGGCTTAAAAGAACTCCTGATGGTTTTAAGTTTAGTTTGAAAGCAAATAGAAGGATTACACATGATAAAAAATTAAAAAGAATAAAAAAGGATTTGAAAGCATTTTATGCCTTGGCAGGGATACTTGATGATAAACTCGGATGCATTCTTTTCCAGTTTCCTCCTTCAATAAAGTTTAATAAAAAATTGCTGAAGGACTTTGTTGAAGCTCTTGATAAAGATTTCAGAAATGTAATCGAGTTCAGGCATAAGAGCTGGTTTAATGCAGAAAGCTATGATGTGCTGAGGAAGAGAGATGTTGCGTTTTGCATTGTATCAGCACCGAAACTGCCAGATGACTGTGAGAAAACAGCAAAATTTGTTTATGTCAGGTTTCATGGAGCTAAGAGATGGTACAATTATGATTACAGCAGTAACGAGCTAAGAAGTTGGGCGGATAGACTGAAAAAGCTCAAGGCAAGAGAATATTTCATTTATTTTAATAACGATGTGAATTGCTATGCAGTAAAGAATGCAAAAATGGTCAAGAGATATTTTAAATAAGTATTGTAAATCAAGGAGAACTCCAAAACAATCTTTCTCTTAGCCACGAAGTGAATCTGTGATAAAGATCTTGAAAGAACGGTAAGAAGCTTCTTTTTGGTTTTATGCGTTGTTCTTTCGGTGAATAAATTCTTATTGCCGCTTTCTTTTCGAGATGATTTAAGTAATGGTCTTTCAGTATTTTTGATCGCACAGTCCGCTCTATTGTTGATGCTTTCTTTCTACTATAACCTGTATCATACTTTTTAATTTCCTCTTTCAGTGCTTCGAAACAGGCAGATGCTTCTTCGCAAAAAGAAAGTTTGCTTTCTAATTCTGACAGCGTTGGGTTCCTGAAGATAAGAATCTCTCCTTTTTGTCTATCGTATTTTGAAGAAGTTATTTCGTTTTGCAAGATTCTTCGAAGATGTTTCTGTATCCTTTTTGCGATTTCGTCGTCGTTGTCTGTTAGATAGATTGCTAAGACAGGCATTTTTATTCTACCTTCGATAGGCATGGTTTTACCATACATAAAATAATTCCTTCCAGTTTCAGGATTGTAAATAATTGAAAATTCTTTATCGGGAGAGCTTACGCAATATTCATATCCAAAGTAAGGGGTTATCCATTGTTCAAGATTTATGTTTGCCATTTTCATGCTATTCTATCCTTTCCAAAATATTTTTTGAGGATTTTTGGAATGAGAATGCTGCCATCTTTTTGTTGGTTGCATTCAAGCAAACTTATGATTAATCTTGGCAATGCGAGTCCGCTGGCATTAAGCGTGTGCACAAAATAGAGATTTCCTTTTTCTCTGAAGCGAGTGTTCATTCTTCTTGCTTGGAAGTCAAGACAGTTTGAGCAACTGCTTGTTTCCAAGTATTTTTTATGGAACGGACTCCAACAGCATATATCATATGTTTTTGCTGATGCAAAACTGGTTTCGCCTGCGCAAAGAAGTTGCGTCTGGTATGGCAATTCAAGAAGTTCAAGCAAACGCTCTGCTCTGTTCCGCATTGCTTCAAGCTCGTTCCAGCTATGCTGAGGATGACAGATTGTTACCATTTCTACTTTATCGAATTGGTGAAGGCGATACATTCCTCGTGTTTCTGTTCCGTGCTTTCCTGCTTCTGTTCTAAAGCAGGGTGTATATGCGCAGAATCTTTTTGGAAGTTCTTTTACATCAATTATCTTGTTTCTGTAAAGATTTGTTAGTGGAACTTCTGCTGTTGGGATAAGATAGAGACCTTCTGTTGTTTTGTAGACGTCTTCTTCGAATTTTGGAAGTTGTGCTGTTCCGACCATCACTTCGCGTTTTACAAGCAATGGCGGATTTATTTCAAGCAAGCCCTCTTTTTCATGAAAGTCAAGCATGAAGTTGATCAATGCTCTTGCAAGCTTGGCGCCATTGCCTTTAAGCACATAGAAGCCGCTTCCTGCAAGCCTCGAGCTTGCTTCAAAATCAATGATGTCAAGATTTGATGCAAGTTCCCAGTGAGGTCTTGTCTTAAAATCAAATTCTGGGATTTTGCCATGCTCTTTTACGACTGTATTCTTTGATTCGTCCAAGCCGTCAGGAACATCACCAGCGAGAATATTTGGAATGAGAAGCAGGTTTGAATCGAGTTTTTCTTTAGTGTTTTTAATTTTCTTTTCTAACTGTTTTATCTTTTCTGGAAGTGATTTTGCTCTTTCAATAAGCTTTGATATTTCTTTTTGCTTTCCTGCGACAGTAAGCTTTCTTATTTCATTGCTTATCTTGTTCCTTTCGTGTCTTAGGGATTCAAGTTCCTTGAGCAGTTTTCTGTATTGCTCATCAAGTTTGAGAATGTTGTTTATTGAAATTTTATATCCGCGTCTATCACAGCAGCGTTGGACTTCCTCTGGATATTGTCTAATGAATTTTATGTCAAGCATTTTTGCTTTTTTATTTTTGAACGAGCCTTATTTTTCCTTTGTTTAATGCAGATTCTATTTCTTTTCCTTTGGCTTGCTCGTTTTATTCTTATTGTTGCCTTTTTGCTTGCAAAGACTGAAGTAATTAGTTCATCGCCGGAATATATGGCTATTTCTTTGTTACGCATTGATTTTTCAAGATAAAATATGATATCTGTTTTTGAAAAGTCCACTTCAAACTTTATTGATTTTAGAATCCTCTTTGGCTGTACTAATTCTTGGATATCTATTTTTATGCCAAGCTCCTTTTCTATACGCTCTATCTCTTTTCCTTTTTTGCCTATTACACGCGGAATTATTTTTTCTGGAACGTAAACTATTGCTCTGTTTGAGCCGATGAGTTCTGCTTTTATTTTTTGTGAATATTTTTTGAAATAGTCTTCGACTGCTTTTGCAGCTAATTGTTGCATACTTGTTTTTGTTTCTTGCATCGGAACAATGACTGTTTCTTCACCATAGGTATAGATTTCATATTCTGGTTTTCCTGTTTCAAAGTCGCTTACAAGCACAACAGGTCTTGATAAATCTGCTTCTGTCATTCCGCTTGGAACTTTAACTGTCATAGTAAGGGAATAAACTTTGTTTACTTTTCCATCTTTGATGAAGATTACTGTGTCGATGATGTGGGGGATCATTCCAAGTTCTATTCTTCCAATGAAGCGCTGTATTGCATCAATCGGCTGTGTTGCATGAACGACGCCGACCATTCCTATTCCTGTTAGACGCATATCTGCAAATAACCTGAAATCTCTTGTGTTTCTTATTTCATCAAAAATTGTGTAATCTGGTCTTGAAAGGAGAAGAATGTCATGGATTTCTTCTAAGCTGCCATGCGAGATAGCATATTGAGTTATTTTTGGTCCAAGCTGCAAATCGCGAGGTGCTTCAACAGTTTTAACTACTTTATCCATTTTTGCATAAAAGGTTGCAAGTGCTTGAGCAAATGTTGTTTTGCCATGTCCTGGAGCACCAGCAATAAGAATTCCTTCTGCTTTTTCAAGGCGTTCTGTGAGTTTTTTGCTCAGTTTGTAGTCCTTTAAGCTGAGCTGCTTTATTGGCTTTACAGCTGTTATTTCCCAGCCGTCTGCGAATGGTGGCTTTGTGATAACAATCCGCAATGTTCCGAGTTGGATTATAGTGCTGCCTTCTCGTTCTATTTCTATAAAGCCGTCTTCCCTAAGGCGTGCTTCTTCGATGATTTCTTTTGCTATCTCCCTCATGTCTTTTTGGGTAAGTGTTTCTTTTTTGATCTGAACAAATCGCCATTTTCCTGGCTTTCCTTTTTTAGCATAAGGCTGCAGATTTTCTCTTAGATGAATGGACATTGTTTGTTCATCGAAGAATTGTTCGAGTTTTATTCTTGGCTCTGCTTTTTCCTTAATAATCAGCTTTACGGCTATGCCTCTTGCATCTGCAACTCTTGCTTGGGTTTTATCAGCTGTGATTAATGTTGCTCCAAGCTCCCATGCAAGATTTCTTATCATAGCATCGATTTCGCCAAGTTTTGCATAGCGGATCGCTCCTGCTGAAGGCCTTGTACCGAGAAAGGAGATTTTGAATTCCTGTTCAGCGGCAAGTTCTCTTAGTTTTTTTATTTCATCTAAACCAAGAAATCCGCTTGCTTTTCCGAGATTTGCTTGATGCTCAAGCTCTGCTAAAACAGCTTCGTGGATTATGATTTCATTTACTTTAATCTGCCGTGTTTTGATTTGTTCTGAGAGAACACTGTCTATTATGATTGATGTGTCTGGTACGATCTTTTCTATGTGTTCTGGTTGAGCTTGAGTTGATTTTGGCATTTTTCAGGAAAAGAAGATGGATGTTTAAAAACTTTTAGAAAAATAGCGGGGGGAGGATTTGAACCTCCGACCTGTGGGTTATGAGCCCACCGAGCACTCCTGGCTGCTCTACCCCGCTATTATGAATATTCGCTTATAAAGTAAGAAGCCATTGTCCAGTTTAAAAATGTTGTTGTTGATTTTTTGAATTTTTGATTTTTTTGAAAGAATTTTAATTAAAAACTCAAACATCCAACAATGCGAGAAAAACACTTAGTGGTATTTTGAGGGGCTTTTTTGAGAATTCTTTTTTTGTAAGCAATATAATTTCTTTGAATTGAGGTAGGGATTTTATTTTTGATGATCGCTCCTGCCATTTTACTTCAAACCCATACAGATTTGAATTTTCCATAACAACAGCGTCTATTTCAAAACCGTTTTTCCAGAAAAAAATCTGGTCAGGAAAAATCCTGTAAAGATGCGTTGCTACCAATGATTCGGCAAGAATGGATTCTTTTGATTTTACTTTTACTAAGCACCAATCCTCTAATAGCTCAAGAAGTAATGGATCGATCAAGTGTATTTTTTTGTTTTTTCCGAATTTTATTGTTTTCTTGCTTATGTCTATGTTATATAATACAACTAGAGCAAACATTGTTTTGAACAAATTAACGTAAGCTGAAACGGTTTTAGGCGATTTTATTTCTATTTGTTTTGCAATACCTTCCCAGCTTAATGCAGAAGGCATGCGTTCTAATATAGCTTTAAATATCTGCCTAGCAATTAAGTCATCTCTATCAGCTTTTAAGACCGCTGTTTTAATCCAGCTTAAATAGGCTTGCTTTGCTTCCTCTTTATTACCGTTTATGGCATCGATTCCTAGAGGAAATCCGCCGTAAGTCATATACTTGATAAGCGCTTTATTCAATTTGTCTAACCACATAATTGCCGATGTTGCTTTTTTCTTTAGCTCATTGAAATTTTTTATCGGGCTGATTTTATTATACAGCTTTGGTTCTAGAACTCTGAGCCATTGTCGGAATGAGAGTGGCCATAATATGAAATCCTTTCCTTTACCTCGTCTTCCAGGAAATAGTTCTCCTTCACCTTTGATTGCGATGCTGCTAGAGCCTGTGAGCAAAACAACATCATTTTTAAGTTTTCCTCTATCAATAAGAAACTTTATTGCTCTTGGCCATTCGCGTGCTAATGTAATTTCATCCAATATGATCAAAGCATGCTTGATACCTGAATCGGCTTTAAATTCTAAATAGGTTTCTATAATATCAATCAATTCTTTATAATCCGCAAGTGCTTCACAATTGAAGTAAAATATGCTCTTTGGGTCACGTAATTTTAGTTGTTCTCTTATTAGAAGTTTTACAGCAGTGGTCTTACCTGCTTGCCTTGGACCTAAAAGAATATGCAATGCAAACGGTTTTAGATTTATCTCATTAAGAATTTTAGGTATCCAGGAATGTTTTTTTTCTTTCCATTTTTCAATATCATAATCTTTCTCTATAAGCTCTTTCCCCCTCCACCATGGATTCATATCCATTAGAGTTTGCAAATTCATATCGGTATTTAGAATACCGATATTTATATATTTTTCGGTATTTAGAATACCGATAAATTTTTGTTCGGTTTAGAAAACTTTAAATTAAATGTTATCTCCAACAAGGCAATGGTATTTGAATTATTGATTAATCCTAAAAAAGCAGAAGGCAAGCCGTGGGAACTTTTCTTTCTTGGCTTTGCTTATAGCATTTTAGGATTGATTATTGGCTATATCATCTTTCGTAGCTATGTCAGTCTTGTTATGGTTGTTTTGGCAGTAATTGCGAGTGTTCCATTTATGCATAGTTTGATTAGCAGGGAAGAGCAGAGAGATGTTGTTATTGAAGATGAAAAAAAAGTATTAAAAGCACATATGAAAAGCATTGAGATGTTTGCTTTTCTTTTTTTGGGGTTTTTGGTTGGTTATGTGGTTTCATACGTTCTTTTGCCGAGTGAGGTTGCAGTAAAGACATTCAGTACACAAATAAATACAATAATGGCTGTTAAGGGTGCTGCAACTGGAAATTTCTTTTCAAGTATGAACATGCTAAGTGCGATTTTTTTCAATAATATTAAGATTCTTCTTTTCTGCATCCTTTTTTCATTCTTTTATGGCGCCGGCGCGATATTCATTTTAACATGGAACGCAAGCGTAATGGCTGCAGCAATTGGAAGTTTTATCTCCAATGGACTAAAGCACGCTCACGCTTTACAAGTTACAGCAAGCGGGTTTATGAGGTACTTGCTCCATGGGTTGCCTGAAATCATTGCTTATTTTATTGGTGCCCTAGCTGGAGGAATTATAGGCATAGCAATAATAAGGCACGAATTCAGAGGCGAGAAGTTTAATAGAATAATGAAGGATTCTCTTGATCTGGTTTTAGTTGCAATAGCTTTGCTTTTGGTTGCTGGTTTGATTGAGGTTTTTCTTACGCCATTACTTTTTGGATAAGGACCAGGTAAGTAAACTTGGATAGAAAAAAATATATAGTGGTTTTGTTGATGATGTTTTATGCGTAAGTTAAAGTATTTCATTTTAGTTATTTTGCTACTTATGCTTGGCATTTTTATAATAGGAAAGTTAGGAAGAAATGGAACATCTCAACTGCCAGCTCCTGTTGGAGTGTTTATCGGTACGCCAGATGATAAAAAGATGTCAGGAGAAAGCTTTGATAGCTATAATGAAGGAGGTAGAATCAGCGAAAGCAATGCTAATGAAAAAAATTTGAACTCGAATTATTTTAAAGAGCTTGTTTTAGATCTGATTAAATTGTATGAAAGTCAAAAAGATTTGGTTAAAGCAGCAACTTTGATCACTGATATTGATGAGCTTGTAGCAAAAAGCGGGATAAGTGCTCTTGATGAACGATGGGAAACACTTACGCTTTGTCTCGCTAATTTTGATTGTGAAGCAAACAAGTTTTTTGATATGATTGCAACTGTTTCATTAGAAGGTACAAAGCATGGATTTGAAAATGGAAATCTTATTGTTCAACTGTTAACAGCAGATAAATATTGGGGGACTGATAATGTTATTGAGTTCAGTAAGGCAGTAAAATATGTTAATGATGGTGTGCAAGAAAAAAGCGATAAGATAAAACAAGCTTGGCAGGAGATAGTTTCCTGTGATGGTAAATGTAAGGAAAGAACAACTCTGAATTTAGAAATGATCGAGTTGCTTGCTAAAGATTAATTTCTATTTTTTCTTTCTGCCCATTTGGTTAAAAAGCTTAGGTGATGGGTATAATAGTGAGGAGGATTTGCTAAAAAATATTTCATTAGTGCTTTTATTCCGTCTCTTATTTCTGGATCGACATTTTTTAAGAGCTCTCTGCTTTCTAATGCAAGGATTCCGCTTAGTTCGATTGGTTTTTTGAGAAGAGATGAAATGTAAATGAGCTGAAGAACATTTAACAGATCATCTACTAATTTTATTAATGGCCTATTTTGTTGTTTTGCTAACCTGAAAAGGCAAAAATTAAGAAATTCTCTGAATTTTTTATTTTTAAACAACCTTGTAATTTTTTCCTTATCGTTGTAGTCTTTGCAAAAAGAGTTTTCGTGTCTTTGATCCACGCCGTGATGAATAATGTCAAATATCATATCATAGAATTTCTCTTTTTCAACGCTGTACACAACATTTCTTCCTTTTCTTTGCTTTTTGATAACGCCCAGGATAAGCCATTTATTGAGAGTAAATGTTACTGCAGTTCTTGAAATTTTCAGTATCTTGGCCAGTTCTGTTGGAGTTTTTCCTGAACCGCATATTAGATAAAAAATCTTTGATTGTCTGACTGAACAAACTAGCTCTCTTAGAATTTTTGCTTGGTATGGAGAGCCTATTAGATTAAACTTGTGCCCATGCCAAAAGCGTTCATTATCTGATTTTATTTCGATTGTCGGTGACAATTTAGTAATTAGAAGATAAAATTATTTAAAAAGATGTATTTCTACCTTTAAGTGGCTTATTGTCGATGTTGGCTCATAAATGTCTCTAGTCGTTCTAAAAATAAAGAAAAATCTGATTTTTTTATTGTTGCTCCTGCAGCACATTCATGACCACCGCCATAGCCACAAAGTCCTTTAAGGGAATATGATATTGCTTTTCTGAGATCGAGCTTTCTTGCGCGAAGAGACAAGCTTATTTCACTGTTTTTTTCTCTGCCAATGATTATGATTTTCTCTGGGAATAGGTAGATGAGTTCGTTGGCTAATTCTTTTGTTAAGCTGTACTTTGCATTTGAATAAGTGAACAGGAAAAGTTGCCTTTCTCTTTGCTTTTTTATGTTTTTTAATACTCTAGCGAACAATGATTGATATTCTTTGTTGATCCTTTCATACTTTTTTAGTATTATCCTTGCGTGGCTTGTTTCTGCATTTAATAGCTCATAAGGTGATTGGAGTTTTTTGATGTGTTCGATATATGGGTATGCTTCTTTTGACCTTCCCATCAGCGCGAACGATAGAATCCTAATTATTTTTCCTAATTTTGTTTTGTAAATTATATCGCCGATTGGTCTTTGTTCAGCTAAGTCAGGATATCTTTTAAGGAAAAGAGGAAAAAAATCAGGAACGTGCCAATCGGCTATGCAGCCAATAGTAGCTATCCATAGTAAGTTTTCTGGTTTGCCGGCGATTTCATAGCATAAAGCTGAGACAGGATAATTGCAGCCGTACAATCTTGGATTGAGATAAAGGATTCTGTTATTCTTTTTTTCAGCAGGACCATGATGGTCAAGCCAGATAATGTGCTGATTTGAGCGTTCTAAAAAACTTTGTTTGATGTCTGCAAGATCGAGAACAACAACCTTGTCTGGATTTGCATAGCGCAATTTTCCAATGAATCTTTTATCAACGTAAGGATCACTTTTTACAATAACGTATGGTTTTTCAGCTTGTGGCAGGATTTTGTAAAGTATTAAAAATGAGCATATGCCATCGCAGTCATCATGGAAGAAGAACAATGGCCTAAAAGCAGAGCTAAGTTCCTTTTTTATTTTATTGATTAGCTTTCGTACTTCCTCTTTTTCAAAGAAGTTTTTCATTTTTTGCATTATGGCAAAACTCTTTCTGGATCTCTTGGAAAGAGAACTGCTTTTCTTATATTGTCGAGCTTCAATAATGCTTCGGTGAATCGTTCAATTCCGATGCTAAAGCCTCCATGTGGTGGAACACCCCATTTGAAAAATTTTGTAAACCATTCGAGTAGTTTAGGATTCATTCCTTTTATTCTGATCTGTTCCATGATCTTTTCATAGCGATGTTCTCTTTGGCCGCCGCTACTTAACTCGATTTCACCGAAGTAAAAATCAACGCTCCTTGCATATAACGGTTGATCATCAACACGCATTACATAGAATGGTTTTATCGCGAATGGAAAACGATTTATGAAAAAGAATTCTGCATGATATTTCTTTTTGACGTATTCCGCTAAAAGCTTTTCGCTTTCTGTATCCAAATCACTGCCTTCAGGAAGCTCTTTTCCAAGCGATTTTAGGATGTCATATATTTTTGGAAATCTTAATTCTGGAAATGGCGTTTCTGGAATTTTTATTTTGGCGTTGAATAGTTCAAGTTTTTCTTTGCATGTTTTCTTTACGTGTTTTAAAGCAGAGATGACAAGCTGCTCTTCAATACGCATAGTATCTGTTTCATCTTTGATGTATGCTATTTCTGCAGCGCAGCTTCTGTGTTCGCAGAGATGCTTTGTTGTGTGGCTTAACTCAGCACGCCAGCTTGGACCTATGTCATAGATTTTTTCAAAGCCACCAGCTATAGTAAGCTGTCTGTGAAGCTGGGGGTCTTGACGAAGATATGCTTTTCTATCAAAATATTTTATTTCAAAAATCTCTGCTCCGCTCTCGGACGAGCTTCCTATTATGCATGGTGTAAATACTCTGATAAAGCCATTTTTTCTGAACCATTCGATAAAGCCACCGACAATTGCATTTTGAATAATGAAAATGGCTTTGTTTTCTGGCTTTCTCAGGTCGATGCAGCGATAATCAAGCCGCTTGTCCAAGCCGATTTTTATTCCTTTTTCTGTAACTGTTATTGGCAATGGTTCTGCTTTTGATAGAATGTTGATTGATTCAAGAATGATCTCGATGCCGCGAGGAGCCTGCGGATTCGCTTTTATTATTCCTGTTGCTTGGATTACTGTTTCGTTGGTGAGTTGTTTTATTCTGTTGAAAGTCTCTTCAGGAGTTTGATTTTTTATTGCAGTAAGCTGAACAGTTCCGCTAAAATCACGTAGCACAATGAATGCAATTCTTCCGAGAATACGTGTTTCATGGACGTAGCCTGCAACGATGACTTTTTTTTCTGCTTTCTCAGGTGTTATATCGGCTGTGATTATTCTTTTTAGTTTCTGGTTATTCTGGCTCAAGGATTTTCACCTCGCATTCTGCTTTTCTGCTGAATAAGACAGCATCTTCTTTTGTGCCGACGATTTTTCCATAATGCATTGGTATTGCAACAATGGGTTTGATCTTGTTTGCGGCTTCTGCTGCTTCTAAAGCATTCATTGTGTATGTTCCGCCAATTGGCAATAAAGCTATATCTGCTGTTATTACATCCATTTCTGGTATTAAATCTGTGTCGCCAGCATGATAGATTTTTGTGCCATCTATTGTTATGATAAATCCGACGCCAGCGCCTTTTGGATGAAAGGGCTTGTTTATATTATAGGAATGAACCGCTTTTACTGTAATGCCTTTTATTTTAATTGTTTCACCTGGTTTGATTATTTTTGTATTTCCAGAAAGCTTTTTCATTGCTTTTTCTGGTCCAATTATAATGGTGTCTTCTTTTGATATTGCTTTAATGTCGGTTTCGCTGCAATGATCATAATGGTCGTGCGTAACAAGTACGAGATCGGCTTTTGGTTGATGTGGCTTTAACTGGAACGGATCAATGTAAATAGTTATTTCTTTTTCTATCCTAAATGATGCGTGTCCTAACCAAGTGATTTTTATGTGATTGAATTCGAACATTCTTCTTTTTTGCTTATGCAAGCAGTTCTGCTATCTTTTTTCCAAAATCAGTTGCAGCTGCGGGACCGTTTGCTGTAATTATGTTGCCATCGACTTCTACTGATTTAGCAGTGTATTCTGCTCCATGTTGTTTAAGGATTTCTATGCCGAATTCATTTCCCGGAGCAGACCAGACAGTTGCTTTTTTTCCTTTAAGTATGCCTGCTTCTGCAAGTATTGTTGGAGATATGCAGATTGCTGCAATGATTTTTCCCTTTTCATAAGCTGATTTTATAAGCTCACCCAGTTCTGGCAAAGCTGATAGGCTTTCTCTTGCTCCTGGTCCGCCAATAATAACAAGAGCATCAAAATTATCTATATCTGCATCTTTGATTGATAGATCTGTTTCTATGCTTGAACCGTCTGATGCTGTTGCAGTTCCGCCATTAGGAGAAGCCACTGAAACAGAAATTCCTGCTTTTTCAAGCTCAGCGCGTGTATTTGCATATTCTATTGGTTGATAGCCGTTTTGAGCAACAACAAGCAATGCTTTTTTTGACATTTTAATGTTTGGATTACTGAAAATTATTTTAAAGTTTTGTTTTTGCTTTGTTTTTTGGTTGAGGTTGGAAGGGACAAATCAGAAAAACTTTATATAGTTTAAATAATTCTTCCTATGAGAAATGAGCGGACTAAAAGAGGTGATTATTTTTTTAGATAAAGTTGGCTTGTATGATGTTGTTTTGCCTTTTCTGCTTGTCTTTACTATAGTTTTTGCAATACTTGAGAAGACAAAAGTTCTAGGCGTTCAGGAAGTTGGGGGAAAGAAGATAACCAGAAAGAATTTGAATGCAATAGTCGCATTTGTAGCTGCTTTTCTTGTTGTTACATCGACAAAGATTGTGAGTGTAATGAATCAAGTTCTTGCAAGTACTGTTTTGCTTGCTTTGCTGGCAGTGCTGTTTTTAGCGCTTGTCGGTATTTTTATAAAAACAGAGGGAGAAGGAATTTTTTTGCAGGGCGGCTGGAAAGTGCTTTTTATGGTGATTATGTTTTTAGGTATTGTTCTGATATTTTTGCATGCACTTGGATGGCTAATGCCGTTATGGCAGGCACTTCAGTTTAGGGTAAGCATGCAGATTGTTGGAACACTTGCTTTATTTGCTTTCATTATTATTGCAATATATTTTATAACAAAAGAAACACCAAGTACTAAAAAGGAGGGATAAAAATGCCTTTTGATTTTAGAACCGTTATGACCTTGCTTGAGGAAATGGGAATAATGGATGTTCTTCTGCCGTTTTTGTTGATATTTTCAATAACTTTTGCTGTTTTTGAAAAGACAAAAGTAACAGGAAAAAAGAATGTAAATGTGATGATTGCATTGGTTATTGCTCTTGCGATTGTTATTCCGCATGTTACAGGAAGCTATCCGAGCGGGTTTGATGTTGTTGTTATAATTAATGCTATTTTGCCACAGATTTCTTTAGTCATACTTGCAATACTTTTATTTATGCTGATAAGCGGGTTAATAGCAGCTCCTGGCGGTGGCGGGGCTGGTAAGACAATTGGTGTTATTGTTGCATTATTGCTGATATTGTTTATCTTCTTTGGGACCATTGGTTATTTTTATGATGTAAGCTGGTTGTATGATTTTTTTGGCAGTGAAGCAGTAACCTTTCTTATTGTAATGCTTGTTTTTGCACTTGCAATTTGGGGCATAGTTGGCGGTGGCAAGGAAGGCGCTGCAGAAATAAGGATTCCCAGATGATGATATCGAACTATATTGCTATTTTATTACCTGCATTGTTGATTTTTGTAGTTGTTTATGCTTTGCTAAGCAAAACTGAAACCTTTGGTAAGAATAAGGCTTTTGCAGCTGCTGTTGCGATAATAGCTGCTTTTCTTGGAATTTTGTTCAAGGATGTTTTAGTTATTATCAATTTTATGGCTCCATGGTTTGTAGTTATCTTTATTTTTCTTGTTTTGCTTCTTGTTCTGTTGATGATTCTTGGCGTAAAGGAAGAGACTATAGCTGAATTTGTTAGCAAGAATAAAGGCTTTCAGATGCTGATTATAGCTATTGCGCTGATAATATTTTTTGCAGCGCTTGGTTATGTTTATGGTGAAAGGCTTTTGCCAGTAACTGCTGAAAAAGCGCCGGTTGAAGCTAAGGCAATTACAACAGGCGAAGCAGGAACGTTTAAAGAAAATGTGTTCAAGGTTATTTTTAATACAAAGGTTCTTGGCGCATTATTTATTCTTATTGTTGCTATATTTGCTATAGTTTTATTGACGAGAGAGAAGATTTAGAAGATGCTAATTTTTTTAGCTTAGGCTTTTTTAAGTCTTCTTTGGTTAGTTTTGGTTTTTTCCTTTTTTAGCTTTTCTGTGATTGATGACAATTCTTTTACATTTTCTGTGAGTGTTGGAATGACTTTTTTGAATACCTCCCCCATTGCTTTTACATCTGTTCCTATTTCTTTTATGCCTTTATCATATTCTTCAATCCTTCCTATTATTGTTTGCTTTAGTGTTTCAATATCTGATTTTAAGTCTTCTATTGCCTGTTCGACTTTTGAAAGTCTGCCTTCTGCTTTGTCTTTCCAATCGATAACAGCGTCAACTGCCTTCATTAGTTCATCCCACTTTTCATCGATTATAGCTTCTGCTATTTCTTCTATGGTTTCTTTTGTGATTTCTGGTTTTGCTGATTCTGGCATTGGGGGTGGAGGCAATTCAGGCGGAGCTTTTGGAGGTGCTATTGGCATAGGCGCTATTGGAGGGGCTGGTGCTTTTTCAGGCATACCTAGTCTGAGTTGCGCTTCTGATAATGCATCAAAGATTTGCGCAGAGGAGTACCCTTTTCTTTGAAGTTCTGCGATAATTTGATCATTAGATAAACCTTGATTTTTTAGCTGAACGACGAGTTCTATAGGAACGCCTTTAGAAGGCTTTTTCTTTCCAAAGCCGAATAAGGCCATTTGCATTTCACCTCTTTTTCAATAGTAAAATCTTTTGTTTTTATAAAAGTTACTTCGAACTGAGCTTTTCTTCTTCTATTTTTTCTTTGACGATGCGTTCAACCTCTCTTCTTGTCACGAATTGCATAGGGTCAAAAAATTCAACTGTTTTTTTGAGCGTTTCGAGCTCTGTTTTTGGTGCAAAGTTTTTAAGCTCTTTTGCCACGAGCGTGAGTTTATCCTTTAACTCTGTAAGCTCTCGTCTTAACTCAGCTATTTCAGAAGTGAGCAGTTTTGTTTCTTGAAGAAGTCGCTTATCTGTTTTAAGCATGTTGCTTTCTATAACTTCTATCTTTCTGTTCAGATTGGCATAACGGTCTTCGAGTGTTGAAAGCATTGAAGCTAAACGCTGAATATCCTGTTCTGGCATAAAGTTATTTTTCTTTGCTTTTTATATTAATTTATGTGAGCATGTTTGAGTAGTAAGCTGAAGAAACGAAGATTTTAATAATAATGAAGGTTAATCAAGAATAGAAATAGCTCTTGCTTTAAATATTGCTAAAAAAGAGGTAAGCCGATGGTTGGGAAAGAAGCATTTTCATATGAAGTAATTCGAGCAGGCGAGGAAATAATTCTAAGAGTTGATTGTAAGACTTTGCCGTATGTTCCTTCTATTGAGAATAATCCTGTTGTTATGGCAAGAACGATTGAGTTGCTTGCCAAGGTTGGTACTGTTACAAAAATAGTTTTTGTTCAGAAAAGAGATTATGAATATGATTTAAGACAAGTTAGTTTGTTGCAGGAAATAGCAACTATTTATAAAAAGTTGGTAAAGCAAAGAGAACTTTTTTCTGTTAGAGCAATAGGTGTAAATTGTATTAGGTGGTTAGAAGCGAAATATGCAACTTTACGCTTAAGATTTTTTACTATGCTTAGGGAAGACCCTATTGGAGTTTATGTTATGCTTAGACGTTCGGCAAGAGAAGAAAGGCTCGAGCTGAACAAGGCAGTGAATAAAGAGCATGCTGGTTGTTTAAAGAGGTATATTGCTTTGCTTGATTATCTTGTTGAATTGCTTGATAAAACAAGATTGATTGCATTGGCAAAGCCGCATTTAGTTGGCTATGCTATAGGTGACAGAAGCATTTATCGAATGATCTTCAGGCCTGTGATAAAACCCGATTTTATGTTTACAAAGCTGATGGCAAGCTATCCTGCTGAAGCAGAAGCAATAGACGCTTATTATGTTGGTGAAACTGAGGTTACTATGTTCAAGCTTCCAAGAACGACACAGTATCTTTATCATGTAATTCCGCCTGAGTTTAAGCTAAAAGAGGACCACTATGATATACTTGATACTGCAAGAAGGATAATGGCTGAACATAAACCAACAAGAAAAGAATTTATTGATCCAGAAAGGATGAGGAGGGTTTTCTATAATGTTGGAAGAGACCTCCTAAGTGAATTGGCAGAGCAAAAAGGCATATTGTTAAGGGAAAAAGACCTTGATTTACTCACGCAAATTTTAGTTAGGTATACAGTTGGTTTTGGCCTGATTGAAGTTATTTTAGCTGATCAAAGGATTCAGGATATAACAATAAACAGCCCGATGGGAATGTTGCCTATGTTTGTTGTTCATGCTGACTATGGTGATTGCATAACAAACATCATTCCTACAGCAGCAGAAGCAGAAGGTTGGGCTTCTAAGCTGAGAATGATCAGCGGAAGACCTCTTGATGAAGCGAATCCTATTCTTGATACTGAAATAATCTTACCAGTTGCAAGAGCAAGGGTGTGCGTTATTGCACCGCCGCTTACGCCAATGGGCTTAGGTTATGCTTTTAGGAGGCATAGGGATAGGCCTTGGACCTTGCCTTTGTTTATTGCAAATAGGATGATTAATCCGCTTACTGCAGGAATTCTTAGCTTTTTAGTTGATGGAACAAGAACGATGCTCATTGCAGGAACAAGATCAGCAGGAAAGACGAGTTTTCTTGGAAGCTTGATGGTTGAAATAATGAGGCGGTATAGAATCGTTACGGTGGAGGACACTCTCGAGCTTCCTGTAAATGCACTAAGAAAGCTTAACTTCAATATTCAGAGCATGAAAGTCAGGTCTGCTCTTGCCAGGGGCGGAACTGAGTTGCCTGCAGATGAAGGTATAAGAACTGCTTTAAGGCTTGGAGATAGTGCTTTGATAATTGGTGAGGTTAGAAGTAAAGAAGCACTTGCTCTGTACGAGGCTATGCGCATCGGTGCAATGGCAAATTTAGTTGCAGGAACAATTCATGGCGAAAGCCCTTATGGTGTGTTTGACAGGGTTGTTAATGATTTAGGAGTTCCGAGAACAAGCTTTAAAGCGACTGATTTGATCGTAGTTGCTAATCCAATCAGGAGTCCTGATGGCCTGCATAGATGGAGAAGAATTGTTCAGGTTACAGAAGTAAGGAAGCATTGGGAAACAGATCCATTGCTTGAGCATGGATTTGTTGACTTGCTTAAATATGATCCGCGTACTGACCAGCTCGAACCGACAAGCGATTTGATAAATGGTGATTCTGATGTTATAAAGGCTGTCGCAGCAAATGTTAAGGAATGGGCTGGCAATTGGGGCGCTGTTTGGGATAATATTCTGCTAAGGGCTAAGATAAAAGAAACTCTTGTGAATTATGCTTTGAAAAGCAAGCAGCATGATTTGCTTGAAGCTGAGTTTGTTGTTGTTGCTAATGATCAATTTCATACTATTTGTGAGAAGGTAAAGGAAGAGATTGGAAGTCTTGATAGCAAAAGGATTTTTTCTGAATGGGAAAGTTGGTTAAAGAGGGAAATAAAGAGAAAACGAGCGGCTAAATAAAATGCGAAAGGCAGAGGTTAAAGAACTTATACGGAAATATAAAGAACGTCTTGAACGAGAGTTGAAAGCAAAGCCAAGCGAGATAAGGCCTGTATTTTCAAAAGAGTATGAAGTGTTTAGGAAGGAGTTGCTTCCAAGGAAATTAACTGTTTATGAAAAGTCTTGCAATGTTGCAGCTAAGATTTTGAAGATTAAGCCAGGAAAAGAAAAAAAGCAGGAGCTTTTAGATGCTATACGAACATGCCATCTTAAAACAAGTCCTGAGGGGGCTGTTTCCCTGCCTATAGGAGCAACGATTTTGATTTTGTTGTTTGGCGTTCTTGTTTCAATATTTCTTTTTAAGTCAAGCTTTTTGCTTTTGTTTTTTTTAGTCTTTGCTGGTTTAGGGTATTATGCTTTGAACAAGCTTCCATTCTTTTTAGCTACAAGCTGGAGAATGAAAGCAAGCAACCAGATGATTTTATGCATCTTTTATGTTGTGACATTTATGCGGCATACTCCGAATCTTGAAAGGGCTATTAAGTTCGCAGCAGAGCATATAGATCCGCCATTAGCTCTTGACTTAAAAAAAGTTCTTTGGGATGTTGAAACAGGAGAATATGAGAATGTAAAAGAAGCGATGGATGCTTATCTAAATGGCTGGAGGAAATGGAATCCAGAGTTTGTCGAGGCTTTCCATCTTGTTGAAAGCTCGCTTTATGAAGCGAGTGAGGACAGACGCGTAGGTTTGCTTGATAAAGCACTTGATTTAATCTTGACTGAAACTTATGAAAAAATGCTTCACTTCGCGCATAACCTTAAAGGCCCTGTTACAATGCTGCATATGCTCGGAATAATCTTGCCTATTCTTGGCTTGGTGATTCTGCCGTTGGTTGTTAATTTTTTAGGTAATGTAAAGTGGTATCATTTGGCGTTGCTTTATAATGTTGCCTTACCCATTATAGTGTATTTTTTTGGAAGAAACATTCTTACTAAAAGGCCAACTGGTTATGGAGATAGTGATATCAGCGAGATAAATCCTCAGCTAAAGAAGTACAGATACGTTCTTATAAGAATCGGCAGAAAAGAAATTAAAGTTAGTCCTTTTGTTGTAGCTGTTTTTGTTGGAGCTGTTCTGCTTTTTATAGGGTTGTTACCTATTATTATCCATACTGTTAGTCCAGAATTTGATGCAAATTTTATTGCTGGAAGCAAGTTTTTAGATTATAGGGAAAGCAGGGTTACAGCTGGGACTATTGTCGGTCCTTATGGTTTAGGAGCAAGCCTTCTTTCTTTGTTTGTTGTTCTTGCTCTTGGCATTGGTTTTGGAATTTATTTTAGGATAAGAAGCAGTAAATTGATAAAGATTAGAGAGCAGACAAGACAACTTGAAGATGAATTTGCAAGTAGCTTGTTTCAGCTTGGAAACAGACTTGGTGATAATCTTCCTGCTGAGATTGCTTTCAGCAAGGTTGCTGCTGTTTCTCGCGAAACACCAGCTGGAAAATTTTTCAAGATTGTTGCTGCTAATATAAGCAGGCTTGGAATGAGTGTCAAAGAAGCTTTGTTCAATCCATATACTGGAGCAATAACTTATTTTCCTTCGAGGATTATTGAGTCGAGCATGAAGGTTTTGCTCGAAGCGATTAAAAAAGGACCTCTTATAGCTGCAAGGGCAATATTGAGCGTTGCAAGATATATTAAAGAAATTCATAAAGTGAATGATAGGCTGAAAGATTTGCTGGCAGAAGAGTTAAGCAGCATGAGGAGTCAAATAAAATTCTTGGCTCCGACGATAGCGGGGATTGTTGTTGGGATAAGCAGCATGGTAATAACGATTTTGTTAAAGCTGAGTGAACAGCTAAGTGCTATAAGTGCAGCTGGCGAGGCAAGTATTGCACAGATGAATCTGCTTGAGATGTTTGGCGATGGTGTTCCGACTTATTTCTTTCAAATGATTGTTGGTATTTATGTTGTTCAGGTTATTTTTATCCTGACGGTACTGGCTAATGGAATAGAAAACGGTGCAGATAAGCTTGCTGAGAAATATGCTTTAAGCAGAAATTTAATTAAAAGTACTTTGCTTTATTGCTTTGTTGCTGGACTTGTTATGTTGCTGTTTAACGTTATTGCAGCACAGGTAATTAGGTTTGCTGTTTAAAGCAGAACTCCCAGAGAGGTATACAGCTAATGTTGTCTATTTTTCCTTTAAAATCTTTTGTTATTATTACTCCTTTCTTAACTTTAAACTTTTTCATAAAATACAGGAGTGTTCTTATATCGTCTCTTTTGATTTTAGATTTGAATTTAACCTCAATAGGTGTTAGGTCTTTTAATACATCGATTTCTTTACCGTTCTGCCGCCAGTAGTATTTCGCATCTAACTCTGCTATGACGAGGTTTTCAGCATAGCGCTCTGGTTGAATGTTGAATGGTATTGTTAGTGCAGGATGATAAGGCCAAATACGGGCAAGCTTTCTTGATGCGATTCTTATCTTTGGCCTGTAATTAAGGATCTTTTTTATCAAATATGAAAACTCTAAGTAAAATAAGGTTTGATAGATTGTTTTTTTTGCTCTGTGAAGTTCTTTTGCGAGTTCATCAATAACTAAGTATTGTCCTGGTTCTGATAGAAATATCTCTATCAGTCTTTCGATGAGAAGAAGATCAACGTCTGTGAATTCTTTTGGTATATCTTTGAGTATGATTGGTTCTATAACTGATTCTCTTATGTATCTTTTAATATGAGCAAAACTTTTTTCTTTTACTAGTTCAGGAAATGGCCTATAAATAAAATTATTGAATTCTTTTTTTAGTTTATCCTCATAAAGAAGGTATCTTTTTTCGTCAATCTTGATTCCTTTAAGAGATAAATATTCTTTAAAGCTAAGTGGTTTAAGTTCATAGTAAAAAGCTCGGCCAGCTAAAGTTCTTTTTGCGTCAGCTAAGAGTTTTAAGCTAGCAGATCCAGAAACGATTATTTTTATCTTAGGAAAATGATCATATATAAGTTTTATATCTGATACCCAATTTTCACTTTTTTGAGCCTCGTCTATAAAAAAGAAAATTCTTTCTTTTTTGTAATCTATTTTTGTAAGCTCTGAGTACGTTTTTAAGATTTCGTGTATTCTAAGTTTACGCAATTCTGGTTCGTCGAAGTTACAGTAAAGTATTTTTAGAGGATCTGTATTCTGCTTTATTAAATAATCAATCAATTGATAAAGCAAAACTGATTTGCCTGTTCTTCTTAGTCCTATAATGATCTGTATTTGTCTTCTTTTTAAGTCTTTTTTTAATATTTCAAATAATCGTCTTTTGGTTTCTGGAACAAGCTCTTTTCTAGTCTTCTTTATTTCCCACCAATGGTTCATTTCTTTTAGGTTCATTATTCGTTTTTTTAGAAAACGAATATTTAAGTTTTTCGTTTCCTGAGAAAACGAATCTAGCAGGTGAAGAATAGAAAGAATGGAATGGGGCGGCCGGGATTTGAACCCGGGACACCACGGTCTTCAGCCGTGTGCTCTCCCAGGCTGAGCTACCGCCCCAGCTATCTTATGCTGTTTTTGTTCTTTGCTTTTATTAGAACTTTTTAAGTTTTTCTAATTCTTCGTCGATGTGATCTATTAATTTATTTATCCTCTCGATAAAAATTAATGATTTTTCATCTGCTTTGTGTTTGTTTATTTTTGGTGCCTTTTTGGTTTTTGTTATTTCCTTTTTCTTTTTTTTGCCTATTTTAACTGGATAATGCTTCTCTATGCTTGGATGTTTTAATTCTTCTTTAATTTCGTCAATCAGTTGGAAGATTCCTTTTTCGATTTGTTTATGGCGCTTTCGTCTTAAGCGAATGATTGCTCCAGCATTTAATCTATAGAATTCATCAACATATCTTTCTATGAATTTTTCATTCCATCCTGCATTGATAAGCAAGGTCTTTATTTTTTGTTTGTGCAAGCCTTGTGCTATTGCTTTGAGAATGAATTCATTTAAAG
>Ga0180300_10000151_pt1 | contig 26940 bp, 31 predicted proteins | sample GuaBasSediGuay15_FD_121798 | JGI IMG/M metagenome (GOLD analysis project Ga0180300, IMG submission 121798) | Subseafloor sediment microbial communities from Guaymas Basin, Gulf of California, Mexico - Guay15, Core 4569-2, 21-24 cm | ecosystem: Environmental > Aquatic > Marine > Hydrothermal...
TCTACACCATAGTCCTGTCTCACATTCTATACTACCTTCACTACCTACATCACCTCCTTTATCACAGCATTCTCCTTTCCCAGCAAATGATGGGGTAGGTGATGAAGAACTTCCACCTCCAGAACTTCCACTACCTATGCTACTGAAAGGAAACCTCTCTCTGCATTTCTGCAAGCAACCATCTGCATCCATACTTTCATTTGAGAAATATAAACGGCAGGCAGCTAATAAATTATCTGATTTTCCATCATTGTTAATGTCTCCAACAGGAATATTTTCTGGGGAATTTCCAGTTTGAAAATATTTATTGCATCCTGTGATAAAAGCACTCTCAGGATTTACAGTTTGAGGAAAAGGATTTGTTCCTGTAATAAACATATATCCAAGGGAAACAAGAACTAAGATTGCAAGAGCAATTATAATAACAGAATTTACAGGTAAACTAACTCCTCTTAATCTCATAAATACTATGTAGGGTTTTTCTTATATTTGTTTTTATATTTAAATACTTTATCTATTATATATGGGCACCACCTTTTTGAGATAAGGGCTATAACGACACGGTGCCCTAGCCCTTGTTAACATAAGTTAACTTGTTAAAAAAGAGGGCAAAAAACTTTTTTGAAAATGCTAAAAGTTTAGCAAATAAAAAAATTTATGATTTAGCAGCTTTTAATTTAGAACAGGCAGCACAACTTTTTTTAAAATCTTTTTTGTTGGAAAAAAGAGGATATTATCCAAAAACACATTCTTTAAGAATTTTATTGTCGCAGATGGCAGAATTTAATGAAAAGGCAAAGAAATTATTAGAAAAAGAAAATTTAGGATTAGCAGCATTAGAAGATGCATATATAACATCTAGATATTTTAGTAGAGAATTTGAAATAACAGAGATAAAAAAACTTATAGAAGTTGTTCAGAAAATTATGGGATTAGAATGAAAGAAGTTTTTAAAAATTGGGAAACCTACGCTAAAAAAATAAAAAAAGTTGCTAAAAAAATTTTGGGTGATGCTAATGTTTACGGATTTGGTAGTGTAATTAGAAAAAAGTGCACAGGTAGCAGCGATATAGATATTTTAATCTGCTCTCCTTCTGTTCCTGAAAAAGGATTGAGAAGGGCTGAAATAATTGCAGAAATAAGGGAGAAAACAAAATTGCCCTATGAATTTGAATTGCATTTGCTAACTTTAAAAAAATTTAAAGTTTATAAGAAGATGTTTGGTAAACTTAAAGAAATTAAATAATAAATATTATGGGACTGAAAGGAGTTTCTCTATCTATTGAAACAATTGTTATAATTGTAATCTGTGTCCTTGTTCTCGTAGTTGTAGTTTTATTCTTTTCAGGAACTTTCAATCCATCTGCTTCTGGAATAGGAGAAGAAGCAAAATTGCAGAAAGAATGCAATGAATGGAGATGGCATTTTTATTCTAATGATACAAATGTTTTTAATAACAATACTTATCCAAATCTGTGGAATCAATTTAATAAAGATCCAGAAAAAGCAAGAAAGTATTGTGAGGGTAAAATAGAGGAGTAAGTTATTTATATAGTTCTTTTGTCTAATCCTAGACTTTGAATTGTTTTTTCGGGGTCAAACTGCGTAACTACCAATTTTATTCTTTTTTAGATTTGTAGTTACACAGTTTGTTAAGACCTTTTCTTTTTTTAAAAGAAAAGGGTTTATGGGAAAGAGAATTATTGTTAGGAGAAGGGGTAAAGGAAGTTCAACTTACAGAGCAAAAGGAAAATTAGAATTAAAATTGCCAAAAAAAGAGGGAAAAGCAAAAGTTGTTGATATACAACATGTATCTGCAAGAAATACCCCTGTTGCTAAAATAAAATTTGAAGACGGAACTATAAGTTTTATTCCAGCGCCCGTTGGATTGATGACAGGTCAGATTATAGATATTTCTCCTAATGCTGGTGTTTCTATGGGAAATATTTTACCTCTTGCAAGAATTCCAGAAGGATATTCGGTTTACTGCATTGAATCTAATTATTTGGATGGAGGAAAATTTTGCAAATCTTCTGGCTCTTTTGCAATTGTAAAATCTCATGAAAAAGGTTATGCTTTTTTGGAGTTTCCATCAAAAAAAATAAAAAAATTCAGTGGTAACTGTAGGGCAATTATTGGAAAACCTGCAGGATTTGCAAGAACTACCAAACCATTCTTAAAGGCAGGAAATAAATGGAAAGTTATGAGATCAAGAGGAAAACTTTATCCAAAAACATCAGGTAGTAGAATGAATCCTGTTGATCATCCTTATGGAGGTAAAACAAAGCCTGGAAGATCAACATCTGTATCAAGAAATGCTCCTCCTGGACAGAAAATAGGTTCTATTGCTCCAAGAAGGACTGGTAGAAGAAAGAAGTAAGTTAATTGTAAAGGGATTTACAGAATAAAAAGAAATATAAGCGATATAAATACCAATATTATTGTATGTTTAAGTCCAGTAATATATGAGCCCTCGGTTATTTTACCTATGACAAGCCCTGAAAAAATTGACTCTATAATAATAAGATGCTGAAATACAATTTTATATTCTAAAGCTTCAATTGCTTGAAAGGAAGGAATGAAAAAATTAAAAATTACAAAAATAATCCCTAAGAAAACAAAGAAAACAAAGTATAATGAGATTAGTTGAGGGAATAGTTCTGTTCTCCTTTCTCTTTCAAATTCTTTTGTCAAATTTATATAATCATATATATCTTTCATACTTTTACTGATATCTGGACTAAATTCTGAAGATTTCTCTGTTAATGTAACAATTTTTTCAATGAAATCATTGTTTGCTTTTTTTCTAAAATTTTTTAATGCAAGTACGAAAGGAACTCCCCATTCTATCTGCAAACACATATTTTTTATTAGAGGGGTTAAACTTCCGTAGCATCCTTCTTTACTTTTTCTTATTGCTTCAATTAATGACATTCCACTTGAAGTATTGTTGTAAATTTCTTGAAAAAATCTTGGAAATGACTTAACAATCTCCATCTTTTTTGCAAATCTATAATAGATAAAACTAATAAAGACCACTAAAGAAATACCCAAAACAAAAACAATGTGATTCATATTCTTATTTTTTTAAGAATAATCAAAAACATTGTTCCTGCTAATGGAACAAAGACATAAGTTATTAATTTTATTAAAAACTTGATTTCAAAAGAAAAAAATACGGGCTCAATTAGAGAGAAAGATGTTAGGATAATTACAATCACAATTGGCGCAATTATAAGAACAACAGTGAATACATCTGCTAAAAAACCCATCATTGAAATATATTTTTCTTGTTTCTCTTTATAAATACCAATACCTTTCTTAGATTCTTCATTTAAGTAGAGATTTATATTTCCACCAGAGGACATTGTTGATACATATCCTAAAAGAAAATCTCTGAATTTTTCAGATGGGGTTCTAAAGGCAACTTCTTTTACACTTGAAATGACATCTTTTCCAACAAAGTTAATATATTTGTAAATTCTCTCGCACTCCTTTGCAAACTCTCCAAATTCTTTTGCTTCACCAAGATATCTAAACATCTGTTTAGGAGGGACTCCGCTGCTTGCAATGATATTCATATAAGATATCCCTAAGGGCATGTTTCTTTCAATATCCTCTAATTGTTTGTTGTATTTATAAAAAGGATATATATAAAAGATTGTTGCAATTAAACTTGTTATAGTTATTGTTAGAATTATTGAACTTAGAAAAGAAATTATGAAATTAAATTTCCAGAAAATTATAAATAGATAAAGGAAATAGACAAGAAAAATATTGAGGGATAAGAAACAATAAAAAAATAGTTTTCCTATGTATTTTTCATAAATGATTGGTAAATTGGATTTTTCAACAAGTTCTTTTAGAGGTAATAGTTTTTTCCAAAAATATTTCGTTCCAAGTTTTCCAAAAAACTGAATTAACTCCTCGTACATAATAACATATATTTTCATTTAAAGTTCTGTATCTAAAGTTTCTATAAAAATTTTTCTAAAATTAATAAATATTAATAATAAATATTTATTATGATACGAAATCAAATTTTTAAATCTTTTGTTGTAACTTTGATAGCGGTGTTTTTGTTAGCAACACCTGCGATATATGCACAACCACAAGTGAAAATAAAGAGTCTTTTCTTAGTAGGTAAAGGATTTTCTGTTTCTCCAACAGATCTTTTTGACTTTAAATTAGCAAAAATTGGTATTGCAAGTGTAGAAGCAACTTCTATAAAGAGTTTAAGAATTGGAATTCTTGAGTTAGATGAAGATAAGTATAGAATTAGAAATGTTACAAAAGAGGAAGGTAAAGTTTCAGGATATTTATATTCAAATAAAACAAAGGTTGGTGAATTTGAATTAACTTCAGTAATGAAAGAAAACACAGAAGTTTGGGTTGGCACACTATCTTTAAGTGGAAGTAATTATAACCTTTATATTGTCCAGGGAGTAAGAAAAATTAAACCTGTTGAATTAAAAGATAAGATAGCAGAATATTGTAAAGCAAACAGAAATGATCCAAATTGCAGAGCACGGATGGAAGAATATTGCAAAAACAATCCAAATGATGCAAGATGTAAAGAGATATTTAGAAGATATTGCATTAATAATTCTGAAGATATGAGATGTAGAGAATATATAATAAATTATTGCAAGGAAAATCCAGAAAAAAGAGAATGCAGACTTTTAAAATTAAGATTGTCAGCAAGATATTGTGAAAAGAATCCAGATTCAAAATATTGTCTAAATCTAAGTAAAGAGTTAGTTGAGTATTGCTTAAAAAATCCTGAAAGAGAAAAGTGCAGAAATTTCTGTTCCAAATATCCTGAGAAGTGTTTAAAAGTTGTAAAAAGTTTAGCAGATTTTTGCATTGAAAATCCAAATCATACAAAGTGCATAGATTATTGTAAGAAGCATAAAAAAGCATGTGTAAAACTCGCAGCAAGTACAATAAGTTTGTGTGCAAAAAATCCAAACAGCGAAAAATGCATAGAATATTGCAAAGCACATCCGGTTGCTTGTAAAATAGTTTCAGCAGAACTTGCAAGATATTGTATTGGTAGAGAAAATGATATAAAATGTAGGAATTATTGTAAAGAACATCCAGGAGCTTGTAAAGGAATTGCAGTTAATTTAGAAGGTTATTGTAGCAAACACAAAGACAAACCTGGATGTAAAATATTTTGTTCAAAATTCCCTAATAAATGTGCAGTAGAAAAACCTGTTATTGTTGAAGAAAATATTAAAAAAGTTGGTCCTATAAAAATTTCCAGAGAAGTAGCCAATATAGTGACTTCAGTTAACACCAATGTAAATGTTAAACCTTCTATGAAATAATATGTTAAGAAAAGTTTTAGCTGTTTTTTTGATACTTTTATTATTTATTTTTTTAAGTGGATGCATACAAAATACAGAAAAATCTCCAGTATCACCGACAGGAAAAGTAATTGACATTGAAGAAAAGGCAGTACAAGAAGTAGAAAAAGAGATGGATGAAATTTTAGAGAATATGACAATGGAAGATATAGAAAAAGCACTTACTGAGTAATTTTTATTAATCTAAATAATTGACAAAATAAAAATCAGCAGCAGAAACAAAACAAAGAAAGAAATCAAAGCAATTTTCACACTACCGAAGAAAAATTTTGCCAGAAAATAAATTAAAGGAAATAAAACAACAAAAGCAAGAATAATTCCAAGAGGTCCGGCAACAGAAATACTATAACCAAGAGAATGAACAAGCTCTATAAACAACTTAAAAACAACAATAATTGTATTAACTGTCTTATAAAAAATCACAAAAAATATTTCAAACAGAATAGAGAATGGAGAAGCTACCATAATCTATTTTTCCTAATTGTTTAAGAATCTCTACACCTCTTTTTAATTTTCCAATATATTTTAGTCTTTTCGTTGGTTCTATATTTTTAAGTATTTCTTCTAATTTTTTATATTCTTCTGTTTCTGTTATTCCTTCTCCAAATCTATATTCCATCTCCGAAATTCTTGACATCAAAATATAAGGATTATCTTCATTTATTCCATCTGATCCATTTGAATGATAAATCTCTTTGAAATATGGATCTTTTGAATATTTACTATATTCAAAGTAATTTTCAAACCCATTCTTCCTTGCAAAATCTTCTAGATATTCAGACAAACTTTCAAAACCTTTCTTCTTTGCTAAATGTGTTTGATATTCAGAGTAATTTTTAAAACCTTTCTTCTTTGCTAAATCCTCTCGGTATTTAGACCGACTTTTAAAACCTTTCTTCTTTGCTAAATGTGTTTGATATTCAGATTGACTTTTAAAACCCCTCCTCCAAACTTTATAATATGTTTCAATTGTGGATGAAGATGCTTTAATTCCATCTTTAGAAAGAATATCAAAAACTTCATCTGGCTTTTTTCCTTTTTCAAACAATTTTCTTGCCTCTTCTTCTATTGTCACCATAAAATAATTAAAATAAATCTTTTAGGTTAACAATCAATTTATCAAAATGATTATCCAAAATTCTTGGACAGGCTGTGTTTAGATAGGCATCAAAATCCAAGTCAATTAACTTTTCATTTTTTATTTCATCCATAATTACAATCTCTGCTTCTTTTCCCTCTTTTTCAAGTTTTTCTTTGATTTTTTCATAATCTTTATAAAACTGCCCTGGTTTTGTTGAAATTAAGATTCCGATTTTCTTTGCTTCTTTGAATTTTGAAATTCTTGCCTGTTTTTTCATCTCCTCTCTTTCAATTTCTTCTGTCATATCTTCTAATTTATTTTTCTCCAAATTCAAGAAATAGGTTTTTCCATGCAAGGCAAGAGGATGGAATTTTCCAGAACCAACAAAAACATTCGCTTCTCCTTTTTGCTCAATCTCCGAACAACCCAAAATAATTTTCTTTTCTATAACTTCTTTTCCAACTTTCAACAAAAATTTCTCCAAATCATCAAGAACTTTTCTGAAAGGTTCTGAAGAATAAATTGAGAGTTTTTTTTCTTTTATTTTTGAAATCTCCTTTTTTAGTCTTTCTGGAATTTTTAAATCAAAATAAACAGGAACATAAAAAACAGGGATTTTTGTTTTAACACCAAAATCGGAGTGTCCAATATGAACAATTGCATCAACTTTTAAAACACTTGCTTCCTCCAAAGGCAAATCGCAACTTCCATAGCAAGGCTCAGCAGAAATAAAAACCCGGGCTTTGGTTTCCCTTTCTATTTCTTCAGCAATTTTTACAACTTTTGTTTTTAAACCTTCTGGGACCTGAATAAGAACTTTTTTATAATTTTCTCTTTTTATTTTATTAATTACTTTATTTAAATCAAGTTCTAACATAAACTTGATTATTTTTTAGCCTATGCATAAGCAATTCCAACATCTTCGTTAGAATAAGGTTCAAACTTTAAATCCTTTATTTTTTCCTGAATTTCTTTTAAAGTCTGTTTATCCACTCCTTCTTTTTCTAAATCTTTGATTTCTTTTTGTAATATAAGATACTTTTCATTATATATTTTCAATCCTTTAAAAATATCATGCATAAGATTTGTTTTAAGTGTAGTTATGTTTTCATATTGCTTATAAAGACTTTTTAAATACTCTTTAAGGTCAGATAAAATCTCTACTTTCTCTTCTATATTCCTAATCTTATGTTCAATATCCATAATTATTTTGAGTAAAAGAACTTATAGTAAATTTCTCCAAATATTTATTTCTTTTTTATTTTACCCAAATATCTTGAAGCCCTTCTTCACTTAGCATCTCAGCTTCATTTAATGATTTTTTTAACATTAATGTCGTTAATAGCAATTCCTTTAATATACTCCAATACTCATTTAATTCTTTGATTTCTTCTGTGAAAGATCTATTTAAATTGTAAATTTCTCTTTTGATTTTTAAACTATCTTCATACATCTTCTCTCCTCCACTAAAAAATAAATTTGTGTTGTTTAAAAAGCTTTCATAATCCTTACTTAATTTTTCATATCTTTTTTCAACATCAGTCAAAGAAATATCTTCAATCCCTTTCCCTTTTAACTTTTCTTTTAAGTTTTCTAAGTATTCTGCAGCAAATTTCACCTCTTCTTCAACATCGTTCAAACTATATTCAATCCCTTTCCCTTTTAACTTTTCTTTTAAGTTTTCTAAGTATTCTGCAGCAAATTTCACCTCTTCTTCAACATATCCCAAAGAAATATCTTTAATCCCCATCTTTTCAAGCATCCCCTGTTTATATATTGAGATATCCTTATGTATACCATCTAAAGGTACTTCGTATACTCCACAATATATATCATGTATTTTCAATAACTCTATAGGATCTACCATTTCACTGCCAGGATTCCCATTAATATCTCCCTCAAACATAAAATTAAAACATAGAAAATTTTAAATACTTAATTTTCTCTCAAAAACCTCGCCGTTTGGTTCTGCTTCGGAGAAAATCTGAGCCTGAAATTTATATAATTGAACAGGTTTTGTAATCCAAGAATCTTCTGTTAAACCGGCTTTTAGGCACAACTCTGAAAGATAGGTTTTTACATCCCATCTCTGTTCTATTGGGACTTGCGGGAGAAAAATTCCTGAGTTATAGTGATATTTTAAATATAACCCGTCTTTTCCAATTTTAATTTCTTTTAGATAATCTCTCGGTTCATAAACCAAAATTCTCTGCATCTCGCTTAATATTGTAAGTTCAATAATAATTTTATTTAATTCGCTTTCCTCTAAAGGAAAAAATCTTGGGTCCTGGGTTGCGGAACAACTTGCTTCTATTGTTGCATTAATTAAACTTTTTTCAGGTGCAATTAATCCAATACAACCCCTTAATTTGTTTTCAGGGTAAGTTAGCAAAGTGCAGAAAACTCCTCTTTTTTCAAGCAAATTTGGAAATTTTGTTTTTGGTGCTGGTGGAGGAACAAGATTTTTCAAATAATAAGAGATTGAATCTCTTGCAAGTTTAACCAAGTATCTTCCCTCTGCTAGATTAAGATTCATAATATAATTTTTCATATTAATTATGCCATTTAGAAAAGAAGAACTTATTGTTCCTGATACATCTGTTTTAATTTCAAAAAAACTTACAGAATTAGTTGATAAAGGAAAAATAAAAAAACCAAAAATTATAATTCCTGAATTTGTAATTGATGAATTGCAAGCCCAAGCAAACAAAGGAAAAGAAATCGGTTTTATTGGTTTAGAAGAAATTAAAGAGTTAAGAAAAAGGAATTTAAAATTAGAATTTGTTGGTAGAAAAGCGACAGCAGAGGAAATAAAATTGGCAAAGAAAGGGAGAATAGATTCTCTAATTAGAGATGTGGCAAAGGAAAATAATGCAACTCTATATACAAGAGATCTTGTTCAGGCTCTTGTTGCGGAAGTTTTTGGAATAAATGTGGTCTATTTGCCATTAGAGCAGGAAGAGAGAGAACTGAAATTCATTCCTTTTTTAACAAAGAATACAATGTCCTTGCATTTTAAAATTAATTGCATTCCTTTTGCGAAAAGAGGAAAGCCTGGGTCTTTCAAAATTGAAAAACTTGGAAAAAATAAGTTATCAAAAAAAGAATTTGAAAGCTTGGCAAAATCAATTTTGACAGAAGCGAGAAGAGATAATTATGCTTTTGTTGAATTTGAAGAATATGGAGCAATGGTTTTGCAGATAAAAGATTTAAGAATTGCAATTACAAGACCTCCTTTTTCAAATATAGAAGAAATTACCATTGTAAGACCTATTGTAAAACTAACTTTGGATGATTACAAATTATCAAATAAATTAAAAGAGAGAATAAAAGAAAAAGCAGAGGGAATTTTGATTTCTGGGCCTCCTGGATCTGGTAAATCAACTTTGGCAAGCAGTTTGGCAGAATTTTATCAAAAACAGGATAAAATTGTAAAAACAATGGAATCTCCAAGAGACTTGCAAGTTTCACCTGAAATAACGCAATATGGACCTTTAGCAAAAGATTTTTCAAAAACAGCAGAAATTTTGCTACTTGTTAGACCAGATTATACAATCTTTGATGAGATGAGAACTTCTTCGGATTTTAAGATTTTTGCTGATATGAGGCTTGCCGGAGTTGGAATGGTTGGAGTTGTTCATGCTTCAAGCCCAATTGATTCAATACAAAGATTTATAAGAAAAGTTGATTTAGGAATGCTCCCAAACATCATAGATACAATTATTTTTGTAAAGGATGGAGAGATAAAAGAAGTTTTCTCATTGAATTTAAAAGTAAGAGTTCCAACAGGAATGGTAGAAAATGACTTGGCAAGACCTTTAATAGAAGTACGAAATTTTGAAACAGGAGAGTTGAAATACGAGATTTATTCTTATGGCGAAGAAACGGTTGTTGTTTCTATAGATGAAAAAATAAACGAAAAAATTAAAAAAATATTGAAAGAGATAAAAAAATATGATAAAAAAGCAAAAGTTGAGGCGGTCTCAGAAAAAAATTTCAAAATTTATGTAAACAAAAAAGCAATTCCGAAAATGATTTTGAAAAAAGGAATTAATAAATTAGAAAAAAAATTGGGGGTTTACTTAGATGTTTTAGAGAAGTAATAGTGAAGGTTATTATTTAAAGAGAACATAAAACTAAATAACAATTTTTTAGGTGCAAAATTTATGTCCTTACAATTTAAAGATAGATATTTAAAGGGTTTGAGAAAATGTTAATGTTGAATTAAAATTAATTTAAATAACAATTATTAACTATGTACGAAAGATGCTTATTATCTGACAAGGGCATAAAAAAAGCTGTTGAAGAAGGCAAAATAGAAATATCCCCTCCAGTTAAAGATGAACAGATACAACCAGGAACTCTGGATATATTTTTCAAAAAGTTTGATGATTGGGAAAGTATCATCTCCGACATACCTGTTGGTGATACAAACGAGTATCTACTCGGTTCTCAAGTATCGGGGTGCGCCATGGCAACGCAGTCGGTCATATTAGATGAGCATATTGGCGCGAATATAGAACTCAGAAGTACATTAAGAAGAATTGGATTGGAGTATGATTCTGAATTATTTATATGGGGCAAAAATTATGAAGCATGCGTAGATGTGAGAAATCCTACAAGATACGGAATAAGAATTCCAAAAGGTTTTAAGTTTGCTCAAATATTTTTTTATCCAGAACTTAAATATCACCCCGAACTTGATTGCGGTTTCGAAGTGAATAAAGAAGAAGTAATAGAAGAACTTCAAAGAAAAGGTCTATTTAAAATAGAACCAAAACTTGATATTAAAGATGGTTATATTGTTGTACATGCTTCTGAAAAAGCGAGAAAATTCAATCCTCCGGACATTATTGATGTTGGTGATAAAAATTTGAAGAGATATTTTGAAGAAATTAATATAACAAAGGGTGCAGAATTAAATCCAGGAGATCACATTGATTTTGAAACCGTTGAAAAAATAGATTTGTCTAAACATATTGGAATCAGATTTTATAGAAATCTTCCAATTCCAACAGTAATGGAAAATTTACATAAAAAAGAAGAACATGACACCCATCATTTTATTGATTTCTTTAAAAGTTTAGGTGCTGATGCTGGTTGGGTTGATCCCGGTTATTGCGGATATTTCTCTGTACAACCAAAAAAATATTTAACACGAGAAATTATAAAACCTGGGGATATTTTGGCTTTTGGTCAATTAGTATATTTTCCCGATGGGGTGGAAAGACCTTACGGCTCAAAAGGATTGAATTCGCATTTTCAAAATCGCATGCCTTAATTTTTTACTAAAGTTTGACTCTTTTAGATCTCTCTTTCTAAACCTTAATAAAACTCAATAAAAATCCTTTAAACCAAATTTTTTTGGAGGCAAAATTTATGTACCTAAAGAGAATGTATCAAAGTTGAGTCCTAAAACATTATCTTCTTATCTTAACAATACTTACCTCTTATTAAAATTAATATTAATAAATTCTGCAATATTAATTAATGGAAAAAATAAAAACAGATATTTTGATTGTTGGTGGTGGACCAGCAGGAACTGTTGCTGCTATCACTGCCAGAAAAAACAACAAAAACAAGAAGATTGTGTTGATTAGAGAAAAAGAAAAGGGAATAATACCTTGCGCTATCCCATATATATTCAATCGCTTAGACTCTGTTGAAAAAATTTTAATGCCAGATAAATTATTTAAAACAAATAAAATTGATTTATTAATTGATAAAGCGATTAATCTTAAACCTGCTGAAAAAAAACTTTTTCTTGAAAGTGGAAAGGAATTAAGTTATGAAAAATTAATTTTGGCTACAGGTTCTAAACCAACTTTAATCAAAATTAAGGGTATAGATAAAAAAGGAGTTTGGACGATAAAAAAAGATTTTGAATATTTGAAAAAATTTAGAAAAGAAGTGTTAAAATCAAAAAATATTGTTATTATTGGCGGAGGATTTATTGGTGTTGAGTTAGCAGAAGAATTGAGTAGAATTAAAAAATTAAATATTAACATTGTTGAGAAACTTAATCATTGCCTTATTACAACCTTTGATGAAGAATTTGTTATTCCTATTGAGAAAAAATTAAAAGAGAAGGGTATAAAAATTTATACTAATACAACAGTAGAAGAGATTATAGGAAAAGATAAAGTAGAAGGAGTAAAATTAAAAACAAAAAAAAGTTTTGAAATTCCTGCTGATATAGTTATTTTATCTATTGGTGCAAAACCAAATGTTGATTTGGCAAAAAAAGCCGGAATTAAGCTTGGGAAATACGGAGGAATTAAAGTTGATAAATATATGGAAACAAATGTTAAAGATATTTTTGCAGTTGGAGATTGCGCTGAAACAAGAGATTTAATAACAAAGGAATTTATTCCAGTAATGTTAGCATCAACAGCTTGCCATGAAGCAAGAATAGCCGCAGCAAATTTGTATAAAAAAGAAAATTTATTAAAGAATGATGGAACATTGTCTATTTTTTCAACATTTGTTAATGGTTTAGCAATAGGTATAGCTGGTTTAAATGAAAGAAGATGTAAAGAAAAAGGATATAATATTGTAGTTGGCATAAGCGAATCTCCAAATCATCATCCAAGAGCCTTAAAAAATACTCAAGATATAAAGGTAAAGCTTATTTTTTCTAAAAACTCAGGCAAATTGCTTGGGGGTCAAATTATTGGACCAGAAGATGTTGGAGAAATGATAAATATACTTGGGTTGTCTATTCAGAAAAAAGCGAATATTTACAATCTTGATACTCTGCAAATTTCTACACATCCTCTTTTAACTCCAGCTCCTACAGTCTATCCAATTATTGTAGCAGCTCAGAATGCTTTAATCGGATTTGAAAATAATAAAAAAAGTAAGAAGTAATTATTTTTCAGAAACTGATAAATTACTCTAATCCCTTCCTTTTTTTAATCTTTGAAATAACCTGTTCTTGAAGAGAAATTGGCAGTTTTTCAAATATGACATTAATTAAGGAATAAAAACCTTTTCCTTTTGTTGCTGATTTCAGTGCGCTTTCAAATCCAAACATTTCTGCAACAGGCAATTTTGCTTTTATAATTGATGCTCCTAATTCTGTTTCAACATTTAAAATTTGTCCTCTTCTGTTCTGGATTTCATTCATTGCATTTCCAACCAACTCCTCTGGAACATCAACCCTTATTATCTGCAAAGGCTCCAAAATTCTTGGTTTAGATTCCAATATTGCTTCTCTGATAGCACTTCTTACAGCAGGAATTACTTGAGCAGGACCTCTATGTATTGCATCTTCATGCAACTCAGCATCAACAATTTTAACTTTTATTTTTGAGCAAGGTTCTTTTGCTAAAGGTCCTTCGTCACAGACATCTTTAAATGCTTGTTTCAATAATTCAAAAGTTTCATTTAAATACAGAACACCTTTTGTTGCATTTATCAGAAGATTTTTGTTGTATACGCAAAGAATTTTTTTTGCTTCCTCTCTCTTTAGCCCATTCTTGACAAATAATTCTACTGTATCCTGTTTAATCTTATCTATTTCTTCGCCTTCAATTTCACCTGAGTCAAAAGCATTACATACTTGTTCTTCTAATGGTTCAACAATGATGTAAAACTTATTGTGTTTATTTGGACTTTTTCCTTCTATTTCGTGAGGAGTAACGGATTCAACAGTTTCTCTGTAAACAACAATAGGGGCAGAACTCTTTATTTCTATTCCCTTCTCCTTTAACACATTCTCAACTTTTGCATTTATGTGCAATTCTCCCAATCCTGAAACTAAATATTCTCCAGTTTCTTCATTTATCTTAACTTCCAAACTGGGATCCTCTCTACCAACCTGTTTCAGAAATTCAATTAATTTTGGCAAATCTTTTACATCTTTTGGTTCTATTGATTTCGTTACAACAGGTTCAAAAATATGCTTTATTAACTCAAATGGTGTAATTATATTTTCTGGACTGCAAATTGTTTCTCCAGAAAAAGCATCACCTAATCCAATAACTCCAACAATATTTCCTGATAAACCTTCATTAATTGGTATTCTTCTTGGCCCTCTATAAATAGAAACTTGCTGAACCCTTTCTTTTTTGTGCTGCCCAATTAGGTAAACTTCATCACCACTTTTAAGAGTCCCGGAAAACAATCTAACTGTTGAAACTAAACCTGCATGAGGGTCTGGAACAACTTTTGTAATAATTCCTGCTAAATTTCCATTTGGGTCGCAGTTTACCATCTCTTTTCCAGCTTCACTTTTTTCATCTCCAGTCCATATTTTATTAATTCTGTATTTCTGTGCTTCTAAAGGATTTGGAAGATGTTTTATTACTGAATCTAGAACAACTTTGTGCAAAGGAGCAAGTTTTGCTAATTCTTTTTCTTTTCCTTGATCTGTCAATTTAACAATATCCTTGAATGTAATCTTTGTTTTCATCATGTAAGGAACTGAAATAGCCCAGTTTTTATATGCAGAACCAAAAGCAACAGAACCGTCCTTTACATTTACCAAGAATTTTTCACTGTATTCAGGTTCAGCATATTTTTTAATTAGCTGATTTACTTCTCTTATATACCTTTCAAATCTTTTTTGCATTTCTTCAGGAGATAATTTTAATTCTTTTATTAGCCTGTCAACTTTATTTATAAAGAGAATTGGTTTTACTCTTTCTTTTAAAGCTTGTCTCAAAACAGTTTCTGTTTGCGGCATTACTCCTTCAACAGCACAGACCAAAACAATTACTCCATCAACTGCTCTCATAGCCCTTGTCACATCTGCGCCAAAATCAACATGACCTGGTGTGTCAATTATGTTAATTAAATAATTCTGGTTTTCATAGTTATAAACAATAGAAACATTTGCAGAATAGATTGTAATTCCCCTCTCTTGTTCTTGTTTATCAAAATCTGTAAATAATTGTTTTCCAGCCAGTTCTTCTGAGAGCATTCCTGCTCCAGACAACAAGTTGTCAGTCATTGTTGTTTTTCCATGATCTATGTGAGCAGCAATACCAATATTTCTAATGTTTTCTCTATTCCTCATTAATTTCACAATGTCTTCTGCCATAAAACTTTTTTTAATAAAATTTTAAGAGAGCAAAATTGGATATAATGGAGTGGATTAAATGAAACTTCTGTCAGGAAGTTTGGTATAGGGTGGCGAGAAAATCGGTGGTTGCCGTCGCAAATTTATATACTTGCGTATATATTAAAAAAGAAAAATATAAAAACAACTTATATAATTCTCTATTTGAATTATATTAATGGCTACGATGAATCGAAAAATACAGAACTATCTTAAAAAACATGAAAAATATATAGCTGGGGTGATATTAGCATTTATTTTACTCTCCATAATTTATTGGCAAAGTTTATCTTCATTTTTCACACCAAAACCATTTCATATATCTTTATGCGATTATAATGGAAATCTTGATACAAGATTTATTAAAGCTGAGAAACAACATCTTTTTGTTCCTGATTATGAAGCAGAAATGTACATAGAACCTTCATCGTACAAAATAAATGTAAATTCTAATGTTGAATTTTCATATAAAATTGTAGATAAGGGTATTCAGAAGCTCAATAAATCCTATTTCTATATTTTTATTTTTGATCCTGACAAAAAATTAAGAGCAGTATTTCCATGTTTTTGTGGGGAGGATAAATCAGATTTTACAATAGATGATTATGGACGTGGGTATAGTTGTAGCAATGATTATTGTTATATCTCTGATAGAGCATCAAAATTCAAGCCATGGAATAAAAATATAGAATGGATTCGAGGAGGACAAAGATGGTATTGTCCAGACAAAGAAAATTATTTTTGTGTAAATTATCAATGCATTTCAAGAAAGAATTTAATTGATGGCTATTACAACAATCAACCTCTTGTTTATACTTATAAAGTTGATAAAGTTGGTACTTGGGAAATACATTCTTTTTTGTTTGAAGAAGAATATAAAGAACGAAAATTTAACCCCTCTCTTAGTAGAGATTATTTTAACAACGCAATAGCTTATGGTTATGCAAAGTTTGAGGTTGTTAAAACAAGTGAAAAGGGAATAAATTTTGGTTGGTATATCTCTCAGGTTACTATAATTGTTTTAACATTTATCGGTTCTATTGGTTTTTGTATTAAATTTTATGAGATTTCTAAAAAAGTATTTTTAAAAAATAAAGATAAGGTAGTTCTTGGTTTGATTTTATTTATAATGTTAATTATCTTCGCTTTATTTTTCTGTAAAATAAGTTGTCCTTAAATTCTATATGATAACCTTCTGGATTATAACAATTTTGTAGTTATTTTTTATCCTCTTCTTTTTTCTTCAACAAGTATTTTCTAATTTTTCTAACTCTAGAAGTCATGTATGACGTGTCTCTACCAACGCTAATAAGTCCTATACCGCTGAATATTAATGCAATATTAAGTAGAATATTGTAAAAGAAAAACATTGTAATTGAAGTTCGGATAGATGAAATAATATCCGCTGTAGGTACTGTCACACTACTAACCAAAACCCCTATAAATGGAATTGAAGATGCACTCCTAGCAGTTAATTCAGCTTGTGCTAATGTAGAAAGACCACTGCTTATCTGTGTATAAGCGTAAATCCAGCCAAAAATACCTAACAATCCTATCGTAAGAACCAATACCCCTAAAGCTGTTGTTATATTGCTCATTTTAAAACTCTTCCTCATCTTCTAATTTTTCTTCCGATTCATCTTCAATCTCTTTTGGTTTTCTTAATATGAAAAATAATATACCTCCTACACTAATTACAATTATAACACCAATGATTAAGATAATATTTATATCTGATGTTATAACAATTGCATGACCTGTTATGCCACTCTTTTTACTACTTCTATTTTTTGATGGCGAAATAGAACAAGTTTGTTTACATTCACCAATAAATGAATCTTCTGACCTACAACAAATAAGCCCATTCGACCATTCTCGCGGTTTATATTTTCCCCCACTTACACAACATTTTCCTATTGGACATTCTAATAAAGTATAACGAAGCTTACATTTTCCTTCTATTTCATCATAATATTCATCACCAGTACAATCTGTAGGACATTGTGTTACTGTTCTTATTTTTTTAACGCAAGTACCTTTATGATTTCCCCAAGGTTTCGTAGTATCACATACCCAACTTGTCATTTTTTTATTTTGACAAACACCTTCACCAAATACTTGATCACAATCTAATTGAGAATCACACCATCTTGTTTCCTCACATGACCAAGTATCTGGGTTACAAGTATATTTTACCCCTTTCCATGAACAATCTGAAGGAAAACAACATTCAACACCCGATTTATATATAGAAGTAGGAATCGCATAACAAGAGCCAGTTTTACTTATAACTTTTTTGACATTATAAATAACTCTATTTCCAGAAAGACCACCACACCAATAAGCATTATTATTTTTATCGTATGTTACAGATATATCTGCTATACCTGTTTGCCAATCTTTAACAAACACGTAAGAATCTCCTATTTTCCAATTCGTGGGCATTTCACTAATTGATGTGTATGTTGAAGGTGGTTTAGTTTTAATTGTCCCCGTTATAGGATCAAAATAAGAAGAAACATCTGTATCTCCTTTATATTTATTAATAACTCTATTTAACGTACAGCCTTCTGTTCCTGGAATTGGAACATACTCTAATGAACCTGCCCAAGCTTCTTCTAACATGATTTTATCTTGTTTGACTGAAACAGAATACGTTTTAACGGGATGTGTTGTCCAGACATCTGCACCTCTACACCAAGCTTTTATTGTTAATCTTTTTGGTGTTTCAAAACTTAATGGTAATGTGCCCTTATTTTCTAAAGGATTGGCAGATCTTACTACTTGTAAATTACCATCTACATAAACTTCCCAATGTAAAGATTGAAGTGTACCACAAGTAAAATAAATATCATTTTCGTACAGGTTACAATTTGAGAGACAAGAAAATGGTTCACTTACAGATAGTTTTTCTTCATTTGTAAATGATAATTGTATTGATTCTATCTGACCAGTATTGAAGCATTTTATTGAGCCATATCTAGGAATTGCAAGTTGACAGTTTTCATTAGCAAATACTGAAGGTAGAGAATATAATATTAAAAATTGGTATAATAACAGAATGATAATTAAACTTCTATTTTTTATCAAATTGTACATTACAACCATAAAAAATTTTAATATTTAATATTTAAAACATTTATTTTTCCTCATATTTGTTATGTGCAAACACAAAGGCAGTGGTCTCCCTTCATAAAATAGATATGACAATTTCTGCTAACATATAGGATTAATCGAAGTCCTGAGGGAATTTGGGTAAGACAAGCAAAGTGAACTAGCTTAATTTCCTTTTAGGCAATAGTATGACATAGATGATTTTGCAATCATTATTTCTTGTCTCTAAATTTTTTCGCCTAACAAAATTTACCAACCCAAATCAAAAATTTTCCTGAAAATCAAGCTGGAAACAACTGAAGCAATAACAAAAATCCAGAACCAACTGAGTTTATTTCCTAAAAAAGGTAGGGAGAAAGGTAGGGATAAGAAAACATGGCTGAAGAAAGCGGAGACAAAGAAAAAAGCAACAAAAACAATAATGCTTGAAACCATTGTCGGCTTCATTGTTTGCCCCATCATTTTCTTTTGAAGTTCAAAACTTTTTGACATCAACTCGTTTATTTTATTTGTATCTTGTTTTGATTCTTTCATCTCTTTGTTTATTTTCTTTATTTCAGATTTAAGTGATTTTACTAGATCAACATCTGTAAGTTTTTTTTGAATTATGGTTGAGATTAAGGTAGCTAGAACTGCAACTGTTGCAATTACAATAGTAAAGACTTCCATAATAAAAATATAATTTTAAGTATTTAATGGACTTCAGAAAGGCAATTTTAAAAGTGAGAGAAGCAAACAAAATCCTAATTGTTTCGCATTATGATTGCGATGGTCTGTGTTCTGCAAAGATTTTAAAAACAACATTAAAAAAAGAAGGAAAAGAGACAAAAATAAAAATTGTAAAAGAAATTTCAAAGGATATAATTAGAGAGATAGAGGATGAATTTGAAAAAGAGAATTTTGATTTAATCATATTTTCAGATTTGGGCTCACCTTATTTAAGTTTACTTCCAGAAGATAAAGATATCATTATACTTGATCATCATGTTCCAGAAAATATTAAAGTTCCTAAAAATATTATCCTGATAAATCCTTATCTTGAAAATAAAGAACTTTGCGGGGCTGGAATTTGTTATCTTTTTGCTTCTAAAATAAATCAGAATCCAGAATTAATAGATTATGCAATTGTTGGAGCAATTGGAGATAACCAAGCAGAGATTGGGGAAAACAAAAAAATAGTTTCAGAGGCAGAAAAAATCAAGAGATTGAAAATAGAAAAAGGTTTAAAAATTTTTGGTCATGTGAACAGGCCTCTCCACGAATCTTTGAAAAATGCAAATTTTTTTCCTCTAAACACTTACTCAGAAGTTGTGCAATTCCTTTCCGATATAAATCTCAATCAAAATGGAAAAATAAAGAGTTATTATGATTTATCAAAAGAGGAAAAAGAAAAATTGCTTCTTGAGATTATAAAAGAAAGAATTAGAAATAATTTAGAAGAACCTGCAAATATTTTCTCAGATGTTTATATTTTGACAAAGCAGCCAAGAGAGTTGATGGATGCTCTTGAATTTTCAACAATTTTAAATGCTTTTGGAAGACTTGAAAGATATGATGAAGCTTTTGAATTGATGGATGGAAAGTTAGAAAAATTAGAAGAAATAATGCTTGAATACAGAAAAAAACTTGCAACTTATCTTTCTTTTGTTGCAGAAAATATGAATAGTTTTCCGCAAACAGAAAATATTTTATTTATAAATGCAAAAGAAAAAATAGATGAAAATATGATTGGAACAGTAACTTCTATTGTAATAAATAGTTTAACTAACAAAAAAATTGTTCTAGGATTTGCATATTCTGGAGATATGGTAAAAATCTCTGCAAGGTCAAAAATAGAAAGAGTTGATTTAAATGAGATTGTAAGCAAAATTTGCGAGAAATTAGGTGGAACAGGAGGAGGTCATAAAGAGGCTGCTGGTGGAAAAATTGAAAAAGGGAAAGAAGAAGAGTTTATTGAAGAATTTAAAAAAATTGTTGAAAAATAATTATTTTCTCTTTTTTCTTGAACATTTTAGAATTGCAAAGTTTATTGGATTCTTTATTTTTTCACAAAGAGGAAGTGGATTGCAGACCCCAATGTCCTTGTAAAATAAATCATTTTTGCAGTTTGGTGGTAAGATTTTTTTGTTCTGTTTTTTGTGCCAGTTTAACTGCGACTTTAAATAATTATCTTTTAATCCAACTTTTCTTCCCCAATCCAAAATTATTTTTTCAACTTCCAACATTGGCCAGTTACAATTTCTAAGAAAAGTAATTAAAACAAACACGCTTCTCTTCCTGCCATCTTTAATTCCAGCGAGAATTCTTTGAATGCATGGAGGAAAACATTCATAACCAATTTTTCTGCTATAAATGACAATATTCCTATTAGGTTTAACTTCTGTTTTTTCTCTTTGTTTTTCATACCAGTCATAAGAATCAACAATTAATTTTGTTGCATCTCCCTTTTCTATTTCTATATCATCAAACTTCACATTTTCTATTTTTGCATTTTCTAAGTTGAAATTTTCTAAATTTTTTGGATTGATTAAAACAGAAACTAATCCGGTTTTTTCATGCAAAGAATAAGGCATCCTAAATAAGTGCCTAACACTCCAATCTTTTTCTATTTCAACAAAATTGAAAGGATCAAGAACTTCAACTGCTTTTTCTTTTGTCAACTCTTTTACTGAACCAGAAAACTCAACTAATTTATTCCACAAATTATCTTTGATTTGCTCTCTTAAAAAAGAACCTAAAATTTTTGGAAGTTCTGGGTATAACATTCTGGTTTCTTTATAATTGATTTCTTTTGGAAAATTCTCAAAAAAAATGCAGAAATGAAAACCTCTCCTTCCAGAGAACTTCAAAAAATAACTTAAATTATATTTATTCAAAAAATCTCTTACAAGTTTTGCCGCAATTTTCGCTTCTTCAATTCCTTTCTTTGAATCAATGTCAATAACCCAATCAAAACCAATTCTCATCTCATCATAGTTTCTTTCATTAATTAATAAAGGATTCTTCCATTTTTCAACAGAGCAGTGAAAGGAAACACCTCCAAGTTCTGCTAACTTTAAAACATCTTTTGGATAGAGGAGCATATTAGGTCTTTTAAAATATTGGCCTTCAATATTCCTTGCAACAACCTCTCTGTTTTTCCCAAATTTCCAGAGAATTTTCTGCAGTTTTTCATTTGAATAATATTTTAGTAGTTGCTCCTTTGTCAGTTTTACTTGTTCCATAATTCAGAATAGAAATAAACAGAGTTATAAAAATTTCATATCTATTTTAAATATACAAATATATATTTATAATGGACCTATCAGAACTATACGCCAATCTCTTTGAAAAATATATAAAAATTCGTGAAGTTTTAGATAATATACGAGATACCTTGAAAGAATATGATAAAAGACCATACAATTTTTTAATCTTATATGACTATCCTACAGCAGGGAATTTAGCTAAGAGTTTACGAGAAGCACTTAAAGAATATGGGAGAAGTTTCCCTTTTCCACCAGAGGATATTGAAGAATATAAAATGTTTCTTAGAGATATAGAACTTGAAGAACTTAGAGGTATAAAACTTGAAGAACTTGAAGAAGAAATTGAGAAGGCTGTTGATCAATCTAAAATTGTGATACCTATCATAACTCCCCCATTTCTTACCTCTAAAAAAAATTTAGATTGGTTAGAAAGACTTGAAGATAAAAGAATTGTTACTTGCATTTACGAAGGGAGTACAGAAAAATTTATAGAGAAGCTACCAGAACAATATAAAAACTTATTAAAAAATGAGATAAAATTCAATGGTGTTAGAGATTTGAATTTAAAAGTTGTAGAAAATATTTCCAAATATTTTTGAGTTCGCTTTGAAATACAAAAATAAACTATTTTATCTCAATCTGATCTTTTTTGAAACCTTCTTTTATCAGCAAATCTTTCAATTTTTCTTTATGTTCTCCTTGAAGCCAGAGTTCATTCTTTTTTATTGTTCCTCCGCAAGCAAGTTTTTGTTTTAATTTTTTTAACAGCATCTTTGTGCTAACATTTTTATTATCAATTCCTGAGATTACTGTGATTTTCTTTTCAAACTTTCCTGTTGTTGTGTAAATCACAATTTTTTGTTCTTCCTTTGCAGCCTTTTCGCAGACGCAAATATCTTTCGGCAATCCGCAAATTGGACAAATCTCACTCATTTTATTGTAGATTTAATTCTTGCCAATGTCCTTCTAATTTCCCTTAATCTACTTGGATTTTTTACAGTTCCTCCAATTGAAACATTGCTCCTCTCCTTAGCCAACTCTAATTCCAGTTCTCTCATTTTTTTAAGAACTTCTCCTTTTGGCATTTTTAAAATTTCTTTATATCTTAGTATTGCCATAATAATTATTTGTTTAAAGTATATAAAATACTATCTTCTCCCCTGTCTGGATTTTGGCCTAAATTTTGAATATCCGCAATTTCTGCAGTGTATTTTCCCAGTTCTTATCTTTTGCGGATTTGCTCTCATTTTGTGCTTGCATTTTAGGCACACAAATACATTTTCAAATAATCTTTTGTAAACTGCTCCGGATACTTTTTTTCCTCCCATAAATCTTTAGGAAGTAAAAATTTAATAAACATAGCCTATTATAATTCCTCCCTCATTTTTCAATTCTCTGTCTGTGATTACTTTACTTTTAGGAGCAGAAACAAGCAAAAAACCAACATTTTCTCCTGGCAAATATCTTGCTCTAAATTTTACAATCTCATTTTTCTTGAAGGAATGTCTTGGCTTTACAACCTTCAACTCATTTATTTTGCCTTTAAGTTTTACAAGCAGTTCCTGATAGTTATTTCTCATCAAAACATCATAACCCTCTATATAGCCTTTCTCTTTTAAAACATTTAAAATGTTTTTGACAAGATTGCTGCTTCCTACAATAACTTCCTTTTTTCCAGCATTCTCTGCATTCTTTATACTTGAGAAAACATCCGCCAGCAAGTCGTGTCTCATAAAAATAGATTAAAATAATTTATGAGTTTAATTCTAAAAACTTAGATAAAATTCTATGGTTATTTTTCATACTTTGCAATTAAATACCTTCCTTAAAATTAAAAAATAATTAAAATAATGCCCTGTGGTAAAAAAAGGAAGAGGAAAAAAATAAAAACTCACAAACTAAAAAAGAGAAGGAAAAAAATGAGGCATAAGAAGAAATAGTTTAAATTTTAGGTGGAGAATAAAAAATTAAGATTAATTCTTAAACCAATACATTCCTGCAACAGTTCCTCCCTATATTAGGAAATTTCTTGACTTTTTATTTAAGTTAAAAAATTATAACACTGTAATAATTATTCACTCCAACAGAAATATAATACAAAACAACCCTAATCTAAAAGTTATCTAAATACTTATTTTTTTAAAATAATCTCATAATTCCGACCTTTTCTCTTTCTCTCAATTAAACCTCTTTTTTCCAAAGATTTTGCTATTCGGCTTGTCTGTGCTTTAGACATGTTAATTTTTCTGGAAATTTTCTTTTGAGATATTTTATCTTCTTCTGACAACACCTTTAAAAACTTTCTCTCATCTTCTGTCAGACCATAATCTAAAATTTTTGTCTTTCTTTTGAAAAATATAAAAATAAAAAACATTGCTAAAATTGTAAGAATGGTAAAAACAAGAACAATAAACTGGTCGGATCTCAGGGCTTTCTCGTAAAATATTGAAACATCATAAACTTCTCCGAGTCTTGGATTAGTATTCCATTCTATATAAATATTCCTGCCGTCTGTTTTTTGCACTCCATTAACAGGATAATAAGGAGGTTGGGTTGAGTTTCTATTCTCTTTTAAGATATATCCTTTTGGAAGGAAAATCTTTAAATTAAAAAAATCTGTTGGAGTAGAAATAATATACCTGTCTGAAAAAATATTGTAATCTTTATATTGTGTTATTAGGCCAAAATAATTAAATTTAATTGATATTCTGCTGGTATTTAGATTTGTGCAAGAAATTAAAGTTCCTGCCCCTTCGTATTTCCATTTACAATTTTTTGATTCATCAATTTGCAAATCCATTACCCTGTGAATAATGTAATAGTTAAATCTATCAATATTTACAGGAAAACTAATATTTATCTCTTCTTCTATCATTCTGTTATCCTGAATCTTTACGGTAATCTCATAATTGCTATATTTTGTCGGTAAATCCCCTAAAATAGGGGTAACAAGCAAAAAGAGAGCTAATAGACAAATAATCTTTCTCATAACTAAATTTTTAAAATGCTTAATCTATTTATTAAATAATTTTTTTATTAATTTATGGTCACTAAAAAAATGAAGAAGAGCGATGCAGAGATAAATTTAGAAAAAGTCTTGGAGCAAAGAAAAGCTGTGATTAAAGTTGTTGGAATTGGAGGAGCAGGAAATAACACGGCTACAAGACTTATGGAGAGTAATGTAACAGGAGTAGAAGTTATTGGTATAAATACAGATGCGCAGCAATTATTATATTGTAAAGCAGATAAGAAAATATTATCCGGGAAAAATCTTACAAAAGGTCTTGGAGCAGGGGCAGACCCTAAAGTAGGAGAAGAAGCTGCAAAAGAGAGCAAGCAAGAGATAACAGAAAGTTTGAAAGGAGCAGATTTGGTTTTTGTTACCTGCGGTTTAGGAGGAGGAACAGGGACAGGAGCAATTCCAGTTGTTGCTGAAATATCAAAAAAGTTGGATGCTTTGACAGTAGGAGTTGTAACATTGCCTTTCACCATGGAAGGAAAGCAGAGGACAAATAATGCTTTGATTGGACTAGAGAAATTAGAAAAAAATGTAGATACCTTGATTGTGATTCCTAATGACAAACTTCTTGAAATAGTTCCAGAAGTTTCAATAACTACTGCCTTCAAAATAGCTGATGAAATTTTAGTCAATGCTGTAAAAGGGATTACAGACTTGGTTACAAGACCAGGACTTGTGAATTTGGACTTTGCTGATTTAAAGTCAGTGATGAAAGATAATGGTTTGGCAATGATCGGTTTTGGTTCAAGTAATACAGAAAACAGAGGGTTAGAATCTGTTGAAAGAGCATTAAACAATCCTTTGCTAGATGTTAATATAGAAGGAGCAAAAGGAGCATTGATAAACATCTCTGGAGGAAAAGATATTACAATAAAAGAATGTCAAGAGATTGTTGAGAGAGTTTCTTCAGTACTAGATCCAGATGCAAAAATAATTTGGGGTGCAGTCATAGATAAAGAACTTGGAGATGTTGTAAAAACATTGGTTGTAGTTACAGGAGTAACTTCACCGCGAGAATATATCAAAGGAGAAAATTATAAAGAAATAAGAAAGAAAGAAGTTGAAAAAGTTCTTGGAGTGGAAGTGGTTGAATAAATGAGAGTAGAGAAATTAATAGCGGATTTAAATTGAGAGTATAGAGTAGAATATTTCTTTTAATTTTATAATTTTCAATCAGATTTAATATTCTCAATAATTCTCAGAATAAATTCATTTATTTTTTCTCCTCTGTAACCCAAATCACCGCCCTGATTAAAACCTCTCTTTATGCTTCTAAATCCTTTTTTTGGATTCGGCAAATTGAAAATTAATTTTTTAATTTCACCAGACTTTTTTACAATTTTTTTTGGCTTTTTTTTGCTAATTAATTTGTTTAATATTTCTTCTTTTATTTCTCCGTAAGTTATATAATCCTTAACTTTTTTAAGCATTCCTAAATTTGATTTGTTATTTTCTAAAACAACACAATGATTTTTTCTCCTTAGTCCTAACAAACACAGAGTATCCTCTATTTCTTTCCTAACATTCCATTTCCCCCTTATTCTGACTGCAACAATTTTTTCCATATAATTAAATTTTAAAAAAGAATTAAGCAAACTCTAAAAAAGATTATTGACAAAATTCTTTATTTCTTTTAACTCTTTTAAGTTAAGACTTGCAACTTTTTTATTTATTTCAAAATTTTCAAGAAATCCTTTTGCCTCTCTCTTTGTAATATTTCTTGAGAATTTTTTTCCTGCTTTTATAATTGCCTCTCTTAAAGCATTCTTTGTTTTCTTGTCTTTCTGTTTTATAAATTCTTGGAAAATTGCCTCTTTAAAATTCTTGCATTTTTTCAACTTTAGCAAAACAATATTTGACCAAATTCTTGGCTTTGGATAAAAACAAACAGGGCTAATATCATCGCATACTTTTATTTCAAAAAAAAGATTTGAGATTAAAGAAAGTTTTGTTGTTTTTTCACCAATAATTATTTTAACAAAATTTTTTGGGAGTAGCAAAACAGCAAGTTTAAAATCCTCATAGATTAAACGCTGGATTAA
>Ga0180300_10000152_pt1 | contig 26889 bp, 27 predicted proteins | sample GuaBasSediGuay15_FD_121798 | JGI IMG/M metagenome (GOLD analysis project Ga0180300, IMG submission 121798) | Subseafloor sediment microbial communities from Guaymas Basin, Gulf of California, Mexico - Guay15, Core 4569-2, 21-24 cm | ecosystem: Environmental > Aquatic > Marine > Hydrothermal...
CCTCTGTTGGCAGTGGCTACGGATGAGAGTGAGGAATTAGAAGTTAGACTGGGTGCAATAGAGGCTTTGGGGTGGTATCAATATAGCAGGAAGAGGCGGTATATTGTTGAAAGCCTTGAAACCTGCTTGCAAAAAACTCAGGTTGGGGAGGTTAGGTCAGAACTTTTAAAAACAATTAACCGATTGAAGATGGGCCCTAATAATCCACTAACGCCTTGAGATTAGACTTTTAATCTTCTTCTGTATTCGTTAATAGCAGATTGAAGTCTTTGCATTGCATTGTTATCTCCAGGGATATTGTGAGATGGGTGAATGAAAAGCTTTACCCCTTTTTCAACGAGGATTTCTGCAACTGTAATTATGGTGGTCCAAACTACTGTAATAAATGCAAGGGTAGACAGAGGTGCTATTCGATCAATGTGGTTTTCTATTTCTATTACTGCGTCCTGTGCAGGTACACACGTATCGATTGTTACATCGGCAATTTCAAAAAGATTTTTACCTGATGAGTGTCTGGATTTTTTGTTTCTGAACTCTTCCACAGAACCAGTAGCAATGACCTTCATGCCAACCTTTTTAGCGTAGAGGGCAACGTCAATATTAACATTATTGATCCCGCTGTGGGAAAATATCCACATGGTATCGTCGGGATGAAGGTTGTAACTTTTCATTATTTGTTGTCCATATCCTTCAATCCTTTCTAAGAAAACAAATTGATTTATCCCCATGTCTCCAATGATATGGGTGAAGAATGATAGTGGGAGTTCAATAACTGGATGGAATCCGACAAAGCCACCGATTCGGGGATACATCTCTTCAACAGGGAGCGTGGCATGCCCACAGCCAAATGTATGAACCCATCTTTCTGCAGCTATGGAATTTGCCATGATACTGGCGGCCTCTTTGATGTTTTGAGACTGGCTCTTTTGGATTTTCTCAATAGTCGTTTTAGCATGTTCGATCCATTCAAGTGCCCGCATAATTTTCTTCTCCTTTTTCTTAAGTTTGTTGTTTTGTCTTCCTTTGGACAGTGCTAAAAATGGCAATAATTATTACTATTGAAAGGGGTATTAGTACGAAAGCTACCCGGAAATTAAACGTTTTCGTTACTAGCCCTATCAGGTAGGGTATAGTAATCCCCCCTACGAGAGCTATTGAGAGTGCCAGACTAAAAGCTGTTGCTGAGATTTCTCTAAAGTTATTTCCAATTGTAGAGAGAACTATCGGATATGTTGATGAATATCCAAACCCCATAAAAAATATTAGTGTGCTTGAGAGGAAGTAATTTGAAGAAGAGATAAATGCTATAGACGATATCAAAGCAATGAGCATGTATATTATGAAAAGAGTTGATTCTCGAGCTACAGTTAGTATTTTGGAAAGTAGTAGCCTGCCACTCATCATCCCAAGCCAGAAAAGGGAAAGGGAAAATATCCCCTGACTTTTTTCAACTTTGATCACCTTATAAAGGAATGTGGATGCCCAGTTTCCGGTAGAGATCTCGATTCCGCTTTCGAAAAAGAGCAAGATGGATAAGAAAATCAGTAGAGGGTTTCTTAGTTTTTTTAGATTTTGAAATAGTTTATCCTTATCAGTTTGCTTGGAGGATGGAAACCAGGTAAATATGAATAGAAAAAGGGGCATTAAAGTTATAATGGAAGTTATTTTAATAATCGTATCAGGTTCCAGGAAACGAAGTAAAGAACTGAAAAGTAGGGGGATTCCAAAAGCTCCTATTCCGAAGAATATTCCCAATAGGCTGAGTTTAGCTGTTTTATCTGTTTCACTTATGTCTGATGTGAGAGAATTTGTACCCCCGTTTATTATTCCACCCCCAAGACCTGTTGTAAAAAGAGCAATTTTAAGTAGTGTTATAGTAAGTGCGGTTGAAATGGCGAAAAGACCGATTGCTATGAGTAAGATGCTTAAGATCAGGATGAATTTATAGCCGAAGCGGTCAACTGTGGGTCCAAAGATTAGTGTACCAACCAATATTCCTGCGTTCATTATTGAAATTAGACTTCCTGCATTCAAAGTGCTGAGATTGAACTTTTCCAGTAGTATAGGTAATATTGTTCCGAGGATTGTTAAAACTATCCCAAAGACAAGCATGCCGAAACATGCTGAAATAAAAGTGGTTTTCTTTGAAGACATTTTCCCTCTCGTGACATCTACCCATTTTTGTGAATGTTATCAATGGCAAGCTTTGCTGCTCCCAGGAGACCTGCGAAGCTTCCCAGTTCACTAACTTCTATCTTTACTTCACGCATGCTTATAGGCTGTGCCCACTTTGCAGCTTCATTTTTAATTTTGTCGATGTATTTGGATGCCGGACCAAAGATTCCTCCACCGAAGATAATGATTTCAGGGTTAAATATGCTTATAAGGTTAGCACACGCCATGCCCCACAGCTGGATACAGTTTTCAATGACCTTTGTTGCAATTTCATCATTATAAATTAAAGCTTCGAAAATATCATATGAAGTTATTTTCTCTTTTTCTCTTAAAGGTCCCTTATAATCTGGTGAGGAGTTTAAGAGTTCTATAGCGTATCTTGAGATTCCATCTCCCGAGGCATAATATTCAAAGCATCCATAGTTTTTGTAAATATCTCTAAAAGGTCTTGAGAGAGCCATCCATCCGATAGCACCTGCTACGTTGCTTTGCCCACGCAGAATTTTTCCATCAACCATTATTCCAGCTCCAATACCTGTTCCCACAGATATGAAGATAGCGTTTTTATAGTTTTTTGCTTTTCCTGCCCAGGCCTCACCCAGTATGGAGCAGGTTCTGTCGCTGTCTATTGCGATTTTGAGCTCATTATTACCGAGAATGTCAAGGATTTTTGGCTTTAAGGGGTAGTTTATCCAGCCTTCGATATTAGGTACCCATACAAATCCTGTATTAGGATAGTATATCCCGGGGATCGATATGCCAACGCCGTCGATATTTAATTCCCTTATTTTTCTGATTGAATGAGCAATTTCTTCAATAACCTGATCACCCCTTTTTTCTTTGATGTTGATTTTTTCTCTGAAAAGTATGTTCTGGTGCTGGTTGATAATCCCAATGGATATTTTGGTTCCGCCAATATCAATTGCAAGTATGTTCATACAAAAATCCTCCTAATTGAATCAAAATTCATATGAAGTTAGTAATCATATTTTACTATTGCAATATTTAAATTGGGTTAGTATATTTGCTTAACATGATATTGGTGGGTATTAAACATAGGTAAATAATGAGGTGATTATGAGGGGAAGCTATCAAAAGTGCCTTTCATTTTTGTTTTTAATCGTGTTTATAGCGTTTTTTACAGGGGAGTTGTTTTCATATACCGGGAAAATAAGTGGGAGGGTATATGATAAAGATACAGGGAAACCGTTGCCAGCGGTTAACATACTGGTGTATGCAAAGTGGGTTAATGGTAAAGTTAGTATACTAACTCAAAAATTCGGTGCTGCTTCTGATGAAAATGGCTACTTCTATATACTAAATGTTCCCCCTGGTGTTTATAGCATCAAGGCTACCATGATAGGTTATACGCCTATGATTAAGGAAAAGGTGGTTGTAAATATGGATAGAACAGTAAGGGTGGATTTTGCCCTGAAGCAGGCTACGATAGAAATGGAAGCGATCAGTGTGGTAGCTGAAAGAGAAGTTATAAAACCTGATGTTGCTGGTACTCAGGAGATAATTAAGACAGATAGGATAACTGAATCTCCATCGCTAAGAGTTGATGAGTTCGTTAACAAAATAAAAGGGGTTGAACTCGTTGCTTCGAGTGATGGGTATGGGCTGAGCATTAGAGGTGGTGCTATAAGAGAAACTGATGTCCAGATGGATGGTATTTCTCTAAGGGACCCCAGGTCGGAGAATTCGTATCTTTCTATAAACTCTACAGCAATTGAAGAGATACAGGTTCTAACCGGTGGATTTGAAGCGAAGTATGGAGGATTTAGATCCGGATTGCTTAATATAGTTACGAAAGAAGGAAGCCGGGAAAAATACAGCTTTTCTTTCAAGTTTGACGTTGCGCCGGCGGGCCAGAGGAAGTTCTTTGGTGAGAATCCGTGGGGTAAGAACTCTATTCTTTATCGTATATTTGCGGACACCACAGAAAATGGTTGGGCCTGGATTGGTACGATTAATGATACTTCAGGGTTAGTACCTGAGGATCTGAAAGTTTTTCGGGGCTGGAAAGATAAAAGAGAAGGGCGAAAAAATTATGAGGTGATTGGGCTGAAGCGTACAACAAAACTGACACCTGAGCAAAAGAGGGAATTATGGTTACTACAACATCCAAACTATCCCGTTGCCAATAGACCCGATTATTATATCGAGGGTACTGTTACTGGCCCGGTGCCGGGCAAGAAATTGCCTCTCGTGGGGAAATTCCTTGGCAAATCAACTTTTCTTCTTGGGGGAAAATATGAAAATACCCTTTTTGCTTATCCAATTGGTCCGAGACCACATTATATTGATTGGAATGTCCAGACGAAAATAGTTTCCTATCTGAGGTCAAACTTGAGGCTTTCAACAAACTTTATGTATGCGGAGATACTTACTAACACTGCAGATAGGCCTACATCCTTTGGGGGTGCCCTCATGGATTATTCGAGCAGGTTTAGTTTTTTGAGCAGCACCCAGAAGTCGGTTGAGCAACAGGCTCGAATTTTAGGTTCCGGTAGCGGGTTTGTAAACATGTTTAATAGAAGTCGCTTGCAGTATCTTACTCAGAGATGGGTTATGGGGGGTATGAAGCTAAATCATACTCTTTCACACAGCACCTTTTATACTGTAGATTTGCAGTTTTCCTATCATGATAATATGATAGAGCCTTTTGCCTCGGACACTTCAGATGCTTCATCATGGACGTATATAGATTCCACCATTAGAGTTTTGAAGTACCCCAAGATTGGTACCCCTAATGCATCTACCAATTATGCCAAGGATATAACAGATTTGTTTTTCATCTATGGGGGCCTTCAGCAGGCAGATTCTTCGTATAACTTGACTGTTAATTTAAAATTCGATGTGACTAGTCAGGTTAACAGATATCACCTTATGGAATTTGGTTTTAGTTTGAGATATACTTACTGTTTTGTTAACTCTGGTACGTGGTATCAGTCTGAAAAGCTGTGGACTCCTGGAATTCCTGGGACGTGGCAATACTACAGGGTAAGACCATTGGAGGCGGGGATATACTTCCAGGATAAGCTGGAGTTTGAGGGAATGATAGCGAATATAGGGATTCGAGGTGATTATTTTGACCCGAATAAGAAACCTTACCTAGTTGAACACCCATTAGATGAAGATTTTACGGGTTTTTATAACCTTGTATATGAAAATCTTGAGGGAAAGTGGGGATCATGGGAGAGGTGGAAAGTATTCAGAGAAATGCTAGATAATCCTCCTGGTTGGCCTACAAAGAAGAAAAAGGTTAAGTTTAAACTTTCACCCAGACTTGGAGTTTCCTTTCCTGTGACGGTTAATAGCAAAATGTACTTCAATTATGGGCATTTTTATCAAAGACCGAATATATCATTTGTGTACAATATTGCCGTTGTGGGAAATGCAGCAATTGTGCCTTCTCCTGATCTGGATATGGGTAAGACAGTGGCATATGAGTTTGGTTATGAACAGCGATTCTTAAGGAATTTTCTGTTTAATGTTTCTATGTACTATAAAAATGTGAAAAATGAGCCACTCGCTAGAACTTATATTGATTACTGGCAGGAAGTTGAAGTAACCAAGTATTATCCCGATGCTTTTTCTGATATCAGAGGTATAGAGCTGCGCTTGGAAAAGAATATTGGTAAGTTCTTCACTTTTTGGAGTAATTATGAATATATGCTGAAAAGCTGGGGCCAAACCGGCTTAAGATACGTATACGAAAATAGGTTACAGGCGAGAGATGAGGAAAGAGACCCCAATATAATTACGACCGAGCCGGATCAGAGGGCACATGTTAATATTAATTTTCATACTCCCTCTAGTTTTGGACCATCTGTGGCAGGAACGAGGCCCCTGGGGGGGATAAATCTAAACTTCTTGGTTGACTGGAAAGATGGAGGGAAAGTTGTTATTGAATATGATCCTACTACCGGTGAGCAGAAAAAAGCAGACGTTGTTGATTATTCCAATGTTGATCTAAGGGCGTCGAAGTTGTTTAGGCTTAAAAATGTAAAAGTGGAGCTGGTTTTAACAGTTGTAAACCTGTTTAATCAAAAGAGATTGTTTATCGGGGGAATGTCATCGGCACAGTACGATAGATATAGGGAGTCCTTACATTTCCCATTTGAAGAGGGAGAGCAGAAAGGTAATGATAAATGGGGTGAGTGGAATAAAGAGCATATAGATGTTGGCTGGTTTACGACTCCTATTTTTATTAATCCAAGGAGAATATTGGTAGGTTTGAGGGTAAATTTTTAGCAAAAAATTGAGGTAAGTTATGGGGAGATTAAAAATTTTAATTGTTGTTGGGTTTACAATGATGTTTTTTGAAAATGGAATGGGTGGTAAGAGCTATACGGGTACTCCAATGTTTATTGATGTTAATGCGATCAATCTTGTTATGAAGAAGATTAATGGAGAAGGACAGTTTACTACACAGTATAGCTGGATGTTGACAGGGGCTAATCCAGAACAGACTGAGATTTTTTATTATCCTCAGGGTCAGTGGCATTCCCAGATGCTATATCAGATTTTTAATCCGATTTGTCCAGATGATAGTGGTTTTGTAAACCATCTTGGAGAAAGAAAGATAATTCCTACCCCTTTTGTTAGCAATGGTAAGAATGTTTATTCATGGGAGATACGTCGATATAGGCCTCCTAATGTGGTAGTAGATGGGATAAGGCAAAACAGGGATTATATATGGGATATAGACCCTAGCCTCAAGTCAGATATAGTTGCTATGTGGGAGGACATAATCCCTTTCTGGGGTTTTCGCACTCATATAGAGGTGTATGCTTTTAGTAACCCTAATCACGATTCCTATATAATCTGGAAGGCGACTTACAAGTTCACGGGGGAAACCAAGCCTCCGATTGAAGATCCTGATTCTTCTGACTTTTTCCCTGATCAGAAAATAAGATTATGGTGGCCTCTATCATTTAGTCTTGGTCCTAGCAAGGCAGGGGAGTATGCTGTGAGAGGAGGTTTTTCCTATGAAGGCGAGGACGATCTTGATAGCTGGTTTGCCAGGAGATCTGAGCTTGTAAAAAATAGAAAAAGAGATACTTTAAAGGTAGCGTATTATTGGGATTACAAATCTCAGGGGATAAAACCATATAAGAATGGAAGTGTGGATGATACGGGTGATCCGGACAGGGTATCTGGACATTTGATTTCGCCACAAATTCCTGGTTTTGCTTTGCTTTTTGCTGCGAAAAATAGTTTTAACATAGAAGATGATGATGTTTCACAGCCTTACTCAATGCCGCATGCTACTATTGTGAAGGATTTATGGGGTAGGAGAGACTTTGGTTTGAGGGACACTTACATAGGGGATGATCAAAGGGGAAAATTCCCGCTTGATCCAATAACCGAAGGATGGATGGATCCCAATGGGTTTCAGAAGGGACCCATGAGATTTATTACTATTGGACCTTATGAGCTGGAGAAAAATTCGGAAGAGGGGCGGTGTGATTCCATCTGTGCTGTTTATGCTATTGGAGTCGGGTCTATTAGCTGGGAGCTGGCTGACACCATTGGTGCAAGATGGTTGCGGGGGGAAATAAGCGATGAGGAGAAAAATGCATGGATCATGACGGGTAAAGATTCTCTGTTTAAAGTTCTGGATAGAGCTTATTGGGCGTGGAACAGAGGATTAGATGTTCCAGATCCTCCACCTCCTCCTGATATTGAGGTAAGAAGTGATGCGGATAGGATAGTAGTCAAATGGTCTTACCCAGATGAGAGTTACTTTAAAGATCCGGACACAGGGATAGATGATTGGTATGCTTGGAGAGTTTATAGGAAGAAAGGGGCTGCGTGGGTGCTTGATCCGGCAGACAACCATACTAGTGAGAACTGGGAGTTGATTTATGAGACTTTTGATAGGAATGAAACTGTATTTATAGACACGAACGTCACTCGGGGGGTTAGCTATTATTATGCTGTTACTGCAGTTGATGATGGGACTCAGAATACTGATGGTCTGTTCCCGGGTCAGAGGCTTGAGAGTTCAAGGTATGTGAATCGGACAGGTATACCTGCGATCCCGTTTAAAGCCGGACTTGATAGGAGCGATATGGTGAGAGTGGTGCCAAATCCATGTACTGTGTCTGCAGGGGCCTTGGGGTTTCCTGGAGACAGAGATAGGATATTGTTTGCTAACTTGCCTTACAAATGTAAGCTTCAGATTTTTACCGAAGATGGGGGGATAATAAAGACAATAGAACATTTTGGGACGGATCAGGAGGTCTGGAACCAGAGGACAGATGATAATCAGTATGTTACAAGTGGGATTTATATTTTGGTTGTTACCGCAGCGGAGTCTCTTGATGGAGAGAAATTGCCTGACCAATTTGTGAAATTTGTAATAGTGAGGTGAACAATGAAAGAAGGTATGTCTGATAGAAAATCGCTGATCATGGGGATTTTCATAGTTGTTTTTTCTGTTTTTATAAATTTGAATGGGGCTGAGTTTGTGAAGAGAGGACAGGTCGGTTTTCGTTTTTTAGAGAACCCTGTATCTGCTGAGGCAATAGGAAGAGGGTGCCTGGGATTGGTAAGCATTTATAACGGCAATTCTGTTTTCTGGAATCCTGCAGGGATTTCGTGGATGAAAAGTTTATATGATTTTAGCGCTAACTATAATAGCTGGATAGCGGATATAAGCTATACTTCTCTTGTCGCCTCTGTTAGCCTAAGGAAGTGGGGGGTAGTGGCCTTTGATGTGCTCGGCATGGATTACGGTGAATTCTATGGTACAAGAAGGGCAAACAACGAGAGAGGTTTTGAGGATACCGGTGTATTTTCACCTGAGGCGTATTGTATTGGTTTTACGTATAGTCAAAAGGTAAGTAATAGATTCTCATATGGAGTAAGGGTGAAGTATGCCTACCAGGATCTTGGTACTGCCTATATTGGTTTACAGGGTACTGATGTTGACGATTCTTTGCTTGTTATAGGGAGAAAATCTTACAGTCATGGGGAACCAGCGGTTGATGTTGGGGCGGTTTATGATTTCAATGCTTATGGTTTTCGTTTTGGTGCTGTTATGAGAAATTTCTCTCGTGAGGTAAGGTATGAAAGACAGAGATTTCCTTTACCCTTTTCAGTTAGTTTTAGCGTTGTTTTTAATCCTGGTTTGTTCTTCTCTCAGGGCGAGTTTGCAGAGTCTTTGTGTTTTGGTTTTGAGACTATCCATCCGAGGGATTTTGGTGAGAAGGTAAAATTCGGGCTGGAGTACCACTATAGGGGCGTTCTTATATTGAGGACCGGTTATATGTACAATTACGATGAGAGAGGGCTTACATTCGGTTTCGGGGTAAGGAAAGGTTTTGGGGATGTTAATTTGAGGGTTGATTACGCATATCAGGATTTTGGTGTGTTTGGAGGAGTCAGCGCTATGTCTTTTGGTATAGGTTTCTGAGTTGAGGGGTAGTATGAAGTGGATAAAGTGTTTTTTCGTGATATTATTTGTATGGCTCTTTCTCTTTGGTGGAAAGAACGAAATATTTATAAGGGTTAACCAAGTTGGTTATTTGCCTCATGAGCCCAAGGTCGCTATTGTATTTTCTAGTATAAAGCTAGAGAAGTATGAATTTGCAGTTATTGAGGAGTCAACAGGGAAGAGAATCTTTGGCCCTTTTAGGATTAAAGAGGATTTAGGGGAATGGGGTAATTTTAGGCACTATTATGAGCTAGATTTTTCAGATCTTGAAACATCAGGCAGGTATGTTATAGCTATCGGAAAGAAAGGGGGAAAGAACTGGAGATCCCTTCCATTTTCCATTGGTGTGGATATTTATAACAGGTATATTGATTTTCTTCTTTTCTATATGAGGCAGCAAAGATGTGGGTATAACCCTATTCTCGATGAGGTTTGTCATAGGTTTGATGGTAGAACAGTTTATGCGCCAATTCCGGATGGTTCTTATATTGATGCAACAGGCGGCTGGCATGATGCCGGAGATTATCTGAAGTATTTATTGACCAGCAGCAATACAGTTTGTAGGTTATTAATTACCTTTATAGAGAATAGAGGTAAGTTCTCAGACAGTACTGATTATTTTGGGCATAAAGTACCTAATGGTATTCCTGATATTCTTGATGAGGCAAAATGGGGCTTGGATTGGATGTTGAAGTTACACCCTGATGAAGATCAACTTTATCACCAGGTTGCTGATGATAGAGACCATATAGGGTTTAAGCTTCCTTTTAAGGATACAGCAGACTACGGCTGGGGGCCAGGGAGTTATAGGGTTGTGTATTTTGCCAGTGGAAAACCTCAGGGATTGGGGAAATATAGAAATACATCTACAGGAGTAGCCAATCTGGCAGGCAGATATGCTGCAGCAATGGCGATGGCTTATAGAGTGTGGAAGGATTACTTAAAAGATGATGCGTTTGCGTTAAGATGCTTGAAGGCAGGGATTGAGGTGTATAAACTGGGGAAAGCTAAAAAAGGAAGCCAGGAAGGAACACCATGTAGAGCTCCTTACAGGTATTATGAGAAAACGTGGGCTGACGATATGGAGTGGGGTGCTTCCGAACTTTTTAGAGTGACAGGGGATTCTATTTACTATTGGGATGCAGTGAAATTTTCAAAGCTTGCTGGTACAGTATCATGGATGGGGCTGGATACGGCGAATCACTATGAGTATTATCCGTTCATGAATATGGGTCATTATTCCCTTTATTCTGTATCGGAGGATCAGACTCTAAAAGACTCTCTTATCTTTTACTATCGGCATGAAATAGAGAAAGTTTTGAAAAGGGCAAGGAATAATCCCTTCCGAGTGGGGATACCTTTTATCTGGTGTTCGAATAATCTTGCTGCTGCCTTTGTGAATCAATGTATTCTGTACGAAAAGATGTCCGGGGATACCTCATATCAGAGATTAATGTCTGCTCATAGAGACTGGTTGTTGGGTAGGAATCCATGGGGTGTTAGCCAGTTTATTGGTATTCCTGACTCTGGAGGTGTGACACCGTGTTTTCCGCATAGTGCCATATTTTTGGAAAAGGGTATAGTTATAAAAGGAGGCCTCGTTGATGGGCCTGTGTATGCATCAATATTTAATTCTTTGAAAGGTATAAGACTGTCAAGAGAGGATAAGTTCTCTGCATTCCAATCGGATTATCTCGTTTATCATGATGATGTATGGGATTACTCTACGAATGAACCCACCCTGGATGGTACAGCAGAGGCCCTGTTTTTTATAAGCCATTTTGCAAGATAGGAAAATCTTATAGCTCACACCGGTAATATTCGAATGTATACCCAGTGTTATTCCAGTTGGGGAATTTTTTAATTATTCTGGAATTTTTCTTGAAGTTGAGGGCTACCTTCTCCCTTACGTGGCCGGACACATATTTGAATCCGATTTTTTTTAGATAGCTCTGGTATACTCTCTTCAGCATTTTGGATAGACCAAGGTGTCTATTATCTTTGCGGACGATGAAAGCGTAAGTATAAACGGTATTATTTTTACCCAAATTAGGATCGCATTGTACCCAGTATTCTTTCATGAAGCGTTCCAGTGGAACCCCTATTATAAAACCTTCTATTGTTCCCCTGTATCTTACTACAATGGGGAATGTATTGGGGAAGTTAAAGTATTTGCTGATGGTGTTTCTTGAAAATTTTGCTTTTTTGCCATAGTGCTCGGTGAGTTCACCTGATATTTTGATAATCTGGTTGAAATCGGATTCTCCTAATCTTTCTACCAGTTCTATTGAGATGCCTGTTGGGGTAGAGGCGAGTATTCTACTTTTTGTTTCTGTTGCCATTATGTCGAAAAGTTCATTAGAGTTTTTTGTCATGTTTGATTATAAGTTATTTTGGAGTTTTAATCAAGAGTAAAGATATGTGAAACTTTTGAGTCTGGGTGTCATGGATGTAGAGAAAGTGCCTGATGGAACGGTTTGACTGATTAATGGGGGCTTAGGGCTATGTTTATAATCTTAATCCAGGCTACCTCTTTTTTGCTTCGTTGCACCGTGCTCCATCTTTCGGAAAACACATCGGTTTTGGGAATTTATAGTTTCTAATTGAGAGAGGCTGTTTTTGTTCTGTTGTTTTCTTGGGGAGCTATTGTCTTTTTGTGTCCCTCTACAAAGGCGAAAAAGGGGTATGATGGTCAGAGAAACAATTATCGGTTGGAAATTTTTTAGGAAAGATTTAGTTTTTAAATGTGGACTGAGAGAGGCAAGAGAGTAATGAGAACTAAGAAGCTTTTCCTTGTTCTAGTTTTTTGTGGTGTAGTGACTTTCAGTTATGGAAATGAATATATATCCAATGTGCTTTCCCTTCAGAATATTCCTCTTGAGATGATAGTGTGTGATCTTTCAAAGAATCTGGTTTATCGCTGTCACTATATGGGGCCCCATGGTTTTGAATTGGTTGATTCGATTGTGGTTGTTTTCAGGAATGTAGTTCCAGGCTTTTATCAACTTGAGTCAGTTGATGATAATGGTGTTGAGCTGAAGGTCTGTTGTCCGCGGGAAATAGCGTGTGATAGAATGATAATTGGTACTGTTAATATAGAAGCCGGATGTCCCTATGCATTTATTGATAGTACGGACGTTGAAAAGTTAAAAGGTTTTCTCGATACTTCCAAAGGCAGGATGGGGGTGATTGATTCACTTTGTTATGTTGATGGCCTGATGTATAAGGAGATGATTTCCCACTGGAGGCGCTTTTTTGAATTTTATCTGAAGTTTAGAGAGGAAAGAGATTATGAAGATCTGGATGATTTTTATTCAGACAATTATAGAGATGATAAAGGCGGAAACATTGAATATCTTGCAAAAGCGATAAAGATTGAAAAGAACCTGGATGAGTGGGTGGAGATTAAGAGCGAAGCTCCTGTGGTTGTGGTAAATGGGGGCTTCGCGTGTATTTCTTTTTACCAGAGAGTGTGCACGGGTAAGAAGGTGGAATTTTCCAGGAAGTTTCTGACTTTGGTAAAGGAAGCTGAGGGGTGGAAGATTGTATTCGAAAATACCAGCGTGGAAAAAGTGGAATATATCAGGGACATGATTGAAAATTTTGTAAATAGCTGGAAGGAAGCTTGGGAATCCCTTGATATTGAACAGTATAAGAGATTCTATTCCCCGGGATTTAGATCTGAAAATATGGGGCTTGCTGAATGGCTTTCATACAAGAGGAGGGTATTCAATAGTCTTCAGTGGGTAAATATCAGTGTGGAGAATTTAAGCGTTTTGAGTCAAGGGAAGATGTTCTGGATAGTAGAATTTTTACAGCGTTATTCTTCTAACAGGGGTGGAGATACAGGGTATAAAATTTTGTACATAGAGGGACCTCCAGAGGATTTTAAGATAATAAAAGAAATGTGGACACCAATATCGCGAGGTAATTAGTGAGCAATAAAGCTGGTGATGATGTCTTTCAGGAATGATATATCTTTACGCTGAAGTTGCCCGATCTTTTTTATTATAATGTCTGTGTTAACTGTTGCGAATCTCATTTTCACAGTTGATGGTTTTAATAGACCTGCTTCTTTCCAATTCTTGAGCTGATAGTCGCCGTAATTTCTACCTGTGGCCTTTGATGTGGTTATCATCATAATTATAGCATAACCGTTATTGCCGATGCTGTGCGTTGAAAGTACTAGAGCGGGACGTTTCTTTATGGTGTGTGGATCAGTGAAAGGATATTTTACAAGAACAACGTCCCATCTGTTACAGTTCATTGTAGATATCGTCCTCCGTATTGTCCCAGTCAGAAAAGGCTTCTTCGGATAGCTTCATGATTTCCAGACCATGTTCTTCCTGCGCGGTAATAAAAGACAGTCTGTCTTTGTTTCTATCAATGTAGTCCTCAAGCATTTCTTCAATCAATTTTCCGATCGTTTTCCCTTCGTATGAAGCTATAATTTTGAGAAGTTTTTTGTTTTTATCACTGATTCTTATGCTCATCACTCCCATAGTTGACACCACATGTTATAAGAGGTTTAATAGATTAAAAACATCTTCCTCGTGCAAAGTGCCTATTTTTTTATCTATGATACGAACCGAGATGGTTGCAAACCTGAGCTTTACAAGGGAGGGTTTTGGTAATCCCGATTCTTTCCAGTTTGTAATGTAATAGTCCATTTGTTTCATTCTAGTGTCTACCCGGCTTGTAATAGGTAGTATTACCACCAGGCCTTCACTGTTGTACTGCTTTGGTGATATAATAAGCGCAGGTCTTTTAAAAGTTTTCGCAGCTCTTCTGAGTTTAATCAGAACGATATCCCATTTGTTGTAATTTTTATTCATAATTACATCATCAATTGTACTACTTGTAATATAGTAATTTTAATTATCGTGTGAAAGATTTTTTTCACGGAGGAGTGTAGCTTTAACACGGGAAACCGCCTGGATGTATTCCGGGTTTGTGAAACAGCACCCTCCTATTATTTTTATTCCTCTTTCGTACCAGTTTTTAGCTATGAGTGAAAATTGTTCCGGAGAAAACTCTGGGTCGTCTTCCCATTTACCTTGTATGTAGCGTCCTTTGTTAACGTACGCACATATTGGGATTTCCGTCTGGGGCAGGATAATATCTAACGTACTTTCAATTATGGTGTGGTGGGTACAATTTATTGAAAATACGTCTATTCCCAACTCTAACATTTTTTTATATGCTTCCTCGATGTTATCACCGTTAAATATTTTCCCATCGTCCCTTAAGACAAAACTTGTTACAATCGGGAGTTCTGTTTCCATTGCAGCAAGTGTTGCCGCAGTTGCTTCAGATAATGAGTTCATTGTTTCAATTAATATTAAGTCTACCCCTGCCTCCTTCAACCATAAGGCAGTTGTTCTGTGATATTTGTATGCTGTGTCATAATCAGGGCTGAGCTCCGGTTTGTAACAGTCTTCAAGAGGGGATATAGAACCTGCGATAAACACATCTCTTTCTGGGGGGCATTCAGCAATGGCCTCTTTTGATAATTGTACCGCTTTTTTAAGGTATTCTTTTGCTGTTTCCCAAGATAGCCCTGCTTTTGAGAATGTCCATGGATCGGTGCGGAAGGTGTTGGTTGTGATAATGTCTGCTCCGGCTTTTATGTAATCGATATGTATTGCTTTTATTAACTCTGGGCATTTTGAGACAGCTTCTGCAGACCAGAGCAAAGAGGTAAACCTGCAACCTCTCTGGATTAGTTCGGTGCCCATGGCTCCGTCGAGAACTATAAATTCGGTTTCCTTCAGGAAAGCTCTAAAACTCATACACCAGAGAGATTTCCCCCTCTTTGGGCTTCCAGATAACTTTTATCATGTTTTCATTAAAGTTTTTCGCGAAGCTTCTGCCGATTACAGTACCAAGAATTGAACCAGCTATAACGTCAGATAGGTAGTGTTTATTATCGTTTATTCTGGTTGTGCCGACGAAAACTGCCATCGAATAAGCGAAGATGCCGGCTTTTTTCCCATAGAGTTTATCTACAACAGCTGCAAGTGCAAATGAACCGGAGGTGTGTCCTGATGGAAACGAACTATAGCTTTCTTTGTTTGGTCGCTGTCGGTGGGTTATATCTTTCAATAGAGATGTGACAGTAGCTGTGGTCAATATGGTTTCGGCGAGCAATACAAATTTGCAAACGGTTTTATTAAATTTCTGTCTAAATATTACTCCTTCGGAAAAAATAAGGAGGGAAGTTATAAGATATCCGTATGGGTTTCCATAGAGGTCTCCAAGCTTTGATACCGGTTTCGGGTATACCGGATTTTGGGATATGTATTTCTGGAGTTTAGCATCGAACAAGAAGCTAATCGGAAGCAATCCTGCAGCTGCAAGGTAGGTCTTTTTATGGTAGTTCAGATCTCCTATTGTTTTGAGCGAAGAAAGATAATGATGAAGGTAGTCCTCTATAGGGGAAGTTTTTATGCCAGCATTACTTCTACCTGGAAGAAACAGAAACAGGATCAGGAAAAGTGACAAGATAATGCGTAGAGTTTTACCGTAGCCACTCATCAATGTTAATTTCCTGAGGATATTCTTCAATCTTACACTTTTCTATTTTTAGATAGGTGTTGCTTCCAAGATAGAGTATAGGGGTAACTGTCTGGGGGTTCAGAAGCTCTTTTTCCGTGAAATATTCTTTGCTGGAGATGATATTTTCGATTGAACCAACGATAAGAACATGATCCCCTGTATGAATTTCCTTTGTTACCTTACATTCCATCACTGCATAGGAATCTTTGATATAGGGGGTATTAATTTTTTCTCCCGGCTTTAGAGCTATTCCAAAGGTTTTAACTTTATCAAATTCGCTTCCGCTTGTTCTTCCTACCCCGTGTGAGAGCTTTATATTCTGGTATGAGAGAAAGTTACAGTTGAATTCCTGAGATTCCTTCAACAGTTTGTAGGTATATCTTTTGGGAGCAATAGATATTCCATATAAGGGTGGGTCAAAAGAAAGGTAAGTATGCCAGGCTACAGCCATGAAATTGATTTTCCCATTATAGGAAGTTCCCACAATGTTTACAAGTTTTGGATATGCGTGATATAGTTTCATTTTTTTCTCTCCTTACATTGTTATGTCTACTCTAAGCGATAATTTTTAGCCTCTTCGATGAGTGCAATGTAATTTTCAAGTTTTACATAATCCGGAATACTGTTTCCCGATCCTACGATGTAACCACCATTATCCCAAACTTTTTCCATGTTTTCTCTCACATTTTTTCTGATTTTATCGGGATTGCTCCGGGATAGGAGATCGACATCGATGTTTCCTATCAGACACAGCTTATTACCATATTTTTCCTTTACTCTAACAATATCCATAGCTTTTGGTTCGATTGGATGAAGGGCGTTGACACCACTGTTAATTATATCTTCCATTACTTCGAATAATTTTCCATCCGTGTGGTAAATTAAAGGTTTATTGTACAGCTTTGCAAGGTCTCCTATTTTTTTTAGCCACGGGAAGAAGTATGTTTTTAACGACTGGGGAGATATGAGGAGCCCGGTAGCATAAGCAATATCGTCGCTGTACCACATAACATCAACTACATCGGACTGGGCGAAGTATTCAAACATGCTTAGAACAAGGTTTCCTATTTTCTCGAAGAGTTCTTCTATTAACTCAGGATTATCATATAGGGCGAAGCAAAATTGTTCGAAACCCATCAGTCTCCAGACCATCGTGAATATATCTCCATATTGTCCTATAACTCCCATACCTTCGGGCAAATATTTTTTTACTTCTTCGAAGCTTGAGTAGTCGATATCCTTTTTCTCTGGGAGCTGGTATTTTTCAAGTTCTTCCCAGGATGTGATTACTCCCCTTTTTTCTTCTGCCCAGTTGCGATTGATGTTATTATCTTGCAGGTTGTCCATGTTGTGATCCTGGATAAACACTTTTCCTGGATCAAACTGAATTTTTGGCTGGAGCTTGATATAATCATATCCGGCTAAATACCAGAACTCTATGTCATCTCTGAGGGTGGTCACTTTTCTTCCCAGGATTTTTTCCTTTATTACAGGATGTATTCCAAGTTCAGCGATGTGTATGGAATTAACTTTTTCCAGTTTTAGGGTTTTTACAAAGTTTTCAATGTTTGGGTTTGGCTTGATTGCGGGCCTCATTCTTACCTCCAGCAAAATGAAAAGACCAAATATATTTTACTCAAAAAAAGGTTTATTTTCAGCTAATATTTTGTTAACATACTTAACATTCTTTGAAGGTGGAGTTTGATATGGAAGAGAAAGTATTGTTAAGTATTGCGAATCTTGTTGAAAAAGGAGACGTGAAAAAAGTTCGGGAGTCCGTGGAGCTCGCGCTTAGGAAAGGCTTCTCGGCAGAGGAGATTCTGAATAAAGGGTTCATGGTTGGGATGAATCGGGTAGGAGAAAAGTTCAGAAATGGGAAAATCTTCATCCCGGAGGTATTGATTTCTGCGAGATCGATGCAAGCGGGTATTGATCTTCTTGAACCCCATTTTAGTATTGAATCTGTAAAGACCCGGAAAAAGCTACTTATAGGTACTGTTGAAGGTGATTTACATGACCTCGGGAAGAATATAGTGTCTATAGTGTTTAAAGGGGCAGGCTTTGAAGTTGTGGATCTTGGAATTAATGTCTCTTGGCAAAAGTTTCTTGAAGAAGCTGAGAAACATAAACCGGATGTGATAGGTTTGAGCTCTTTGCTGACAACGACCATGGTAAGCATGAAAAATATAGTGAAGAAGTTGAAAGACGAAGGGTTAGAGTCGCTTGTAATTGTTGGCGGAGCACCGGTAAGTGAGGAGTTTGCAGTTGAGATAGGCGCTGATCTATTCGGGAGTTCTGCAATGGATGGACTGGAAAAAGTGAAGAGAGCCTTAGAGCTGGTTTAATTATGTTTAATTATAATTTGTTTGTGGAAGATATGCAAATTCAGCCCCTTCTATTATAATTTGCTGTGTTCCTTTGTTTGAGATGATAGTAATTGTTATTCTACTATAGTTCTTCTCCGTAGTACGAATTGTCTGGATCGCTTGATAGATAGCCTGATCCATTTTTTCTTCAGTAGTGTTGATAATCATTTCGTCACCGAGTAAGTCTTTGACAGGAATTATTGCCAGAAATAGTACTGAAATGATTGCGATGATTAAGGTCTTTACAATTATATTCATTGTTGTTCTCCTTTTTGTTTTTTCAGTTTTCAATCGAAGGCTTACTTTTTAGATACTTTTATTTAAATTAGGTTGTCTATGTGGAGGAATTTTATGGGGAGTTTGAAAGCTTTAGTTCCTTTTGCAGAGGGATTTGAGGATTTAGAAGCGATTGGTATAGTGGATATTTTAAGGAGAGCTGGCATCGAAGTGGATATGGTAGGACTGAGAGGGAAAGAAGTAAGAGGGTCTCGAGGGACTGTAGTTGTGCTTGATGTGGAATTTGGTGAGGTCGATATTCAAAATTATGATGTTATAGCTTTGCCTGGTGGGATGCCTGGTTCGGCAAATTTGCGTGATGACAAAAGAGTTTTACAAGCTGTGAAAGAGATGTATAGGAGGGGGAAGGTGGTTGCAGCTATATGTGCAGCGCCTATGGTCCTTTATAAAGCCGGCATACTTGAGGGGAAAAGGTTTACCATTCATCCCTCTGCGAGGAGTGAGGTGGATAACAGGGCATTAGATGTTGACCTAGTTGTTGATGGAAATGTTGTGACTGCCTGGTCTGCGGGGACAGTTATAAAGTTTGCTCTGAAGCTTGTTGAACTGGTGTGTGGCACTGATAGAGTAAAGGAGGTTCAGAGTTCATTACTTTATGGTGGTTAGATAAATGCAGAAAGAGCTTCTTGTTCTCATTGATATTGATGGAACGCTATTATCTCCGGGTTTGTCACCGAGAATAGCTCTTTCCCGGGCGATAAGAGATTTTACAGGTTCTGTAATAGAGTTTGAAATAAAGCACCTTGCGGGGTTGACAGACCCTTTGATTGTGAAAAATGCCCTTCTATCCCTTGGTTTTTCCGAAGCGAAAGTTCGAGATAATGGTTTTGTTGACAAGATATTGGAAAGATATTGTCGGTATTTAAAAGAAATTTATCCGTGCAGTGATGATAAGCATGTTTTCCCCGATGTGCCAGATTTTCTTCGATTTCTTTCAGAGTTGCCGATGGTGCGCCTTGGTATTATAACGGGTAATATTCGTGACGGAGCTTTTGTAAAGCTTTCGGCATTTGGTCTGGATAGGTTTTTCTCCTTTGGAGTATATGGGAGTGATTCAGAGGATAGAAATGAGCTTCCTCTTATAGCGCTTAGGCGGGTTCGAATTTTATTTAACGAGGAATATAGTAGAGATAGAGTAATTATTATTGGCGATACTCATCGTGATGTTGTAAGTGCCAAGGTTCATGGTATGAAGTCTATAGCCGTTGTCAGAAGGGTAGAATGGTTGAGAAAAATAGAGGAATCAGATCCTGATTTGATTGTAAAAGACTTTAGCGAAATTGAACGAGTCAGAGATTTTTTTCGGACAGTTAACATACTTTAAGCTTTAATATTTATTCCCGCGTCAGGTCAGATTTGGTGTTAATATTTTTAATAATATGTCGTGAAAATTTAAATTATTGTGTTTTCGTGTTGAACCATACGGGTGATGTTCATAAATTTAGATTGTGAATAAAGTTGTATATGTGTGGGGGAAAAATAAATAAAAGAAGGAGAAACAACAGGTGGCCAGATTACATGAGTATCAGGGAAAAGAGTTGTTAGAAAAGGTAGGTATACCTGTTCCCAAGGGCAGGCCTGCCAAGAGTCCTGATGAAGTTAGGGAAGTGGCCAGGGAGCTCGGTGGGAAAGTTATGTTGAAAATTCAAGCATGGATTACCGGACGGGCGGGTATTGGTGGAATAAAAGTAGCAGATTCTCCTGAGGAAGCTTATGAGGTGTCGCGGGAACTTTTCGGAATGGAGGTCGGGAATTTCAAAGTTGATACCTTGCTGGTGGAGGAAAAACTGGATATAGAAAAAGAGTATTTTGCCAGTTTAATTGTGGATGACGTAGAGGGGAAGCCTTTGATTCTATTTAGCTCTGTTGGTGGAACGGGCATTGAGGAGATTGCGAAGAAACATCCTGAAAAGGTTGTCAAAATCTATGTTGATTTACTGAATCCAATAAAGGAGTTTGAAATAAGAAACAAACTGAGGAGTGTCGGAATTTCTGGGAGAGAGCTTTTACAGGTAGGAGGTATTTTGCATAAGCTATTCCTTCTTGCTAGAAAATATGATACCAGGTCTGCGGAAATTAATCCGCTTGTTAAGACGAAGCTGGGAAAGTTCTTTGCAGCCGATTGCCGAATTGCTGTTGATGACTATGCAGTGTATAGGCATCCAGAGCTTGGGATTGAGATAGCCAGAGAGCTTGACAGACCTCCGACGGAACTTGACAGAATTGCTTACAGGGTTGAAGAGGGTGATTATAGGGGAACTTTTTATTTTATCCAACTTGAGCAGAATTTCAAAAAAGGTGAAGGATATATTGGGTTTCATGGAGCTGGTGGTGGCGGCTCTATGATGAGTATGGATGCTATTTTCAACAGAGGGTATAAAATAGCCAATTTTTGTGATACAAGTGGTAATCCTCCAGCTTCGAAGGTTTATCGGGCTGCCAGAATTATTCTTTCCCAGAAGAATATAGATGGTTATTTTGGTTCTGGATCAGGGGTAGCGAGCCAGGAACAATTTCATTCGGCTAGAGGCCTTGTCAAAGCTTTTAGGGAGGCACCGCTGAGGGTCCCTGCTGTTATTCGACTGGGAGGTAATTCTGAGGATAAGGCTGTTCAGATTTTGACAGAGTATACAAAGGATTTACCTGTGTCTGTTGAAGGGTATAAGAAAAATGATACCCCGGACTATTGTGCTGAGCGACTTGATTATCTCATTAAGAATTTCAAGCCACCCAAAGAGGTAAAGAAATTTGCCCCGCCCAAACCTAAAAAGCCTTACAGGTTCAAGACTCTTACGGGAGAGGTAGTGCTTGACCATGATAAATGCGCAAAGTGCGAGACTAAAGTTTGTGTCCAAGAATGCGTTCCTGGTATTTTGAAAATTGAGAATGGGCTTCCTGTTCTGGCCATATCAGAAGAAGAAGCAAAAAAAGGAAAGTGTATAGAATGTCTTGCATGTGAGATTGAATGCTGGGCAAGGGGTAATAAAGGTGGCTATGTGTATTTACCGATAGAAGGACTGGAAGGTTAAAAAAGAGGGGAAGCATGTCAATTTTAATCGATGAAAATACAAGGGTTTTGGTTCAGGGAATAACAGGTCGGGAAGGAATGGCCAGGACCAAACTGATGCTTGAGTACGGAACAAAAGTAGTGGGTGGTGTTACTCCAGGTAAGGGTGGGCAGACCGTTTATAATTTGCCTGTGTTCGATACTGTTGAGGAAGCGAAGGAAGAACTGGGAGATTTAGATGCTTCTGTAATTTTTGTTCCTGCTCCGTTGGTAAAAGATGCAGCTCTGGAAGCTATTTATGCAGGGATAAAGTTTCTTGTGATTGTACCCGATAGGGTTCCTGTTTGGGATGTACTTGAGATAGCGGCTGCTGCGGAGAGATATGGGGTAAAATTTATTGGCCCTAACACTCTTGGAATATTAAGTGTTGGTAAAGCTGTAGTGGGTATGATCGGTGGGAGGGCAGAGTCGGCAAGAAAATGGTTTAAACGAGGGAATATTGGAGTTACTTCCAGAAGTGGTGGAATGACGAGTGCTACTTCTTATTATCTGAGTCAGGAGGGACTTGGTTTGACTACTATTGTGCATGTTGGAGGTGACCAGGTTGTCGGCTTACCGCATCCAGATATTGTCGAGTTGTTTGAAAAAGATCCTGAAACCGAGGCTGTGGTAATGTTTGGGGAAATTGGAGGCAGTCAGGAGGAAAGAGTTGCAGATTTAATTGAGCAGGGTAAATTTACCAAGCCTCTGTTTGCATACATAGGAGGTAAGTCTGCCAAGTCTGGAACCAGATTTTCTCATGCGGGTGCTATAATTGAAGGTGGTAGGGGAACTCACGAGGAGAAAGTTAAAAGATTGAGGGAAGTTGGGGCGATTGTTGTGGATAGATTTAATGATTTGCCAAAAGTAGTTAAAGAACATTTAAGGAAGAGAGGGTAAAATGGGAAATGGTGAGAAATGGAAGACAGCGATAACCGATATTAAGCCAAATAAGATATTGTTGAGAGGCTATCCGATTGATAAGTTAATGGGGAAGATTTCCTATGCTCAGGCTGTTTATCTGGCTTTGAAGGGTGAGCTTCCAGATGAAAAAACTGGGAAATTGCTCGATGCAATGCTTGTTTCCTCAATTGACCATGGTGTTACTCCGCCATCTGCTCTTGCGACGCTAATTGCGGCGTCAACGGGAGCGCCTATAAATGCTGCAATTGCTTCAGGGGTTCTCGCCGTGAATAAATATCACGGTGGTGCAATTGAGGATGCGATGAAAGCATTTTACGAGATAAGGTCCAGAGTAGGGAATGGCAATAATCTGGAAAAGATTGTGGAAGACTATATTGTTGAGCTTAAGGAAAAGAAGAAGAGGATAATGGGGTTTGGTCATAGATTTCACTCCAATGATCCCAGGACGCGAAAGCTCTTTCAGCTTGCAGAGGAAGCCGGGGTGGGGAAGGAGTTTATTGAGATTGCCAGGACTATTGAAAAGGTTTTGAAAAAAATTACTGGGAGGGATTTGCCAGTAAATGTGGATGGTGCGATAGCTGCTGTGTTGTGTGGGCTTGGATTTCCTCGAGAGATTGGCAATGCGTTTTTTATTATGCCAAGGATAGGTGGTCTTGTTGCGCATTATTATGAGGAAAAGACTCTACAGAAGCCCATGAGAAAAATTGATCCTTTTAATTGGGAGTATGACGGGCCTGGTGAAAGGGAGGTTTAAAACTGCTTAACTGGAGGAGGGGTTATGATAACTGAGCTTTTGCCTGAGATTGATGAAATTAAGGATGAAAAATTACGTCAGAAAGTTATTGATGTCTGGGAAGAAGCGATGGAGTTTAGAGGGTGGACTCCAGAGGTTTTAAAATCTATTCCATTTACGCTTCTTGCGGAAAACGTTAAGGTGACTTTTATAGATCATGTTCGCGCGGTGTGCAAAATTTGCATAGCTGTGGATAAGGTGCTTGAGGAAGTGCACGGAAGTAAGAGAACGCCTGTAAACAGGGATTACCTGATAGCTGGTGCTCTTCTTGCTGATGTAGGTAAATTGCTGGAATATGAGATAGTAAATGGTAAGCCAATAAAATCAGATTATGGTAAGAAACTTAGGCATCCGTTTAGTGGTGTTGGACTGGCATTTAAACATGGTTTGCCACCTGAGGTAATGCATGTGATAGCCACGCATTCCAAGGAAGGTGAGGGTGAGAAAAGATCTCCCGAATCAATAATTTTTCACCATGCGGATTTTATCGACTTTGAACTTGTAAAGTAAAGAAAAAATGGGGAAGCAATGGGGGAAACATTCGCAGAAAAAATTTTTTCGAGAAAGGCGGGACGAAAAGTTAAAGCCGGAGAATTTGTCGAGGTTGAGCCTGATGTCGCAATGTCACATGATAACACTGCTGCAATTTCGAAGACGTTTTTGAGTATAGGCGTTGATAAGGTTCATAACCCGGATAGGCATGTTGTGATTCTTGACCACTGTGTACCTCCTGCTGATGAGAAGTTTGCGAGAAACCATAAGGAGATAAGAGAATTTGTAAGGAAATTTGGTATAAAGAACTTCTATGATATTAATACCGGCATTTGTCACCAAGTAATGCACGAAAAAGGGCATGTCTGGCCGGGAGCTTTAATTGTTGGTTCTGATTCTCATACTACTTCTTATGGGGCTTTTGGGGCATTTTCCACGGGCATAGGTAGGTCGGAAATGGCGGTGATTATGGCTACTGGAAAGATGTGGTTCAGAGTCCCTGAGACGATTAGGGTGCACGTTGAAGGAGAGTTTCCGGATTTTGTTGGGCCCAAGGATTTGATGCTAAAAATTGCAGGTGAAATTGGGGCGGATGGTGCCCTGTATAAAGCCGTTGAATACTGTGGACCTACAATTGAAAAGATGGGGGTTGCGGGCAGGTTTGTTTTGGCAAATATGTCTGTGGAAATAGGGGCTAAAGCAGGATATATGATTCCGAATGATGAGGTTTTGGAATACATTAGGAGAAGAGTAAAAAGGGATTTCGAAGTAATAAAATCAGATGAGGATGCTGAGTTTGAGAAAGAATACAAATTTGATGTGTCAGATTTATCTCCGATGGTAGCCAGGCCTCATACTGTTGATAATGTCGTTCCAATAGGTGAAGTTAAAGGCACAAAGGTGGACATGGTGTTTTTCGGATCATGCACAAATGCCAGATTGGAAGATTTTGAGGAAGCGGTTAAGGTACTTGGCAAAAGGAAATTTAGCCCGAATGTCAGAGTAATCATTATTCCTGCTTCTATGGAGATATATAAAGGATTACTGAAGCGTGGTATTTTGGAGAAATTTATCGATGCTGGTGCAGTGGTTCTGAATCCGGGTTGTGGTCCTTGCATGGGGAATCATGAAGGAGTACCTGCAGATGGGGAGATTGTTATCAGTACTTCGAATAGAAATTTCAAGGGGAGGATGGGTAATAGGAATTCGGAGATTTACCTTGCGAGTCCCCAAACATGTGTTGCTTCGGGAATTTATGGAGAGATTGTGGATGTAAGAGAATTAAGCTAAAAAGTGAGGGTTTAATGAAGATTAAAGGGCGTGTATGGAAGTATGGTGATAGCATTAACACTGATGTTATATTCCCCGGGAAGTATACTTATACGGTTACGGATAAGTCTGAAATGGCGAAGCATGCTCTGGAAGATCTGGATCCTGATTTTGCCGAAAAGGTGAAGAAAGGGGATGTTATAGTAGGGGGAAGGAATTTCGGATGCGGAAGCTCTCGTGAACAGGCAGTTGCATGTCTTGTATATGCTGGAGTTGGGGCGATCATTGCGAGGTCCTTTTCGAGGATTTATTTTCGCAACTGCATTAACTTTGGGTTGCCGGCTATTGTATCGCCTGAGGTGGTTGATACTCTGGAGAAGGGTGATATTGTTGAGATTGATCTGGAAAGGGGGGTGGTAAAGAGTGCCAGAGGCATTTTTGAATTTCCACCTCTTCCTGAAGCAGTTATAGGGATTTTTGAGGCTGGAGGATTGATTCCATATACGAGAAAAAGGCTTGGTTTAGAGTGAAGCTTGTTCCCCGATGTCATTTTCAAAAGGATTTAAGATATAGGTATCAGAGCATTGAGGGCTATCTTTCTGTCCTGGTGAACCTGCTGTTTTTTGTTTCCAAGGTCATTGTGGGATTCATGGTTAATTCTCTCTCTCTGATTGCAGATGCTTTCCATTCTGTGTCAGATATGGGAAGTTCTCTTATTGTCCTTCTGAGCTCAAAGATTTCATCGAAGCCGCCAGATGAAAAACATCCCTTCGGTCACGAAAGGTTTGAATATGTGGCGACTTTTGCTATGGCGGTTATACTTGCTGTTACCGGGATAGAGTTAGTAAGGGAGGGCATAAGTAAAGTTAGCAATCCAGGGGTGGTAAAGTTTTCTTTCTTTCTGGTAGCGTTTGTTGGGGTAACGATTTTTGTAAAGGTCGGGTTGGGGGTGCTGTCTTCCTGGATGGGAAGGAAAAGTGGTTCGAGGATACTTTCTGTTGATGCAATGCATCACTATAGTGATGCGGCGAGTTCAGTTCTGGTTATGGTAGCCGTGATCATGTCCAGGTTCGGCTTTTCATTTGTAGATGGTATATTTGCAGGGATCATAGGGTTGGTGTTGGTTTATACGGGGTTTAGTTATTCCAGGTCGGTGATGGACTTTCTTATTGGGCGCGCTCCAGAGGAAAGGCTGGTTAAGAGGATTAAAGCTACTGTCTTATCGACAGATTTGGTCAAGAATGTTCATGATGTAATGGTGCATTCGTATGGTCGAAGGAAATTTATCAGTTTTCATATAGAAGTTGACAGGAGGCTAAGTCAGGACAAAGCTCATGAGATTGTCGAGATTTTGAGAGACAGGCTTCGTCGGGAAATTGACGCTGAGATAACAGTGCATGTTGATCCTGTTGATACTGATAGTGAGAGAGTTAAGAAGATAGAAAGTAAAATAAAGGCTTTCGTAGATGAGAACGATCTGATCAGGGAATACCATGATCTTAGAGTAGTGGATAGGGAA
>Ga0180300_10000154_pt1 | contig 26799 bp, 29 predicted proteins | sample GuaBasSediGuay15_FD_121798 | JGI IMG/M metagenome (GOLD analysis project Ga0180300, IMG submission 121798) | Subseafloor sediment microbial communities from Guaymas Basin, Gulf of California, Mexico - Guay15, Core 4569-2, 21-24 cm | ecosystem: Environmental > Aquatic > Marine > Hydrothermal...
CAACAACCCAATTGCAAACATGATGAGCAAGATACTCAATGCTGAGAAAATAGGGAAGAGGGAGTGCTTATTTGCACCTATTTCAAAGAAGAGCCAAAAGGTGCTGGAGTTGCTCAAGAGGGAGGGTTATATCCTTGACTTCAAGAGCATCAGCAACCAACAAGGGGGCTATTTCGTGATTAAACTGGGTGGCAAAATCAACAAGTGTGGTGCCATTTCACCAAATTTCAATGTCAAGAAGGATGGATACCAGGTTTATGAGAAACGCTTCCTACCTGCTAAGGGGTTTGGGGTGTTGCTGGTCACCACAACACAAGGCATTATGACCCATATTGAAGCCCAAGAGAAAGGGCTTGGTGGGAGATTGCTTGCATATTGCTATTGAAAATGAGGATAACCAAAGACAACACAGTGGAAATAGAAATCCCAGAAGGGGTTGAGTTTTCATTAGATGGACATACAATCATTGCAAAGGGCCCAAAGGGCGAGACAAAGCGAAATATATATGACCCAGACATCTCAGTGGAGCTTGCTCAGGGCAAGGTTGTGCTCAAACCCAAGCGGCTAAAAAAACCACAGAAGAAGAGGATGGGTACAATTGCAGCCCATATTAAGAACATGATTAAGGGTGTCACACAAGGCATACTCTACAAACTAAAGATATGCTCAGGGCACTTTCCAATGAGCGTTCAGGTACGCGGACAGGAGTTTGTTGTTTCGAATTTCATTGGTGAGAAATTCCCGCGAGTGCTCAAGCTGAAGTATGATGATGTGAAAGTGGAGGTGAACGGCGACATAGTTGAAGTGAGCGGAGTGGACAAGGAGCGTGTGGCACAAACCGCTGCAGATATCGAGATGCTTTTGAAGAGGACAGAGTACGACAAGAGGATATACCAAGATGGGATTTACATAATCGAGAAGGACGGCAAACCAGTAAAATGAACCCGAGCAAATTGACAGAACTGAGAAAACAGTTGAAGAGCAGGATACCCAAGTTTCGAAGGCAGAACCTTGGGTTGAAGAAGCGACTGAAGCCAGTCTGGAGAAGACCACGCGGTGTGCAATCAAAACTTAGATTGAAGAAGAAATCCCGTGGTTATCTGGTTTCAATAGGGTATAAACTCCCCGAAGCAGTGAGGGGTATGATAGATGAGGGGCTTGTGCCTGTGAGAATAGCAAACCTGAGCAAGTTGGAGGAACTGGATAATAAGAGCCATTGTGTTTTGTTGGACGGAAGATTGGGATTAAAGAAGAAACTATTGATAATGGAAGCCGCTTTGAAGAAGGGCTTTAAGATACTCAACTACAAGGACCCAGAGGGTTATGTTAAACAAAAGAGAGAAGAGCTCGAAGCAAAGAAGAAAGAAACAAAAGAGAAGAAGGAGAAGAAAAAGCCCACAAAGAAGACAATTGATGAGAAGCTTGAGAAAAGCATAGAGGATAAAAAGAAGCTCGAAAAATTCGAGAAGGATAAGGTGCTTACCAAGAGGCAGTAAAGATGGAACTCAAAACCCAAAGGAGGATTGCTGCAGAGGTATTGAAATGCTCCCAGAAGAGGGTCTACTTTAGCCCAGAGCACCTTTCAGAGATAAAAGAGGCAATCACCAAGCAGGACATACGGGAGCTCATCAATGCGAACATAATACAGAAACTGCCAAAGAGAGGCGTTTCTAGGTTTCATGCTAGGAAGATTTTGGTTCAAAAGAGAAAGGGACGCAGGCGTGGGCAGGGCTCAAGGAAAGGCACAAAGCTTGCGAGATTACCAAAGAAAGAGGCATGGATGAGCAAGATTAGATGCCAGCGTGCCTTCCTCAAAAAACTCAAACACAAGGGCTTGCTGAGTACGCAAGCATACACCTCACTCTATCGCAAGGCAAAGGGTGGTTTCTTCAGAAGCCTCAACCACCTCAAGTACTATATCAAAGAGCGAAATCTGATTCAAAATGCCAAGAAAGATTAAGGTCTTAGGGATGAAACGGAAGCGAGAACACAAGACCAATTACTACAAGCGTCTAAAGTTGCTTAAGGGTAGGAGGACGAGGTTGGTGGTTAGGGTGTTCTCCAGAAGCATACTAGGACAGTTTGTTGATTATGCTCCCAAAGGCGACAAGGTGATTGTTGGGGTTAACTCAATATCATTGAGGGATTTGGGTTGGCAGTACAATTGTTGTAACCTCCCGTCAGCATACCTCGCAGGGTTGATGCTTGGTAAAAAGGGACTGGAAAAGGGAGTGAAGGATGCGATCCTTGACATGGGCTTCCACAGGTCTGTGCCTGGGTCGCGTGTGTTCGCTTTTGTGAAAGGGGTTATCGATGCAGGTGTGAGCGTGCCTATATCAGAAGAGATGCTACCCAAGGATTCGAGGTTGAGGGGCGAGCACATTGCAGGTTATCTAAAGTCAGCACCAAAAGCCCAGTTTACTCGCTACAAAAAACTCAAGAAGATGGATATTGTTAAGGATTTTGAGACTGTAAAGGGCAAGATTTTGGATGGAAAATGAAACAGGATAAAGAAGAAAAGGAGCAGGCACCTGCAGAAGCAAGTGAAGAGGAGCTTGCCGAGGTTGTGGAACCAGAGGCATTGGAATTAAAGGAAGAGGAGGTTGTACCAGAGGTAACCAAATTGACAGAGGCACTCGAAGAATGGAAACCAAAAACCCTGCTTGGTAAGAGGGTGAGAAGCGGCGAGATAACCAGTATTGATGAGGTGTTGGCAAGCCCACACAAACTACTCGAGCCAGAGATAGTTGACATGTTGTTGCCAAATCTCGAGGTAGAGTTGTTGCTTATAGGTCAAGCCAAGGGTAAGTTTGGTGGGGGTCAGCGTAGGATATTCAAGCAAACCCAAAAGAAGACTGCTGAGGGAAATGTGCCCAGTTTTGCTACCATGGCAGCAGTGGGTAACAAGGACGGCTATGTGGGGCTTGGTATGGCAAGCAGTAAAGAGACTGTGCCTGCCAGGAACAAGGCAATACGCCTAGCAAAACTCAACATAATAAAGGTGTTGCGCGGGTGTGGCTCATGGGAATGTGGCTGCGGTACCCCACACTCCATTCCGTTTAAAGTAACTGGGAAATGCGGTTCGGTAGAGATTACGCTCATACCTGCGCCAAAGGGTACTGGTTTGTGTGTTGAGAGGGAGTGCCAAAAATTATTGAGACTGGCAGGGATAAGGGATGTGTGGTCTCAAACAAAGGGTCAGACAAAGACCAAGACCAACCTAATCAAGGCCTGCTTTGATGCACTCTCAAAACTGCTTGAATGCAAGATTCCTGAGAAGACTAGAGCAACGCTAAGCATAGTTGAGGGTGCCACACAAAGAGTAGAGCAAAACACAAGTGATGTTGAAAATGACAGAAAAAAAGCATCAAGCTGATAATAAGCCAGAGTATGTTGCTGTAATCAGGTTGAGGAGTGCAATAAATGCCAGTTCAAAGGTTAAGCACATCCTCACACGCTTGAAACTCAAGAGACGCCTGACTATGGCGGTTTATAAGAACACCCCTGACATACTCGGGCAACTCAAGGAGGTTAAGGACTATGTGACCTTTGGCGAGATTGATACAGAGACGCTTGAGAAGGTTATTGAGAAGCGGGGTAAGCAGGTCCAACCCCAAGAAGGCAGGGAGAGGGGGTTGCTCAAAATCAAGGGCAAATACTACAGCAATGTTATTGGGTTACACCCCCCGAGAGGTGGTTTTGAGAGGGGTGGGATTAAAAAACCAATAACCCAAGGTGGTGCCCTTGGTTATAGGGGCGATAAGATAAAGGAGCTAATAATGAGGATGCTTTGAGAAAATGGGGTTCCACAAAAGAAAGAAGAGCAGTAGGATGCGTGGCTCAGGTAGCCATGGTTATGGTGCCAAAAAGAAGCATCGTGGCTCGGGCCATCGTGGCGGTGTGGGTAGAGCAGGCACAGGTAAGAGGGCCGACTCCAAAAAGCCCAGTATATGGAAAGAGCGTTATTTTGGCAAGCAAGGGTTCAAAAGGAAGAACGCCATACAGATAAGGGCAATAAACATTGATGATATAAACAAAAAGCTCGAGAGATTCACAGAGGGGGTAAAACAAACCAAGGATGGCTGGGAAATCGATTTGGGACAACTTGGTTATCAGAAACTCCTAGGTAGAGGTAAGCCGGTAGGGGTTTATTTCATTAAGGTGGATTACGCCTCTAGAAAAGCCATCGAGAAGATAGAAGCCAAGGGTGGCAAGGTGAATGTTTCAACGAATTTTGACAGAGGCGCTGTAGAAGAGCCCAAACAAAAGACCGAAGAAACAGAGGAGCAACAAGAGCCTAAGGAGAAAAAAGAACCAAAAAAATCCGAGGGCAAGGGATAATGGCAGGGGAATCCTCACTTGTAATGAAACTGGCTTCTTATCTGCCAGAGGTTGAGCCACCAAAACAGAAACGGCTCTCATTTAAAGAAAAGCTAAAATGGACAGGCATAGTGCTTGGACTTTTCTTTATTTTGGGCATGATACCCCTATACGGGCTCGGCCCTAATTACCTCGAGCAATTCGAGTATCTCTCAATCATTCTTGGTGCAAAGTTTGGTTCATTAATAAGCTTGGGTATTGGGCCCATAGTGACTGCCTCAATAGTCTTGCAACTATTGCAGGGCTCTGGCATACTCAAGATTGACCTGAACACCAAAGAGGGCAAGCAATACTTTCAGGGCTTGCAAAAATTGCTCACAATATTCTTCGTCGTGTTTGAGTCAATAGTATATGTGATGATGGGCGGGCTGCGACCAGCCCCTGGCATGAGCCCTTGGGTTTTAGTAATACAGCTGTGCATGGGTGGGTTCTTCATAATGTTGATGGATGAGGTTGTTAGCAAGTGGGGATTTGGTTCAGGTGTCGGCTTGTTCATTGCTGCGGGTGTGTCAAAGACAATAGCCATTAGTGCATTCTCATGGTTGCCTGGCACAGTAGCAGGTGTAGGACAATACGCATCTGGTGCAGTGCCACGCCTCTTCCAAGCCCTTAGGGCAGCAGACCCAATCACTGCCGGCTTGGCACTAGCAGCCATACTTGCAACCCTGGCAGTCTTCCTGATAGCGGTTTATGCCCAGGCAATGAAGATTGAAATCCCGCTATCATTCGGGAGGATTAGGGGCCATGGGGTGCGCTGGCCACTCTCGTTCCTCTACACAAGCAACATCCCTGTCATACTTGTGGCTGCTCTCTTGGCAAACATACAGTTATGGGCGAGGTTGCTGGAGAGAGCAAATATACCTATTTTGGGCACATTTGATGCAGCCGGTAGGGCTGCCTCTGGATTTGTGTTTTGGGTTTCCTCACCAAACATCATTGGGAGTGTAATCAAGGGTAGCCTGACACCAGTGCAGATATGGCAGGCCCTGGCTTACATGGGCTTTATGATTACAGGTGCAGTTATATTCTCCCTTTTCTGGATGAAGACCTCTGGGCTTGACCCCAAGTCACAGGCAGAGAGGATTATGGCTTCAGGGTTGCAGGTGCCTGGGTTTAGAAAGGACAGGAGGGTGCTCGAGAGGTTACTGGGGAGGTACATACTGCCGCTCACTGTTATGGGTGCAATAACTGTCGGGTTTCTTGCTGCACTGGCAGACCTCACAGGGGCTTTGTCTAGGGGCACAGGAATACTCCTAACTGTGATGATAATCTATCGCTTGTACGAGGACATAACAAGGCAGCACTTGATGGACATGAACCCATTGCTGAGGAGGTTTGTAAAGCAATAAAATGGTGTTGAGGGTTGGCTTTTTGGACTCTGTACTCAACCCAATACTGCTACCCTTGCTCCGCTTGGGTCCTATGTTTGCCATCCTGGTAATAAGTTTTCTACTCACAGTGATAACTACTGTAATCTACAAGTATGTGACCAATCAGAAGCTACTCAAGGGATTGAAAGAGGAACTCAAGGCACTTCAAAAGGAAATGAAGGCGCTCAAAGACAAGCCAGAGAAGATAATGAAAAAGCAGAAGCAACTCATGTCCAAAAACATGGAGTATATGAGGCATTCAATGAGAGCCACGCTTGTTACTATAATACCTGTAATCATAGTGTTTGGATGGATGAACGCCCACCTTGCTTACGAGCCGCTGGTTGAGGGTGAACCGTTCAATATTACGCTTATGCTATCATCCGCACCAACAAACCCACCAGAGGTTGACTTGCCACAGGGCATAAAACTCTTAGAGGGGTATCCAAAGAGGGGTGACAACACAGTGCTATATAGCTTTGTGGCTGATGCAGGGAGCTATGTGGCACCGCCAATAAGGTTTGCCTATAATGGCGCAGAGTGCGAGGTGCCAGTAATTGTCATTGAAAATGGCGGGGTGCCTGAGTATGCCACACCCATTGTGGAGTGTAAGGCAGGCGATATTATAAGAGCAAAGGTCTCTAACAAGCCAGTAAAGCCACTTGGTAACATAAGCATATTTGGTTGGAGACCTGGTTGGTTCGGTACCTATATCATACTCTCTATACTATTCAGCATGCTAATAAGGAAACTGCTCAAGGTTTATTGAGTAAGGTTTTTAAATCAAATCCAATCACTGGTTAAAATGCCACAAGGCAATAAACGCTCAAAAACATTTAGAAAGAGAACACTTCGCACACCAGGTGGTAGGTTGGTTGTGCACCACTCAAAGCGCAAACACAAGAAGCTTGTGTGTGCCAAGTGTGGGAGGCCCTTGTTAGGGGTTCCCCGTTCAGATTCATTGAGCAAGAACAAGATAAAGAAATCAGAGAGGAATCCAAAGCGCCCTTACGGGGGCGTGCTCTGCTCTGTCTGCTCAAGAGAGCAAATTAAACTGGAGAAGGGTGTTGAGAATGTTTGAAGTGGGTAGGGTTTGTGTTAAAATTGCAGGTAGAGACGCGAATAACTATTGCGTTGTTGTAAAGAAGTTGGATGATAATTATGTTATAATAGAGGGGAATGTTAGGAGGCGCAAGTGTAACATCAAGCACCTCCACCCACAGAAGAAGAAACTGGATATAAAGGAGGATGCCACTTACAAAGAGGTGGCTGCGGCGTTTAAGAAGGCAGGCATCCCAGTTAAAGAGAAGCGTGGGTTTAAGTGGAAGAAAGAGGCAGCGGCTCCAAAAGAGAAGGCACCTCGTGAAGAGAAACCGGTTGAGAAGCCCAAGCCAAAGAAACAAACCGAGAAGAAACCAGTCGAAAAGAAAGCAAAATCAACAAAGCAAAAACCAAAGAAAACAACCAAAGCAACCAAGAAGACCAAGAAATAAGTTAGGTTGTTTTGTCTTGCTCTTTCTCTCTTTTTTTCTTGTAGTTCATTATAGCTGCCCTAAGCCCATCAGCAGCCAGGTTTGAGCAATGCATCTTTATTGGGGGCAAACCCTCCAACGACTCTGCCACATCATCCCTCGTGATTTTCATTGCCTCTTCCAATGTCTTCCCCTTTGCCAACTCTGTCACCATTGAGCTGGTGGCAATTGCAGCAGCACACCCCATTGTCTCGAACCCTATGTCCACAATCCTGTTCTCTTTGACCTTGATGTAGATGTACATGACATCACCACACACTGGATTGCCCACCTTACCCACAGCATCATACTCCTTTGGCTTGCCCATGTTGCGTGGGTGCGTGAAGTGCTCCATGACCTTCTTTGAATACATTGGCATCTTTATCACCTATTCTTCCAAAAGGGGCTTAGCTCTCTCAGGTTGTGTACAATGCGCTTTATGTTGTTGATGAAATAATCCACCTCCTGCTCTGTGGTGAACTTGCTTAGGGTAATCCTTATCGAGCCATGGGCTATCTCTGGTGGCAACCCTATGGCTGTGAGCACATGGGAGGGTTGAAGTTTGAGCGAGGAGCAAGCAGAGCCTGTGGAGACTGCTATCCCCGCTTGGTCAAGGTGCAAGAGTATTGCCTCACCCTCTATGTACTTGAAGCACACATTCACATTGTTGGGCAACCTTTGGGTTGGGTGACCATTGAGGATTGTCTCTGGGATTTTGAGCAATTCATTGATGATTCTGTCACGAAGCTCAAGCATATTGTTTGGCTCTTTTGAGAGCTCCAGTGCCTTGGCAAACCCCACAATGCCTGGGGTGTTTGTTGTGCCAGACCTGAGCCCTTGTTCATGACCACCGCCCAAAATTATTGGCGCAAGTTTGACCCCCTTTCTTACATACAGTAACCCAACACCCTTTGGACCGTGGATTTTGTGGGCTGAGCCAGAGAGCAGGTCTATTTTCATCTCCTTGACATCCACTGGCACCTTGCCTAGGGCTTGTACAGCGTCGGTATGGAAATAAACCCCGTGCTTTCTGCAAATCTCGCCTATATCCTTGATTGGCTGGATTGTGCCTATCTCGTTATTGGCAAACATTATGCTTACAAGTATTGTGTCCTTTCTAATGCTCTTCTCGAGTTGCTCGAGATTAACCAAGCCGTGTTTGTCAACATTAAGGTATGTAACCTCGTAGCCCTCTTTCTCTAGATGCTTACAAACCTCAAGCACTGCAGGGTGCTCTATCTTTGATGTGATTATGTGCTTGCCTTTTGTTGAGAGTGCTCTGGCAACGCCTTGGATGGCTATATTGTCGGATTCAGTACCACCAGAGGTGAAAACAATCTCATCTGGTTGGGCATTGATAAAACTCGCGATAAACCCCCTGGCTTTCTCCACTGCCTCCTTTGCTTCCTGCCCGAATGAGTGTAAGGAGGCGGTGTTGCCATACATCTCAGTGAAATAGGGCATCATCTCTTGTACCACCCTGGGGTCTGTTTTTGTTGTGGCACCATTATCCAGATACACCCTCATGGTTATCACCCCTGATAGTTTTTAGCAGTTGACATGTTTTACAGAGGCCACCACTGCTTGGTTGCCCACACTCATCGCACACTTTAATCTCCTCTTGCTTTACATCGCGCTTTGCTATCTCTCTGAGGGCAAACCTCACAATTGCTTCCCTTACGCTTGGATTGATTGCCTCAAGCTGTGTGATAAAGCCCCGAACTTGGTTCCTGTAAGAGGTGAGTGCACACGGGCAGCGCTTGTAAATAACAGGCAAACCAAGTGCTTTTGAAAACTCGGTCATCTGCAGCTCGGTGCAGAAGTAGAGAGGTTTGACCCTTTGAACAAATTTTGGTGAGGTTGTAACCCCTACAACTGGACCCTGCCTAAAAAACCTCATTGTATCGTTCCTAAAGATATTCATAAGGGTTGCCTCTGCCTCATCATCCAGATTGTGACCAGTGGCTACAACATCAAACCCGCGCTCCAGTGCAATCCAGTTTATAAGGTACCTCCGCAAAACCCCACAAACAGTGCAGGAGTTTAGTTTTATCCCCTTTGATTCTAGGATTGAGTTTAAGTGGCATAGCGAACCACCAAACGCATCTCTGAAGGACACCTCTATCAATGGTATACCCTCCTTAGAGCAAAACCCCCTCAGGTTCTCCAAATTCCTTTTTGTGAACTCCCCTATGTTTGGGTCAACATTTATTGCACTCACATCATAGTTCAACCTCTTTAGAATATACAAAAGTGAGGTGGAGTCCTTGCCACCAGAGGCAGCCACTGCTACCTTATCTCGCTTGGTGAACAGCTTGTATTCTTGTATGGTTTGCTTAACCTTGGTTTCGATTTGCTCAATCAGACCCATTTTCTCCTCCTCTCTAATTGGCATTCCTTACACCATGTTTCCACATGCCTGTCAATCAATTGGAGCAATGGTAGTATCGTGTCTTTGTTCAACTCATAGTATCTAAAGTTGCCCCTTTGGTTTACCCTTACTATATTGCACATGAGGAGACGCTTGAGATTGTGGCTTACCTTGCTCTGCTCTTCGCCCAAGGCCTGGCATATCTGGGTAACATTCATGCTGCCATTATCCTTCAACTGCTTTATTATCTCAATTCTCAAGGGGGTGGCAAAGAGCTCGAAGAAGCGATGGTAATGGTTCTCAGGCATATGAATCAGAAATCATATAGTGTTTATAAACCTTCTGGTATCTGGTTAATACCCTCAATTAGAAACAATCAAGCCATCACCCAGACACTATCTTGAAGACTGTGTCCCCTTCCCTGGCGTGATCCACCACTTTCAAACCAATAGAGTCGCCTGGTTTGGCTTCCTCCACAGGTTGGTGCTCAATCTGCATTGACTCTACAGTTTGTGTGAAGTCAGAGGTTGCACCCTTGATGTGTATCTTGTCACCAACCCGAATCGGCGCACTCACTTCTACAATAGCCACCCCTATCTTGGTGAAGTAGTGGGTTACTTTGCCTACCTCTTGCTCTTCCATTTTATCCCTTTAAAAACTTACTGGTTTAATAATCTTTCTGATGTATTGCTTCATTGATCGCTTCTAGTAGGATTTTATGCAAAGATGAGTTTGTGGCCAGGATGGTGTTTGAGTTGAGTTTGAACTCACTGCCATTAAACTCTGTTACTTTGCCCCCTGCCTCCAAGACGAGAAGAGAACCAGCAGCCACATCCCAAGGGTTTACCCCTGCCATAAGGAAACCACCAAGCCTACCTGAAGCCACATACGCAAGTTCTAGAGCAGCAGCCCCGAACTGCCTTATGTGGCTCTTGAGCTTAAGCTTGTTGTGTATCAATAGAGCTAGCTTGATGTCCTCCTTTGCCCTACCGTGACAGTATCCCAGCACTGCTTCCTTTAACTCTTTACATTGGCTTACCCTTATTGGTTCATTATTGAGGTAGCTCCCCTTTCCCTTCTCTGCCCAGAACACCTCTCTGGTTACTGGGTTGTAAACAACCCCGGCAATTATAGCGTTATCCTTTGCAAGGGCAATGGACACGTTGAAGAAAGGGACCATAATCTTATAGTTAGTAGTACCGTCTAAAGGGTCCACCACCCATTTGTATCTTGCTCGGGCGTTGGTATTGCCAAATTCCTCACCCACAAACCCATAGTTTGGGAAGTCATTGCTCAGAATATTTTTGATGATTGACTCGGCTTGCCTGTCAACCCCACTCACAAAGGAGCTATCTTGCTTGAGGTCAAAACTTACCTTGCCATAGTTCTCTATGATGACCTCCCCTGCAGCCCTCACTGCTCTGAGCATTGCTTGAATCTGGGCGGAGTATTGCATCCTAAGAAATCTTACTCGTTTTCGACCCTTGGGGCGAGTATGAATGAGAGCATGAGTTTGTCAACCGCCTTGTACTCCAGTCTCAAGGGGTAATCATTATCAAACTGTAAGGTTACTTGGTCAGCAAGCTTTCCCCCTGCAATCATTTTCTTGAGGTACTCTATTGAATACTTTGCTCTGTACTTCTTGTTCTCTTCGAGCAGAATCTGGGTGCTCTTGTCGGGTTTGAAAACGATATTTACCTTGCTAAGGTCCCCCTTTGCAGAAATGACAAAACTCTCTTGGTCAGCCTCCAACAGCACAGAATCAGCCACTATGTCTGCATCCTCAATTGCCTCTGTAATCCTTGAGGAATCTGTTTTGATTGTCACAGGGAATTTCAATGCAGGGGCCTTTTGTTCAGACTCTTCAATATCGATTATTGGTAATGAGAATGTTCTTGTGGTGGCACCCTTTAGGGTTATTCTTAGCAGGTTTTCCTCCTCTGTTTCAAGGGTGAGCATGTCATTGGGCTTTGCTCTCTTTAGGATTTGCTTCAGATTGTTGAGATTGATTGCCAACTTCACTGGTACAGAGTCCACTTTATACTCAACAAAGCACGAGCTCAGTAGCTTGAAGATTACCATGCCCACATTGGCAGGGTCCATTGCAATAAGCTCGATGCCCTCTTTGTTGACCTCAAACTGTCCCTCATTGACAAGCTCTGATATTATAGCAATGCAATCCTTAAGAAGCCCTGGTTCAGCAATAGTGAGTTTCATCCTTTTACCCCCGTTTCCATTCATGATGAAATCCAAGTTAGTATATAAACTTTATTGTAGCAAATACATATATTTTATGAAAGCTTTAAAAATGATTCCTACCTCAAGAGTGGTGATATGGCAAGAGTGATCCTAACACGCATGGAAGCAAAGGGAGATATGCTAAGGGTTTATATGAGTGGCTTGGGGGGTGTTAACTTTGATTCAAGGTTGGAGTTCCCAATCGCAAAGAGGCTTAGTAAAGGGGCTTTGGAATCATTAAAAAGGGGCTTGCCAAGGGGCGTTACAGTGCTACATGATGAGGGCTACTACAACCCCCTTGTTGTTTCTGCACCAATCTCAATGAGGGCTAAACTCCGTGAGCTCGGATTTGACACAGGGAGCATGCCACTCATTCTTGGGCATATGTACCCGGTTAGCCCATGTGTGGGGGAGTGTGATGATGGCTTGGCGAGGTTGGTGTCTGAAGCTGATTCTCTGAGGAGAATGAGAAAGGGGTTTGCAAGGGCCGCACTAAGGGCGAAGGCAACCCAGAATCCTGGTTATGCCACCCATTTGCTTAATTCCCTTGATGAGCTCCTTGAGTTTGGCTCAAAATCAAGCTTCCTGGACGGTTTAAAAGGCAACAGTTGGTTGAGGAAATTACCAGATGAGCTCATAGAGGTCGCTTTGAGTATACATACCCAGCACAGGCAACTCAATGAGCAACTCTTGGCTTACAATGGCAGATTGGTGAGAGTTGGTTCAAGGGGCAGGATGCATTGGGAGCCATTCATCTGCCGTGATATAGACGATTATGTTGATATAGTGGGAAAAGCAAGTTATGAGGATTTAATTGGGTTGAGGTTGGCTTTCATGGACCTTGAGGTTCCACTCTATTTGGTACCAGAACTCGCTAGAGTGTCCTGGGCCACCCTTGCAATAATCCAGAACTTAGAGGTGGTTGATAGGGTGCTGATGAGTGCCCATGAACTCCCATTTGAGATGCACAATGGCTACAGAGCAATCTCTGTGTTTAAGCCAGGTATGGACTACACCCAACGCTCACAAGCATTGGCAACCCTTGTTGGGGACTTCTTGGAGGAAAAGAGAGTGGACATACTCGTTGCCCATAACATTGCCTATGACTTAGGAGTGGCTAAGGGTTGGGGCATGAAGCTGAGGGGCGAGTCCCCAATAACCAGAGCAAGGGCTGGGTTTATGGCAAGGATGGGTTTGGATAGTTTGTGCATTGCAGATACCCTGGGCTTTTTCTTACCCCGTAGAAACCTCCCGAATAGGAAGTTTGCCACGATTGTACAGCACCTTGCTGGTTTACAGCAAGACCCATCACAAGGCTTTAAGAAAACACTCAATTATAGACAGCTTGAGGGTAATGAACGCTTGGTGCTGGGTTTGGATATACCCAAAAGATGCATGCCATTGCTGACAGAGAATCCAGAAGAGGCCCTTATCCTAATATCAGACTATGCTGTTTCAGATGTGGAGGCAATGGCAACAAGGTTGCCTGGCTCGAGTTTTTATTCGAGCTTGGCAAGAATAATGGCTGCTTACAACCTAACCACAGATGAAGCCACATATTTACCCCATGGCGTAACAAGGTTCTTGGAGAGACACTTCTATGCCAGGGAGCATGTAACACCGAGGGCAGCAACTAGAAATTACAAATTAGAGAAGGAAGCCCAGCAGAAACAACTCAAACTCTTGGGCAATATACTCAACAACCTCATAGCATTGGGCTTGGGTAAGCAACCCTCGGCTAAATTAACCAAACCATATGATGACAAGAGGTTCTACATTCCAGGCATCCACAAGGATGTTGCTCTTGCACTGATACCGTGGGAGTTATGGTTTAGGGAATTCGTAGTTAGAGCCTTCCCACAACTGGAGCAATTCATACCAGAGGAAATGCTCGAGCAAGAGTTGGGGCTTAGCAACCTAAACTTCTCCTGGTTCTCAAACCATCTCGTAAAAAGGGCACTCTCAATGCTTGCAGGCTACATTCAATTGAGTGAGGATGAAACCCCGGATGATAGACTCAAATCAAGGCACAGGAAGCTGGGCTACAAGATTTACAAAATGTACGGTATAAACCCTGAAGAGTTAGAAAGAATTGTTGAGCAAGGGGCAATGCAACTCGGAGAAAGGCTCGGTGGCTTGGGGCTGGTTGCAAAGTCCCAAGACATGGTATATTTAACTCCATCACAAAAGCTCCTGGGGTTGGTGCTAATGGACACATTGCCTTTGGTACTGGTTACCAAACAAACCATTGTTTTCGAGCAATACGGGAGTTTCAATTGTTTTAAGGCTCCCCTCGATGAGTATGAGTACATCGCTTCACCCCTAGAGAAGCGTACGGTTAAGGCATTGTGGGATTCATTGGTTTCAAACCACCCAAGCTCATTTGTTGAGTATTTTCAATGGTTGTGTGAGAGGGCTCTCTCAGGTGGGCTAAGGCGAGATGAGTTGGCGTTCTACAACAAGACAAAGGGGTTGTTCGAGGTGTATTGCTATTGTGAGGGCAAACCAAAACGGGTTGCTTACCCCTCTTTAAAGGACATAGAGCTAGATTATGCTGCAAATCTCCAGGTTTTCTTTGGCACAGGCACAAACACAAGCTTTGACAAAACAAGGTTGGGGCGTTACTTGGCTGCCCCAGAACTCATGGCAATTGTGGCGCCTATTATGCTTAGGTATCAAGCTCTATTCTCTGCCCGTTCCCTAAAAGATGCACAAAGCGCTCAGTGTCATAGCCCATCTCAGCAGCAAGCTGGAACAGACCGCTCCTCATTCTGATATCACCATGGGCAGGTATAATGTGCCTTGGCTTTACGAGATTTATCAGGTCCCTTAGGTCCTCTTTGGATGCGTGCCCAGAAACATGAATATCCTTGAATATTCTAACCCTAAACTTGTGGAGTTTATCCTCCAGCACCTTTCTGTTTTCCTGATTAATCGGGGTTGGGATTGTTGTGCAGGAGAATATTACAAAATCCTCAGGGGAGAACGAGAATTTGTATACACCAGATGCCATCTTTGAGAGTGTCGAACCTGGCTCACCCTGATGCCCAGTTACAACAAGCAGGTATTTGTGCTTGCCCTCCTTCTCTATTATCTTTAACTCGCGCTTAATCTGCTTGCCGTACTTCACCATCTTCACATCCTTAGAAAAATTAATCAGGTTGATGTTCTCTGCAGCAGTAACATACTTATGCAAAGACCTACCCAGAAACACAATCCTCCTTCTCATCTGCTTGCCGAATTCGACTATGGACTTCAAGCGTGCAATATGTGAAGAGAAGGTTGTGACAATAACGCACCTTCCCCTAGTGTCTGTACCAAGCATAACATCCCTCAGCATCTCCTTGGCAACTGACTCACTTGGGGTTTTTTGTTCACGGTTTGAGTAGGTGGAATCCACCACAAGGGCAACCACTTTGTGGCTCTGACTAAATTTTCGCAGTTTTTCGATATTGGTTTTCATACCAAAGGTTGGAAACTCGTCAAACTTGAAGTCATTCGCATACAACACAACACCATACTTTGTATGCAGAGCCACCATAACTGTCTGTGGTGTCGAGTGGGTTGAGTTGATAAACTCCACACTAAGGTTTTTCGTGAGCTTGAGTTTTGAATTTATGTTGAGTGTCTTAACCTGGTTGGGAAACTGGAAGTGGTCATCCTTGATAATGCTCAGAAGCACCTCTCTTGTGAATGGAGTGCACACCACAGGTGCATTGAAGTTCTTTGCTAGGAATGGCACGGCTCCAAGATGGTCTAGGTGCGCATGGGTTGGGATTATTGCCTTAACCTCATCACTGTACTGGCTAACTTTTGAGAAGTCAGGAACAATGTTGTGTTTGATGAGTGTCTTGACACTCGTCTCAGTTATATCCTCTCTGCTCTCTGTGTAGTTCACATAACTCTCGATGTGTAGCCCCATATCAAGTATGACTGCTTCACCATCTACCCGAACCATTGTCATATTCTTGCCCACTTCATCATATCCGCCTATGGCAAATATTTCTATCATGGCTTGGAAGTTTTGGGACATTTTTTAAAAACCTTTGCATTTATTAAAAAAGTTTTAAAAACAGGAGAGGATTCTGGGTTGTCAATGAAGCACAATCTAACTGTTACGCTAAGCTTGGTTTTGCTGTTCTTAATCGCCCAGATGGTTGGGCTCGTGACAGTGAGTAGGTATATAGATATCAAAGCCACATCAGAGACAGGTATAACCCAGGTTTATAATGAGAAATACATAATTGCCCCACCAGAGATTGAGGAATCCACCTCTTTTATTTATATAATACTTGCAGTGTTGTTCGGTACAGGACTGGCATTACTCATTGTGAGGTTCAAAAAGGTTTTGCTATGGAAAGCATGGTTTTTTACGAGTGTTATGCTCTGCTTAACTCTCGGTATATTCCCTTATGTAGAGATTGTTGCTAAGTGGCTCATTGGTAGCATAGCAACAAAGACGCTCTCACTCTTAACAATTGCAATTGCCTTAGCTATAACGACTTGGAAGATTTTCTGGCCAAATATCATTATCTACAACCTCGCAGAAATATTCATTTATAGTGGGATTGCTGCCCTGCTCGTACCAGTTCTAAATCTACCATCTGTCATTATCCTCCTACTCCTAATATCCCTATATGACTTCTGGGCTGTTAACAAAACCAAGCACATGGTCACCCTTGCCAAGTTTCAAACCTCAACCAAAATGTTTGCTGGCTTGGTATTCCCATACAAAGCCCAGAGGCATGTATCAAAACCAACCCCCAATAGGCCCATACTGCAACAGGTAACAAAGCAAGGCATTCTGGGTGGAGGAGATATCGCCTTTCCATTGCTTCTGAGCGGGGTTGTACTTAAGACAACAGGGAGCTTTTTAAGTGCATTTATTGTGTCCCTCTTTGCTGCTGCTTCATTGCTAGTGTTGTTCCTGGTCGCAAAAAAAGATAAATACTATCCTGCCATGCCAATACTCACCTTGGGTTGTCTGCTTGGTGTGCTGCTCACTGCTTTCATATGAAAATGGAAGTAATTACAAAGAGAATAAGGATAAGTGTGGAAAGGGATACAGAGTTTGTTGATATAACAGAGTATGTACGCGAGGTTGTTAAAGCGAGCGGGGTTAGCACAGGGTTTGCTCTGGTGTTTACAAAGCACACAACTGCGGCAATAAGGATAAATGAGAACGAGCCACTATTGCTCAAGGATATACATGAATTCCTTCAGAGATTGGCGCCAAAGGGTAAACGCTATAACCACGACCAATTGGATATGAGGGACTGCCCGCCCAATGAGAGGATAAATGCCCATTCCCACCTGCGCTCGCTTTTGATGGGGGCATCAGAGTGCATCCCTATTATCAATGGTGAACTAGAGCTTGGGAGATGGCAATCCATATTCTTTGTGGACCTTGATGGATATGGGCGGGAGCGTGAGGTGCTAGTGCAGGTTGTAGGCGAATAAATTTATATATTCTTAGGGTTTTAGCATAGGTATGTCCAGCAAAAAAGCCCAGGGGCTACCCCTAAATGTTATAGCAATTGCAGCCATTCTAATCATTGTTTTGATTGTTTTGGTGCTAATCTTCACCCGCCAGGCAGGCGAATTCAATAAAGCAACCAACGAGTGCGAGGTTAGGGGAGGGGTGTGTTTGCCAAAGGGAAATTGTAAAGGGGCTATGTTGAACATCGGGTGCGATGGGATGAGCAGAGAAGTCTTTAATGGAATAGAGTATGTCACGCTTGGTAGAGAGGTCGTGTGCTGCTTGGAAATTGGTAATGATTGAAACCTTTAAATACTTGAAATGAAATTAAGCATTAAAATGGGGTTGAAAAGGGGTGAATTGCTGTTACTATTGGGTTTGCTTATAATCCCCATTGCTTTCTCTGTTGATAACTCACCCCAGTTCTTGAATGAGTTCTCTCCAACAAAGCATGTTTACGATTATGTTGGGGTGTTTTCCTCTCCTGAGGAGGTTGAAGCTGAACTGGATAACCTAGCAGAGAGCAACACACTGATTTATGTCGTAACCCTAAGCTCAGGGAGTGATTTGGAGTTGGTTAAGAAGAGGTTTGACTTTGAGTACACCCAGCCCATCAGCCCAGAAGAAATACCCACAGAGGTTACACCTTACACACCAGCGCCACCCCTCCCAGTCGCACCAGAGCCAGAGCCCCCTGTAGAGCCAAGCGAACCAGAGCCATTACCAGAGCCAGGCGAACAGCCTCAACCACCTCTGAATGGCTATGGTACGATTCTTAGCTACGAGGATGTTGTGGCCTATGGTGATGGGCCCCCAAGAAACACATTCCGCTATACTGGTTATGAACCCTGTTGGCCTTTGCCAGCACCGGAAGAGCCAGACTGGCTGGCAATCTGGGGCTCTCACTCCTGTATGGGCAGCCCCCCTGCTGGGTTCGAGACCATTAGAGTGCCCTTCAGTTGGCTTGGGGAGAATAGAGAGGGTTACTATGAGGTTAGCATAGCCACAAACGCCAAGCTCGGTGAGGTATACAAAGATGAGAGCAAGGGTGTGTGGATGCTCAAGGATAGGGATGGCTACACCTATGTGCTGGCACCACTCGACCCACATCATCCAGTTTATGATTGGCTCTACAAGCATTATGATGACCCCGAGTATGTTACAGAGTCAGTAAGGGTGATTACACTCACTCAAATTATTAGTGAGAAGTACGGTAGAATGGTTAGACTAAAGGGTGGCACTAGGGGCTACCCCATCCCAGAATGTGAAACACCAAGACGCAAAGCCCCCCCTCCAATAGTGGTTGATGAGGGTAGCTCAGTAACCCTAACACTTCCAAAGACCACGGGACAAGCAATCATGGATACTGGGTGTAGGGTTGTGATTATATACAGAGCAGACAATACGCTTGTTATTGGTAAACGTGGGTGTGGCTTCTCTACAATTGCTTTAATAGAGAGCAGCAGAGCAGCAGAGCTTATTGAAAACAACAACGCTGAGGCAGCCATCTTGGCCTTGGTTAATCAGATTAAAACAACCACCACAGAACAACCCCCCTCACAGGGCTTATGCCTAGCGTTGTTTGAGAGTGCCTCGAATCAGATGTCTCAAGCAGAGATGGAGCTTGCATATCAAAGCTTTCAAGAGGTTGTAGAGTCTTGCGAGGGCGAGCTGAGGATTAGGGCAATGTATCAACAAGCATACATACGCTACACCCAGCAGAGATACAGAGAGGCGGGTGCCATAGCAGAGCAGGTTTTTGCTGAGGCAGTCCAAGGGGATAATGAGGGCTTAACAGACCTGGCGCGTGAGGGACTCAAACTAGGTATTATGGCTTACCGTGATGCTGGGGATTGTTCTAGTGTGAATCGTTTGAAGCAGCTATGGACAGAGCACGGGTTTGGTGAAGATACTGAAGTGGCTTTGTCGTTTGAGGTGTGTCGTCCAGATACACCACAACCACAGCCACCACAACAACCACAGCCACCGGAATCACCACCACAAATACCAGAAACGCCGAGTCAACCACCCCCTGAGGGGACAGAGGAGTTTAAGGCAGACCTATTGCTGAGTTACAATACCAAATTGAGGCAGTATCAGGAGGGTAAATACCACTGGTGTCTGGTGGGTATTGTGGATGATTATATTGCCAGTAGGACAATAGATACTGAACTGGCAAAGGGATTCCTTGAACTGATTATTAGGTGCAATCTGGGTGAGGAGAATTGCAATCCTGCGAACGATTTCTACTCAATTTATCAAGAGGAGTATGGTGAGAATCCTGAGCTAAGTAGTATGCTACAAAGCTGTAGGAGCACACCAGAAGAGGAGCCAGGCTACGACCCATTTGAGCAATGGTTCCCTGGTTATAGAAAGCCCACAGGTACAAAGAGGCAAGTGATTCAGGGCTTGCTCGAGATTGGTTGGGATCTCTATGCAAAGGGCGACTTTAAATCAAGCGAGAGAATGGCTCTATATGTGTGGTCTCACTACTTTAGAGAGCCAGAGCATCAGATTAACAAGGTTGAGTTCCCAGAGTTTTACAAAAGCACAGAGAAGTTAAAATTCGTGTCAATGTTTGATGGGCTTTCAAATGGTATTGATTTCTATGGATATGAGACCTGCAATCAGATAGGTGATATGTACATGCTCACATATTTCGACGCATTTGGTGTTGATGAGGATATCGAAGCAGCTTGGAACAGGTGTGAGGGTAAGTACCATTTCCAAAGCACAGGAGAGCTGTGTAGCACTGATTGGCCAACAGGCGAGGGTCCAAAGGTAAAGATGAACACAATCTTGGATGGTTGCGAGTTGTTTGAGACTGGCTCAGCCGAAATGGATTATGTGATAAGGGATGCAAGGAGGTGCTGTAATGGGCAAGAGAACTCTGAGCTTTGTGAGTTTGCCAGGTCGCATTCCACTCTGAGCGACCCTGAACAAAACCTGAAGAGGTGTATGGGAATTTACATAATAAAGGCAGTTGGCGAGTACGCCAAGTATATCAAAGGCTATTTTGAGCCAGAATGCAATTGTGCAGATGGCACTATACCAAGCAAACAGGACAATCCATATGCCGGCCAATGCAACTCAGACAACTTCTATGAGTTTAATCAGAATGCACGCTCGCTGCCTTGTAGGGAGACCAAGGAGATTGTTTGGGAGTCTGACACAGACATGTCTCAAAACAATTGTAACATTGTGGAGCCACCGGCACATGCCACTCTCAACATCCTCCAGACAGGCACATGTGCAGATTACTCTGTACTTGTAACCACACTCCTGAGAAAAGCCGGCTATAAACCCAATGAAGTATTCTCTGTAGACCAAACCATACACGCCACCAATCTGGTTAAACTACCAGGCGATTCCAAGTATCATCACGTTGACACAACTGGCAACAAGGTTGGGATTGTGTTTGACGGGTGGTTTCCAGGACGGGATTACAACAAGATTGGGAGATGGGGTTGCTATAATGATAAGGGGCATTTTAGGTGCCCAGATAACTCTATGATATATGAAAACTTTGGTGTTCCAGGATGGGGTGTCTCGCCATGAACTATAGGAAGATTGCAACCATGATGCTGATTCTGTTGGCTTTGCCTTCTGTTTATGGAGGTGTGGTGGTGGAGAGGGGAGTACCAAAGAACGTCTACATTGGTGAGCCCCTCACTGAGGTAATCAGACTAAGCACAGATTCACCTGCTGAAGTGGAATTGGTGGAGCGCTTGCCATACGGCTTTGAGCTTGCTAGCCCCATAGAGTATCTGGTTTATGAGCGCGTGGATGAGTACAATGCAGAGATTGTAGGGTATATTAAAAGGAGTCTAACTTTGGAACCAGGTAAGCAGCTCATGTTGGAGCACACATACAAACCAGTGCACCTTGGAACCTTTTATTTTCCACCAATAAAACTCATCTCAGAGCAGGGTGTTTTTGAATCAGAGGGTAGCCAAGTTAGGGTGCTATGCCGCAGCAATGGTGTTTGCGATACGGATTGGGGTGAGAACTTAGCAACATGCCCACAAGATTGTGCAAAGGGTATGGCAGATGGTTACTGTGATGGTTTGAAAGACGATGTTTGCGACCCTGATTGCATAGAGGGCGACCCCGACTGCACTCAAGTTTGTGGTGATGGAAGCTGTGATGAGGCAATCGAAAACCCATACAACTGCCCAAGTGATTGTGGACAACCTTTGCATAGCAGCTATAGAGTGATTAAATACTACAAGATGCTGCTCAGAGTTACAAGAGAGGGGGTTTATTTGAGCAACATCTCACTTGATTTCGGAGCGTATTATGGGCAAGAGCCCATAAGCAATGCATGGGACTTCAAGCTGTATGATAAATCTGGGCACATGATAAACAACTTTAAGAAAAGGTTAGGGGCACAAGGAAAAATTACTGTTAAGATACCCTACTCACCAATTGGCTACACAATAAGGGTCTTTCGTGGTGCTAAGCTTTTGCTTAATGTCTCTGTGGCGAGGTTTGCAAAATACTGCGGTGATGGTGTCTGCTCACCAGATGAGCGCTATTTCACTTGCCCAGCGGATTGCAGTTCTGGCATGAGGGATGGTTACTGTGATGGTTTAAAAGACGGTGTTTGCGATCCTGATTGCAACAAAGAGCAGGATAAGGATTGCACCACTACCCCTATTGCTTGGTTGCTAGTTGCTTGCCTGTTGTTGGTAATTGCAATCCTTGCCCTATTTTACAAGCTTAGAAAGAGCTGAGGCGCTTCTGGCGTTTTCTTATGGAATAAGCCCAAGGATTAACCACTAATCCGTCCTCTGCTGCAATCACTGTGACCCCGCTCTTCTTGTGTATCTCCCTCGCCTGGTACATGGGGTCTTGGTTTATCATCTTTATGCCGAAATGGGTTATTATTGCAACCTTAGGTTTTGCCTTTTTGAGTATCTTCACAGCATCACTAGAGCTCAAATTGTTATCAATCCTGTAACCAAATGGAGCCACCACATTTAGCACAAGTATGTCCACATCTTTATACAGATTGCCGAGTTTTTCTGCGTATTCTGTGTCAGCAGAGTAAGCCATTGTGAACGTCTCTGTAATAATCTTGTAGCCAATTGCTGGCACAGAGTGGATAGTTGGCAAAGCGACCACTTCAACATCCCCAACCCCCAATCTCTGGTTGGGATTCATCACTATTACCCTCTCTAAGCAGCTCTTGTGGTATTCGTCCAGTATGGGGGCAATGCCTCTAGTACCAGAGAAAGATGCCTCGTTACATACGAGCACACCGCGTTTATCCAAGCCTCCTAGAGTCATACTCTGTATAACCGCCCTGGTGTCATTGGCATGATTGGTGTGTGGATGGCTCACCAGGATGCAACTTGTCTCTCGTATGTTAAGCTTGTTTTGTTTTAGGGCTGGCAATGCTCCAGGTCCGGGGTCAATATGGAACTGAAGCTCAGAGGTCTGCACCACAATCCCACCTGAGCCACGAATCTGTTTGCCTACGACTATTGCATCACCACCTGTACCAAGAAAGATTATGCGAGGTTCCATAGCCACCCCGCTCTTTTTAAAACATGCAGATTATTTAAACCTTTCGAAGCAAGGGCCCAGTTTGAGTAAAAAACAAAAACTTTAAAAACAAGGCACACCCACTACTAAATGAAAACCATGAATTCTTCACAAGAGAGTGGTCTAGAGAAACTCTGTGACGAGCCCACAAAAGGGCTGGTGGCTGTAGTTGGTAGACTCGGTGAGAGGGTAAAGAGGATTACCTCTAGCACCCTCTTGAGGTATCACGGACAGCTGTCCCGTTTGACACTCCCCTTTGGCTGGCAAATGATGCTAACAGAGATGGCTACAGATGTTGCCAAGTCTGAGAGGATGCGTAGGATAGCTAAGTATGCTGTACCTGCTTCTATGGTGGGGGTCTACTTTAGTGCCTTTAATTATTTAGCCAGGATAACATCACACGCACCAAATCTGCTTGGGTATGCGAAAAACCTTGGCTCGAGACTGAGTATGCTGCGATAAGCTTCTATACGAAATCTTTAAAAATCATCATTGGCTTTTCTTGCTCGGGCAGGCTAGACCGGGTGGTTAGCCCTCACCTGTAACTGCAAACGGGCTTTATGGCAGGGTCGAAGCTGAACTGAGGTTTGATTCCTGTTTTGGGGTCCCTGTTCGGACGATGAGACCCTGTCCTGCAGGGTGGTTCTATAAAGGAACCGAGTCAGGTCAGGGATGAAGCAGCTCTAACTTTTTAGAACCACGCTTGTGGGGTTGCGGGGTTGAGAAAGTTCAGGGGGTGCCTCACTACAGGTGTCAAGCCGATGTGAGGCGTGCCTGCCCATTCCTATTTCTTCTTATGGTTTTTTATTCTTGTTCACCCCCCACCACTTGAAGTGCGGGCCTCTATTTTTCTTGTGGTGGTATAACCACATCATCAAGGGGTAGTGGAGGGGCCTCTTTTGGGGGTATGATAACATCCTCAAGTTGTGGCTTACCCCCACCCTTCCCTTTTTTATTGGGCCTTTTGGTACCCCCTACTGGTTTGAGGCCATCAAACCCCTCTGAACCAGGCGAGTCAGCTTTGTCCTCATCCCACACCCCAAACCAAGGCAAGCCCATTCTTTGATACTCTTCATGGGTTACAGGTGTGGGTGGTGGTTGATGCCCTGTTATTTCTCTAAATCCTTCGCTATTAACAATATACACAACCACTCTCTCAGCTGGCCTCTTATTCCACACATCTAAGCCATAGGGGTCTGGGTAAATCTTTTGCTCTATTGCACCCCCGCGTCCAAGCCCCATAAGAGTTAGATTTGCGGCTTTCATCTGTTCAGCTCCCCTTGTTGGGTTTAACACATCATTAAGATTGAAGCTAGATGTGCTGGGAGGCCATCCTCCACTCACTACATACTCTCTTGGTCTTGACTCTATCACCAACCTCTTACTCGGCTTTGGTGTGAAAATTCCGAACTGTATACCACCAAACTCTTCCTTCCCAGTGAGTTGGCTCTCTACTGTTTCACCCGAACCCAATTCTGCTGCCACAAATTGGTATACTTTGCCATCTATGGACTTCCACCCATCCAACCATGGCTGTGGCGGCACCACTAGGTAGTTCTGTGGTTCCTCAAGTTTAATCACCAACCTACCGGTTTTTGTGGTTGCTATCTCCTCACCTGTGATGGCATTTATGTGCCCTGCAGCAACAACTACTGCATATGGCTGAGAAAAGAAATGCCTCTGTGGAAAGTTTATCCACATCGCCTCTTGGGGATACATTGGTATAAAAAACCCCTCCCTATCCCACTCTTTTGGTACACTAGACTTATAGTCTGCCACTCTGTATATGGGAAAGGGGCCTAGCCCTGCTGGCAACCTGTTTACTCTGTCATACGGAACCCTACATGTTCTCTGGAAGCTTATTCTCAGTCCAGCTAGCACAAGCTCTTCTAAAACCATACCACCTCTATAGCGAGACATTTTGCATCACCCTTCGAGTTTTAAAATATGGATAAAAAGCTATAATGTATATATTTAATGGATATATTGTGTATATCAATAAACATTTGTGTATTTTTAGAAAGGTTTATAAACTTGAGTTTGTTATTAAGCAATATGAAGAGAAGGATAGTCCAACATGGTTCATCATCCCTGACAATCACTCTCCCTCGCAAATGGGTAAGGGTGATGGGTTTAGAGAAAGGGGACGAGTTAGAGGTTGAGATAGAAGGCTCAGACCTGGTTGTGTCAGCAAAACCCCGCTTTGCTTTAGAGAAGAAGGTTGTCACTGTTTCTGAGTTTGGTGTATTTACTAAGAATAACCTTGCACATCTCTATATGCTGGGATACGATGAGGTGGAAGTGCAGTTTCAGAATGAGAAGGGGCTTGAGGAGATAAAGGAGCGCGTGCTTGATTGTATTGGGTACGAGATAATAGAGCAAAAACCGAACAGGGTTTATATTAAATCCATTGCCCACACACTTGAAGACGACTTTGATGTATTGCTCAGAAAGGTGTTCCTTGTCACGCTTGAGATGGGAAAAGAGTTGGTAGAGGCTTTAGCTCATAAAGAGTATCACAAACTGAAGGAAATAAGACACCAAGAATCCTTGAACAACAAATTTACAATGGCTTGTGCGAGAATTCTTAATAAGCGTGGTTATTCAAAGCACCCTAAACGCACCCTGCAAATGTACGAGTTGGTTAAGCATTTAGAGCGGGTTTGTGATGAATACAAATATATCTGTGACCTCTTTGTGGGCTACACCAAAGAAGTTTCTCCAGAGCTTTTGGAGTTTTTCTCCCAAGTTAACCAGTATTTTGAGAGGTTCTATGCTATGTTCTACAAATTCGATCCCCAACACAAAGAATACATTTACAAAAAGAGGAAGGAACTAATAGCCAAAGGGAATGAGTTTATCTCAAACAACACAGGTAGGGAGGCTTTGTTGGTCCATTACCTTGTTAATATTGTTGCTAAAACATACGATTGTGCCGGTGCTTACTTTGCTTTGATACTCTGAGTGCAGTCCTTAAATATCTCCCTATATGGAGAGGCTTCTAGAAGCTGGTTAACCACTTCACCCAATCCACTGAGATGTTGCTCCAAGTTTGGATAGTGCTGGCTAAGTGTAGCCTTTAACCATAAGAACTCGTACAGATGATAGAGTGCCTTCTCTCTCCTTTCGGGAGAACCCTCCAGTCCCACCGGAGTTTTGTTTGCCATCCAGAACTGGTCACCCAGTTTATAGAGATTAGTAAAGAGCAGCTCAAGTAGTATGTCTTGAGGCTCAAAGCTTAAACTTTGTGCGATTCCGAGACTTCTCGCTTGGCTGTTAAAGCTTTCCTTGTAGTCCTCTGCGAGCTCTTGAGCCCAAGTGGCCTGCTCGCTTTTTGATAGAGTCTCTCTCAATTGCTCGGTGTCCCTTAATAGGCACATAATGAACATTGCTAAATCCTCTACGGGATACCCAATGCGTGACATTTCCCAGTCAATGAAATACAGGTCCTCCAGGGAATGACCCACTCTTATATTTCTTGGACGCATGTCCCCATGAACGAATAGCATGGGCTCATTAAGCTCCCTTTCAAACCGCTTTACCGGTTCCAAGAGCATTTCTATTTCTGAGGATGAAAGCTCCAGTTTCAGTGGTTTTATCAATCTCTCATAAAGTAGCTCTGATTTGTAAATCTTCTCGAGCTCAACTCCGTGATCATTGAGTTCCTTAAGAGCGTCTGTGCCAACAAGATTTACAGTGGCTATTAGCCCCACAATCTTTGGCAGAATCTCTCTGAGAGTTGCCACTCCCAGCAAGCTTATTACCTCTGAGAGGTCCTTTTCGCCTACACGCTCTAAGGCAACGCCTTCTCTCATTGGGGACTTAAGGAATGCAAACCTATAATCAAACTCTTCACCCGAGTAGCCTATGGGCTGAGCTGTTGGAACATTTCTATTACCC
>Ga0180300_10000155_pt1 | contig 26655 bp, 30 predicted proteins | sample GuaBasSediGuay15_FD_121798 | JGI IMG/M metagenome (GOLD analysis project Ga0180300, IMG submission 121798) | Subseafloor sediment microbial communities from Guaymas Basin, Gulf of California, Mexico - Guay15, Core 4569-2, 21-24 cm | ecosystem: Environmental > Aquatic > Marine > Hydrothermal...
AACGTGGAGCGGATCGCCACCGGAAAGACGTGCGTGTGATGCGGAAAGGATGAGGCCCGAGGGGGCAGAGACGGACAGCGCCGTTCGGACCAGCGACCGACGCCCCCGGGCCGATGCCTAGCCATGAGTGTTTATGTTGAATTTATTTATGAAACAGCCTCCAGTTGCTGGGAACGTTAATATTAAATGTGCAACTGCGTGTGATGTCTCGATGAAAACAGTATTCATTTGTGGAACCCTCCCGGAAAACTCGGGAAAGACGACATTCTGTCGCACGCTCATAGCATTTCTGCTGTCCAAGGGAATAACCGTAATTCCGTTTAAACCGCTCTCTGCACACAGCATTTGGTGGCAGTACGACCACTACCTCCAATGCGTCCGGATGAGGAATATAATCTCCCAAGATGCGTTCGAACTTTGGCGTGAAAGCAAAGGACCCGAAAGAAACATACCAATAGAAGCAATCAACCCGGCAGATATGCTGATGTCGATACCAAACATGGAATTCCTCGCTAAATACCCGATGGATACCAGAAGCACCCTAGTGACTACCAGCCCCTTCACGTGGTTTTACGCCGGAAGGTTCTCACTTTGGAATGAAAAACCCGAGCACGTCTTCTACTGCCGCCAGTCGAAACTGCTATTCAAGCCAACACCCGACATAATAGAAATTATAGGGAAAGACAGGTTCATCACTATCAAAAGCGAATACGAATTCCTAAAACTTCACAAAAAATACTACTCTATTGCAACATCATCCGCATTCTCCAAGTTAGTGACATACGAGCCGGATGTCATAGTGATAGAAAGCTTCAACGACAGCGTGTACCCTTGCAACGAAGTGAGACATGCAACCGTCGTAATATCGGTGTCTCCCGCGTATATAATGACATACGAACCAAAAGAGTTCTTCGAGGCTGTCCTTAAAAACCCCAACCCCCACCTATGCACATTCTCCATGATAGCATCCGAGTCGACTCCCACCAAAGTATTCAATATGCGCCCCGTACCTCATTCTCTTCTGAAGAACGGCAATGCCCTCGCCAAACACTACTTCCCGATCCTCGAAGAAATCCTCGAAACCTACCTCCGCTAATTTTTCAGAGAACCCTATACTTCGCAATCGCACGTCCTCCCTCATTGTCTATTTCCACCGACTCCAAAACAACGTCCCTCCCTAACTGATCCATAAACTCGCAAAGAAGATCGATCGGATACTCCTCCGGCGCGCACGTCGCGCAAAAACTGCCAGATATTTCCACAATTATCAAATCCTCTTGCATTTCGAGCAGCCTCGCATGAGCCTCGACACCATGGTACCTGTTATACGTAGAAATCGCAGCCATAACCTTCTCCCTTAAATCGTCAGTTTTAGATTTCATCCTCATCCCCAATATAACGTGCGCCCTACAACGTTTAAGACCCCCTAACAGTGAAGGTGATGATACAAATGTGCAACTGGATAATAAAGGGTAAACTTGCAACTTCCCCTCAACCATCCAAGCGCGAGATTCCATCCCTCTCGGAAGAATTCGATGCTGTGATCATCCTAGTGCAGCCCTATGAACTCACATATGACCCAATACTGTGGAAAAAACATGGAGTCGAAGTGCTCCATACTCCAGTGCCTGATTTTGGAGCCCCCAACCTGCTACAGCTCTATAAGATAGTTTCGTGGATTGCTGATAAAATAAGAAACAAGAAGAAGGTGCTTGTACACTGTCACGGCGGAATTGGCAGGAGTAGAACAATTGCCGCAGCATACCTCATGCTTTTCGGAAAAAAGAGTTTCGAAGAGGCGTGTGATGAGGTGGCAAAGGACATCTTGCTGTTTCCTGAATCTTGGAAGCAGGAAAGAACGCTGCAACTCTTCGAGAGGCTCATATCAGTCGCTCAATCTCGCGAAATAGAAACGGTGCTTCAGCTTGCTGAAAAGTATAACTACGGAAGAGGCATAGAGCATGCGGCTAGAGTTGCTGAACTCTCAATTATGCTGTTTGACGGATTAAAAGCACAACTCGATTTGAAAGAGGACACCTTAAGACATCTAATATTTGCGTCCGTCCTCCACGATATAGGAGTCCAAGTGGATGAAGCACATCACCACATCCATACTTTTAACCTAATAGAAAAGGAGAAAGAAACGATAAAAGGAGTGCTGTCCTCATCAGATGTGGAAATTATCAAATGGGTCGCATTGTATCACCGTACAAAGGCGGGAGACCCCCGTGAGAATAATAAACTTCAGGAGGAATTCAAGGACACTATAGTAAAACTGTCAGCACTATTAAGAATATCCGATGCCTTGGACTACTCACAAGAGCAAAATGTAGAGGAAATATCTGTGCAACCCCTCGAAAACAAAATCATAATTACGTTATATGGACGGAATTGTGAAATCGAGATGGAAAGAGCCTATCAGAAGTCCACACTCGCCTGCCAGATACTGAACAGAGAAATAGAATTCAAATACGGAGGATATGCATCAACGTGACAGCACTACTCCTTTATTACATGCGAAATTTTCTTCGTCAACATTTATTAACCATAAACTTTTGCATATGACAAGCATCATTTTTACAAAAATAAAAATTTGTTCTCTTAGTCGTTGAGTAATACAAAAGTTTATTAGACCCCTGCGCTATAGTAATAAATGCCCCTTCGAGGGGCGGAACGGTGCCACCAAACTGTAGGGTCCGAGAGGACTCTGCAGAGAGGTGGCTCAAAGATCCGTGAACTTCCGGGGTTCCAAGGGGCTGGGGCCCTGAGGAGCCACGGAAGGTAGCGGATCAGTTCTGCCCCTCGAAGGGGCATTTTTTATTTTTCATCCTTCCACTAGCAATAGACCTTGGTCGGCTGGCTCTGAAAGATGAACAACTCCAAATGTGGTGTTGTCATCCGGTAGCGATACTCGTTTTCTACGTTCAAATGATCCGGATGGTTCATGTGAGTAAATTTTTAAACTCACTGCCTTGAAATAATTATGCACATGATGCGGCCGTCGTCTAGCCTGGACTAGGACACCGGCCTTCCGAGCCGGTAACCCGGGTTCAAATCCCGGCGGCCGCACCACTTGCATGTCTTTCTTCTTTTCAAATTCCATATTCGGCATGTAAGTTGCTCGTGGAATTTCACTTTTCCATCGATGTAATGAGAACTTTTACGGAATTAGCAACTGAACGAGTAGAGGTTTTTGTCCGAGTGTCAAGGAGGGGAAAGATTTAATTACATATAATTAATTATTGTATAATTATCAGTAATTAATTCCGTTCCATGACGATTTGGCATTACACGGTCGGGTAAGGGGAGTTTTCAAGGTGAATGAAGAGAAGCAACGCAGAAAATACACAACAGTATCGATACCAGTATCTCTCTATGAGAGAATAAAGGATCTGATCAAAGACACGGGATTTAAGAGCGTGAGCGATTATGTGACGTATGTTCTGAGGGAAATAGTTGCGATGCACGAGGCAGAGCGATCCTCCGAACCGTTTACCGAGGAAGATGTTGAGAGGATAAAGCAGAAACTCAAGGCGCTTGGATACCTTTAGGGGTGTGTAATATGATATCGAGGCCACATGGAGGTAGGCTTGTCAACAGGGTGCTTGCGTCCAAGAGGCGAGAGAGAATATTGGAGGAGGTAGACGAGTTCGAAAGGTTGAATATTGATCAGGGAAGGGCATTCGATGCCGAGAACATAGCTTACGGTGTATACAGTCCACTTGAGGGTTTCATGTTAGAAGAGGAGTTTCTGAGCGTTCTAGATGACATGCGTCTGCCAAATGATCTTCCGTGGACGATTCCGATAGTGCTAGACATTGATGAGAAAACCGCGGCAAGAATAGAGCCCGGTGACGATGTGATGCTGTATTATGAAGACATTCCAGTTGCAGTGTTGCATGTTGAGGAGATTTACGTATATGACAAGGAAAGATTTGCGAGATGCGTGTTTAAGACAACAGATCTCGCACATCCCGGTGTTGCGAAGGTTTTCTCCATGGGAAAATACTTGATCGGCGGCAGAGTTGATCTCATTAATGATCCACCGAACCCCTTTGAAAGATACACATTAAGGCCGGTTGAGACGCGGGTGCTGTTCAGGGAGAGGGGATGGAAGACCGTAGTTGGATTTCAGACAAGAAATGTTCCTCATCTTGGTCATGAGTACCTTCAGAAGTCAGCACTCGTTTTCGTGGATGGTCTTTTCATAAATCCGGTTATAGGTAGGAAAAAGCGCGGCGATTTTAGGGACGATGTTATACTGTCGGCCTACGAGGTTCTCCTTAGAAATTATTACCCCCGGGAGTCTGCGGTTTTGAGTATAGTGCGTTATGAGATGCGGTATGCGGGTCCCCGGGAGGCTATTCATCATGCGATCATGAGGAAGAACTTTGGGTGTACGCACTTTATAGTTGGGCGTGATCACGCGGGGGTTGGAAACTACTACGGTCCTTACGAGGCACAGGAAATATTCAAGGAGTTTCCGGATCTGGGGATAACCCCTCTCTTCTTCAGAGAGTTCTTTTACTGCAGAAAGTGTGGTGCAATTGTCAATGAGAGAGTGTGCCCTCATGATGAGTCCTTTAGGTTGCGGTTTAGTGGAACAAAGATTAGGGAGATGATAAGGAGCGGCAAAACGCCGCCACCAGAGTTCATGAGGCCTGAGGTGGCGGAGGCTATTTTCCAATTTGAAAACCCATTTGTGGAGTGACCGAAAGGAGGTTCATATCTTGAATGGAAGGAAAGTTTTGATAATCGGGTTAGATGCCGCAGCTCCGCAACTTGTCTTCGAGCAATTCAGGGAAGATCTCCCGAACCTGAGGGAGCTGATAGAGAGGGGAGCATATGGAAAATTGAGATCCTGCGATCCTCCTATAACGATACCTGCGTGGATAGTCATGGTTACGAGTGTTAATCCAGGAAGATTGGGGCTCTATGGGTTTAGGCACAGGAAGAGGTACTCGTACACGGAGATATCTCTACCATCATCTCGGTCGATAAAAGTGAAAAAGATATGGGACTACATAGGTGAGAGAGGAAGGAAGGTCTGTCTCGTTGGTGTCCCACCAACATATCCGCCGCCTCGCGTCAATGGATGGCTGATTTCCTGCCTCATGACTCCTGACACTAAGAGGGAGTACACGTATCCGCCAGAACTTAAGGAGGAGATAGAGCGGCTAGTGGGCGAGTACATAATAGATGTGCCCTTCAGGCGAGAAGATAGGGATGCCGTGCTAAGGGAAATATATGAAATGACGGAGAAGAGGTTTAAGGTGATAAAGTACCTTCTGACAGAGAAGCCCTGGGATTTCTTCATGTTTGTCGAGATAGGTCTCGACAGGATACAACACGCCTTCTGGAAGTTCTTTGATAAGGAGCATCATCTCTACCAGCCGGGGACGAAGTACGAAAACGTGATCAGGGACTACTACAAGTACCTCGACCGAGAAGTGGGAGAAATACTATCGCTGATAGACGATGACACTGTGGTTTTTGTGGTATCAGATCATGGTGCGAAGAGGATGAAGGGGGCTTTCTGCATAAATGAGTGGTTGATAAAGGAGGGGTACCTGAAGCTGAAGAAGCGGCCCGAAAAGGTCACAGATCTCGAAAAGGCGGATGTCGACTGGGAAAATACTATCGCATGGGGATGGGGTGGGTACTATGCGAGGATTTTCATAAATGTGAAGGGAAGAGAAAAGAGTGGAGTTGTAGATCCGGAAGACTATGAGCGCGTTAGGGAGGAACTGAAGCGGAAAATTCTGAATATAAGGGGACCGAATGGCGAAAAGTGGAACACTAAGGTCTTTAAGCCCGAGGAATTATACCCCGTTTGTAAGGGGGAGCCGCCGGACCTAATGGTCTACTTTGATGACCTTTACTGGAGGTCCGCCGGAACAATAGGTCATAATACCCTTTATCTGCCGGAAAATGACACGGGACCCGATGATGCGGTGCACGACTATGATGGAATTTTCATCTTTTTTGACCCTCGTAGAAACCTAAACGGTAGAAGGGTGGATGTGAATATCCTTGATATTGCGCCCACGGTTTTAAAACTCATGGGGATCTCCGTGCCACCAACAATGGAGGGGAGGGTAATAGAGGAGGTGTTATGATGGAGAAGGGGTTTGTCGTATGGCTAACGGGACTGCCTGGATCCGGTAAGACCACTATTGCTCGACACCTTGAGCGACATCTTAAGGAAATGGGGCTAAAGGTTGAACTTTTAGATGGGGACGAGGTAAGAAAGTGGCTTAGTCCCGAGGCGGGCTTTAGCAGGGAGGACAGGGAAAGACACCTCAGAAGAGTTGCATACGTTTCCAAGCTATTAGCGAGAAATGGCGTTGCGGTGGTAGCGTCCTTTGTTTCTCCTTATCGGAGCATAAGAGAGGAAGCAAGGAGAATAATCGAGCAGGAGGGGTTAAAATTCGTGGAAGTGTATGTAAAATGTAGCTTAGAGGAGTGCATACGCAGGGATCCGAAAGGACTGTATAAGAAGGCACTCAGTGGGGAAATAAAGAACATGACTGGGATACAGGACGTCTATGAGGAGCCTGAAAAACCGGAAGTTATCGTAGATACAGAACATGAGAACCCCGAGGAGTGTTCTAGGAAAATATTGGAGACGCTCCGCAAACTTGGTTGCTTACAATAATCCGGTGAAAACTCATGAACCCTCTTATCATACTTTTAGGTTTCGTAATTGGAATGTTAATAGGACTTAGCGGAATGGGAGGAGGTGCTGTCCTTACACCCGCTCTCATGCTACTAGGAGTTCCCCCAATACGCGCAGTGGGATCTGATCTTCTTTACATGTCGATAACAAGAGGGGTGGGCTCATCACTTTACATGAAGTCTAGGAAGGTCGAATTCAAAATAGTGGCTCCCCTCTTGATGGGAACAATACCGTCCATTGTGATTAGTGCGTTGATTCTACGAACCATAATGCAATCTACCATTGTGAACCTTGTTATAAGGTACTTGCTCTCGTCGATACTCATCTTAACTTCTACTCTTCATATAATCAGATTGTATAGAGGAAATGACAAGAAAGAGCGATTATATCATGCTCAGGAGTATAACTGGGTGTTTTTCGTATTTGTAGGATTCCTAATAGGAGTGGTTGTGGTGTTCACATCTGTCGGAAGTGGAACGATTCTCGCTCTTGTTCTTCTTCGCTTCATGAAGAAGGGCGGAAAGATTGTAGGCACCGACATGGTGTACAGTTTTGTAGTCACGTCATTGGCCGCAATCATACATGCAATCATTGGAAATGTCGACATATTCTTGGTTCTCACGCTTTTGATGGGATCGATACCCGGTGTTACAATGGGTTTCTTCATAAACCATAAAATTCCAGACCGCTACATACTCTATACACTCTCCGCACTACTCTTCATGATGGGAATAATTCTGTTGCTATAATAGAAAAGGGGTGGGATGATGTCGGAGGAAAAAGTTCCGATTTACATAAAAAAAGAACTCTACGAGAGATTGAAAAAGCACGTAAAGGAGAGTGGTGGCTTCGAGAGCATCGAGGAGTTTGTGGAGTTTGTCCTTAATGAAGTGCTAGAGGAGGAAGAGGAGGAAGAAGTGTACTCTCCTGAAGAGGAGGAAGAGATAAAGAGAAGGCTCAGGAGTCTGGGTTACTTATAACGAGTCAAGGTGTATCGGTAAGCAAAAAATTCATTCTTTCCCCAATAATTCTCTGACAGTTTTTCTTACAGCATCCCTGCTGTTAAGTCTTGGCTTCCACCCCGTCCCTTTTATTTTGCTGATATCCAGCAACATGAACTTCACGTCGCCGGGCCATCCTCTTCCATCCGCAGTCATGGGCTTGTAAACATACTTTACATTTTCCAGTCCTATCTCCTCTACGATTATGTCCGCGATCTCCCTCACCGAAATCCAATCTTCACTCCCAATATTATAAACGTCACATGGAAGGCTGCCCTCCACAAATACGTCAAGCGCGTGTAGTGTGGCGTCCACGGCATCGCTTACGTGCAGATAACTTTTGCGTTGTGTTCCATCTCCGAGAATCTCAAGCTCTTTCGGATTATGCCTCAATTTTCTTATGAAATCGACTATAACCCCATGCGTTGATCGAGCACCGATGATATTCGCATATCTCAGGATTAATCCCCTGATGCCATAAAGCTTTGAATACGTCTGTATTAGTACCTCACACGCAAGCTTCACTGCACCATACACCGAAATCGGCTCCAGAGGATGATAATCCTCCGGTGTTGGGATCTTCTTCGCATCCCCGTAAACAGTACTTGTGGAGGCGAACACTATAAGGGGCACATCACATTTTCGCATAGCTTCTAACACGTTGAAAGTCACCCGAAGGTTCTCCTCAAAGTGAATTTGCGGGTCGGTAACCGAAACCCTAACTTCTGGATTCGCAGCGAAATGAAACACTACGTCCTTGTTTTTAAATTCAGCCATCCACTCATCATTCACGTTTTTTAGATCCTGTATGACGACTCTGAGGCGCCCGCTGGTAAGCGAGACTCTCAAATTATCGATTTTGCCTGAACTCAAGTTATCGATCACCGTGACGTTGCATCCCCGAAAAATGAGTTTGTCAACGAGATGACTACCTAAAAAGCCTGCACCTCCGGTGACGACAACATTTTCATAATGTGTCATATTGCTACTCTCCAAAGTATGGATTCTGATTGAAGCGCTGGAACTCATTTGTGAAAGTTGCATAATGAAGGATTGTCAATGATGACTAGCTTATCAGTATATTAATTTGTTCCTCGCTCGCCTTGAACGATTTTCCCATTTCAATTCTTAAGGCAATGTTCCTCAATACTTTTTTTGCGGCAAGACTTACTACTTCTAATCCTTAACAACATTATCGACTTCAAAAATCCTCCATGTAGCCACATATTTGTCCGTCACGGGGACATCTTCGGAATTTTCAAGCATTATTTTCTTAATTAATGTGATGTCATCTGTTATACTTGATATTGGCCTGTTAGAAGGCCATCGCTAGAGGAGTTACCATGCGAGCCTTTATGGATGCCAGCGGTAATACTGGCCGGAAAGTTTTACAGTAACCAAATAAATATCCCACGTGGATGGTATTCATAGATATTCTTTTTTACTGTGTGACCATTAGGCTCCGTGAATGCAAATTCGCGGCTATAGTCGGGGTTTATGAATTCAAGATGTCAATACTTATCCTCTATCAACAACTAAGTAACAATTTGGGTCAACTTCCTTTCGGTAGTAATATCCTCCATCAGAAATATGTTTCATTGTGCTGAGGCAGAAACGTATAGTGTTGCATTTGCTGCCTTCATGCACCCTTGCAACCTCAAAACCCTTATAAAGGACTTCTGTTGTGTTAAGCGGGCTCCGCCCGGGATGTGGGAGGGACGGTGAGAGGGAGGGAAGCCCGAAAGGGCGGAGCGAAGGGTCAGATGGATGTACGGAGTACCGCTCCCCGCGAAAGCCCGTCGATGAACCCCGAGACGGGAAGGCTCTCCGCCACGCACGCGTCAATTGCAACAAAAGTGGCGGAGAGTCAGAACGGTTTAACAACCTCATTGCTCGTGGAAGATCCCCACGGGAGTCCGGAAGACTTCCGTCACATGGTTGTTATCACAAGTTATAATGATGGATTTGTTTACGAATAGAAGGTACTTGGGGTTTATGCCTTCTTAATGACATAATGATTCACCAATTGATAGCTTAATGGATTTATTGCACGACTATATTAAATATTACGGAAAAAATTGTAATTGACGTATATTCTACATTAAATTTTTCGCATCTTTGAATATTAGATTATAATAATGAAAAAATCGAGAAATGACATGACATCATGCATATGGTCGGATAATTATGCTTACAAACAAGCAAAACTATACACTAGGAGTAATAAGAAGTATTGATATGGGAACGGATTGATGATAGCTATAAAAGGTCACTAAGATGCATGAGCCTCATTAGTAGTACATTCTACCCATCATGGTTGATGGTATGTGTAGTAAATAGCTACTATCGCTAATCTTGTGCGGTAGATTAATAAAGGAAAGAGGTCACATTTCGATCTTGAGTGTAAGCAACAAATGTTAGAATGCGTGAGGTCATGGGGTGAATGCTATGCCCAAGGAGGCCGAACTTCCACTCGCACCAATCGACAGGATAATGAGACGCGCTGGTGGAAGACGAGTTAGCGCATCAGCTGCGCAGGCTCTAAGAGAGATTATCGAGGACATCGCGGTAGAAATCGCGAAAAGAGCCAAGGATATTGCTGCACATGCCGGAAGAAAGACGGTCACCGGCGCAGACATAAAGTTGGCATACAGCCAGTTCATGAGAAAGTAATTAAGCAATAAGAAAACAAATACATTTCATTCACCTATTTTTCTGGAAGAATGTTGAAGAAAGAGTTTCTTGTATTTACTTCTTATTTGCTTTCCAGTATGCCAATAGCGCATCGATGTCGAGTTCAAATGCCGTGGTCGGGTTTTCGATCCCAAAGTTCATTAAAACCTCCGGATTTACTTCGCCCATGATCCCTGCTTCTTTTCCGCCGATCAGTATTGTTGCACATCTGCCGTTTATGAAACTCGGATGTTCAGAGGCTTGCACCTTAAACTCTATTCCCAGCGAACGTAATAGTGCGTACACGACTGCCTGTATGTCTTCATAACTCGTGCTATGATCGCTGATAACCGCCGCCACGTGTTTTACGTTCCTAGTCTTGTTCTCCAGACTCTCATCTATCTCCACAACATCGCCGACCTCAAATATTTTATGTGGTAGTGGAACATGGGAGTTCCTGCTCAATATGAGCAATAAGCCGGGTAATAGCCATCTCCTTAGTACGGTGAATTCTTGAGATGTAGGGTTGAGAATTGTCACTAATTCGAGACGAGGAAGGTTCATTTTATGGACCTGTATGTCCTCGCTCGACATTACATAGAAGTAGACCTCTTGGAACCCCATCCCAACCATAATATCACGAATTTTTCTGCAGAACTTTGCATCATCGAGTTCCTTCCCAAAAGTCAAAGTTGGTGGAGTTTCTGGTTCTATCCTGTTATAACCAAAACCTATCGCCACCTCCTCGGCGATATCGACCGGATGCAGGAAATCGGTCCGATACGCGGGTATATAGACCCGTATTTCATTCTCAGATACAAGTTCGGCGTCTAATCGGCACTTCTTTAGACATCTTATTATCTGAGGAGCATCCAGCTGGTACCCCAGTATTTTGTTTATGAAATCTATGTTCACATTCATAGTCTTGAGGGAGAGGTCAGGAGACACGAAGGAGCGCTCTGGATGCTCTACGCGGACCGCTTCTATTTTACCTCCCCGCTCGGCGAGGTTTGTGACGATTATATTGAGCGTATAGAGTACCGCGTCCCATTCGGTTCCAGTAACGTCGATGAAAAGGTTACGTGTTTGTTCGGTCACTTGTGTGACGATGCTGTTTATTATCGGAGGCATTGAGAGCACATTGCCGTCTCTGTCGATGATCAGAGGATACCTGTTGAAGTCCTTTATTATGTGGCCGTATGTCACACCCTTGGGGTGTTTTTCCAGAATTTCCCTACCGCTCATCTCCTTGGTTTCCCCGAGCGGCACGAAGCGTATCTTATCAGGATCTTCAGCAAAGTATTTGAAGGGGGGATTTACCTTATCCAGGTCATGTATTCCTATGGAGACCTTTCTTCGCTTTCGGCCGTAAGTCTCGTGAAGCTTCTCTTGAAGCTGCATTATCTGTCTTATGAGGTAATCGTTGAATTTTATTCCTCTGACAACGGCAAATGCAACGCATGGCCTCACCGGGAGCACTGAGCGATCAACACGAGCCACAATCTTAGGCGGGGCAACCTCATATTTTGGAATTCCGAGTTCTATCTCGAGAAAGCCTTTTATTGTTCTTGCAAGCCCCTCGGCTGACAACATATCGGGTCTATCACTCGTTATCTCTATACTTAGCTCGTAATCTCCGTCAGGTTGCGGCGTCGCATCCTCAAGTTCTCCTTTCACCAGCAGGATTATGTCCTCAAGTTCCTCTAAACTTAAAGACTTTCCTATGAGATTACATAAATCCTTATAGGACACCTGTATTGTCGGCAATCAAATCACCTCCTTATTTCTTAACCATTCCAGGTCATGTGTTCGCAAATACCTGATATCATCGATATTCAGCGCGACCATTGCAAGACGCTCTATTCCTATCCCCCATGCGAGTACCTGCACCCTCGGGTAGTCTATTCCCAGTGGTATTAGCACCTCAGGCCTAAAAAGGCCGGAGCCTGCAACCTCCATCCATCCTAACTTGGGATGTTTGACAAAACACTCGACGCTCGGCTCAGTGAACGGGAAGTAACCGGGCTTAAATTTCATCTCCTTGAATCCGAGCTCTCTCATAATGTCCCTGAGGGCTCCAAGCAAATGCTTTAGCGAGAGCCCCTCATCAACTATTATTCCTTCGAGCTGGCAGAACTCCATGCTGTGAGTCGCATCAAGCACATCCGGTCGGAATACCCTGTCTATGCAGAACATCTTTATGGGAGGGCTCTTATGTTCAACAAGGTAACGCATGCTAACGGCCGTCGTTTGAGTCCTTAGGATGAGTCTTCTCGCGAGGTCGAAGGACCATTTGTATCTCCATCCACGAGATCCGGTTTTCCATCCATTTTCATGGGTCTGCCTGACGTTTTCGAGAAGTTCTCGGTTTCTTATTTCGCCGTACATCGGGTACTTCAACAGGTAGGAGTCATGTATTTCTCTCGCGGGGTGATCCTGCGCCTGAAACAACATGTCGAAATTGTAAAATTCGAGTTCGACGTACGGGCCTCGTGCTTCTTGGAACCCCATGCCTATCAGAATTCTGCGCACCTCTTCCAAAAACTCAACATAGGGGTGCTTCTTTCCGGGGTATATTCTCGGGGGCTCCACCGTCACATCGTATTTTCTCAACTTCACCTCTTTCCACTTACCCGAAATTATAAGTTCCCTTGTTAGCCTTGTGACCTCCTCAAGTATTTTGATCTTTCCGCTGACAACCTTTTCTCCCAGATCGGTCAATTTCAGAATTCTCTCGGTCCTCTCTTCGATGATAACAAGGTTTCTGCTGGCAAGTGACTTAAATATTTTTTCATCTACCTCCTCCGCGGGAACCCACCCTTGTTTCAAGATCATGCCTAAGACCTGTTGCTCCTCCGGCACCTCTTTCGAAAGTCTAAGCCCCTGTTCTGTCACCCTAAGTACTCTCTTATTGTCGACTTTCTCTATTTCGATCAATCCCCTCCTTCTGAGGTGGCCAATCGCTATATTGATCCTTTTCCTATCAAGCCCGGGCACCCCTTTCTTCACTAATTCGTCGATAGTTACACTTTTCCGCTCCGATAAGTACTTAAGAAGGCGGTACTCGGGTAATCCTTTCTCCGCGTATTCTTTACCCTCCTCAGTGAGCCTTACGATACGTTTCGTCCTTTCATAAACCCTTATTAGGCCTTTACTTTGTAGCGATGCTATCGTCGAGAGAACTTTCTCGACGGGCATTCCGGAAATTCTCGCTATCTCTTGGGGAGTGACCTCTCTCTTATCCCTTGGAAACGCCGTTATAACGGCCTTTTCCGTAGAATATAGTACTACATGCTCAGCAGAGTCGCTTACCAAAAGGAGCACCTCCCAGATAGTATCCTGAATTTAGATTTTCACAGTATAGAATGAGAACTAAGTCCACAAACACACCCGGATCATGCAAGATTCCGCAGAAGTTTAAAGAAATTGGCAGGACATCACCGGTCGTCCCCTTGGGTTGTTACCTAACATGAAGCACCAGTCGTCTTTTAAAAGTTTTCTCGTGCGTCATTGCGATGGGGGCATCAGATATGGCATGTGAATAAAAACCATCGGTGACGATGATCTCCTGATGTGTTATTCGCCCACTATTTGAACTATGACGCGCCGATGTCGAGGACGGGTATCAAGTTCTATGAACACTATCTGTTGCCAGGTGCCAAGATGCAGATGTCCCCCTATTATTGGCACTGTAACGCTTGGGCCGAGAAGAGACGCTCTGACATGGCTATGTCCGTTAACCGGATGACGATATCTTATTTCTCGTGGAATTAGTCTTCTTAGTGCATCTTTGAAGTCCTCTATTAAACCCGGCTCGTACTCTATTGTTGTTATGGCGCCAGTTGCGCCCGGTATGAATACTGTTGCAATGCCATTCTTGACTCCTGACTCTCTAACAATTTTCTCAACCTCACCAGTTATGTCAATTATATCTATTTCTCCACGGGTGTTAAACGAAATTTCACGCGAGAATACTCTCATCTGGAACCCTCCTTTCTTTTATAGTACTCACAATACTCCTTAATGACACACTCTTGACAGTTGGGTTTTTGAGACTTACACACACGCCTTCCGTGAATTATGAGGAGGATGTGTGCGATGGCGTACTTCTCGGGTGGCAGCGCATCCTCCCAAACTCTCCTGATTTCCTCATAGTCTGCATTTTCCCTTACAATTCCCAATCTTTTCGAGATCCTCGTTATATGAGTATCCACCGGAAACACGGGTTTTCTTGCGCCAAACAGTAGAACAACATCGGCAGTCTTGGGTCCTATGCCTGGAAGCTTAAGAAGTTCCCTTCTGGCCTCATCTAATGGCATAGATATAATTTTGCTCAGGTCTCCGCCGTATTCCTCAAGCACGACTTGGGCAATTTTCTTTATCTTTTCACTTTTCTCGTTATAAAGTCCGGCAACTCTGATGCACTCAGCGATCTTTCCAACGTCAGTAGACGCGAGCGTTTCCGGGGATATTCCCACCTCACTTTCAAGCCTTTGCACAGCGGCATCCACATTCTTCCAGTTAGTCCTTTGAGAAATAATTGTCACAATCAAAATTTTGAACGGATCTCTTTCCTTCCACTCCCATCTCTCCGGATAAGCATTTTCGAGCCTATCAATGATATTTCTTAAGTGTTCCATGAGCCCGTACACCTGTGCGCTTTTCATAAATTGTGAATGCACTGATGTAAAAGTTTTTTACGTACCAGAAAAGCTAAAAGTAGGGGGCACCGATGTGGTACGCTCTTCTCTCAACGATAATCTCTATTGGAACTATTCCTACCGCATTATGCTCGTACATATCGCTTAGACTGAAGGATCTGCGCGCGTTCCTCTCGACAACAATGACAGGTGCTCTTATGCTCATCATAAGCACACTCGTATACGTGTCAAAGCCGTTAAATCTCCATCCTGACATAATATTCATGCTCGCAGTGTGCCCCTTCCTCAGCGTTGTCCTTCTCCTGATCGTGAGGGAGGTCGAGAAAAGGCTGATAAGCCCCGTGGTGGGCATATTTCTAGGAAGACAAATAATGAGCACTACGAGGCATGGCGAACTTCTTCGAAAGCTTTTCCACGGACTGAGTGCAATAATAATCGTCATCTACCTGTTATTTGGTGGAGATGCGGCAAAAGCGCTTGTCTTAGCGGCGTTTTTATTTTTCTACACGTTTGATGTTCTGCGAATGTTCTTCCCAGGGTATTCCCCATTTGGGAGGCTGACGAGACTTTCAATGATGAGAAACGAGTATTGGACATTCGGCCCACATACGTATTTCGCTGTTTCCGCAACTCTTGTAATGATGGCATTCCCCGTGAACATAGCAGTGGCCTCGGTGATGGCGGCCGCAATAGGTGACGCCATGGCAGCGGTGGTTGGTTCCCGTATGGGGAAGATGGCAATGGAATTCTCACGAAAAACTATGGAGGGCTTCATCGCTGGACTTCTTTCAACATTTGTTGTTCTCCTGTTCTTTATAAATCCGATCGCAGCAATTGCGGGGGCGGCGGTCTTTGCCCTTGTGGACCTGATGGACACGCTTATCGATGATAACCTCTTAAACTCCCTCGTCATCGCTACCACCGTGACATTTATAACCATCTTGCTGTCTTGATCCTACTAACGTGAACGTGGTGATAGCATGGCACAACGCCAGGTTCGGAAGAAAAAGAAAAAGTTTGGAAAGGTTTACGAATACGAGTATACGGTGAGGGACATCCTAGTAACTGGTGAGCTGAAGGAAAGGATAGAAAAGGAAATCCAGGGCATGAAGGTGGTGACGCCAACCGACCTCGCGCTGAAGTATAATATCTGGGTCAGCGTTGCAAAGAGGTTGCTTAAAGAATTCGAGGAGAAAGGCATAGTTAAACTCGTGTTCGCAAATAGAAGGACTAGGCTCTACGTACCCGTTAAGGCTGCTGCCTCGTGAACTCTAATAACTTTGCTTTGAGAATTTTCTTTGCATCTTCTAATGCTTGGTTTAATTTCTCACCCTTAGGACCTCCTCCCTGCGCGAATTCTGCCGATCCCTTTGTTTTCCCTCCGATTGCCTTTGCAACCTCACCCAGCACCTCGCTAACGTTCACAAATTTAGGAATATTCCTACCTGCTGCACCGACCAATGCGGCGCCTCCATCCTTTCTTCCTAAAATCACAATTGCATTTGGCTCCTCTGCCACAATTGCCCTTGCAACCTCACTAAGTAACTTCTTAGGGCAATCAACCTCCATTACTAACACTCCAAATCGCTCAATGCGCTCCAAATGCCTTAGCAATTTGTATGCGTAAATTTTCGATGAAAGTTTTTCTATCTCTGCCTCAGCATCCTTCAGCTTGTTTTTTATGGAAATTACCCAATTTTTCACGTCCTTTGTCTTTGCAATTTCGGATATTTCCTGTAATGTGTTATGGGCGTCAAATAACATCGAAAGAGCGGATTTCCCGGCAGCAATCAGCAATCTGTCCGTCCCCTCACTAATCCGCTCCCTCTTAAAGATTTTTATAGCAAGGACTTCGCCCGTACGCGAGACATGCGTCCCCCCACAGAAGTTAACATCCCAATCTTCGATCTCAACGACACGTACCATCTCCACTTCCTTCTTCAACTCAACGTCCGGAAACCTCTCAAGAGCGTCCTTTGCACTTATGAAATAAGTTCTTACTGGCCTATTCTCCAAAATCACTTGGTTGCTTAGCCTTTCAATTTCCCTGATTTGTTCCGCAGTTATTCTCTTTCCTTTACCGATGAAAACGTCGAGACGCGCTTTTTTGGTCGTCAAATCCGACCCTGCCGCCTTGACCTCGTGCCCCAAGACTCTCTTTATGGCTCCCCATACAATGTGCGCCGCCGTGTGATGTCGCATGTGCTCAATGCGCCTCTCCCAGTCCACCCTTCCTATAACCTCTTCGCCTTCCTCAAACTTCCCCTCAATACTGACGAAATGTAGTATCTCTCCATTTTCCTCCAACACTCTATACACGTGTGCAATGCCATTCCTTCCCTCGATTACCCCAGTATCATGAGGTTGCCCTCCACCCTCTGGATAAAATGCAGTTTTGTCCAGAATAATGGTAATCTTATCGTTTTTCTTGGATATCTTCACAATTTTTGCCTCGAATTTCTGCACATATGGATTCTCGTAATAGAGTTTACGCGTCCTCATGGTCCATCCCTCTGGCATCTTTGAAACATTTGATAATCCCTCTGAAAAAATATAAGTACACGCCATGGCAACTAGTACATTTTACCTAAGCACGATTTCCGGAATATAAACTATAGTGTACTTTATTCTAAAAGTGTGATTCTCGATTGAGAAAATATGGCAAACGACGTCCGATTCGGGCAATAGTGTAGTTTAAAAGTACTGTTAGCCAAAGTTTTCAGGGGATCGTTATGCCCGAGAAAATAATGGCTCGTGAGTATAAGGGTGTATCCGTGGAAGTATGGCAGGGTGACATTACTGAACTAGGGGTAGAAGCAATAGTGAACCCCGCGAATAGCCAGATGCTAATGGGAGGTGGGGTTGCAGGGGCCATTAGGAGAAAGGGGGGAGAGGAGATCGAGAAGGAAGCAGTAAAGCATGCACCAGTGCCTATAGGAAGGGCTATTGTAACACATGCCGGGAAGCTACCCAAAATTAAGTACGTCATACATGCACCAACGATGGAGAGACCCGCCATGAGCACGAATACTGAGAAAGTTAGGTTAGCGACACGCGCGGCCCTCGATTGTGCAAAGGACAATAATATTACTGAGATAGCATTCCCCGGAATGGGCACTGGGGTCGGAGGAGTTCCATACGAGGACGCCGCGAGGGTTATGTGCGAGGAAGCAAAGAGCCACATCGATGAGGGAACGACATTAAAGAGGGTCGTACTCATAGGATTTAATAAAGAACTTGCAGAGGCCTTCCGGAAGCATGTCGAAAACGTATTTAAGTGAAAGAATGAGCATCACTTCCCCCAAGGATAGTATTAAACATTCATGATGGGATGATTAACTCGTGACAGAGCGTGATGGTATGATGAGAATCAAAGTGCTAAAGGAAATAGACCCCTCCACGCTGAGAGACCCGATCGCAATAGTTGGCATGCCGGGAATTGCACGTGTTGGGAAACTTGCAGTGATAAGTCTGATAGTGGGGCTTGGTGCGGAGAAAATTATGGAAGTATTCCCGTATGATTTCCCCGCGTGGGTCATAGTCAACAAGAACGGGGTATCTAAACTCCTGAGAAGCGCCTTCTTCATATGGCGGGGTGAAGACAGAGACATCTTTTTCCTCACCGGTGATGCTCAGCCCATTAGCCCTCACGGCCTTTATCAGTTCACAAAATTCGTCGCGGAAACTTTCCATAACTGGGGATGCAAGCTGATAATATCCCTAGCGGCATACAGTATGTTTCGTATACCAAAAACTCCACGTGTCCACGTCGCAGCAACGTCCGATGAACTCCTAGAATACTTCTCGGAGCATAGAAATGCAGTAAAATACCAGGGCGGCACGATAACCGGAGCCAATGGAACAATACCGGTGTTCTGCAAGACGCTATTTGGAATAGATGGGGTCGCACTACTTGCGGAAACTCACGAAAACCTGAGATTAGATCCTAACGCATCGAGAGCACTAGTTGAGTTATTGAATGACAAACTGGAGCTGAATTTGGACCTTGTAGAATTAGAGAGGAAAATACGTGGGCTTAAAGACTTGTCCGACCTTTTAGGAATAGATGAGGAGGAGAGCCCCGAGGAGAGAGGTAAGCCAGGCTGGCCATATGTTATTTGAGAAAAATTCGGTAAACGGTGTAGGGATGTGATTTATGAGGTATGGATAATTGATCCCTCCGGCCTTTGTCTCATCCACAGGAATTATGGAGGATTCCAGTTAGAGCCGAATCTAATATCTGGTTTTTTCACCGCTCTTTACATTTTTGCTCGTGAGGTGGGGCACTCGGAAATCCGTAACATAGACATGGGGCATTTCTCATTCACGTTTAAGGTCCGCAGAAACTTACTTTTCGTCGTATCGACGGATGACAAAAGCGGATATGAGGGGGAGAAGTTTCTTGATCTCGTAATATCCGAGTTCTTCAGAAGATTTGAGGGAAAACTTTACCTCTTCAGCGGTGTGCTAAGAAAGGTTCCCGAGGTCATAGCATTCGAACAGTACATTGATATGCTTGCTGAACAGTTCAACTCTCGCTCAAAGATAGTTCCTATATCGATAAGTAAGCATGACGCGGAACGCTTATACCCTAAGCGTAAATGCAGTCTCATAGAAGTGTTAAGAAGGGATAGTGACATTCACAGAGACTTAATAACAAGATTCGGGCATGACTCTATTGATGTGCTTAGCATTGCAGATGGCTCTCTCACAATAACCTCTATTGCCAAGTACTTAGGGCTCCCCCTATCTAAAGTTAAGGAAATAATAGAGTATGCTGTGTTTCGAGGATACATGACGTTGACAAAACGACCATCACTTGCAGAGGAGATACTGAGGAAATTATCGCTCGGGGAGTTTACGATAGAAGATGTGAAAAAGATGATAGCCTCCGAAACGAACAGAACACCGGGTGAGGACAAGCTTGCACTCGTTTACGAGAATCTTAGAATTCTGACGGAAAAACTAAGGCAAATGTATATTGAGCAAGAACAAACGCATAAAGAGGCGACAAAATTTACATCAATCGTTGAAAACAGGAAGTATTTCGCAATAATCATAATTATGGTCTCAGTGACGATTCTAATTCTGTTGATGTTATTGCTGTCATTTGGTATAAAGTAGCAACCGCACCTGCAGCAATTCATAGTTAATATTCATAGAAACTCGTATTATTCTGCATGATACGCATGGGTGTGGATAAATACATGATAAGAGCCTTTAAATGAAGATCGAAGAGTAGTACTAAGTGGTGTGCCCAATGGATAAGGCATGCCTGATGAATCAACTCATAGATCAAATAAAGAACTGCCGCAAGTGCCCCCTGTGGAAAACAAGAACCAACGTCGTCATTGGAGAAGGAAATCTCGACACGTATGTAATGTTCATCGGGGAGGCTCCCGGCGCAAATGAGGACAGGGAAGGAAGGCCGTTCTGTGGGGCGGCCGGGAGAGTTCTTGACCAAATGCTCGAGCATATAAACTTGAAAAGATCAGATGTTTATATAACAAATGTACTCAAATGCCGCCCGCCCAACAATAGGGATCCTCTTCCCGAGGAAATAAAAGCATGTACCCCTTACCTTGAAAAACAGCTTGAGATAATTCGCCCGAAAATAATATGCACCCTTGGAAACTACGCCACGACATTCATAATGTCCAAATTTGGACTCAAGCCGGCCAACATAAGTCGCGTCAGGGGAAGGATCTTTCGCATAAATACCCTTAAGATGCGTTTCATACTACTACCAACGTATCATCCCGCCACCGCGCTATACAAACCCCCGCTGAGGGAAGTATTGCGTGAGGACTTTGAACTACTGAAAAAAATAATAGAGCGCTTCACTTAATACTCTTTAACATCCTCCTGGCCTCTTCCTCGATTCTCCTGATGGCCTCCCTCAGAGGCACTCCCGTCTTCCTTGATATATTGCGTGCATCCTCATACTCTGCCTTTATCCTTATAATTCTGCCTTGTGAATCACGTGCAACCTTCACTCTCGCGTCAAACGTTTTGCCATATATGGTCACGCAGATGGGTATAATTTCCCTGTTCAGTATTCTTCTCTCAACATACCTCAGTATCCTGACACCAAGCGTCCCGCTTTCCTCAATAAGTACTCGCGTAATTCGGTTTACCAGATGAGGGTCACAGATTACTCTCAACAGATAAGCAGGCCTTCCTTTTTTCATAATGATGGGCATTGCAGAAGCGTCTCTCGCGCCCGCCTCCATGACCTTTTCAATAAGATAGCCTATAACCTCGCCTGTTGCGTCGTCCACATTCGTTTCAAGAACGCAAACGTTATCACTAAGAAACTCGCTAACGTCATAAAGCCTTCCGATGACTGCTCTAAGCACGTTAACTAATCCGCGAATGTCCCTATACCCTGCTCCAAACCCGTATCTCTCTACCACCATGCTGGGGTAAAAATCGACAATATTCTCAACGACATTTACTAGGAGGGCCGCGCCCGTAGGAGTCGTCAGCTCACCCTCTACGGGCCCACCCACGAACGGATATGCCCTCGATGATAATATCTCCAAAACGGCAGGCGTGGGAACGCTGACGACACCGTGTGAGATCCTCACAGTACCACCACCTATTGCAACTGGAGTTCCATAGATGGCGATCTCGCCGCTAAAGACCCCTAAAGAGTCCAACGCACATGCAACTCCCACAATATCCGCGATCGTGTCTACACTACCGAGTTCGTGGAGGTGTACATCCCTCGGAGCCGCACCATGTATTTTTGCCTCGGCATGTACAATTGTGTTCGCAACTCTTTCGCAGAAATCCACCGCCCGCTCGCTCAAATTAGAGATCTTACAAAGTTTCTTCACATAATTTATCAAATCGACCCCGGACATCTCACTTCGTTGATCCTCATACCTGAAAACCACACTTAGGGCTCTTACTCCCCCTCTTCTGACCTCTCTAAACTCAATGATAAACTCTTTACATGTTTCAACAACGTCAGGAATTAGATTTAGAGTTTCGGATATCGATTTTCGATTTGCTCCGAGGTCGATAAGCGCTCCGAGCAACATATCACCCGAGATTCCCGCGGATCGGCAATCCACCAGTAAGATTTTCTGCGGCGGCATTTATAGTGAGCACCTCGATGAGTCATAGTGATCATATTGAAAGAACGCGCGAAGTATAATAATGTACTGGAGGGCTGACCTTGAGCATACGGGAGATACTGGAAAAACTGCTTAGAGGGGAAATAGATATTGAGCGCGCCGAGCGGATGGTAAAAGCCGTACAGATACTCGAGATCGGAAACATTGCGAAAATGGATGTGCTTAGAGAATTGCGATCTGGAGCGCCGGAAATAATACTTGCAGAGGGGAAATCTCCTGAAGACTTAGTACTAATAGTAAGAAAGGTGCTTGAAGAGAAAGAAAGAGCAATAATATCGCGCACATCGAAAGAGCACATTGACGCAATCTTAAAAGAAATACCGTTGGATCAATACACGATAGAAGTTCATGAAAAAGCAAGAATTGTTATCGTTAGGAGAAAGAATGCAAAGCCGAGAAAGATAGGGAGAAAGATAGGTATAATAGCCGCTGGCACGAGCGATATACCTGTGGCGGAGGAGGCAAGGGTAATATCCGAAGAACTGGGTTGTGATACCGTTACAGCCTATGATGTGGGAATAGCGGGGATCCATAGACTGTTTCCGGCGTTAAAGAAAATGATAATGGAAGATGTCGACGTAATAATAGTGATAGCGGGCATGGAGGGCGCACTCCCATCGATAGTGGCGTCCCTCGTAGATCTTCCGGTCATAGGTGTTCCATCATCCTCAGGATACGGCTATGGTGGAAGGGGCGTCGCGGCCCTCATGGGGATGCTTCAAACCTGCGTTCCGGGACTAGCGGTTGTAAATATAGATAACGGGGTGCACGCGGCGGTTTTCGCGTATCTCATCTCGAAGCGGGTGAAAGATGTGCTCGAAAAACAAAAATCTTAAACTGCGTAGAACGCTCTGTCACGAAAATAGTGAGCCAAAAATATATACCGAGTGTTCTGTCTTTCAATTTACGAGAGTGTGGTTTACTGGTGGTGAACGATGTCATTCATTATCAAAAAGCTGAAGAAATTCGTCAGTAAGAAGCCCACCGAGGGGCAGGAGACTCAAGAGGTACCAATACAGCCACCACCAACTCGAACACCTCCACTCCCTGAAGTTAAGGAGATCAAACCTCAACCTGCTCCTCCAACGATAGAGATACCAGCCTATGTGCCAGTAATTAGGAGATACACCCTGAAAGGGCGTCTCAATATGCTACTCAACACCCCAGAGGTACTTTTTAAGTTTAGAGATAGCGAGATAGCCATACAGATGCTTGTCGGTGGAACCCCTATCTACATAAAAACATTTGAACACCACGGGCAGAAAATATTCAAGGTGGAGGAGGGAAGAATATCAAACCCCGATATTTTCATAAAAATGTCTGAGGATTTTGCAGGAATGCTCGCAGATGCACAAAGTCTGATAGAAATGGTTAATATGATAAAAGAGGAAATGAAGAAGGACGAATACACGAGAAGGATAAAAATACACCTCCTAAAGGGTCTCGATGATCTGAGAAAGAAAGGGTACTTCAATATAGATCTTTTTAAGGTGCTAGTAATAAGTTAATGCCTCGGAGGTCGGAGACAAGGCGGTGATTATGTCAATAGTAGTTGCAGTAGGCTCAACTAATCCCGTAAAGGTAAATGCCGTAAAAAAGGTATTCCAAGAGGTCCTACATGAGGACATAATTGCGGTTCCCGTATCTGTAGAGTCAGGTGTGGGCTCACAACCTGTAGGTCTAGAGGCCACGATAAAGGGCGCAGTAAATAGAGCCAAGAATGCTATTCGAGTGGTAAACGGTGCAAAATTTGGCGTCGGGATAGAAGCGGGACTAGTGAAGATGCCATTTACGATCACCGGATATGTCGATGTGCAGTTTTGTGCAATCTGCGATGACAAAGGTACCATAACCATAGGTGCTGGCCCTGGCTTCGAGTACCCGCCCATCGTGGTAAAGCGAGTACTTGAACGGGGAGAAGAAGTAGGAAACATCATGGATGAAATATCAGGCGTAAAGAACCTCGGGAAAAAACAAGGAGCAATCGGCTTTCTTTCGAAGAATCTAATGAACCGCCAGAGATTGACAGAAATAGCCGTACTTATGGCATTAGTCCCACGCATGAACCCAAATCTTTACTTCTCCGAAGACTTCCGGTAAAGGGTCGCATGATGGCGAATCGATGCCTCAAAGAGCCTATCCTTCATCATGCGAGAAACGAGAGCGTCAGGGGCTCCCTTAAATGAAAGCGCAATTGGAAATACTTTTTTCCCAGTAACTTCAAATCCTATCAGGTTGACCCTATGCAATGCGGCTTCTCTTCGGGCGTCATCAAGATCCCTCTCGCTTAACATCGATTTCTGAGCGTCAAAGTACAGGACTATCGCACAATAGCCCCGCTTCACAGTACCCTGAAGTTCTTCAAACCTCTTAAACTCCTCCCTTACTTTCTCGCCCCACTTATCGGAAAGAATCACATACAACTCATCGCCGTTCACCGCGTAAACATCTGCGCCACTAACCTTGGGCTCCTCGATCCTGAAGCCTAACTCGCTCAATACTTCCGTAAATGCCTTCTTTGCGACCTCCTTTTCGCTCACTCCCAAGGCTTCCACCCCACCGTTCTGCAACACTCGAGTAACAACAAATATTAATTGCTCATCACGTAAAAGAACGCATGTGCATCGTTCAACAACTGTTCCCTCTCCCACTTAAAAAATATGATTCGGGGAGTCAAGATGTCCTTAGGTGAAGAAAAGAAGACAAAAATCCTAAGAAAAGTTGTGATAGTGGGAGAATGGGGGGTCGGCAAGACTTCTCTCTGCAGAAGGTACGCCCACGGATACTTCGACGTAGAATACAAGCCAACAATTGGAGTTGACATTTTAACAAAACCGATACCCATGGGAGACAAACTGATAAAACTGCAAATATGGGATCTCGGCGGACAGGAAAAATTCAAGAACCTATTTATTAGGCACATTCGCAACATAATAAGGGGAGCACATGGCGCACTCGCAGTTTTCGACGTTACAAACCCCGACACCCTCGAAAAGATACCTGAATGGATAGATATGCTGAGAGAGGAGGCTTATGACAAGAACATACCAATAATACTGGTCGGAAATAAGATCGACATGAATGATCTGAGAAAGGTTCCGGAAAGCGCAGGAGAAAACGCAATAAAAGAGTTAAACCTCTCTAAATACGTGGAAACAAGCGCAAAGACAGGATACAACGTTTCCGAAGCCTTCAACATGCTCATCAACGAGATGCTTAAGAGAACCCACAAGGGATAGGGACGCCCATGGAAGAGCTCTTCAGCACATTAATCGTATTCTTGGTAGTGGCAATCGATGAGCTTGGGGACAAGACGTGGTTAGCTACCCTCGCCCTCGTGGGAAAGTATAGAAGTAGCTTGCACGTGTTCATCGGCGTGTTCCTAGCATTAACGGCCACAACAGTAATTGGCGTCTGCATTGGAAGCATCGCATCCATAGTTGCGGACTATACGCTGTTGAAAAAGATAGGCGGAGTAGTGTTCATCCTCATGGGACTGGCAACACTTAAATCAGCAATAAGTCAAAAAGACAAAAGCACGGAAGGTCCCCCCACCCGCAATGATAAGGGGGAGGTGACAACTGCAGCCTCGGTCATAATCTCTTCTTTCATAATTACATTTTTGTCTGAAATCGGCGATAAAACTTGGATCTCGGTCCTCATCTTCGCCACCTTCCTCCACCCACTCATGGTAATAACAGGTGCGGTCCTCGCATTCGCCACAATCAACGGAATAACCGCAATCGCCGGAAAAACCCTCAGCGAGAAAATAGGCGAAAGAAACATAAGAATACTGTCGGCCGCGATATTCATAACACTCGGAACGCTCTTAGTAACAGGCATCATCTAGGTATCCTTATAACTCGGCCAACACCGCCCTCCACCAACACCTCCGGCATCCTCCTCTCCAAAAACCTTATTATCGCACCCCCGCTGCAATGACATGGACACACAAGCTCCGTGCCGTTCTCCCTAATAAATCTCATAAAGGCCTCCCTCTCCGCCTCGCTCGAACCAAATCCGTGAAAACCCCCAATAATGGCATACACGTTCTCCCCACAAACCTCACGCGCCGCCTCCAATATCCTAAGAAGACCCGGATGTGAACACCCCGTCAAAACACATGCACCAACTTCCGTCATGATCACAAGGGCCTGTTCGCAGAACTCTAACGGCGGTACACAACCAGTGGTGTAAACCCCTGGCGCTATCTTCCGCCCCTCCCTAACCTCAATATAATCCTCCGGAACCACCGAACCCCACGTCAGCCTGGGAACATAAACCGGACACCCAGGACAAAACTCCTTCACAAACTCCGAAAGGGCACCGCTGTGATCCGCATGCCAATGACTTATCACGACAAACGACATCTTCCTCAAATCTATTCCCATAACCGAGGCATTGTGTCTTAAAATGCTTATTGAGGGACCAACATCAAAAATAAACTGTCTCCCCGCATGAACGCCCACAATAGACAAACCCCAACAGCTCCTCAC
>Ga0180300_10000156_pt1 | contig 26644 bp, 29 predicted proteins | sample GuaBasSediGuay15_FD_121798 | JGI IMG/M metagenome (GOLD analysis project Ga0180300, IMG submission 121798) | Subseafloor sediment microbial communities from Guaymas Basin, Gulf of California, Mexico - Guay15, Core 4569-2, 21-24 cm | ecosystem: Environmental > Aquatic > Marine > Hydrothermal...
GCCTTAAAGGCTGATCCTTTTATTATTGAGAAGTGGTTCAACCGCAACTTATTTTACCACATAGAATACAAAATAAAGTTTAACTCAAAAATCATAAATAAGGCAAAAAGAACCCTAAAGAAATTAAAAAACGTTACTTAGAAGGAATACAGAGGGAAATAGATGAGGCCGTGAGAGACGGACTGATGAAGTGGGATGAAAAAGAAAATAAATATAAGGCCCCCTCACTTGAAATAGAACAAATGGCAAAAGAGGCTAGGATGAAAGGAGAATCAATAAACCCCCCTGGGAGATAGCTAACGAGGCATTGAAAGGAATATTGAAAAAACAAGGAAATTAAATAAAGTCGTTTTGGGTGGCATCACTAACTATTAATTCCCACTTAAAATTGACCCCCCTCCAAGAAAAGATATAGATCCTCCACCGCTTCCATGTTTTTGAACACATAATTGGAAACTATTTCTCGCGGATTTCTTCCCAAAGATGTTCAACCGGATTAAGTTGGGGACTATAAGGAGGTAAAGTAACAAGCCGCATATTTTCTGGAACTATGAGCGTCTCAGATCTATGCCAGCTTGTACCATCTAACACCATTAGAATGAATTCTTCAGGGTGTCTAGCAGATATTTCAGTAAGAAAAACAGACATCGCTTTGGTACTCACTTCGGGAAGAATCAACGAGTCAAGTACCCCATCATGGGGACTGATCGCAGCATAAACATAAGTATATTCGCGAACAATCTGAGCAGCTACATTAGGACGAATACCTTTGGGAGTCCAACAATGTCTAAGGTCGCTAATTCTTCCAAAACGAGCTTCATCTTGAAACATAATCCGAATACGTTGTCCCTGCTCCTTTTGATATATAGCCTCCTTCTTTACAATTTTGGGGAATTTTTTTAAATTCTTCCTGCTTGACCAACTCTACTTTAGGATGGTAAGGACGAGGTGCAATTTTACGCCATCCGTGGCGAGCAAGCATTCGATAAACCGTAGATTTTGGAACCTTATGCCCTACCCGTTCTTCGTATGCGGTTTTGATTTCGTTAACAACAAGAACGCCTCCTTTTTTAGCTTTCTCTAGAAAAGGAAATAAAAGAGCTTTCTCTTCTTCAAGGCTCATGTTTTCATGGTGGCGGCTACCGCGTGGAGCTACTTTTAATGCTGTTTCTGCTTCGTGTAGATAACGGGATTGTAAGCGGCGTACCGAACTTACACTCCACCCAATTGCAGTAGCAACCTGTAGAGCAGAAAGACTAGTGAAGCGCGTAACCAAATACACTGAACACGGTGAAATTCGGATTTAGTCTTTGTCTGCTTAAGCAAAGTAGCCAACGATTCTTTAGCTCCTTCAGGCAAGGAAGTGGGTTTTCTCATTATTAGATTTCTCCAAAGTTTTTCTTGGAGGATATCTTCCGTTAGTATCATCTATAATGCAACTTAGTATCAACAAATAATTTCTTGGATAAATTGTGCGGTTCGTTCTTCTAGATCATATTTCTTTTTATCATTTGGGTTTTGGGCTTGATTTGTCATTTGACATCTTTAGGATTTACTCTTCTACCGCCTCCCTCATCTCTTAATCTCTATTTATCTCCATCCATCTCCAATCAAGTTTTTTGCTTAAACCTTCCGAGTTCAATACCATACTTTTTTATCTTATAATTGAGGATACGCAAGGTAGTATCCAGGTGTCTTGCTGCCTGAGTGCGATTACATCTAGTGGCCTTTAAGGCCTCAATAATCATTTCCCTCTCTAAGTGTTCAACAGCATTAGCAAGAGAGAGACCCTTTTCTGTATCAGAACTCTCTCCTGTTTGTAAGGTAGGTGGTAAGTGGTAGCTTCTAATCACGTCTTCGTCGCATACCAGTACCGCACGCTCAATACAATTTTTCAGTTCCCTGACATTTCCTGGCCAGTGGTATTGAACCAAAAGGTCAATAGCTGGGGTGGAAATGCGGCGGATATTCTTATGGTAGTTCTTATTAAATTCCTCCAAAAAATGCTCAGCTAGAAGCAAAATATCTGACCTTCTCTCTCTTAGAGGAGGGACATAGATAGGAAAGACATTTAAACGATAGTAGAGATCCTCTCTAAATGACTTTCTCTCTAAGGCTTCTTCCAGATTTTGATTAGTAGCGGCAATAATTCTCACATTTGTCTTAATAGGTTTTGTTCCACCTACACGATAGAACTCCTTTTCCTGAATGACCCGAAGGAGTTTTGCCTGAAGATTAAGGCTTAGTTCAGCAATTTCATCTAAAAAGATTGTACCTGCTTGAGCCAATTCAAATTGTCCCTTTTTTGTAGTGTAAGCCCCAGTAAATGCCCCTTTTTCATGACCAAAGAACTCACTTTCCATTAGATTTTCAGGTAAGGCCGCACAATTTATCTTAATAAATGGCCCATTGGCACGTGGGCTGTTGTAATGGATGGCATTTGCAACAAGTTCTTTTCCTGTTCCACTTTCTCCCCTAAGTAGCACTGTGGCATCACTTTTAGCTACCCTAGCAATCATTTCAAATACATCCTGCATCTTTTTACTCTTTCCAACGATATTTAAAAAATCGTATCTTTCTCTCAGTTTTTCCTTAAGTCTTATATTTTCCTCTTCAAGCCTCCTTTTTTCTTCTTGCACCAATAAGAGGCTATGTACCCTTTGGGCTAACAGGGCTGCAACCACAGTAAGAAACCTTAAATCTTCATTTAGCCTCTCCTCTCCCTCAAAGCGCTTATCTACACTTAAAGCCCCCAAGAGGGCGTTGTTCGCTTTGATAGGGACACAAAGAAAAGAAGTTTCCCTTTTCTGCAGAACCCCTCTGGTTCGGGTGCGATTTAGAAAACGCGGATCTTGACTAATAATGGGTGCTACTATGGGCCTTCCTGTAGCCACCACTTCTCCTGTAATTCCTTCACCTAGCCTGTATCTTCCCCTCCTCCTTGCCTCAGCCGAAAGACCATGAGCTACTTCAATCTGGATTTCACCAGTGGCATAGTCAAGCACGGTGATAGTTCCTCTTTTCATTCCCATATACTGGGCTAATGTTTCTAAAACCTTTTGTAGGGATGTTTTAAGATCTAAGGCATTTAAGGCCTGACTGATTTCATAAAGGCAAGTAATCTGATCCATTTTTGAATACTATCTATTTTAGACATTTTCGTCAATACCCTCCTCATTTTTTACAAAAATGTAAAAAATAATAAATAAACGGAGGTATAAGAGAAGAGATTGGTGCTAGGTTATGAAAGCACCTGCCCATATTTCCTGGGCAAGGCACAATAGATTAACGCAATATAATATGAGATCAAAAAATATCTGCCAAAATTATAAAAAAAAGAATTTTATTACATAAGTGATGTTATATATAGTATAGGAAGATGTTTTGGAACACTAGCAGAAGGCACAAAGTGCAGATTTGCAAGTATTGAGATTTTCACTTAAAATTTTTTAAGGAATGAAGGAAAAAGAGCGTTATTATTCTTTAAATGCCTTTTTTAAAAAAGTATTTGGCTGTCGAGTGCATAAAATCCCGCTTGATGCGGGACTTACCTGCCCTACACGTAATGGCACAAAGGGGAAAGGGGGGTGCATATATTGTAATCCTTACGGTTCAGGGATTGGGGCTTATGCCAAAGGAATGTCTATTTCTGCCCAGATAGAACAATGGAAAATCTTTTCAAAAAAGAGGTTTAAGGCAAAAAAATTTGTGGCATATTTTCAGTCTTATTGTAACACTTATGCTCCTCTCCCTAGGCTTAAGGCCCTGTATGACGAAGCCCTATCCTGTAATGACATAGTAGGTCTTTCGATTGGCACAAGGCCAGACTGTGTAAATGAGGAGATATTGTGTCTTATTGAGAGTTATACAGATAGGTATCAGGTCTGGATAGAATATGGGCTCCAATCCATTCACAATCGCACCCTAAAATTTATCCACCGTGGTCACAGCTATGAGGACTTTTTAAGGGCCATTGAGATAACAGTTGGTAGAAATATCCTTATATGTGTCCATATTATATTGGGCCTTCCAGGAGAAAAAAAGGAGGATATGCTGGAAACGGTAGATGCACTGTCTAAGTTGCCAATCCATGGCATCAAATTCCATCACCTTTATGTAGTTAAGGGCACCCCTATGGAAAAACTCTATCTAGAGGGGAAGTATAGGCCCCTTGAACAAGGAGAATTTGTCGATATATTGGTCTGCTGCCTTGAGCGTCTTAGAGAAGATATTGTAGTGCAAAGGCTTATGGGAGACCCAAAGCCAGAAGAACTAGTAACCCCGGAATGGTCGTTGGAAAAGAGGCAAACACTTAATTTGATATATAAGACATTAGAAGAAAGGGATACCTGGCAGGGAAAATACCTTACCTTAAAGCACGTTTTTTAAGATATACCTGAAGAATGAAGATGGCTGCAGGGGTTATCCCTGAAATTCTTGTTGCCTGCCCAAGGGAGATGGGACGGATGTTTGAGAGCTTCTCCTTAACTTCATTAGAAAGGCCAGGGATTTTATAATAGTCCATATCCCTTGGAAGTCGTACCCCCTCTAACTTCTTAAATCTTTCTACCTGCTCTTGTTGCCTCTTTATATAGCCTTCATACTTTACTTAAAAGCTTACCTCTTCAGCCGCTGCCTTGGGCAAACCTTCTAATGCCTCATCAAATGCTTTTAAATCGTAAAAATCCACCTCTGGCCTCCTCAGCAATTCCTTTAGGGTAATGGGGGTATGGATGGGAGAGGTACCTATCTTTTTGAGTATATCATTTACTGAGGAAGTAGGCCTTATTTTTATCCCTGAAAGCCTCTTTAGTGTTTCTTCAATTATCTTTTTCTTTTCTAATAATTGCCTGTATTGGTCTTCAGGGATAAGGCCAAGCCTATAGCCAATTTGCATGAGTCTTAAATCAGCATTATCTTCACGCAGCACCAATCTGTATTCTGCCCTTGAAGTAAACATACGATATGGCTCATTTGTCCCCTTTGTAACCAGATCATCAATTAGTACCCCCGTATATGCCTGGGAACGGTCTAAGATAAGTGGTTCCTTGCCTTCTACATAAAGGGCAGCATTGATCCCTGCAATAATCCCCTGGGCAGCTGCCTCCTCATAACCTGTGGTACCATTTATCTGCCCTGCAAAAAATAGCCCCTTAATTAATTTTGTTTCTAGGGATGGCTTAAGTTGAGTAGGATCCACATAGTCATGCTCTATTTGGATAATATTCTGTTGTATTCAGCGCCATAACCTGGTCTTATTATCTCTGCATGCTCAAGCCCCTTTATGCTCCTTACCATTCTGAGTTGAATGTCAATAGGAAGGCTGGTAGAGATACCATCCCTCTGGCTCAAGGAAGATTTGGTGTCTTGGCTTATCAGGAAATCTAACTACCTTGTCCTCAATGGAGGGGCAATACCTTACCCCCCTTCCTTTTATTACACCAGTAAAAAGTGGGGAACGGTCAAAACCGCTCCTTATAATCTCATGGGTCTTTGGGTTAGTATAAGTAATATAACAAGGTACTTGAGGTCTATCTATCTTTTTTGTAGAAAATGAGAAGGGATGAGGGGGGTCATCCCCATATTGGATGTCTAGACCTTCAAAATCAATAGTCCTCCCATCGAGTCTTGGTGTTGTCCCTGTCTTAAACCTCCCAATTTTAAATCCAAGCCCCTCCAAGGAGCGGGAAAGGCTGTTGGAAGGTGGGTCCCCCATCCTGCCTGCAGGAAAATTTGTCAGTCCAATATGAATCAACCCCCTTAAAAATGTGCCTGTAGTTAAGATCACTGTTTTTCCTCTAAATACTTCTTCAATACTTGTCTTTACCCCCTTAACCACACCATCTTCTACCAATATCTCTGTTACCTTTGCCTGTTTTATAAAAAGATTTTCTGTCTTTTCCAATATTGATTTCATTCCCAGGCGATAAAGCTCCATGTCTGCCTGGGCACGAGAAGACCATACTGCAGGCCCCTTTTTTGTATTGAGGCGGCGAAATTGAATGCCTGTAGCATCAATATTCTTCGCCATTTCCCCACCTAAGGCATCAATCTCCTTCACTAGATGCCCTTTGGCTAAACCTCCAATAGCAGGATTGCAGGACATATGAGCAATGCGATCAATGTTTATGGTGAGTAAAAGGGTGGGGTGCTTCATGCGGGCTGCTGCCAAAGCAGCCTCACAGCCTGCATGTCCAGCACCTACTACAATAACATCAAAAGTTTCTGGATAAACAAGCATTTTTACACGATGTATTTTGGTTTACATGGTTTACAGGAATCTCTCGGGTTTTACACGGTTTTGAACTCAATAAACCAACACCTCCTGTATCTTGCTAGAATACCACCAAATCAGAAAACAGGCAACGAAACCTTATTTTTAAAACCCCTTATTTCTGTAACTCATTAAAAGTATTTCTTAAAACCTTTTGTAGGAATGTTTTAAGATCTAAGGCATTTAAGGCCTGACTGATTTCATAAAGGCAAGTAATCTGGTCCATTTTTGTCAATACCGCTCCTCCTTTTTTACAAAAATGTAAAAATAATAATACGAAGGAAATCTAAATAAAATAGGCAGAGTATTTCTAACAAAATTTAAAAATGCCATTTTAGAGAACAAGACAAAGAGGAATTTCTGCAAGCGGCTTGCCCCTGGATTTGAGGCCCCAGTTAATCTTTGTTATGCCATCCCTTTTTTGCATTTTCATAAAGACAGGCAAATCTGACCCACTTTTAACGCTATTAGCAGAATATCTTTTTGACATTTTTGTCAATAATGATTTTATTTTTTTACAAAATTGCAAAATCCAAACTTCCATAAAAGTTTATAACTTCCGCAATTTTCAGCATTTTTTGGCTTGGCACGTTCTTTGCTTCTTAACAGAATTAAAGGAAAACTAAAGGAGGCTAGCAAATGACAACCCGAAAGATTGGTATTTATGGAAAGGGAGGAATTGGCAAGTCCACTACTACCCAGAACATGGCCGCAGCTATGGCATATTTTTGGGGTAAGAAGGTCATGATTCAGGGTTGTGACCCCAAGGCTGATGCCACCAGAATGATTTTGGGGGGCAAGCCCCAAATGAGCGTACTGGACACCTTGAGAGAGCTAGGAGAAGAAAATGTAACCTTGGATAAGATAGTAAAAGAAGGGTTTGGTGGGATTCTTGGTGTGGAATCAGGAGGCCCTGAACCAGGTGTTGGTTGTGCGGGCCGTGGTATTATTACCGCCATTGACTTGATGGAAACCCTTGGTGGTTATCCTGATGATTTGGATTTCCTTTTTTATGATGTGCTGGGTGGTGTTGTCTGTGGTGGTTTTGCCATGCCCATGCGACAGGGCAAGGCACAGGAAATCTATATTGTCACCTCTGGTGAAATGATGGCAATTTATGCAGCAAATAATATCTGTAAAGGGTTAGCAAAATACGCTTTGCGTAGTGGTGTACGCCTGGGTGGAATCATTTGTAATAGCCGTAAGGTAGATAGGGAGATAGAATTGGTAGAAGAATTTTGGACCGTATTGGTACCCAGATGATTTATTTTGTGCCACGAGACAATATTGTGCAAAAGGCAGAATTTAGCAAAAAGACTGTGATTGAATATGATCCTAACTGTAAGCAAGCAGAGGAATACAAAAATCTGGCTCAACGGATTATTGAAAATAAGAATCTTGTGATTCCTGAACCCATTATGAAGATGGATGACCTGGAGGCATTGGTGGTGAAATACGGTCTTGTTTAGAAAAATTTAAAGGAGAAAAAAATGAAGATGATAAGGGCGATTGTCAGACCTGAAAAGGCAGAAGCTGTGGTAGATAGCCTGGCCAAAGAGGGTTATGTGGCCTTAACAAAGTGGGATGTTTTAGGGCGAGGTAAACAGAAGGGATTGGATGTAGATAGTATTCATTACGATGTGTTACCCAAAGTGATGATTATGATGGTAACAGCAGACGAAAATGTTGATGAAGTTGTGGATATCATTAATGAAAGTGCCTATACAGGCCATTTTGGTGACGGCAAGATCTTTGTCAGCCCTGTAGATGGGGCCTATACCATCCGTACCGGCGCTAAGGGCGTCTAGGAGGGAACAATGAAGGAAATATATGCCATCATTCGGATAAATCAGGTGTCAGATACAAAAGAGGCCCTGAAAACAATTGGCTTTCCAGCGGTGACAGTCACGCCAGTAATGGGACGTGGTAAGCAAAAGGGTTTGGTAGACGAAATAACCTTTCAATTAAGTCCTGAGACAATTAAAAAGGCAAAACAAGGTGGGGGGATGAAGTATATACCCAAACACATGTTGTTTATTGTAGTTGATGATAGTGCAGTGCCAATGGTAGTAGAAACCATTATTAAAGTTAATCAGACAGGTAACATTGGTGATGGGCGTATCTTTATCTGCCCAGTTGAAGAAGCCATTCGCATCAGGACAGGAGAAAAAGGCACACAGGCATTAATATAAAGGAGGAAATCATGTATTTACCACACCCATGTTTTGATGTAGAGGCACATTTTAAAGTTGGGCGAATTCACCTGCCAGTGGCCCCGTTTTGCAATATTCAGTGTAATTATTGTGTGCGCAGTATAGGTAGTATTGAAAATCGCCCTGGGGTGGCAAAGGCAGTCATCGGTCCCAAAAAAGCACTAAGTCGCCTGAAATGGGCGCTTGTCTTTGAACCTCGTATCCAGATTGCCGCCATTGCCGGCCCGGGTGACCCTTTGGTCAATGAAGCAACTTTTGAAACATTTGCTTTAGTCAAACAGCACTTTCCAGGATTAAAAAAGTGCTTAAGTACTAATGGTCTAGCATTGGTAGATAAACTACCTCTGCTGGAAAAGATAGGGGTAAATTATCTTACAGTAACACTTAATGCAGTGAAACCCGAAATTGCTGAAGAAATTTATACCCATGTTCGCTGGAAAAAGCGAGTTTATCATGGCTTAAAGGCTGTGCGGATTTTATTGGAACGCCAACTGGAGGGAATTTATCAGGCCAGTCACAGGGGATTTATGGTAAAGATAAATACCGTGCTTATTCCTGGTATTAACTCTGACCACCTGCTAGAAGTAGCTAAAACTGTAAAATCTGCCGGAGCCTATATTATGAACATCATGCCTTTAATTCCTCTGGGCAAATTTGCCCATTTACAGCCACCTACAGCCCAAGAATTGCAGAACGTAAGAGCCCAATGTGCACCCATTATTAGACAATGGCACCTCTGTAAGCAGTGTCGGGCCGATGCCGTAGGTGTGTGTGGTGAGGAAATGGGCACACAGGTTCAGCAGGAGGCATGTCCCTACACCTATACTACCTCCTATGCTGTTTGTAGCCATTAAAATAAATAAAAAAGGAGTAAATTATGCCAATTCCAGAAAGCTATAAATTAAAATGTGATTATTGCATTCCAGAAAGGTATAAGCACATGGCGCTTACTAGCAGAAAGCAGCCCAATATCCCTGCCTGCAATATTAAAACTGTTCCAGGTGATATGACCGAGCGTGGTTGCGCCTTTGCTGGCGCCCGCGGGGTGGTGGGCGGACCCTTAGGGGATTGCATTCAAGTAACTCATGCACCTGCTGGTTGTGCCTGGTATCAATGGGGTACACGCCGTAATCTTTCAGCCATTTATGCCTGGGCAGGACCAAATAAACTCTGTAATGATTCCCACAATCGTCGGCGTGCTATTACTACAGATTTAAAGGAAAAGGATGTCATCTTTGGAGGCGTCAAAAAATTAAGAGACGCCTGTCTGGAGGCATGGCGGCTTATACCAGGAGCAGGAGGGATATTAATCTATACTACCTGCACCAGCGGTTTAATTGGCGACGATTGTCACTCTGTGGCCAGAGAAGTAGAGGCAGAAATAGGCAAACCTGTATTTGTCATTGATTCACCTGGTCTTTGTGGAGTGAGCCAATCTACAGGTCACCATCATTTTAATGTGCAATTCTATGACCAGATGGTGCAATATAGAAAAAGACACCCTGAGGTGTGTATGAAAGAAGAGGAAAAAACACCTTATGATATCAATATTGTTGGTGATTTTAATATGGACTGGGATCTGACCTTGATTAAACCTCTATTTGAAAAATTGGGTTGTCGCATTGTTTGTGTATTTACTGGTGGAGAAAGAATGCGCAATCTATTAAAGATGCCTGATGCCAAATTGAATGTGCTGCATTGCCAGCGCTCTTGCACTTATATTTCAAAGTTGGTTGAGCAAGGTTATGAAGTGCCTTATGTCCCTGTAAGCCTATTTGGGATTGAGCAGTCAGCAAAGGCCTTAAGGGATGTAGCCAAATTCTTTGGGTCTAAAGAAATGATGGACAGAGCAGAGCAGATTATTGAACAGGAAATAAAGGCCATTACCCCTGCCTTAAACTTTTATCGTGCAAAATTGGAAGGTAAAAAGGAGGAATGTATGTAGGAGGACCTAGGGTATGGCATTGGCCAAAAGTGATGAAAGAATTGGGCATGAAGGTGGTCTTTGCCATGTGCACCTTTGCCCATGAAGATGATTATGAAAAGATTAATGCCCGGCAGGAAGATGGTGTATTCATTATAGACGCACCTAATGAATTTGAAATTGAAGAGTGTCTGGAGCGATTTAAACCAGATTTATTTCTCACAGGGCTAAAAGAAAAATATTTAGCCCGAAAGTTTGGTGTGCCTACTGTAAATTCCCATTCTTACGAAAGAGGACCCTATGCCATGTTCCGTGGGTTAATCAACTTTGCACGGGACATTTATCAGGGAATCTATGCCCCTGTGTGGAAATTTACCAAAGATAAAGACTTTATGTAGGAGGGAAACATGAAATTGAATGGGAGATTAACCATAGAAGACCTCAATGCATTGCCTGAAATCCCCATAGAAGGGATTAATTATGAGCAGATATATATAGAAAAAGAGCCCATCTGCCCAGAGTATACACCACCAGATGAAACAATTATTCCTTCCTCTAAGAGGACGGTGGTAATCGATCCAGGTCGCATATGTATGCCCTTTGGGGCCATGTGGGCAAGTGTGGGTGTGCATAAGTGTATTCCCTTTGTTCAAGGGGCACAGGGTTGCACCACCTATCCCCGTTATACATTTTCTCGCATTTTTAGGGAACCGGTATCCATTGCTACCGCTTCCTTTCATGAGGATGCGGCTGTATTTGGTGGTCGTAAAAACCTGATTGAAGGAATACGCAACCTCATTTGCCGCTATCAACCAGAGGTAATCTCTATCATTACAGTCTGTTCCAGTGAAATTATTGGTGATGACATAGACAGTTATTTAGACGAGGCAAAGGAACAATTGGAAGAAGAATTTGGGCCAGAGGTTTCAGATAGTGTTAAATTTGTCATCATTCATACCCCAAGCTTTGCCGGTTCCCATATTGAGGGTTATAACCGGGCGGCCAAGGCATTCTTGCAAACCCTGGCCAAAAAGCGCAGTCCCAATAACAAAGTCAATATCATCCCTGGGATGGTTACGCCTGGAGACATCAGGGAAGTCAAACACATTTTGAGATTGATGGGCATAGAAAACATTATCCTCTTTGATATCTCTGGTACCCTCGATTGCCCTTTAAGATTGCCCCAATCCATGCCCTATTACCCCAAAGGTGGCACAAAATCGGAGGAGATTATGGATATGGCCAATTCTCTAGCCACATTTGCTTTAAGCCCACATGAAGGCAAAGCTGGTGCTACTTATTTAGAAAAAAGGTTTAAGGTGCCTGCTATTATTGGCCCTTTGCCTTTAGGTGTGCACAATACAGATATATTTGTGAAAAGATTGGCCGATGTTACTGGTAGACCTATTCCAGAAGAAATAAAAGACGAAAGGGGAATTTTATTAGATGCCATGGCCGATACATTTCACTATACTATGATGAGGCGGGTGGCCATTTGTGGCGACCCAGATATTGTAGCTGCTGCTACCAGATTTACCTGCGAATTGGGCATGGAACCAGTGGCTATTTTTAATGGTACACCAAGTAAAGACTTTGCGCAGGAAGTTTGGGCAGTAGCCGAAGAATATAACTATAAACCTACTATTTTTAATGGTGGCGATATGTTTGAATGGGAGGATTTTATTAAAAGAGAAAAGGTAGATTTGATTCTGGGAAACTCCAAGGCCGTAAATGTGGCTAAGGAAACCGATACGCCTATAGTCCGGATCGGCTTCCCTATCTATGATCGTGTGGGTTACCAGAGGCGGGCAAATATTGGCTATCGCGGCGGAGAGTATCTTTTGGATTTGATTGTAAATACTATCTTGGATAGCAAATTTCCAGATGACCGGGTGCATCAGTAAACGATTCACACTCATTGCAAAATGAAAATTGTAAATATCAAAATGCAAATTCGAATGGGGAGTAAAAAACATTTATGCCAGCAACTAATCTGAAGAAAGCTCATATATTAAGAAAGGCAGAGGGAGTTACTAAACTCCCACCCTGCCGTCGGCCTTCTGCTCCAGGCAAGATTACCCAACGCAGTTGCGCCTATTACGGAGCTAGATGGATGCTGGCCCCCTTAAAAGATGCCATTCACCTGGTGCATGGGCCAGTAGGTTGTGCCTATTATGGCAGTACGGTCAGAGGAAAAACTTATAAGCTATTTTCTACCGCGCTTAGGGAAAAGGATGTTATCTTTGGTGGCGGTGAGAAACTAACACGGAGCCTGATCGAGACAAAATGTCTTATGCCAAAGGCAAGGCATGTCTTTGTCTATATCACCTGTAGCACTGCTCTTATCGGTGATGATGTGTACGATATTTGTAAAAAGATGGAGAAAAAACTGGGTTGTCCTGTTATTGTAGTTAACTGCCCTGGTTTTAAAGGAGAGAGTCAGGCTAGCGGGCACAGGATTGCCTATGAGTGCCTTTTAAATCAGCTTATTGGACAGGAGAAAAGACAAATAGGCCCTAACGCGGTAAACATTATTGGCGAATATAACATCAATGGTGAAACGCAGGTCATAAAATCGTTGCTCAAGAAGATGGGCATAAATGTCCACTGCGTTTTTACAGGGGATGCACCTTATGAAAGGATAATCACAGCCCACGAGGTTAAACTTAATCTCCTTATCTGCCAAAGCACAGGACGTTTTTTGGCACAAGAGATGGAACGTCGGTATGGTATCCCCCATCTCAAGGTTTCCTTTTTTGGCCTCTCTCAAACCAAAGCAAGCCTCCACAAAATTGGACAATACCTTGGTTTAAAAAAAGAGGCAGAAAAGGTGATTGCAGATGAAGAAAAGACCATTAAGCCCACGCTTTCTTATTTTTTGTCCAAACTTAAAGGCAAAAAGGCAGCTTTGTTCTTTGGTGCAAGCCGTATGGCTTCTATGATAAACGCACTTGAAGACTTATGCATGGAAGTAATAGCCACAGGTTCACAATTTGGCGATACTGCTGCCTACATGGAGACAAAGCAGGCTGTCAAGTCTGGTACCCTTATCATGGATGACGCGTCAGAACAGGATTTAGAGAATATGCGTCATGGTCTAAAACCAGATGTTTTTATGGGAGGAATCAAAGAGCAGTATCTCTCTCATAAGGCAGGTATTGGGTTTTGTATCTTCCCACAGATCAAACGTGCTGGTCCTTATGTGGGTTTTAAGGGTTTTTTAAATTTTGCCAGGAGTGTCTATAAGGCCGTTTATGCCCCTGTGTGGCGCTTAATTAAATCTTCATAAAGGAGAGATTAGAAGTGGAAATTGCCATTTGGAATATTCAAAAGATAAATATCATGTCTAAAGACAGGGATACAGTCAGGCTGGAGATCGAATTTAGGACGGCCGATGTTCAAGAATTTACTTTAGCAGATTATAACGGCCAGAGATTAATCAACACCTTTTCCAACTTTGTCCAAAGAGACAATATATATATTCAGGTCTTTATAAAGGCCCTTGAAAGAGAAAGTTATGTTTAAAACGAACAGAGAAGAAAAACTATGCCAAAACTTAATTTTAATAGGGCTGTTAATCCTCGGTATTTGTTATGCAGATATAACACAGGCTGGTGATTTTTTACTGGTCTTTGCAGGGGCAGGAATGCAAATACCTCTAGATAAAATAGGCAAACAGTTTGAGGAAGAATACAGAGTAAAAGTTGCCTATGATTATGAAGGTAGTGGCCGTTTGGGCAATAAAATCCTAGCCGGGCAGAGACCTGATGTCTTTATTCCTGGCGGAGAAAAGTGGGCTAAATTGCTTAGAGAAAAGGGTTATGTGAAAGCTTATTGGCCTATTGCCTATCACATTCCTGTAATTATTACGCCACCAAATAATACTAAAGTGAAGAACTTAGTAGATTTTATGAAAAAGGATGTGCGTTTAGTGCTCGGTGACGGTAAGGCCTGTGCCATTGGTCGGATAGAGAGCTGTATTTTTAAAAAGGCAAATTTGGACGAAACAAAAATGAATGTGTTGGCAAAGGGGGTAACAGTCAAACAACTTGTTTATTGGATTGAGGGGAAAAACGCTGATGCCAGTATTGTCTGGCGCGCTGATGCCATTCAATCCGGAGGAAAGATAAGGACAGTATTTATCCCTAAAGAAATTAATTGTATAGAGATTATTCCGGTATGTGAAATAAACAAAGCACTACATCCGAAAATGGCCAAAAAATATATTAATTACCTTTTCGTGAAAGGAAAGCTTATATTTAAAAAAATGGGTTTTAAGGTAGCAGAATAAGGGGAGGAAATTCTTGCTTGTTTTTTTAAGTGTTATTGTGACTTTAGGGTTTGGAGTTAACGCAATGGCATTAAACATCCCTTCTGTACAGATGGGTAATACGCTTTTAGATATTAGCACCAATCTACGCTTGAGATATGAATACCAGAACAATTATAACATCAAAAAATACGCCAATACCAAAGACAACTATCTGTTAGAAAGATTTCGCTTCAATGTGGAGTTAAAGACTCAGCAAGGACTAAAGGCATCTATTCAGTTCCAGGACTCTCATTGCGCTGATTCGCTGATTGTACCTTAAAAGTGGATGATTTTAAATCCGGTTTTCACGAAAAGGCAGATTATGTGATTTTTCAAACCTTGGTGAAGTTTTAGGAAAAAGGATGATTCTTTTTACTGAAGAAGAATTGGAAAAGATTGTTGGTGAAGATGTGCCTTATTTTGACTTCACAACTGTTATTCTTGGAATTGGTGATAAAAATGGGCAGATTACCTATACGGCCCGTCACGATATGGTTAGCTGTGGCACAGAAGAAGTAAGAAATATTTTTGGAAGGTTTAATATCAAAACTAATATCTTTATTCCTTCCGGTACATTTATTCAAAGAGGGACAATCCTTTTAAAGGCCGAAGGTTTGGCTGGGGTTTTACATAAAGTCTGGAAGGCTACTCAAAATTTGCTTGAATATGCCTGCGGTATAGCAACAAAAACTCATAAACTCATCAGTTTGGCCCAAAAAGCAAATCCTGAGGTCTGTGTGGTAACCACCAGAAAACACTTTCCTTTAACTAAAAAGATTTCTATCAAGGCCATCTTATCAGGCGGGGCCATGCCTCATCGTTTGGGACTTTCAGAAACCGTTTTGGTCTTTGGGGAACACTTAAATTTTTATGGAGGATATGAAAAATTCTTCAAAGACCTAAAAGAAATCAAAAAGCAGGTGCCTGAAAAGAAGATCACGATAGAAGTAAAAGATATAGAGACGGCTTATAAAGCCATTAAGGCAGGAGTAGATATTTTGCAACTTGATAAATTGCCGGTAGCCAAGGTCAAACAGGTGGTGGAAATGGCCCGGCAGGAGACAAAAGGAACAAAGATTGCCGCAGCTGGGGGCATTAATGAGACAAACATAGAGGAATATGCAGCCACAGGTGTAGATATTATCGTGCTTAGCTGTGCTTATTTTGGGAAACCAGCAGATATTAAGGTAATCTTAAAGCCATGCGGATAAAAATATTGCAGCCATTAATTTTTGATTTGCTAATTGGTTTGACTGCTTGCGTATTTTTTGCTTTTATTGTGTTAGTCTTACTAGCCCTAGCCGGTACCACCTCTTTGCATCAATTGTGGCATCAAATTCATTCCTCTGTTGTCCTTTCATGCATCTGGATCAGTTTAGAAACCTCATTAGTGGTTGCCTGTTTGACCTTTCTCTGTGGTCTCCCTATCGCCTATCTACTGGCTTTAAAAGATTTTAAAGGCAAAGTGGTGCTTGATAGCCTGATTGACCTACCAATAGTGATACCACCTTTAGTCACTGGCCTGGCCTTGTTGGTCATTTTAGGTGGTGATGGTCTGATAGGACGTATCTTAAACCGCTGGGGCATTGGTATCATCTTTACCAAAAAAGGCATTATTATTGCTCAATTATTTGTGGCGGCACCATTTTTTATTAAAACGGCAAAGGAATCTATTTCTGCCATTCCCCAAAATCTGCTGGCCGCTTCTGCCACATTGGGTGCCTCGCCATTTTATACCTTTAGATACCTGATACTACCATTAAGCAAAAATGGCCTCCTGGCAGGCTTGGTCATGAGCTGGTCTAGGGCTCTGGGTGAATTTGGAGCTACGGCCATGGTAGCCGGGTGTATCCCACGAAAGACTGAAACCATGACTATTGCTATTTATATGCAGGCCATGGGCGGAGATTTAGTCTCGGCTACAACCATTGCTTTAATTCTGGTGGCTTTTTCTTTTTTTTCTCTTTTAATTTTTAAAATTAGCTTCAGGCGTAAAGATGAGTATCGTTATTAGAAATATAACCAAGGCCTTTGGCAAACAAATCGTTTTAAATAATCTCTCTCTGGAGATTAAAAAAGGTGAATTCCATGTTATTTTAGGACCCAGTGGAGAAGGTAAAAGCACTTTTTTGAACATTATCGCAGGTTTAATGAAACCAGACAAAGGAAATATCTGGATTGAGGGTCAACTGGTCAACAAACTTTCACCACAAAAAAGAGAGGTTGGCTTTGTTTTTCAGGACTATGCCCTATTCCCTCATCTCACGGTTTATGAAAATGTTGCCTACGGCTTAAGGGCCAAAGGCTTGAAAGAAAAGGTAATCAGGAAGAAGGTATTTCGTTATTTGGAACTGGTGGGGTTAATGACTTACCAAAATAAATACCTGATCGCATTAAGCGGTGGTCAAAAGCAGCGTGTTGCTTTGGCCAGAGCACTAGCTACAGAACCAAAAGTTTTACTTTTAGACGAACCATTGAGTCATCTGGATCCCCATCTTCAGGAACAATTAATGGATGAATTAAAAGATATTCAGAGAAAAACAGCCGTTACTACGCTATATGTTACCCATAATCAAGCAGAGGCCATAGTACTCGGAGATAGAATTTCTGTGTTGTATCAAGGGCATATTGAGCAGGTAGGAGAACCAGCAGAGGTCTTTTATAGGCCTAAAACACCTTTTGTGGCCAAATTTGTTGGTGCAACCAATGTATTAAATGTTCGGCTCTTGGAGGTTAACGACGAAAGAGCAAAATTCCGTATTGTCCATCCAGAGCTCAAGAAAGTATTAGAAATAATAGTTTTAAAGTATCCCATTTTTAATAGAAAAAAAACACTTTCTTTATGCCTACATCCAGAAAAAATAAAACTATGTCAAGAACCAAAAGAGGTAAACAGCTTCCTAGGAACTGTATTAAAGGTTGAAAATCAGGGACCTATTCTACAGGTAACAGTAGATATTTGGGGGTTAAGATTAAAGGTGGTGTTACCAAAGGTAATGTTTGGAGCATTAAATAAAGAAATTTGGGTTTGTTTTCCACCTGATGCCTTACACCCATTGTGTGGGAGATGTTATCGCCTACCTATACATTTACGGGAGTGCAAACAGCAAAAAAATAAAAGAAGAGGTCTAAATGAGGTTACATTATCTCCAACATGTTCCATTTGAAGACTTAGCCAACATTACAATATGGACAAAGAAAAAAGGCTATAGTGTTTCAACAACATTGCTTTTTAATAACGAAAAACTTCCTGACATAAATGAATTTGACTGGTTAATTATATTGGGAGGTCCGATGAATATTTATGAGGAAGATAAGTATCCTTGGCTAGTCAAAGAAAAAAGATTTATTGCTAAGGCAATTGATAACCAAAAAATCGTTTTAGGCATTTGTCTAGGTGCCCAGTTGATTGCTGATGTGCTTGGAGCTAGGGTTTGCCAAAATAAATACAAAGAAATTGGATGGTTTCCAGTTTCCTTAACCCAGGAAGCAAGGAAATCTCCTATTTTTAGTTCTCTACCCAGCAACTTTATTGCCTTTCTTTGGCACGAAGATACCTTTGGAATACCTTCTGGAGCCATAAGAATTGCTGAAACCAAAGCATGTGCCAATCAAGCCTTTGAATACCATAGACGGGTCATAGGACTACAGTTTCATCTTGAATATTCAAAGAAAAGCATTTCCCAATTAATAAAATACTGTCCAGATGACTTAAAAGAAGGCAAATATATACAAAAACCAGAAAAAATGCTTTCTCAAGAGGAATATTTGAAGGAAATAAACAAGACCATGAATTTGCTATTAGATAGCATTGAAAGGCTATCTTAAGGAAGTATCTATGAAAGGCATTGTAGATACTACCTTAAGAGAAGGGGAACAGGCAGCTTATGTGTATTTTAGTATAGAGCAAAAACTCCATATTATTGATTTGCTAAGCCGGATTGGCGTTGGCGAAATAGAGATGGGGTTGGGTGTGAAAGATCCAGAAATTAAAACATTAGTTGAGCGGGCAAGAAAAATAACAATGGCTAAACTTTCCCTGTGGTGTCGGTGTTTAAAAGAAGATATTGATGAAACTTTAAGCCTTGGTCCTGATGTGATGGCCATGTCGGTGCCAGTATCAGACATTCAAATTGAACATAAGTTGGGTAAGACGAGGCAATGGGTGTTGGAGACAGTGCAAAGGAACATTGCTTATGTGCGAAAAAAGGATGATTGCTATATTTCTTTAGGCCTAGAAGATGCCTCACGTGCCGATTTAAACTTTGTAGAAAAAGTATGTAAGATGGTCCAGGAGGAAGGGGGCAATCGGATTCGTTTTGCGGATACTTTAGGAATTTTAAGCCCTATTGAAATGTATAAAATCGTGCAGGTTTTAAAATCTCACTTTAGCCTAGATATTGGTGTCCATACACATAATGACTTTGGGATGGCAACAGCCAATGCCATTGCTGCTATTCAGGCAGGAGTTGATTTTGTGGATGTTACTGCTTGCGGTTTTGGTGAAAGAGCGGGTATTGCAGCATTAGAAGAAGTAATAGCCTTTTTGGTCAAACGCATGGATGTTAAACGCTACCACCTGCTACATTTGCAGCCGCTGTGTCGCTATGTAACTGAAGCTGCTTGTATGCCTATCTCACCAAAAAAACCGATTGTAGGAGAAGAAATCTTTGTTTGCGAATCGGGCATTCACATTGACGGGCTGTTAAAAGGCCCTTACACTTATGAACCATTACTCCCGGAGGAATTAGGTCTAAAACGCAAGGTTTTAATCGGGAAAAAGGCTGGAAAAAATGCACTGAATGCAAAATTGGACGCTCTAGGATTAAAATTAAAACATTCTCAATTAGACGATGTGTTGAAGCTAGTAAAAACCACCTCTTCCCGTTTAAAGCGTTGTCTCAGCGATGAAGAGTTGTTACAAATTGTTCGGCAAGCCTTGTGAAGTATGTGCTAATAGGTAATCCATACACCATAATTTAGCTTGTTTTTATGAACGATATTGCTGTCTTAGAATTACTTAACGGGGCAAGTCATTTAAGCTGTAAAAAGGTTAAAACATGAGCATTCAAGCCCTATTTCTTCTCACTCTTTCTGCCTTGTTTCACATTGGCTGGAATTTTTGGGTAAAAAACAGCCGTAATAAACAGGTGTATATCTGGTGGATGTTTGCTACTGCCCTTTTCTTTTTCTTACCCATCACCTTGTGGCACTGGTCAGGGTGGAAGGCCCTACCCCCCAAATCTATCCTGGCCTGCCTTCTGGGCCTTGGGTGCTTCTTTTTTTGCCTCAATTGGCGCAGTTTTAGATAAAGCAGGTGTAGAAGTATTACCTCCGCCACTCATGTATCATTATGTTGCCCTAATGGTTATATTTATGCTCCTTTTCCTTAGCCTTTGGGTATGGTCTCGCTTTACCCCCAAAGTAATCTTGGCCGAAATAAGACATCATCCGAGCCAAATCTTATTCGGCGGCATAATGCTAGCTGGTTCGTTTCTCTTTTTTCGGCATGGGATAAAAATTTGTCCCATCAGTTATGCAGTAGCTATTCGGCGGGCCAGCATTCTTTTAAGTGTCTGGTTGGGTATGCTTGTTTTTAAAGAAACCCATGGATTCACCCCTACGGTGGCTTCCATATTAATTATCGCCGGTTTGCTGTTGTTAAAATTGGCATAATTTGTGTCTTTTATGCAGAAAGACCCTTAGCTTCCCCAGGTAGTTCCTATTTTAAACATTTTTGTCAATACCGCTCCTCATTTTTTACAAAAATGTAAAAACAATACCTATCTTTTATTAATACGAAGGATATCTAAATGATAATCTATAAAAAATAAATAGGCAGAGTATCTTTTAACAAAATTGTAAAATTTGAATCAGCAACCTTGCATTTATCTAGTTTTTTCATGCGATTTTTTAACTGGCACGGTTTATGCTGGGTAAAAAAATAAAAAAAGAAAAGTAGGATAGAGGTTATGCGGAATAGAGGGATAAAATCAAGATTTTTTCTTGCAGTCTTAATGAGTATCTTTCTAACTACTATGGCATCTAATAGAGTATCTGCTCAACTACTCAGTAAGATCCATGAGGATCTTTCAGCATCGCTCGTATTGGATACCAATACCAATTATATATTTAGGGGTGTTACTATTGTAGATGATCCGGTGTTTCAGCCGGATGTATCCTTTGGCTTTAAGGGTCTGACAATGGGCATATGGTGGAATGTGTGTCTTAGTGAGGCAATAGATCAAGGTGGTGTGGGAACAGCCCCTGCTGCTAACGAGATAGATTATTATATTGACTATACCTGTGAATACAAAGTTTTCAGTGCCTCTTTAGGCTGGATTTATTATGAATTCCCCCATACAGCACTTCCCGATACCCAGGAGGTTTATTTTGGCCTAGGGCTTGGCCTTCCCCTAAACCCTTCAGTAACCATGTATTGGGATGTGGACGATAATGCAGGGGGGCTTTACTGGTTGTTTTCAGTAAGTCAGGATATCAATATAGCTAGCTTAACTCTTACCCCATCCCTTGGGTTAGGGCTTTCAAATCCAGAACACAGTTCTTACTATGCAGGTGTGGATATGGATTCAACCCATGTAATGGATATGAATCTTGGTCTCAATGCAGGAGTACCTTTAGGTAGGTTTATGGAAAAACTGGGAGCGACTATGACTTTGCATTTAAATTACTCATTCTTTCCAGGAACAGGACTCCGTCGGCAGATTGAAAAACAACCTAAACCCGTAAATACCAAGGATGCCTTCTATATGGGACTGGGATTCTCATTTAACTTTTAATAATCTTTTCACAAAAGAGGGGGTATAATAATGATGCGAAAGATTTTACTATTAAGCTTTCTGGCCTTGTTGATTGCTGGATACACAGTGCCGTTTACTATGCCTGTCCGCCATTGCTATGCCCAGGCATTGGCAGGCGGGGCAGAGGATGTTCCAGAAATACATGCCCAGGTGGAAGCACAGGCAGAGCCAGAGGTGGAGGTCGCGACAGAGGCGGAACCAGAGCCAGAAGCACCTACTCCTACAGCGGAAAGTAATGCCGAGGCTATTGCCACTAAAGGGGTAGCCCTTGATACGGTCTGGACCCTGCTTGCTGCGGTACTGGTTATGTTCATGCAAGCGGGCTTTGCCTTGCTGGAGGCAGGCTTTACCAGAGCAAAGAATGCCGTTAATGTATTGATGAAGAACCTCATGGATTTCTGTTTTGGAAGTATCTTCTACTGGATGATAGGATTTGGGATCATGTTTGGGGCAGGAAACCTCCTTTTTGGAACATCTGGTTTTTTTCTCCAGGATACAGGGAGTACCTTTGATTCCCTATCTTGGTCAACAGTGCCTTTGGAATGTAAGTACTTCTTCCAGTTAGTTTTCTGCGCTACAGCTGCCACTATCGTTTCAGGGGCCATGGCCGAGAGGACCAAGTTTATCGCATATATATTTTACAGCATTATAATCTCAGCCATTATCTATCCGGTAGTAGGCCACTGGATATGGGGTGGTGGCTGGCTGGCTGGTATCGGGATGTGGGATTTTGCCGGGTCTACCGTGGTCCATTCGGTAGGAGGCTGGCTTGCCCTTACCGGGGCTGTAATGCTTGGGCCAAGGATTGGCAAATATAGTGCAGATGGCTCACCAAATGCTATTCCGGGACATAGTATACCTTTAGCCACATTAGGGGTATTTATCCTGTGGTTTGGTTGGTTTGGATTCAATCCAGGGAGTACCATGGGAGCTATCCCGGATATTGCACATATCGCTGCCACCACCAACATTGCTGCAGCAGCGGCAGCAATAGGTGCCATGCTCACAGCCTGGTGGATGTTCAAGAAGCCAGATGCCAGTATGACCCTTAATGGTGTAATTGCAGGACTTGTGGCTATAACCTGCCCCTGTGCCTTCGTCTCCATCGGAAGTGCCATATTGATCGGGCTTGTTGCTGGCATCCTAGTGGTATTGTCAGTGGTATTTTTCGACAAGGTATTACATATAGATGATCCAGTAGGGGCTATCTCGGCCCATGCTACCTGTGGTGCCTGGGGCACATTCTCACTGGGGCTCTTTGCCCAGGATAAATTCTGTCCGGGGACAACCGGTAACGGACTTCTATTTGGGGGAGGATGGAAGCTGCTGGGTGCCCAGTCATTGGGGATTATCTCTGTATTCGCCTGGTGTATGATTACAGGCTTCCTCCTCTTCTATATAATTAAACACCTTGTAGGCTTAAGGGTAAGCAGAGAAGAGGAACTGCGTGGCCTTGATATTGGTGAACATGGGATGGAGGCTTATTCTGGGTTTCAGATCTTTATCACACGATAACAGGAGGTATAAAAGATGAAATTAATTGTAGCTATAATTCAACCCCACAAGCTGCCTGATGTCAAGCAGGCATTATTTGATGCAGAGGTGTACAGCATGACTGTGAGTACTGCCCTTGGATGTGGCCATCAGATGGGATATACCGAAACCTATAGAGGAGTGCCTCAAGAAGTAAATCTCCTTAATAAGCTAAAAGTTGAGATAGCTGTAAATGAAGACTTTGTGGAACCTACTATAGATGCCATTATCAAAGGGGCAAGAACAGGAAACATAGGCGATGGCAAGATATTTGTCCTAGATCTCCCCCAGTGTATAAGGATTAGGACTCAAGAAAGAGGGAGTAAGGCCATTGGGTGATTCTGTATTAAAATAATTAAGGAGGTGCAATTATGTTAGGAGTATGGATAGGAGTAGGTGTGATATTAGCATTACTTCTTCTAGCCTTCGTTAAAGCAAACGAGAGGATTTGCCACCCCAATGAGCTATTGGTATTCTCAGGTAGAAAAAGGAAGTTAAAAGATGGAACGGTAGTAGGATACAGGGTTATAAAAGGAGGAAGGGGGCTTAAGATTCCTATTATCGAGTCAGTAAGCCGGATGCCACTTACTACTATACCTATTGAGCTGGAGCTTAAAGGGGCTCTTTGTAAGGGGGTCATCCCCATAGACATCCAGGCCATGGCCAATGTCAAGATAGCAGGAAGTGAGGAGGAAGGACTCTCTAATGCCTTAGAAAGATTTTTAGGTAGGAATATAGATGATATATCTCGAATTGCAAAGGAAAACCTGGAGGGAAGTCTACGTGGAGTTTTGGCTACATTGACCCCTGAAGAGGCAAACAGCAAAAGACTTGAGTTTGGTGAAAAGGTAGCTCAAGAAGCAAGAAAGGATCTTAGAAGGCTTGGTTTAATCCTTGATACCTTTAAGATTAAACATATATCTGATTCTGAAGGGTATCTAGATGCCATTGGTAGAAGGAAAAATGCCGAGGTAAGGCGAGATGCCAAAATAGCTGAAGCAAATGCAGAGGTCGAGGCCAGGCAGGTGGCTGCAGAAGCAAAGAAAAGGGGAAGGATAGCCGAGGCAGAGGCAGAAATGAGCATAATAGATGCTGAAAATAGACTTCAGGTCAGAAAGGCCAATCTGGCTGCTGAAGCAAACAGGGCCGAAGCCAGGGCAAAGGTAGCCACTGACATCGCCAGAGTTGAGGAAGGACAGAAGCTTGAAGAACGGAGGGTTGAGATGAATAAGAAGAAATATGAGGCTGATGTGATTGTACCTGCTCAGGCGGATAAGCAGGCCAAGGAATTAAAGGCCATAGGGGAAGCGGCCAGAATAGTAGAAAATGGAAAGGCCATGGCAGAAGCGGTCAAATTGATGCGACAAGAGTGGGAAAAAGGCGATACCAGGGAGCTTTTCTTGATCCAGCAGCTTCCTGATATCCTGGATAAGGTCACCAGGGTAGTCTCAGAAAATTTATCCGTTGATAAGGTTACTATAGTGGATAGCGGTGATGGACACGGAGTGCCTACTTATGTAAGAGGGGTTGCTGGCTCTATAGTTGCTATATTTGAGGAAATAAAAAATGCCACAGGGCTAGATGTACCTGAGATTCTTCGAGCCAAAAGCAGGACCACCGGAGATTAAAGGAGAAATTCAGTTGTAGCATTGACAAAACTATAAAATAGAGATTACACATGAGCGGAGAGACTAGAAAGATTTAGCCAAGAGGAGAAGACGCATGCTTTGCAAAACAAAAAGAGATGTTATAAAGATAGTAAAGGAAAGGGATGTAAATTATATCCAGTTGTGGTTTACGGATGTTCTGGGCTATCTTAAAAGCTTTACCATCACCCCATCAGAACTGGAAGAGGCCATTGAGGAGGGGATGGGATTTGATGGTTCCTCTATTGAGGGATTTGCCAGGATAGAAGAAAGCGATATGATTGCCAAGCCCGACCCCACTAGCTTTGAGTTTTTGCCATTTAGCAATGGGGGAGGACCTGTGGCTAGAATGTTTTGTGATATCTTAGAACCAGATGGCTCCCATTATAAGGGCGATCCCCGCTATGTTCTAAAGAGGATTTTACAAAAGGTAAAGGATCAAGGTTATACTTTTTATACCGGACCAGAAATGGAATTTTTCTATTTCAAAAGTTCCACTAACCCAGAGATTCTGGATGAAGGAGGCTATTTTGATTCTCTTCCCATAGATATGGGTGATGTATTAAGAAGAAAAACTCTCACTACCTTGCAGAAAATGGGCATCAGGTGTGAATATACCCATCATGAAGTGGCCTTTAGTCAGCATGAGATAGACGTGCGCTACGATGAGGCCCTAAGGATGGCTGATAAAGTAATTACTTTAAGAGTGGTAGTAAAAGAGTTAGCCAGACGTCACGGGGTTTATGCCACATTTATGCCAAAGCCCATATTTGGGATAAATGGAAGCGGTATGCACACCCACCAATCTCTCTTTAAGTTTGAAAGGAATGCCTTCCATGACCCCAACGATAAATCTCATCTCTCCGATATTGCCAAAGGCTATATTGCTGGCATCCTGAAACATGCAAGAGAGATTACTGCTGTGACCAATCAGTGGGTAAATTCATACAAAAGATTAGTGCCCGGTTATGAAGCGCCTGTCTATATCTCCTGGGCAAGGCGCAATAGATCAACGTTGGTGCGAGTACCTATGTACAAGCCTGGAAAGGAAGAGGCTACACGGATTGAATTTCGTTCGCCAGACCCAGCCTGCAATCCATATCTGGCATTTGCTGTAATGCTGGCTGCAGGACTTAAGGGAATAGAAAATAAGTATCCCTTACCAGAGCCCATTGAGGAAGATATCTACCATTTCAGCCCAGAGAAAAGAAAAAGACTTAATATCGGTGAGCTACCAGGCAGCCTTAATGAAGCCATCTTAGAAATGGAAAAGAGTGAGCTGGTAAGACAGGCATTAGGGGATCATATTTTTTATAAATTCATTGAAAATAAAAAGATTGAGTGGGACAGGTTTAGAACCCATGTAAGCCAGTATGAGATCAAAGAATACCTACCAAAATTATAAAAATTTATTACGCAAGTGATGTTATGTGTGGTATAGCAGGATGTTTTGGGGTAAGAGATATAAACACCATCAACCATATTCTTGATGCGTTGCCCCATCGGGGGCCAAATGACCGCGGCATCCACACTTTTAACAACACCGTTTTTTGGTCACACTAGGCTGTCCATTGTCGATGTGGCCAAAGGCCATCAGCCCATTCTAGAAGGCAGTGGTAAAGCAGGGAGTATCTGCAATGGCGAAATCTATAATTTTATGGATCTCAAACAAAAACTAATCTCTAAATACCGGTTCAAGACCAATTCTGATACTTCATCTCTATCGGGAAAAGGAACCTGAATGGAAAAAATCAGGGTCTGGTCTCCACAGGCTGTTGAAAAAGTTGTTTTTTCTCAGACCAGTTCATAGGCTAACAAGAGCAAAATATTATCCGTAGGCCTGCCTGGGGCAAACAGGATTTTTTTGAAAAATAATAAACCTAAACCATTTGATGGCATAATTAGAGAAATTTGCCACCCC
>Ga0180300_10000157_pt1 | contig 26633 bp, 24 predicted proteins | sample GuaBasSediGuay15_FD_121798 | JGI IMG/M metagenome (GOLD analysis project Ga0180300, IMG submission 121798) | Subseafloor sediment microbial communities from Guaymas Basin, Gulf of California, Mexico - Guay15, Core 4569-2, 21-24 cm | ecosystem: Environmental > Aquatic > Marine > Hydrothermal...
CTTGTTAGGTTACTCTCTCAACGACACTATCGTCGTTTATGACAAGATACGGGAGAACATGCGGAAGATGAGAGGAAATCCACCCGAGAAGATCGTTAACACGAGTATAAACCAGGTTATCGTGCGCTCTTTGAATACCAGCATCACGACGTTCATAGTAGTACTCTCGCTACTGCTCTTTTCTGGTAAGGTGTTACAATCCTTTGCCTTTGGGTTGGTTGTGGGTGTGATCGTCGGCACCTACTCTTCGCTTTACATAGCTAGTCCGATCGTCATAGGCTGGTTGAAGCGCAGTTGGAGGTAAAGAAAGGGGGTAACGTGTTCAACGTGTCGAACTTAGAAGAGATGATATACGAGGCCTACAAGATGGGAGCCTCAGATCTTCACTTGTCCGTGGGTGTAGTTCCCACGATACGCTTGCATGGCGAGCTAAAATCCTTTGGAGAGATGGAACCCCTGAGTCGTGAAGCACTGGTGTCTGCCCTCGACCTGTTGATGGAGTCCAAGGGTATCAAACAAAGGGTTGAGTCTCTTGAGCAGAAGGAGCTGGACTTCTCTTTCGGTATAAAGAATGAGGTACGCGTGAGGACCAATCTTTACTTTGAGCGTAATGAACCCGCCGTTGCTTTTCGTATGATACCCCGCAAGATCAAATCGCTCGATGAACTCGGGTTGCCTCCAATTCTAAAGGAAATGTGTGAACACGACAGGGGATTCGTGCTGGTAGTGGGCCCCACGGGAAGTGGGAAATCAACGACACTCGCGGCCATGCTTGATTACATCAACGCCTCTAAACCCGTTCATATCCTAACCATAGAAGATCCTATCGAGTATGTTCATGACAACAAAGTGGCTCTGGTCCATCAGCGCGAGGTTGGTCAGGACACCACTTCGTTTGCTGATGGATTGAAGTACGCGTTAAGGCAAGATCCCGATGTCATACTTGTAGGTGAGATGAGAGACCTCGAAACCATGGAGCTTGCCCTCACCGCTGCAGAGACAGGTCATCTGGTCTTCGCCACCGTGCACACCAATTCTGCACCCCAGACACCAGAAAGGATCATCGGTGCGTTCCCCCCACATCAACAAAACCAGGTCGCGGTTCAGCTCGCCAATACTCTCGTAGGGATCGTTTACCAGCGGTTGGTTCCCCGTGCGGATATGCCAGGACGCGTCGCCGTGCTGGAAATACTAATCGCGAACAACGCCATAAAAAACTTGGTACGTGAGATGAAGTTCCACCAAATCGAATCTATCATGCAAGCTAGCGGTAGGCTGGGAATGGTGGTATTCGATGATGCACTCTTCGACGTTTACAGGCGAGGGTTGATCAGCAAAGAAAGCTTGAAACTCTTCGCCAGAAATTTTGACTACTTGCAAAGGAGAGCAGGAGTACTCTGAGATGCTCGAATCGGAACTGGAGAGAATCATAACCCTTTTGAAGGAGAAAAAGCGCGATCTAGAAGGAAGGATCGCAGAAGGTGGTCTCGCTCCTCAAGAAATAGTAGAAGTGGGCCGCGAGATAGCAAGAACGAGTGAAATCATATCGCTTTATGAAGAGAAGAAGAGACTGGAGACAGAAATTGGAGACTGGAAGGCGATGTTGGACGAGATCGAGCAAGACCAGTTGGATGAGCTGGATGAAACCATCGCGCAGCTTGAAAAGAGGTTAGAACATGTTGAACTAGAGCTTCTGCGATTGATTCTTCCACCTGATTCTTTGGAAGAAAGAGACGTGATACTGGAAATCCGTGCTGGAACAGGTGGGGAAGAGTCGGCGCTCTTCGCAGCAGATTTACTGAGGATGTACTCTAGATATGCTGAAAGAAGGGGCTGGAGCACGAACACTGTCGATGCTTCCATCACGGACTTGGGTGGTTTCAAAAGTGTCATCGTGGAGATCAATGGGCGAGGAGCTTTTAGCAGGTTACGTTATGAAAGTGGGGTTCACAGGGTTCAGCGCGTTCCAATCACAGAAAGTGGAGGACGTATACACACCTCTACGGCCACGGTGGCAATCCTACCGAAGGCAACGGAGGTAGACATAAGAATAGATCCGAAAGATCTCAGAGTAGAGGTTTTCAGGGCTTCGGGTCATGGAGGACAGCATGTGAACCGCACAGAATCAGCAGTTCGTATCACACATATACCCACAGGAGTTGTGGCAACTTGCCAAAGCGAACGTTCACAGCACCAAAACAAAGAGCGCGCCCTTGAAGTCCTGAGGGCACGTCTCTATGAGCTTGAAAGACAGAAGCAACGATCGGAGCTCGATGAGCAACGACGTGAACAGATAGGTTCGGGGGACAGAAGCGAGAAGATACGCACCTACAACTTCCCTCAAAATCGTGTCACCGATCACAGAATCAACTACACTACCTACAGGCTTCGGGAGATCCTCGACGGTGATCTCGATGAAATCATCGATAGATTGGTATTTCACGAAACCGTGAGGAGATTCAAGTTGCTTCTCGAACAAATAGACTCAGAGGTGTGATGATGAATGAAAGTATTCGCAGTGGATCTTGGAGGTACCTTCATCAAAGTTGGAGTGGTGGATGAAAAAGGTTCGATACGTTGGAAGCGTTCGGTGAAGACACCACCACCGGGTAGACCTTTAGAAACGGTTTCTACGCTGGCCAAGCTTTTACGGGAAGCTCAACATGAGTTCCAGATATCGTACATCGGCATAGGGTGTCCGGGATCCATAGATCGAGACCAAGGTCTTGTACGATATTCCCCTAATCTCGACTGGCACGATTTTCCGCTGGCAGAGGCGCTCTCCAAGGAAACAGGACTGGAGGTCTACGTGGAAAACGATGCCAACGCCTTCGTCCTCGGAGAGAAGTGGTTTGGAGCCGGTAAGAATTGTGAGCACATTGTGGCGCTCACCTTTGGCACGGGGGTTGGCGGAGGAGTGATCTCCCATAATATCTTGATAACGGGGTATCTGGGTATCGGTGCAGAATTGGGGCACGTCATTGTAGAGCCCAACGGCCCACAGTGTGGTTGTGGAAGCTATGGATGTCTCGAGGCGATCGCTAGTGCGAGATCGGTGGCGAGGCTTGCTACTGAAATGGTGGAAAAGTATCCCGACTCCGTGTTGAGCGGGTTGGATCGGATAGCGGCGGAAGATGTGTTCGCCGCCTACCGAAAAGGTGACAAGCTGGCAAAGATACTTTTGGAAAGAGTTACTCACGGAATAGCGAGGGCTGTAGGTGCATACGTTCAGTTTTTCAACCCCCAGCTGATAGTCTTTGGTGGAGGACTAGCGAGGTCTTCCGACGTTTTGATACCACTCGTTGAGGAAAAAGTGCCGCTTTACGTAATGCCTTCGTTTCTGGGAACTTTCAAGATCGTACAAAGCCAGCTTCTGGAAGATGCTGGTATAAAGGGGGCTGCTTCCATAGTTTTTCAGAGAAAACTAACTTAGGGAGGGGGAACTTCCGTGCTGAGCCGGAGTTTCATGGAGTTGGAGGACACTTACGGTGCCCACAACTACAAACCCATACCTGTGGTGATCGAGCGCGGTGAAGGTGTATGGGTGTGGGACGTGGAGGGTAGACGGTATATCGACATGCTTTCATCTTACTCCGCGTTGAATCACGGACACAGGCATCCGAAAATACTGAAGGCGTTGAAGATGCAGTTAGAAAGAGTTACTCTCACTTCCAGGGCGTTTTACAACGACATGTTGGGGCGTTTTGAGAAGAAGCTCGCCGAGACAGCCGGGTATGACAAGGTGTTACCGATGAATACGGGTGTCGAAGCCGTGGAAACGGCTTTAAAGATCGCTCGAAAATGGGGATATCACAAGAAGGGTGTTCCAAAATACGAGGGGAATATCATCGCAGCTTCGGGTAATTTCCACGGTAGAACGATCACCGCGATATCCTTCTCCACCGAGCCTCAATACAAAAATGGGTTCGGCCCCTTTACTCCAGGTTTCAAAATCGTCCCTTATGGCGACGCAAAAGCAGTGGAGGGGGCAATAGATGAGAAGACCATAGCGATGATCGTGGAGCCAATCCAAGGTGAAGGTGGCGTCGTCTTACCACCGGAGGGCTATCTGAAGCAGTTGCGGGAGATCGCCGACCAGAATGGAATTCTTTTGATCTTCGACGAGATACAGACTGGTCTTGGAAGAACGGGAAAGCTCTTCGCATGGCAATGGGAAGATGCGAGACCCGACATACTCGTGTTGGGGAAGGCACTTGGAGGCGGTGTTTACCCGGTTTCCGCGGTATTGGCAGATAACTCTGTAATGGAGGTTATGACCCCTGGAGACCATGGTTCCACCTTCGGTGGCAATCCTTTGGCTGCGGCAGTTGGAATCGCCGCTTTGGAGGTTTTGGAAGAGGAAGAACTCCCTGCCAGAGCGCGAGAGCAAGGAGAGTATTTCATCGCGAAACTCAGGGAGATCAAGAGCGAATACGTGAAGGAAGTGAGGGGGAAAGGTTTGCTCATTGGAGTGGAGATCAAACCGGAATACGGCTCTGCAAGGCGATTCTGTGAGAAGCTTGCCAAATTAGGTGTGCTGAGCAAAGAAACCCACGAGCAGGTGATAAGGTTTGCACCTCCGTTGGTGATCAAGTGTGAGGAGATCGATTGGGCACTGGAAAGAATCGAGAGAGTGTTGGCAGAAGCCTTGTAAAAGAGATAGTGGGGTGGTGAAATGATAGATCGGTACAGCCTTTCTCCCATGAAGGAACTTTGGACTCTAAATGCCCAATACCAACGTTGGTTCGAAGTGGAGCTGGCTGTAATAGAGGCTTATGAAGAGGTCGGCATCGCACCACGTGGAACGGCACGGACCATAAGACGGAAGGTTCGAATAAACGTTCCAGCGATTCTGGAGATAGAGAAGGGAACACACCATGACGTAGTTGCCTTCGTAAAGCACGTGGTTACCCAACTGGGCTCAGAAGGTCGCTTTTTCCATTTTGGGCTCACTTCCTCCGACGTGGTAGACACGGCGCTTTCTATGGCATTGAGAAGATCGTGTAGACTCATTCTCGAACAGTTGGAGGAGTTGCTCCAAGTGCTGTGGAATTTGGCGTTGCGATACCGTAATACCATCACTGTGGGCAGAACCCACGGCGTGCATGCAGAGCCCACCAGCTTCGGTTTAAAGGTGCTGGGCTGGTATGCGATGATGATGAGAAATCGGGATAGACTCGAGAGAGCACTCGAAGACGTTTCCTTTGGAAAGATATCGGGAGCGGTTGGTAACTACGCCCACGTAGATCCGAAAGTAGAACGTATTGCTCTCGAAAAGTTATCCCTTCGTCCCATCCCAGTCAGCACCCAGATAGTGCCGCGAGACGTTCATGCCGCGTTTGTTCAGACGTTGGCGCTTCTGGGGTCATCCGTAGAAACTCTGGCTGTAGAAATTAGACACCTTCAACGAACAGAGGTTTTGGAAGTAGAGGAAGCTTTTAAAGAAGGTCAGAGAGGTTCATCAGCTATGCCTCATAAGCGCAACCCCATTCTCAGTGAAAGACTCTGCGGTCTTTCGAGGCTCTTGAGATCTTACGCCCTCGTTGCCCTCGAAAACGTTCCCTTGTGGCATGAGCGAGACATCTCTCATTCATCTGCAGAACGGTTCATCTTCCCGGATGCCACAGGCGTTGCCTATTACATATTGGTAACACTCAAGCATTTAGTGGAAGAGCTGAAGGTGAACAAAGAGACGATGCGCCAGAATCTCGATATCACTGGTGGCTTGATCTATTCGCAGCGTGTGTTGAACACGTTGATAGGATCCGGAATGGACCGTGAGACCGCGTATAAAATCGTTCAAGAACTTTCGAAAAGAGCGTGGGAAAGTGGGGAGAATTTCTACCATCTTGTGACATCAGACCCGAGGATAACGAGCGTGATCGATTCTGAAGAGTTGGCGGAGCTTTTCAATCCGGAGTATTACTTGAGAAATATAGACAGAATATACAATAGATTTAAGGAGGTTGGTGGATGCGAAGAGTAGTTATCTTTGGTTTGCAGTGGGGCGATGAAGGAAAGGGAAAAGTGGTAACCTACTTTTCCCGAGAATTCGATTGGGTTGTGCGCTACAGCGGAGGCAGTAACGCGGGTCATACCGTGGTTTACAGCGATGATACGAAAGTGATAAATCATCTCGTGCCCTCCTTCGATATTCGTTCGCGCGCGTGCGGTTACATTGGGCCTGGAGTAGTTCTTGATCCCCTGGAACTTGTGAAAGAGTTGGGAGAGCTGGAGCGGATTTTCGGAGGAATCGGTGAGAGGTTGAAGATATCCAATCTCTGCCATGTTGTTCTGCCTCCACACAAAGAGATAGACGCGTCCATAGATGTGAAACGTTCTTGTTCCCTCAGCACTACGCGGCGCGGGATAGGACCTGCGTTGGCAGATAGAGCTTACAGAATTGGTCTCAGGCTTGTGGAACTTTTGGAAAGCGGCTCCCAGCGAAAGATGGAAGAATACTCCAAAGATTTAAAAGTACTCTACGGTGTGGAGTGGCGTGATTACACCACCGTTTTGGAGGCGGTGGAACGCCTCAAGCCGCATGTGATCGATCTCATGACATCAAAGCGCCTACTCGAGGAGTCGTCGATTCTCTTTGAAGGCACGCAAGGAGTACTTTTAGATGTGGATATTGGAACCTATCCTTACGTTACATCTTCAAACTGCGGTGTGACGGGCATAGAACCTGGTCTGGGTTTTCCAGTTTCCCTCGACGAGAGGCTGGGAGTTTTCAAAGCTTATACCACTCGTGTCGGTGCAGGACCGTTCCCAACGGAGCTTCCAGGCTTTGAGGGAGATGAGCTTAGGGAGCGTGGACATGAGTTTGGGGCCACGACTGGCAGAAAGCGGAGATGTGGTTGGCTGGATCTGCCCTTGGTCAGGTTTGCAAACGAAGTTTCCAAAACCACAGGAATGATTCTTACAAAGGCCGATGTGCTCAACGGAATCGATCAACTGAGGGTATGTGTTGCCTACAAGATCGGTGGCAGATTAGTGGAAGTGCCTTCGGACCTCTCAGTTTTGGAAAGGGTGACCCCCATGTACGCGGATGTAAAACCTTGGCAAGATCTGCGAGATCCTGCTTTCGAGAAATTTGTGAAATTTGTCGAGGAGGAAACAGGAGTGCCCGTACGCTACGTCTCCACCGGGCCGGGTGTGGATGAAATGGTGGCGAGGTGACTCTGCAATGATTCGAAGGATAAAAGGAACCGAGGATATATACGGTGGAGAGATCGCGTTGTGGCGTTTCGTAGAACAGCGATTCATCGAAGTGGCTCAGCATTATGGATATGAAGAAATTCGAACGCCCATCTTGGAACATGCTGATCTCTTTGTTAGAAGCGTGGGAGAAGATACGGACATCGTCAGGAAGGAGATGTACATCTTCGAAGATCGTGGGGGTAGGAAGATTGCCTTGAGACCGGAAGGCACCGCTGGGATTGTGAGAGCTTACATTGAACACGGGATGACGCGTTTAGGGTCGCCTCAGAAATTCTTTTACATCGGTCCCATGTTTCGGTACGAGAAACCTCAGGCAGGAAGACAGCGTCAGTTTCATCAGCTCGGTGTGGAAATATTTGGAAGTCCCAGCCACACTGCCGATGCGGAAATGATCGCACTGGCTTTTCGCTACTTTCAATCCTTGGGACTTGAAAAACTCGCGGTCCACATCAACAGCATAGGATGTCCCAAATGCCGTCCAACGTACAAGGAAGCTCTGAAAAGATATTACTCGAATCATCTTGAAGGGCTTTGCGATGATTGCAAAGTTCGTTATAGAAGCAATATATTGCGTCTTCTTGATTGCAAGATAGACACCGAGTTGGCGGAGAACGCGCCACGGTCCGTTGACTTTTTATGTAGCGAATGTAAAGCGCACTTCAATGGATTAACAGAAGAACTGAGAAAACTCGGTGTTGAATTCGTAGTGGACCATCGACTTGTTAGGGGACTGGACTACTACACCAGAACAACCTTCGAGATCAAGCATGGAGGTCTTGGAGCACAAGACGCCATCTGCGGAGGAGGACGATACGACAACTTGGTGGAAGAACTTGGCGGAAGGAGTACACCTGCCACTGGCTTTGCAGCAGGTATTGAGCGGATCGTGTTGGCACTTAAAGCAGAAAGAAAGGTTCCTCCAGCGGAGGAAAAGAGATTGTTCGTAGCCGCTGCGGATGCATCGGTCAGAGAAAGGGTTCTGCAGATTGCAGAGCAACTTCGAAGTCTCGGACTGGCTTCGGAAGTCGACGTGATGGATAGAAGTCTTTCAGCTCAAATGAAGTATGCCGCAAGGAAAGGTTATCGACACGTCATAATCATAGGCGAATCCGAAGTGGAAAGCGATACCCTCACCTTGAGAGATATGAGAACCGGTGAGCAACGTCGAATACCTCAAGAAAGGTTGAAAGAAGAAGTCCTTGGAAATTAAGAAGAGCAATTCCCGCATATTTGCTATATTATTGTGAATAATTGCCAATAACGTGGTATAATCTCCGCAAGGAGGTGATAATCGTGAGAAAATCGCCGTATGAACTTTTGAAGTGGCTCGATTCAAAGCCGAGAATCCAAGAAGTTCGGACCCTTGCCAAAAAGCTTGGAGTAAGGTTGAAAAGGACCATGAAAAAGCGGGATATCATCAAAAAGCTGAGAACCGCGTTGAAAGAACGGCTGAAAGCTGAGGAGGCGCGTTCAAGCGCGACTTCGGTACTCGAGAGTAGTGCCGGGAATGCCGTTCGAGAGTATCCCAAGCAACCTCGCTTGCCAGAAAGTTACAACAAGGACAAGTTGGTGCTCCTTCCAGTCAATCCCAATTGGATCTACGCTTATTGGGACTTCTCTCGAAAGACCCGAGAATCGGTGCAAAAGAAGGCAGGCAACGTGAGGTTCGTGATACGCCTCCACGATGTTACCTATGTAATATTCAACGGTTTCAATGCCCATCGTAGTTTCGAGGCGGATGTGGATCTGGACTGGGGGAATTACTACTTTCAGGTGCCCAATCCCAACGCAGATTACTTGTGCCAGTTGGGATACATAGAAAATGGGCGATTCGTTCCGCTTTTGGCAAGCAACGTGGTTCGAACTCCGCCGATTTCTCCTTCTGATAAAAAAGAAGAGATTTGGATAAAGATTTCTAAGGGCAAACGATACAGCAAGACTAGTGAAGGTATGGTGGAGAAACCCGTTGAACGGGCTGTTGGAAGTTCACAATGGCCAAACGTCGGTCCCGTCGTGGAAGCTTCAGGTGGAGGGGCGTTTATTTGGCGCATGGTGCGTGAAGGGCGTAGTGGGGGTACCCTGTGATGAAATCCCGATCTAAGGGACATCTGGTATTGGTGCTCCATGCTCATCTTCCGTACGTACGCCATCCGGAATTCGAGGAATTCATGGAAGAGCGGTGGTTTTTCGAGGCTGTCACGGAGACTTACATACCATTGATAATGGTTTTCGAGCGACTTCAAAAAGATGGTATTGACTTCAAACTGACCATGAGCCTTACGCCTCCTCTTTTGGAAATGTTTGCCTCGCCCGACCTGCAGAAAAAGTACGAGCGTCACATGGAGAAACTAATAGAACTGGCAGACAGAGAAGTGAAGCGCACGAGGGAAGAAAACCCACGGGTTCACGAGTTAGCCCTCTATTACTCTCGACACTTCAGAGAAATACTCGATACGTACCGGCGCTACGGTAAGAACCTGACAAATGGGTTCTTGAAATTCCAAGAGAGTGGAAACCTTGAGATCATAACATGTAACGCCACTCACGCGTTTCTGCCACTTTTGAGTCGACACAAGAGCGTGGTGAAGTCACAGATTGAAGTGAGCGTGCAATCCCACGAAAATCGATTGAAAAAACGTCCGAAAGGGATATGGCTTGCCGAATGTGGCTACTATCCTGGGGTCGACAAGTTTCTTTCTCATTTCAGGTTGGAATATTTCTTCGTAGACTCTCACGGATTGTGGTACGCCGATCACCAACCTCGTTATGGTGTCTACAGACCTGTGGTAACACCTGAAGGTGTTTTCGTTTTCGCTCGCGATCCCGAGTCCAGCGAGGAAGTGTGGAGCGCACAGGTAGGGTATCCCGGCGATTCTCGTTATCGAGAATTTTACAGGGATGTCGGCTTCGACAGAGAATTGGAATATATCCGGCCTTACATAGATCGTAGCGGCGAGCGGATAAACACAGGGATCAAGTATCACAGGATCACGTCTAAGGGAATTGACCTGTCTAAAAAGGATTATTACGCTCTGGCAGACGCTATTGCTGCCGTCAAAGAGCATGCCGCAGACTTCGCAAGGAAGAAAGAACGGCAAATCGATCGTCTCTACAAACTCTTCGATGGAGTTGAACCTGTGATTGTCGCACCCTTTGATGCAGAACTCTTCGGCCATTGGTGGTACGAGGGCCCGCTCTTTTTGGAGGAGCTCTTTAGAGTCCTCTCACAAAGGACGAGTGTCATTCCAAGCACACCTTCGGAGATCTTGGCCACTTACGACGAATACCAAATGCTCACTCCCGCGGCTTCTACCTGGGGAGCCAACGGATACTTCGAAGTGTGGTTGAACGGAAGCAACGATTGGATATACAGGCACTACGACGAGATGGCGGAGCGCATGGAAGAAGTAGTGCAACTCTTCCATACACCTACACCGTTGGAAGAGAGATGTTTGAACCAAATGCTGCGAGAGCTATTTCTTGCGATTTCCAGCGATTGGGCGTTCATCATGACTACGGGAACCACTGTGGAATACGCGAAGAGTCGTGTGATAACACATGTTCTTAGGTTTCATCAACTCTACGGTCAGCTCAAGAGTGGTAGAATAGACCCAGATTATTTGAAGGAATTGGAATGGCAAGATGCCATCTTTCCTTGGCTGGATTTTAGGACCTTCAAAGTGTAAAGGAGGTATCGAAAAGTGCAGAGAACGATCAGTAAACTTTTGGAGATCAGATGGCATGGACGAGCAGGACAAGGCGCTAAGAGCGCTGCACAGATACTCGCTGAAGCTGCTTTAGCTGAGGGGATGTACGTTCAAGCTTTCCCTGAGTACGGCGCCGAGCGTTCTGGAGCTCCAATGAGGGCATTCAACAAGATCAGTCCACGTTACATCAGATCACATTCACCGGTTCTCAATCCTGACGTGGTGCTTGTACTTGATGACACACTTCTTGGAGTTATACCCGTTACCGATGGTATGAAAGAGGACTCCGTACTGATAGTAAACACTTCTCGAAGCGTCGACTGGGTGAAAAATAAGACAGGCTTTTCTGGGAAGATCTGTATCGTTAGGGCGACCGATATAGCCTTTGAAGAAACCGGCAGAGGGATGCCAAACACCTCCATGTTAGGTGCGTTGGTAAAGGTGACAGGCACAGTCTCCCTTGAAACCGTAGAGCAAAACATTCAAGGAACGTTGGAAGGCAAGATTCCAGCGAAAGTTCTGGAGGGTAACCTTAGAGCGCTTCGGAGGGGATTCGAGGAGGTGACCTGCGGTGGCTGATCTCAAGAAATGGCACGAACTGCCCATTGGAGGGGTGATCGATAAGCCTGCAACAGCTCTGGCTTACAAAACCGGCAGTTGGAGGGTTATGAGGCCTATTTGGCACGAAGACAAATGTACAAGCTGTATGATGTGCTGGTTGCATTGTCCAGACAATTCCATCGTTGTCAAGGGTGGAAAGATGACAGGAATCGACTACGAGTATTGCAAAGGGTGCGGTGTGTGCGCCAGTGTTTGTCCAGTGAAGGCCATAGATATGGAACCGGAAACCAAGTTCCTCGAGGAGGCGGAGTAGCCATGGTGGAGACCAAAAAATTGGCTTTAACGGGAGCGGAGGCCGTCGCCAACGCAATGAGGCAGATAGCTCCGGATGTGGTGGCTGCCTATCCTATCACACCTCAAACCCCCATCGTGGAATATTTCTCTAAATTCGTGGCCGACGGTCTCGTGGATACCGAATTGATTCCGGTAGAGAGCGAGCACAGCGCCATGAGCGCCGTGGTGGGCGCGGCCGCCGCTGGTGCGCGGGCGATGACGGCTACCAGTGCCAACGGTCTGGCTTTGATGCACGAGATCGTTTACATCGCTGCGAGCTTACGTCTTCCCATAGTGATGCCGGTAGTTAACAGGGCACTGAGTGGTCCTATAAATATCCACTGCGATCACAGCGATACCATGGCGGAACGTGATTCTGGTTGGGTGCAGTTCTTCGTTGAAAACGCCCAAGAAGCTTATGATTTAACACTCATCGGCCTGAAACTTGCGGAACATCCGGATGTACAGCTACCGGTGATGGTCAATCAAGACGGGTTCATCATTTCACACGGTGTGGAACCCGTGGAACTCCTTCCTGACGACATGGTAAGAAGTTTCGTGGGTGAAAGGGAACCCGTCTATTCCCTGCTTGATGTGGAAAATCCTGTGACTTTTGGTCCCTTAGACCTCTACGATTACTACTTCGAACACAAACGTCAGCAAATTGCGGCCATGGAGAAAGTCTTCGAAGTGTTTCCAAAAGTTGTGGAAGAATTTGAGAAGATTTCTGGGCGTCGTTACGCTTGCGTCGAAGCCTACAGGCTGGACGACGCCGAACATGTGATGGTGGCTTTGGGATCGACCTGCGGTACTATAAAGGATGTGGTTGACGAACTGAGAGAAGAGGGCAAGAAGGTGGGACTGTTGAAGCTGTGGATGTTCCGACCTTTCCCAAAAGAGCAGGTACAGCGCTATCTCTACGGTAGGAAGAGTGTAGTGGTTCTCGACAGGTCTGCGAGCTTTGGTGCCGAAGCGCCGCTATACGCTGAAATCAAATCCGCACTTTACGAATCTCCCACGAAACCTTTGATAGGTTCCTACATCTACGGATTGGGTGGAAGGGAGATCCTTCCGCGACACATACGCCAAGCTTTCGAAGCGGCTATTAATGGAGATCTGCTCGCCGACGGGCAGGGCTATCTGGGTTTGCGAGAATGAGGGGGTGTTGAATCATGGCGGTAAATCTGAAGCAGCTTGCTGTAGAATTCGAGGATCCTAACAAGATTGGTATCACCAGTGGCCACCGTCTTTGTCCGGGTTGTGCAGCTCCGATGACGGCGAAAATGGCTTTGATGGTAGCAAAACATCTCGGATACGACGTGGTGGTAGGGCTCGCCACGGGATGTCTCGAGGTTTCAACCACCATCTTCCCATACAGTGCTTGGAGTGTACCTTACATTCACAACGCCTTCGAGAACGTAGCGGCCACCATCAGCGGTGTAGAAACCGCTTATAGGGCTCTCAAAAAGCGCGGAAAATTGAAAAGAGAGAAACCCATAAAGTTCATAGCTTTTGGTGGGGATGGAGGTACCTACGACATAGGTCTCCAAGCGCTTTCTGGAGCTGTTGAAAGGGGTCACGACTTTCTCTACATCCTTTATGATAATGAGGGTTACATGAACACCGGAAACCAGAGATCGGGTTCTACACCTCCGGGTTCTTACACCACCACCGCTCCAGTGGGCAAGAAACTGCCTGGCAAGCCCCAACTCAAGAAAAACATCGTGGAAATCGTGGCAGCACATGAGAATGTCTATGCAGCAACAGCCACGGTGGGTGAGCCTATAGATTACATGAACAAGGTGGAGAAAGCGCTTAACTTCGAGGGGCCGTCTTTTATAGCGGTTCTCTCACCGTGTGTCAGGTTTTGGCGGATACCCAATGACGCTGCCGTTTCTATAACGAAGTTGGCAGTTCAGAGCAAGTATTGGCCTTTATACGAAGTTGAAAAGGGTGTCTACAGAATAACCAAGAAGCCCCGGAGTTTCAAACCGATCAGAGATTTCTTGGAGCAGCAAGGAAGATTCAGGGCTTTGCTTAGTAGGCCCGATGCCGACAAGGTTATCTCCATGCTCCAAGATTACGTCGATAAGAGGTGGGAAAGACTTCTGGCATTGGAAGAAGCTACGAAGGATAAGCCTGCCCGATGATTTGGTGCGTTTCTATTATGCACCCAGCTGAAAAGACAGCTCTGAACGGAGGAGAGATATCGGATGAGAAGATGGTTTGTTAAACGTCAGAAGATCATCATCTGGAGCATTGCCATCGCCTTTGCCCTTGGGGTTATTTGGTGGGCCGTGGCGGGATTCATTTCAAGGAGAGCTCCCCAAAGCACATCCAATACAGCTGTGGAATTTTCACCTGAAGACGCCCTTGCTTACTTGACCAAGAACGGCACCCCGCTGGACCATGATTACTGGGTGTTCGATGGGGAGTTGGAGCTAACCTTTCAAGATACCATCGATTATTACCGGGCGCTTGGAGCGCAGCTGGACGACGTCTTCGATTACCCCGTTCTTCGTTCCAGCGTTCTCAAGAACCTCATCGATCAGAAAATCGTCCGCTATTACGCTGCACATCACGGACTCTTGCCGTCGAGAGATGAAGTTACAGCGGAGTTGGAAAAGCAAGTGCAACAACTCCTTTCGGATGAGCAAAGTAAGCAATACTTTCTCTCTCGATATGGCAGTGTGGACAATCTGAAGAGGCGCCTTAAGCCGCGTATAGAAAGCTCCTTGATCCTTTCAAGGGTGAGAAATACGGTCGTTAACGTAACCGATAGCGATGTGGAGAGTTACTACGATAAAAACCGGGACACGATAAGGCAGGAATACGAAGAGGCCAAAGTGAAACACATCCTGGTCTCTGATGAAGCCACTGCTCAACGTTTGAAAGACGAGATCTTGGCGGGTACTATGACCTTCGAAAAAGCAGCCAGCGAATTTTCTTTGGATCAACAGACAGCGCTCCAGGGTGGGGAGCTCGGTTGGATCAAGCACGGACAAACGGTTCCAGAGTTCGAAAACGCCATCTTTAGCGCTACCCTTGGAGAACTGGTGGGACCCGTTAGAACGGTTTACGGGTATCATCTTCTGGAGGTTGAGGACAGGGTCAAACTTGACAACTTCGAAGATCTGAAAAACGCAACACAGGTTTACAGCGAGATAAAGGCCAAGATAGAAGACGAGCGATTTCGGAAATGGAAGGAGGGGTTCATCACTTCCGAAAAGCTCGCGTGGGTAATAAACGACGAGATCATGAAGGTTTACCTCGAATACTTGGAAGGGGACGACGAAAAGCACGAAGAGCTCTTCGAGTGCCTCGATTCCCAGCTCTTTTCCACCAGTGCCACTGACTCCACCGCTGTCGAGCTGGCAAAAGAAGTGGACGAACAACTGATGACCCTCTATATAACGCTTGCGGAAAAGATGAACGAAGAACTCAAAGAAGAAGAACTCGACTACACCCGTTTCGTCAACCTTATGGGTTCCGAGAACTTTGATGCTTCGCTTTTGGCTCAATCGACGGAGACGCTCTCCGAAAAAGCGAATGAATACATAAATCTCGCACAAGAAGCTACTTCTGAAAGTGTCGTGGATAGATACCTCGACGAGTATTTCAAGTATTACGATGCGTACTTGGTGAAGGATATATTGCATAGGCATCCAAATCTCTCCTTGGAGGAAGCCAAGAAGCGACTCGAAAGTGTGAAGTCGCGAATTCAAGAATTTGACAACAAGCGTAAGTTGGTACTTTACGCGCTTTACGAGGTGACACCTTCGTCGAGAAGAGTGGTTTCCAAGCTCTACGAGTTGGACCCGTCGAACATGGAGATACGCTACGCGTATTTTAAATCCCGATACGATACCATCAAAGACTACATCAAAGACCCGCAGATATATCAAGCTTACAGTCAGTATTTGCAGCCTGAAGTTATCGAGATAAGGACGGGTCTGGAAACATTGGCCTACTCTACTAAAGCTGCAACGGACCTCAGGATCTCAGCTTTGGAAGTTCTCGCCGAGATGAGCGAATCCATCGGTGACGTGAAGTCGGAACTCTCTTACCTGCGCACGTTGAAGGAAATCGATCCCGCTTACTCTGGCATAGACGAGATGATAGCATCGTTGGAAGAAGCCGTGGCAAAGGCGAGTACGACGACCTCAACCATAACGACACCTAGCGAGCTTTCGACACCATCAAACTAACTGAGGGTATCGTGATGAAGATATTTCTTGAAGGAGTCGAACGTGAGGACCTCGATCGTTTTGTCTCAGAAACTGATGAATTCTGCACCGATGCGGAATCGGCCGACCTGGTGGTGTTGAAAACACAAGGCGATTCGGCCAGCATTGGAAGACCATTGCTTGTGAAAACGGAGAACGGATGGCGTTTGATAACACAAGATCTTGAGATGACAATGAGTGACCTTGGATTGCTGAGAGCGGCATACGAAGTTCTTGTAAACGGTAAACATTTCTGGGAGATATTCGTCCATGTCGAGAGATTCAAAAAACTCGTGGGAAACCTTTTAAAAAGCCTCATCGTGATGATGGAAGTGGAAGACGAGAACGGCATGAGCCATTCTCAACGGGTTACTGACCTAGTTGTCGAATTCGCCAAGTTTTTGGGTCTTTCGGAAAGTGTGAGAGAGTTTCTACAGGATGCCACGATGTTGCACGATATAGGCAGGGTGGGGCTTGAGCAGCTCATGCTCTACACACCAACACGTCTCAGAGTGTTAGAAGATCACGAGTCGGATCATACGGTAGTGGGAAGCTTGCTCCTTGCAACACTGGAACATTTTGATGCATACGTTCCCATCGCAAGATCACACCATGAACGTTGGGACGGAAAGGGATACCCGGATGGTCTCAAAGGTGAACAAATACCGTATCTGGCGCGCATAGTGGCTATAGTGGACTGGTACGATTGGGCAACTACGACGGTCTCTTCAGAATTCGACTGGGGGCCTCTCGACAAGGAGGCAGCTCTGAAAAAGATAGAGGTCATGGCGGGAAAACATTTCGATCCTCATCTGGCAAAAACGTTTATAGAGTTCATGAAACAGAGGTGATGTTGTGTACCTACAGGATTTGATCACCGAATTGAACGACTTCTGGGAGCGACACGGATGCATTATCGATCAACCTTATGATGTGGAAGTCGGTGCTGGAACCTTTCATCCCTCCACCTTCTTCCGCGTTCTCGGTAGTGAACCATGGAAAGTGGCTTTTGTACAGCCTTGTCGTCGTCCCACCGATGGCAGATACGGCGAAAATCCCTACCGCATGCAGCGTTATTTCCAGTATCAAGTCATCGTGAAGCCGTCTCCAAAAGAATCGCAGCAGCTCTTCATAGATTCCCTCGTGCATCTGGGTATAGATCCAAAGAAGCACGAACTTCGATTCGTGGAAGATAACTGGGAATCTCCAACTTTAGGAGCTTGGGGCGTTGGCTGGGAAGTCTGGCTCGACGGCATGGAGATCACCCAATTCACTTACTTTCAGCAAATGGCTGGTTTCGAGCTCTCAAGCGTTCCCTTAGAGATCACTTATGGACTGGAGCGTATCGCCATGTTTCTCCAAAACGTTGAAAATCTCTTCGAAGTGCGCTGGAACGAGCACGTGACCTATGGAGAAGTCTTCAAAGAGAACGAGTATCAGTTTTCTGTATACAACTTCGAGATGGCCAACACCGAGATGCTCTTCGGACTCTTCAACGAGTATTACTCTGAGTGTGAAAGGCTTCTCGAGCGGGAGTTATACCTTCCCGCATACGACTTCGTCATGAAGTGCTCTCACACATTCAACGTGCTGGATGCCAGAAACGCCATCAGTCAGGTTCAACGCCAAGCATTCATTGGAAAGATCAGAGCGTTGGCTAAAAGATGTGCGGAAAGCTATCTCGGGTGTAAACAAAGGAGCGAGTCCAATGCAGGTGCTCTTTGAGATAGGCATCGAAGAATTGCCCGAGAGCGAGGTTTTCTCCATTGAGGAACAGCTCCGAACGATCACCCGGAAGGTCTTTGAAAATCATCGAGTGAATGTTTCGGATCTCGATGTTTTCGTGGCAGCTCGACGGATAGGATTTCTCGCGAAAGTCGCGGATTATCAGAGAGAAAACGTGCGCGAGAAACGAGGCCCGGCGCGTTCTATCGCCTTCGACAAAGAGGGACGTCCCACAAAGGCTTTGGAGGGCTTTCTCCGCTCCTGCGGAGTTACGCTGGACGATATAAAGGTGCGCGAAAATGATAAGGGTACTTACGTTTACGCGATCATCAAAGAGCCAGGCAAACCAACAGAAGAGATCTTGGACGAGGTCGTCGATGAAGTGGTCAGGAGCTTGCATTTTGCCAGGCCAATGAGGTGGGGGGAAAACGTCGGTCCTTTTGTTCGGCCGGTACATTGGATCGTCCTTTTGGCGAACGGTAGGCCAATGAAATTCTCCGCTTTTAAAGTGGTTTCCAATCGCGTGAGTTTTTCACATCGCTACCTTGGGATTCCCTTCACCGTGGATGATCCTTCCCAGTATTTAGATCTATGCCGTCGCCACATGATCGTTCCGAAGATCGCCGATCGGAGATCCAAAGTTGTGGAGCAGTTGCGAGAAGTGGAAGAGACTCGAGATGTAGAAATAGTGAAGGACAACGAGTTAATCGATGAAGTTGTGGCATTGACGGAATATCCCACCGCCTTTCTTGGAGAATTCAAAAGAGATTTTCTGGAATTGCCAGAAGAAGTAGTGAAAACCACTTTGAAGCATCATCAAAGGGTTTTCGCCGTGTTGAAAGATGGGAATCTACAGAATGCTTTCGTTGCCTTCGTTGATGGACCGAGAGAGCTTTCAGAGAGCGCGTCCGCTGGTTACTCTCGGGTGATTAACGCCAGGCTTGATGACGCCAAATTCTACTTTGAGCGCGATCGAAAAAGGAAACTTGCTGACTTCGTAGCCGATCTCGAAGGGGTGGTTTTCCAACACGATCTCGGAACGTTGAAAGATAAGGTTGGGCGAATACAGCGATTGAGTGCTTTCATACTGAAAGGACTCGGGAATAGGGATCCAAAGGTTGAATCTCTTGTAGATCGTGCGGCATTTCTTTCAAAAGCTGACACGGCGACCATGCTGGTCTATGAATTCCCGGAGCTTCAGGGTGTTGTGGGTAGGATATACGCTTCCATGGATGGCGAGCCCCAAGAGGTGTGCCAAGCCTTGGAAGAGCAATATCAAGATGTTCCGTCCGGCGTTGTGGGCGCGGTCGTATCAGTGGCCGATAAGATCGATACCATAGTCGGCAACTTCGCCGTTGGGAACGTACCCAGCGGTTCGAGAGATCCCTACGGTCTTAAGCGGAAGGCTATTTCTGTGGTGAAAACCCTCATCGGTTTTGAGTGGGATTTACCGTTAGACAAGCTTTTCCAGCGAGCACTCGAATTACTAAACATGGATCAAGAGGAAACACTTCGAGAATTGGACGAGTTCTTCAGGGTCCGACTGGAGGGTTTTCTGCAGGAAGAGAAGGGATTCGACTATGATGTTGTCCGTGCATCATTGGAACTTTCCAATAAACCGTTGAGAGCGTTTTTAAGTGCTACGGCACTTCAAGAAATCAAAGGATCGGATCTGTACGACGATCTGGTGGTGGGATTCGAACGTGTTTTCAACATCACTAAGAACCACACCGAGACGTATTTCGACTCGAGGCACTTCGTAGAAAAGGCTGAATTCGATCTATTCGAGGTCTTCCTTCAGGTGGAATCCGCTGTGGAAGACTTCATCGCGCACCTGGATTATCGTGGTGCGATGCGCAAGTTGGCCGAGTTGAGACGTCATATCGACAGGTACTTCGACGAAGTCTTCGTCATGGACAGAGATCTCTCCGTGAGGATGAACAGATTGTCGTTTTTGAAGAGGATCGCACTTTTGTTCAAGAAAGTCGGTGATCTGAACTGGCTCGAAAGATCCGAAGAAGAGCAATAAACAGAGGACAATAGAGGGTGATCCTGGTGAGAGTAAAAGACTGGATGGAAGAAAGTTTTCCACGATTCGAAGCTGATCTTCGCGTTGAGAAGATCAAAAGTGAGATCCAAGCGCTCGAGATACCGCTGGTGATCGCAGTGGACGAAAATGGCAAGTTGGTGGGTGTCGCCAACAAGTTCGATGTGCTTAGCGCACCGAAGGATTCGATCCTCAGAGATCTCGTTCATTTCGCCACCCATGTGGTTTCTGAAGATAGTTTTGTGGAGGACGCCATCGTTCTTCTCACCGATAGCAGGGAGTTCGCCTTACCTGTTGTGAACGATTCGATGAAGGTTTTAGGGGCGCTGACAGTCTTCGAAGTTTTGGAATCCATGATGGAGATGACTGCCATTGGCGAAAAAGGGTGCAGGCTCTCCCTGCTTTTGGAGGACGTGCCAGGTTCTTTAAAGCGCGTGGTGGATGTCCTGGTGGAGAGAGATATCAACATCCTCTCGATTCTCACGTATCCAGAGGGTGAAAGAAAGCACAGAGTGGTTCTGAGGGTAGATACTCTCGATGCGAGTTACATCAGCGAAATGCTGGATAAAGCTGGTATTGAGTACGATTCAGTGATCCCGGAGGAAGGCTTTGGTGAATGATGTGGTCTGGGCTCTTCTTATGGGTGGACTCCAAGGTGCAACGGAGTTCTTGCCCGTTTCCAGCTCTGGACATTTGTTGATCCTTTTCAACCTTCGATCTGTTGGTTCTGTGGATCATCTCTCGTTCATAACATTTCTTCACCTTGGAACGCTACTTGCAGTGGTACTCTTCGTTTACAAGGATATGCTCGCGCTGATTCGCGCACTGCGGGGGTTCGTAGCGCCCCTTCGCAGCTTCAAGCGAGATCCTGATTTCCGGGTCTTGGTGTACTTGTTGACGTCCACGATTATCACCGGAGTACTCGGAATATTTCTGGAGGCGTTCATCGACAGGATTTTCTCAAGCCTTTCATGGCAAGTAGGTCTTTTCTATCTGCTGTTAGCGGTGATACTCTTTGCTTCAGACAGAATGGAAGGAACGTTGCAAATGCACCAGATGGGATTCTCCAGAGCGTTGTTACTGGGCCTTCTTCAGTCTGCGGCACTTTTGCCAGGTATCAGTCGAAGCGGAATAACCATTTTCGCAGGCCTTCTTTTGGGGATGAGAAGGGTGGAAGCCCTTCGTTATTCATTTCTTCTGAGCGTGCCAGTGACAGCAGGGGCGGGTCTGTTGAAGTTGAGCCAACAGAGTCTTGATGCGCCTTCTATCGTTGCCCTTTTCACATCGATGTCGGTGGGATTGTTTGCTCTCGCGATCTTGAAAAAGACGACCCTGACAAAGCGCCTTTCCGTCTTCGGTTGCTATTGTGCTGTGCTCGGAATCTCAATTATACTGGGGGTGAATCTCTTGTGAAGATAGAAGTACTCGTTCCGGGTGGTATTTTGAGGTTGTCGGGTGTGGAAGCACCCTTCAGTACGGTAACGCTTCTTCGTGATACCCACAGGGTGATACTCGTAGATCCAGGTGGATATCCAACGCTGGGAAGGCTTCAAGGGCGTCTCTTGGAACTGAATTTGAGTGTTGACGACGTGACGGACATAATTCTCACACATTTTCATCTCGACCATGCCTTCAATAGCCTTTTCTTTCCGAAGGCTCGGGTCCTCGTTCATCCGGATTGGAAAACCAAAGATGCAAGGAAGTTTGGCGAACTCGTCGGTCGAACGTACGAGATCGTGGTTGAGAGCTGGAAGGAAATCGTAGACATCGTCGATGGGACCGAGCTCTTTGGTTCGATACGAGTATTCCACACCCCTTATCACAGTAGAGAGCACGTTTCCCTGATGGTTGAAACTGAGAACATGGGCTTGGTCTTCATACCTGGCGATATATGTGCCACTCGTCTGCAGTATTACGATATAATCAAAGGGTACAGAAAAGACGAAGTGGCTTGGTTCGTCTTAGAAAAAGCTTCCACAGCTAATTTTATAGTTTTTCCTCATGACGAACCGATGGAGCTTGGAAGAAAGGAGTGAGAAAAATGAGGGTTGCCTTTGTGAGTTATGAGGTCTATCCCTTTGCCAAAGTTGGAGGTTTGGCCGACGTTGCCGGTGCACTTCCGAAAGCTCTCAAAAAGCTCGGTGTAGATGTGAGAATCTTCATGCCAAAACACAAGGTTGTTGAAAAGAATGCAGAAAAAGTGGGAGTGAAGATAGAGAAGATAGCCTCCTCAATTGCGGTACCGTTCATCCAAGGAAACGGCATGGTGGATCTGTACAAATCAAAATTACCAAGGAGCGATGTAGAGGTTTACATGGTATGGAATGCCGATTACTTCGATTTTGACGAGGTGTATGGCGCTCCCGACCTAGGAAGACAGGCTGCTTTCTTCACTTGTGCCATCTTCAGCGTACTGAAAGAGCTGGATTGGAAACCCCACGTAGTCCACGCCAACGATTGGCAAACGGGTCTTTTGCCGGTGTACCTTAAGACGAACCTTCGCGACGATCCCTTCTTCACAGGTGCGAAGACTCTCTACACCATCCACAACTTGGGATATCAAGGAGTTTTTCCGAAAGAATACCTGGGCATCGCGGATCTTCCGGAGTATCTTTTCAACATCGACGCCCTCGAATTCTACGGTCAGATCAATTACATGAAGGGTGGACTGGTGTTTTCTGATATCATAAACACCGTATCGCCGACCTATGCCGAAGAAATTCAAACACCTGAGTACGGTGCGAAGTTGGATGGCATTTTAAGAACACGGAGTGCGGATCTTTACGGTGTTCTTAACGGTATCGATTACGAAGAATACGATCCCGCTACCGACAGGAGAATCTACGTCAACTTCGATCTGGATAACCTTGAGAGCAAGTATGCCAACAAATCGAAACTCCAAGAAGAGCTTGATCTGCCGGTAAGGGATGACGTGACATTGATAGGTGTCATCAGCCGACTTGTGGACCAAAAGGGATTCGATCTGTTGATAGAAGTGGCGGATTACTTGATGGTCTTGCCTGTTCAACTCGTCATTTTGGGTACAGGGGATCCAAGATACGAAACATTCTTCGAAAATCTCGCCCGAAGATATCCCGAAAAGGTCTCAGCGAATATAGCGTTCAACGTGGAACTGGCCCAGAAGATCTATGCGGGTTCGGACATTTTCCTCATGCCCTCCCGATATGAACCCTGTGGGCTGGGTCAGATGCTCAGTATGAGATATGGAGCGATCCCAGTTGTGCGTTATACAGGCGGGTTAGTCGACACGGTGAAAGAATACGACCCTGAAAAGCAGAGCGGGAATGGGTTCGGTTTCTACGAATACAAGAGTTCCGAGTTGTTGAAGAGTCTTCTCAAAGCAGTCTACTACCACCAGCAGGAGAAAGATCACTGGAAACAGCTGATGATCAACGCCATGACCACCGATTGTTCTTGGGAGAGAAGCGCTTCGGAGTATCTAAAACTCTACGAGAGTACAGTACAGTGATGAATGGGAGGTATGGAAGATGCCAGAGTTGAGAAAGGATCCCGTGATAAACAGATGGGTGATTATCTCCACTGAACGTGCCAAAAGGCCCCATGATTTCATGCTCCCCAAAGAAGAGAAAAAGGGAGGTTTTTGCCCCTTCGATTACGGTAACGAGCATACCACACCACCCGAAATCATGGCTTTCAGACCCGCTGATACCGAGCCTAACACTCCTGGTTGGTGGATCCGAGTCGTTCCCAACAAGTTCCCCGCTTTAGATCCCTCACTTGAACCAGAGCGCTACGGTCATGGGATGTACGATGCGATGAAAGGCTTTGGAGCGCACGAAGTGGTTATAGAGACTGCCGACCACAACACCAACATGGCGCTCATGAATCTCAAACAAGTCGAGGAAATTATTTGGGCTTACAAACATCGGTATGAAGCTTTGATAAAACGTGAGGGTATCAAGTACGTGCTGATTTTCAAAAACCACGGTTCGCTTGCGGGTGCATCCTTAGAGCATCCACATTCACAGATAATCGCGACCCCGATAGTCCCCAAAAGAGTTCACGAAGAGCTCGTCGGAAGCCGTGAGTACTATTCCTTCAAAGAACGTTGCGTTTTCTGTGATATGATAAATCAAGAACGCTTGGAGAACGCTCGAGTGGTGGAGATAAACGATGATTTTATCTCCTTTGAACCTTTCGCTTCGCGCTTTCCTTTCGAGACGTGGATCATGCCGCGTCGACATGTGCATAGCTTTAAAGATATCACGGACAGCGAGATAAAAGGTTTCGCTCAAATCCTGAGAAACACGTTATACAAGATCTACGTTGGATTAGATAACCCACCCTACAATTTCATGCTTCACACAGCACCGGAAACCGGTGAGGGGTCGGAGTACTACCATTGGCACCTTGAGATCGTGCCGCGACTTACGAAAGTAGCAGGATTTGAGTGGGGGTCCGGCTTTTACATCAATCCTACACCTCCAGAAGAAGCTGCAAAATTTCTCAGAGAGATAAAGCCGGGAGAGCAAAAGCTCAACAAACTCAAAGAATGAGATACTTTGTTTTCGGATTTCTCATAGGTTTGGCGAATCTTATTCCCGGTGTGAGTGGAAGTACTGTTGCGGTTTTGACCGGCATATACGAAAGGCTGGTCAGGGTCGTTTCAACCCTTTTTTCTCTCAAAGTTACGAGAGAGGACCTTTTCTTTCTCCTCTTCGTGGTAGTCGGTGCGGTTGCGGCAATCTTTGCAGGTTCCAACGGCATGAAAATTCTGCTGCAACATCACCAGTTTGTAACTTACGCTGTTTTCTTCGGTCTGGTTATGGGCTCACTGCCGAGTCTCTTCAGACGCCTTAAAAGGGTGTTGACAACACCTGTTTTTCTCGGCATGGCTCTCGTAGTGATCCCACAGCTCTTCAACATTGAATTGTCCATAGGACGTTCTCCACTTCTTCTCGGTTTTGGAGGGGCGGTGGCAGCCAGTGCCATGGTGTTACCAGGATTAAGCGGTTCTTTGATTCTTCTCGTTCTCGGATTTTACGACGTGGTGATCACCGCCATCAGTGCTGTCAATTTGCAAGTTTTGGTGCCTTTCGGTATCGGCGTGGTCGTTGGTATCGTACTCTTTGTAAAACTCATAGACTTCGCACTGAGACGCTTCAAAGACTGGACAGACAACTTCATCGTGGGACTGGTTGTGGGTTCCCTTTACGTTGTGTATCCCTTTGGTTTGGACACCGAAGGTAACGTCTTTTTAGGACTCACATTGATAGTCATTGGAGCCCTTGTGACGGCACTGATTGACAGATATGGAACAAACCGCCGTACTTGACAATTAGCCTTACCATGGTATAATTAAAATCGACAGATTCAATCAAGATTGAAGTCTTCTTCTCTTGTGTTGTTGTCTTCAAAGCACGCATGTGAAGAACAGCACGAAGGGAGTGTGTATGTGAGAATTTGGGGTTTTGTTAAACAAATAATTGGAGATATTTTATCCACATTAGATGCCGTCCGAGCAGATGAATCTATGTACATGAAGCTCGATCCTGCCTTAGAAAAGCGTTGGATGCTCTGGATTTCATCAGTTGGATTTCATGCGCTTATTGCGCATCGCTTCTCACACCTGCTTTGGCGCTGGAAACTCAAGTTTCCGGCATTGTTGGTTTATACGGTTGTGAGGGTCATCACTTCGATTGATATTCATCCCGCTGCTGGGATAGAGCCTGGCGTGGTGATTGATCATGGAGTAGGCACGGTGATCGGATCCACGGCAACGGTGGGAAGTGGAACACTCATATACCACGGTGTTACTCTCGGTTCTCGTCTTCCCATGAAAGGAAAACGCCATCCTGATGTGGGGAGAAACGTCATATTGGGTGCTGGAGCGAAGATTTTGGGCCCTATAAAGGTGGGGGATGGGGCCAAGGTCGGTGCCAATGCCGTCGTATTAGAAGATGTACCTCCGGGAACTACCATAGCGGGTATACCAGCCAAAGTCATGAAAGAAGCACATTCCAAGCTGGAACCTGAAGTCTTCATAAGGAGGAGGATCGGATCATGGTGATTTCAGCTTTGGGAAACACTCCAACAGTGACTCTCAGCAAGCTCATAGAACCTGGGAGGGTCTTCGTGAAGCTGGAGAAAAACAATCCAGCGGGAAGTGTCAAAGACAGACCCGCCTATTTCATGATCGTTGACGCCGAAGCCCGTGGGTTTCTGGATCCCACGGATCCCAAGTGTCGAACCATAGTGGAGCCTACCAGCGGCAACACGGGCATTGCCTTGGCGATGGTTGGTACTGCCAAAGGATACAGAGTGATGTTGACGATGCCTGAAAGCATGAGTGTGGAGCGACGCAGGGTTTTGGAAATGCTGGGAGCGGAGCTTGTGCTCACTCCGGCAGACAAAGGTATGAAGGGAGCTGTGGAGCGAGCGAAAGAATTGGTCAAGGAACTGGGGGCTTTCATGCCCGATCAATTCTCGAATCCCACTAATGTTCTCTCACATGAAAGTACTACGGCGCCGGAAATACTCAGACAGATGTCCTGGCAATTGGATGCGTTCGTAGCGGGTGTGGGAACCGGCGGAACCATCAGCGGAGTTGGTACTGTTTTGAAGAGGTTGTTTGGCGACTCTGTCTTGGTCGTTGCGGTGGAACCCAGCAAATCTCCCGTTCTTTCCGGCGGGGAGCCTGGAAAACATTCCATACAGGGCATTGGTGCGGGCTTCGTTCCAGCGATCTTTCGAAGAGAAGTTGTGGATAAAATTCTGACTGTGGAGGATGAAGAGGCCTTGGCAACGACGCGGGCACTGGCAAAATAC
>Ga0180300_10000158_pt1 | contig 26547 bp, 23 predicted proteins | sample GuaBasSediGuay15_FD_121798 | JGI IMG/M metagenome (GOLD analysis project Ga0180300, IMG submission 121798) | Subseafloor sediment microbial communities from Guaymas Basin, Gulf of California, Mexico - Guay15, Core 4569-2, 21-24 cm | ecosystem: Environmental > Aquatic > Marine > Hydrothermal...
CTTGACTGAATACGGTAATCCTCTATTTTTGACCTTTTTCCGAAACCTTTTTCTGTTATTGTAAGAAGTGTCTTTTTTGCATCTCCTGTTGCAACCATTCCAACAACCTCATCATCCTTTGAAAGCCTTATCCCTCTTACTCCTTTTGCAACTCTTCCCATTGGCCTTAAATCTTTCTCCTTAAATCTTATTGCCATTCCCTTTTTTGTAGCAAGAATTATATCCTCTCCTCCTTTTATAAATTCTGCTCCTATTATTGAATCTCCTGGAACTAAATTCATCGCAATTATTCCTTTACTTCTTGGATTACTAAAATTTGAAATTGGTGTCTTTTTTATCATTCCCCTTTTTGAGGAAAGAACAATAAACCCTTTTTCTTTAAGAGATTTAACAGAAATAACAGCAGTTATTGATTCATGTGGAGAAAGATTAACAAAATTCACAATCGCTCTTCCTCTTGAAGTCCTTGAACCTTCTGGAATTTGATAGACCCTTAACCAGTAAAGTTTTCCAAAATTTGTGAATAAAAGTAAGTATGAAAGATTTCTTGTTATGAATATCTTTTCTATGTATTCGTCCTCTTTTAAAGATGCACTTGTTATTCCAATTCCTCCTCTTTTCTGTTGTCTATACTCCTCAAGTGAAATTCTCTTTACATATCCTTTATTTGTAAGAATTACAGCAACATCCTTATCCTCTATCAAATCCTCAATCTCAACCTCTTTAAAGCTTGCCTGTATCTCTGTTTTCCTTTTATCTCCAAATTTTTCCTTTATTCCCTTAAACTCATCTTTTATCAAAGAAAAAAGTTTTTTTGGACTTTCAAGAATTGCCTTAATCTTTTCAATCTGTTTGATTTTCTCAATATACTCCTCTTCAATCTTCTTCCTTTCAAGAGAGGTAAGTTGCTGAAGTTTCATATCAAGAATTGCCTGTGCCTGCCTCGGAGAAAGTTTGAATTTCTTTATCAAACCTTCCTTTGCCTCCTGAACTGTTTTTGAATTCCTTATCAATCTTATAACCTTATCAAGATTATCAATTGCAATCTTTAAACCTTCTAAAATGTGTGCCCTCTCCTCTGCTTTTCTTAGTTCAAACTTTAATCTTCTTGTTGTAACATCAACCCTGTGGTCAAGATAGTATCCAAGCATCTGCTTTAAATTGAGAATCTTTGGAACACCATTTACAAGGGCAAGCATTATACAACCAAATGATGTTTCAAGTTGGGTATGTTTGTAAAGTCTATTTAAAATTATATGTGGATTTGCATCTCTTCTTAACTCAATAACTACCCTTATTCCATCCCTTGATGACTCATCTCTAATATTTGTTATCCCATCTATTTTTCTCTCCCTTACAAGTTGAGCAATTGTCTCAATTAAAGAACTTTTATTAACAAGATAAGGAATCTCAGTTATTATAATTCTTGGCTTTCCTTTCTCCTCTATCTCAGCTCTTCCCCTTATTATAAAACTTCCCTTTCCTGTCTTATATGCCTCAACTATTCCCTTTTTACCACATATTACTCCACCTGTAGGAAAATCCGGTCCCTTTACAATTTTCATCAACTCCTCAACACTTGCCTCAGGATTGTCAATTAAATAAATTAAAGCATCAAGAACCTCTCCTAAGTTATGTGGAGGAATGTTTGTTGCCATTCCGACTGCAATTCCAGATGAACCATTTATAAGAAGGTTTGGGATTTTTGCCGGCAAGACAACTGGTTCAAAAAGAGATTCATCAAAATTTGGTCTCCAGTCAACAGTATCCTTATCAATATCAGAAAGCATTTCCTCCCCAAGACGACTTATCCTTGCTTCAGTATATCTCATTGCTGCTGGTGGGTCTCCATCAACTGAGCCAAAATTTCCCTGTCCATCAATCAAAGGATACCTTAAAGAAAAATCTTGAGCCATTCTTACAAGTGCATCATAGACAGCCTGATCTCCATGTGGATGGTACTTTCCAAGAACCTCTCCAACAACTCTTGCTGATTTCCTGAATGGTTTATTATGTAAAAGTCCCATCTCTTTCATTGCATATAAAATTCTTCTATGAACTGGCTTTAATCCATCCCTTACATCTGGAAGTGCCCTTCCAACAATAACACTCATTGCATAGTCAATATATGAGGACTGCATCTCCTCTTCTATATCTCTTGGAAAAATCTTACTTAAATTAAAAAGTTCCAAATCTTTCTTTTTCCTCTTCAATTTATCCTCCTTCAATCAATCTTCCATCTTTAAGATACATAATTCTATTTGCTATTTCCGAAAATATAATGTTGTGAGATACTATAATAACAGTTTTTCCTTTCTCATTCAACATCTTTAACATCCCAATAACTCTACTTCTATTTTCTTCATCCAAATCTCCTGTTGGTTCATCACAGAGAATTAAATCAGGGTCATTAAAAATTGCTCTGAGTACCGCAACCCTCTGCTGTTCACCACCACTTAACTGATGTGGATAAAAATCCTTTCTTTCAATTAATAAAAACTCATCCATAAGTTTTTCTGCTTTTTTTATTAAAACATCCCTTTTTTCTCCTTTTATAAGTCCTGGTAAAATTATGTTTTCAATAGCAGTAAATTCAGGAAAGAGATAGTGAAATTGAAAAACAAATCCTATTCTTCTGTTTCTTAAAATTGCTTTTTCCTCTTCGTTTTTATTGAGAATATCCTCATTAAATAAAATTATCTTTCCATCATCCGGAGAATCAAGAAGTCCAATAAGATTAAGTAAGGTTGTCTTTCCTGAACCTGAAGGCCCAAATATAAGAAGTATATCCCTTTCATTAACTTTCAAATCAACTCCTTTTAAAACTTCTATTCTATTTCCGACATTCATGTATCCTTTTTTTAATCCTTCTACTCTTAAAATCTCACTCATACCTCAAACTCATAGCAGGTTCAATTTTTGATGCTCTCCTTGCAGGAAAATATGTTGCAAAAAGAGATAAGATTAAAGCAACTATATCAACAAGTATAAAATCAGTTATTCTTATATTAATAGGAAGATAATTAAGATAATAAACCGACTGAGGAAGATGGATAAATTTATATTTTTTTAATAGTTCCAGAATCAAAATTGAAATAAGATTTCCTGATATAATTCCTATCATCCCTTTTATTAAACCATGCTAAAGAAAACTTTTGAATATATCCTTCTCAACCATTCCAAGTGCTTTAAGAAGTCCTATCTCTTTTGTTTTCTTTATTGTAAGAAATACAAGTGATGAAATAATATTGAATGTTGCAACAAGTATTATGAGAGTAAGAACTATAAACATAACAGTTTTTTCAAGTTTGAGTGCTCTGTACAAATTTTGATTTATCTCCTTCCATGTTTTAACATAAGAATTGGGAAATTTTTTATAAATCTCCTTTTTTATCCTGTCCACATCATAAATTGATTCTGTTTTAACTTCTATTCCAGTAATACTCTTTCCAAAAATTCTTTTTGCTTCCTGAATTTTAATGTAAAAAAGTGTCCTATCATACTCATACATTCCTGACTGAAAAATTCCCCTAATCTTAAACTTATAAACAGAAGGAGTTATAAAATAATCCTCTGCAACAATAAGATAAACCTCATCTCCTATTCCAACTCCAAGATTTATTGCAAGTTCACTTCCAATTACTGCTTCTCCTTCTTTCAATTCACTTATATTTACTCCCTTTACAAAATCTGAAATTGACCCAACTTTTAAAGCACTATCTTCTATTCCCTTTACAACACAACCTTGAGAAAATGAATAACTTTTAAGAAGTGCCTCTTTTAATATGTATCTTGATGTTGCAACAACTCCATTTATCTTTCTCAAATTCCTTTCAATTTTATCAATCTCATCTTCTTTAAGATTCTCTTTTAAAAAAACTATTATGTGACTGTATGTCCCAAGGATTTTTTCTCTTAAATCTTCATGAAACCCATTCATAATTGAAAGTGTTATGAGTAAAGCACTAACACCAATACAAATTCCAAAGATTGAAAGGAGGGAAGTGAAAAAAGAAAAAAAAATCCCTCTTTTTGAAAAAGCATATCTTTTTGCTAAAAAAAGAGGAAAATTCACTTCTTTCTCAAAAGAGGAAAAAGGATTATTTCTCTTATTGAATTTTTACCTGTTAATAACATAATTAACCTATCAATTCCTATACCAAGTCCTCCTGCTGGAGGCATTCCATATTCAAGTGCCTCAATATAATCATAATCAATTTCTCTTTCTTTGTAACCTCTAATCTGTTTCTCAAAATTTTTTCTCTGATCCTCTGGAATATTCAACTCAGAATAAGCATTTGCTATTTCCTCTCCTGCTATGAAAAGTTCAAACCTTTCAACAACTTCTTCATCATCTTTTTTCTTTTTTGCTAAGATACTCCATTTTGAGGGAAAATCAACTATAAATACAGGTCCCCACAATTCATCTTCAAGCACACTCTCAAAAATTTTCTCAAATATTTTGTGTTCTTCTGAGTCCTCTTCAATTTCAATTTTTAATTCTTTTGCTTTTAATATGAGAAAATCTCTTGTTAAATTTCCTTTAAACTCTATCCCAGTTTTTCTTTTTAACTCCTCAAAAATACTTATTCTTTTCCATGGAGGTGTTAAATCAATTTTTTTTCCTTCGTATTCAAAAGAAAGTTCGCCTTTTATTTCTTTAAAGAGAGAAACAATTAAATCCTCACATAATCTCATCATATCCTCATAATTACTATAAGCAGAGTATATTTCAAGAAGAGTGAATTCTGGATTATGCTTTGTATCAATCCCTTCATTTCTGAAACTTTTTCCGAGTTCATAAACCTTTTCAAATCCTCCTACAAGAAGCCTTTTTAAATAAAGTTCAGGAGCAATTCTTAAATAAAGATTCATACTAAGTGCATTATGATATGTCTTAAATGGCTCTGCAATTGCTCCTCCTGGAATTATCTGCATCATTGGTGTCTCAACCTCAATGAAACCTCTTGAATTTAAAAACCTTCTTATAAAATCAATCGTCTTGCTTCTTAAAACAAAAATCTCATATACATCCTTGTTCACAAATAAATCAAGATACCTTCTTCTATATCTCTCCTCAATATCCTTTAAACCATGCCACTTTTCAGGTGGAGGTCTTAATGACTTTGAAAGTATTTGCCAACTTTCAACCTTCACTGTAAGTTCTCCTGTTTTTGTTGTGAAAATTTCTCCCTCAACTCCAATATAATCTCCTGGTTCAAGTTTTATGAATGTTTTATAATCAGGCGTTATATCCATAGCAGCATAAATCTGTATATCATTTCCTCCACTTCTTATTGTAAAAAATGATGCCTTTCCCATTCTTCTTATAGTAATTATTCTTCCTGCTGTCTTTATCTTACAACCAGTATAGGTTCCCTTCTCAAGCCCTTTAAATCTTTCCCTTAACTCTTTTATACTTGAAGTTATTTCATACTTATTAGGATAAACATCATACCCTTTCTCAATAAGATTTTTTCTTTTTTCTACTCTTTCTTTGTAAATATTATCCTCTGCCATTTAAACTTCCTCCTCAAATCTCTTAATCTTTAATCTGAGTGTTGCTGGCATCCTTTCTCTTAAAACCTTATGAAGTTTAATTGCAGAATCAATTGCCCTCTTTCTCACCTTCAAATCTCCATCTTCAACAAGTCCCTCTAAAATTGAACATACCTCGGGTGTTGCAATCTCTCCACAAACCCATGCAGCAGATAATCTCATCCAACGGTTTTGGCTTCCAGCCATATCCCTTAGAACTGAAATTGCTCCCTCTGGGTCATATTTATATATTGCCTTAACAGCGTTTGCTCTTACTCTATTATCAGGGTCATTTAAAAAAGGGGTGAAAATTCTTATTGCCATTTTCGGATCCTTAACAGTTCTTTCAAGTGCCTCAACACTTTTTGCTCTTTCTCTATTCTGTGGAAGAATATCTGTTATCATATCCCTTTCAACTGGCTTCTCTATTACATACTTAACTGTTTCCTTTGGCTTCTGCATTTTGTTCATAATCTCTAAAAGAGAATCCATCTGTTTCATAAGTGCCTCTTCCTGAGGTGGAATAACCGGCTTTGTTTTAACCTCCCTTAAGACCTCTTCAAGTTGACCCTGAATCATTTCAAAATCCTTTTTTACTGGCTCTTCCTTTTTTACACTTGAAATAAGTTCGGAAAATTCTTCTTTTGTTTCACCAACAATTCTTGAAATATTTTCAGAGAATCTATTAACCATCTTTGAAGAAACTTTTGAAAATCCAATAATCATCCCTATAATAGTAATTACATATACAATGAGCCATCTTAATCCTACTGTTCTTAATTCCTTTCTTGCAATTAAAAGTTCCTCCCTTAAAATTTCCTCTTCCTTCTTAATCCTTTCAATTCTCGCTGCAAGCTCTTTTTCTCTCTCCTCCCTTTCCCTTCTCAACTTCTCTATCCACCTCCTCTGCTCTTCAAGTATCCTTCTTCTTGCCTCCTCCTCCTTCCTTTTTCTCTCCTCTTCAAGTTTTCTCCTTTTTTCTGCTTCCTTAATCTTTTTCTTCCTTCTTTCAATTGCTTTCTGAATTTCCTTTTTCGCAGAAATAACCTCTGAATTTTCTGGTGAAAGTTCCTCTGCCTTTTTAATTCTTAAAAGTGCCTTTTCATACTCTCCTTTTGCTTTAAGTTCTAAAGCACTTCTTACATACGCTCTTACAAGCAGGTTCTGTGCATGAACATTTCCTGGTTCAAGTTTCAAAACCTTTTCAAGGTCTTTAATTGCTCCTTCCCAGTCCTGATTTAAAAATTTATTTGCTGCAGAATCAAAAAGTTTTTCTGCCTCAGGGACCTGAGAAAAAAGTATTGAAAGAAAAATAAGTATAAACATTTACTTCCTCCCTTTTATTATCTCATCAATTCCTTTTATAATTCCTACTGGTTCTTCACTTTCCGGTTTAAGTTTAAATGCTTCTATTGCATACTTCCTTGCCTCTTTATACTGTCCCTTTTTCAAAAATATCCTTGAATAGCAGAGATTCAAAAGATATTTTGAACGAACATCTTCTGGATTCACCTTTATCGCCTTCTTCAAATACTTAATACTCTTTTTATACTCTCCATTTTTATAATACTGTAAAGCAATAGCATATTTTAAATCTGCTTTCAATATTCCCTTTTTAATTCCTTTCAAAATTTTTTGTGCTTCCTTATTCTCAGGGTCAACCCTTAAAATAGATCTAATCTCTTTTTCACATAAAGAGTATTCATGATTCTTCAGGTATCTTCTTGCTGCTTTCAATCTTTCCTTTACAAATATTCTTTTTATCTCCTCCTGCCTCTTTTCCTTTGCAATAATATCCTTTTCTCTATTTTCAAGATACTTCTCATAAACCTTTAACTCCTCCTCTTTCTCCTGAAGCACCTTCTCTTTAAACGAAGGAAGTGATCCAAATCTTACTCCAAGAGAAAATCTATGATTATCTCCCCAGTTAGATACTGCCCAGTTATATCCAAAATCAAAATCTCCAAGAGAAAAAAGAAATCCTGCAGAATACTCTCTTTCATTATAGCCAAGAAAAATTGAAAATGCTGATAAAGGCATAATTCTTATCCCTGTAAAGTATGTTCCTTTTGTTTTAATTTTATCAGTATAAACTTTTTCATCAGGAAATAAATCAAGAAATAGATAATCAAAACTGAAACTAAATTGCTTTTGTCTCCAGATAAAGCCTGCTCTTAAATTTAAAGGAAATGTATCAGGTAAAGCATTTGGAGCAAATTCCAAAGTTGGCTGCAAAATATTTTGAATCATAAATCCAAAAGAAAATTTTCCTTCAGGAAAAAATACACTTCCAATATCAAAACCAAAACTTGAATCTTGCCAGGTAAAAAATTTCTCGTTTACAATCTTCAAATTTATTCCCCAATCAATGTTCCTTGAAAGTCTTCTTCCAAGTGTAATAAAGAAAACATCCTTTGAATTGGAAAATGTTCCTCTATTTCCAATACCAAACGAATCAACCCATTCAGCATCCTCTGTTTTAAGTGATATCCAGGATAAACCTATCACATTTCTAAAATATATTGGCCAGTTAAATGAAAATGACTGAAAAACTGTTCCTTCAATAATTGGTGAGTAAAAAAAGACACATTCTCTATAAATATTCCCTGAAATGAGTGCTGGATTCCAATAAAAGGAACCAGAATCATTCACAGATGCAACTCCAGCACCTCCAAGATTTAATCCTCTTGTTGTTGCTCCAAATGTATAAAGATAATCTCCTGGATAACCCGAAGCATTAAGGTTAGCAAATAGCAAATGGAAAATGGTGAATAGTAAAATTTTTCTCATCTATAAACTCCAATTTTTCTTCTTATTTTTTCTCCTCCAGCATCGATTTCAAGAATGTAAATTCCTGTTCCAAGAAGCATTCCGTCCTTATTTTTACCATTCCATGTAAAACTATTAATTCCTGAATGTCCTCCAACAGGGTCTCCTTCAGGAAATTCTCTTTCCCATACAACATCTCCAATAAGATTATAAATTCTTACATTTACTTTTTTTGCTTTATCAAGATAATAAGTAATTGTTGTTTCATTTCCTGCTCTGAATGGATTTGGGATATTTCTCAACTTTATCTGTGATTCTGGCTGGGAAGGATAAACCATAACAGTGTAGGAAGAAAGAATTTTTGTTTTTGCGTAAACCCTTTTCTTACTCTTATCAACCCACTGCTCACCAGGAAGAAGAACCCACTGTCCAGAAGAGGAGTCCCTATAAAAAATTCTTGCACTCTCAACAGGAACATCAATTTCAATTCCATCAAGATATCCATCATCATCACTATCAGGATATGGAAGGGATACAGTTATCTCATTCTGAAATTCAGCGAAATAATTTCCTCTTGAATCAGAACCTTTAAAAGAAACTGTATATGAAGAAACAGGAATAATAAATCCTGTTCCTTTAACAACATCTATTGTTGACTTGAGTTCTGGATTTTCATCAAAAACATAATAATCTCTTTCTATGTAATAATTATCTGAAGAAGAATTCTCAGGTATAACAATTTCTGCTCCTTTATAGGAAATAGAATAACTTTCATCCTTTTTCTTTAAAACTATAAAATAAAGATTCTCCTCATTTACAAGATTTAATCCCTCATAATCAATCAAAGATGTTGATATATGAATTAAATATTTTTGAGATGAAGGAAGTTCAGGTAACTGAATATAAACTGTATCTGAAAATCCTGTTGCTGGTGTAAATGAATATGTATAATTATTTCCGTATTCATCAAAAATTGAAACACTGTTTAGAAATGTTGAAAGGTCAACCTCTTTTGAAAATGTGAGTGTTATTGTTTGAATCTCATCATAAAGATATCTTCCATAATCCTCAAATGATTTAGCAGAAAGAGCAAATGGTGTAAGAGATGTTTTAAACTTAAATATAGGTGAATAGGTTGAACTTGCTCCATAAACATCAAAACCAAGAATTCTCCAGTAATATGTTGTATCATCAATAAGTGGCTCTTCTATTTTAAAAGAGTTTGTTAAAATATTTGTGCTTACAACAATATTTGTAAACCCTGTATCAAGAGAGAGTTCAAAATGATATGTTATTGTATCTCCATCAGCATCATAGAAAGAAAGCCATGAAAATTCTGGTTGAGGGATAAGAACAAGTGAAGAATCCTCTGGTTTTTCTCCATATCCAAGTGAATTTTTCTGAGGATGACAATTGTAATTTATTGTAATTCCATCAACAACAGGAGTAATTCCTCTATTGTCTGTTTCAAGTGTCATCCTAAATCTTATGAATCTTCTTGAAAGAGAAGTTATATCCTGAGTCCAAATAGAATAATCAAAATTTCCATCATCCGAATCCTGAAATTCAAGTTTAATCTTTACAGTTGAAACTCTTCCCTTAAAATCTGGTTCAAATTTTAAATAATAAGTGGAGACATCCTCCCATCCCTGTTCTATAATATTTATTTTGTAAATATCACTTGAAAGATGAAGTTCAAAATTTTTATACTGAACCTTTTTCGCTGTTGTATCAAACCCTGTTGTAACAAGAACACCATAATTATCAAATTGTGAAACCTGAAGGTCAGGAACTCCTTCAAGTTGAGAAAGTCCACTTGAATTTACAAGGGACAAACTTGTTGGGTCAGTTGTTGGATCATAAAAGTATGAAGTGCTCTTTCCCTCGTCAAATACAGTAAACTTAATTTTTGATGTTCCAAAATTTGAGGGTGTAACAACACCCCATTTCCCCTCTCCATCTCCAACTGATGCAATCCAGTAAGTTGTATGAGCAAGAAGAGGATAGAGGGATAAAAGAAAAAAATCCTCTGGTTCTGAAACTCCAGGAAGACCACTTGACCAGGAAGATTCATCCTTCACATTTACACTTGCATAAATATTTGGTCTTCCATCATAAGGATTTTTTCTCCATAAATTTACCTGTGTAAGTTTTTTATCAGAATATCTTGAAAAATTTGTAATAAACATATCCTCTGTTGGATAAAATGCAAATCCTTTTTTCTCACCTGGATTTGAAATAGAACTTAAGTATCCACTATTTCCAAGAAGGAAAAATGTTGGAGTTGTGTAATTTAAATAAACAACCTCATAATCCTCATCCCACTTTAAGGTTAATTCACTTTCAATATTATAATTTTCTCTATCAGAAGAAGAAAAATTAAAAATCCAGCTCCCTGAATATAATAGCGAAACAAGGAGAATAATTATCATTTTTAAAAGTATATCATATAAATTAAAAGTTGACAATTTAAGATTTAATTGCTAAATTTTGAAAATAAAATCTGGAGGGAGTATGCCAAAGATTTATATAATTGATGTAACAAATAGAGATGGAGTTCAGACAGCAAATATAAGTTTAGCAAAACTTGAAAAGACAATGATAAACATTTACTTAAATGAGTTTGGTGTCTTCCAGAGTGAATTTGGATTTCCATTTACAAATCATGAGATAAACTATTTAAATGCAAATCTTGAACTTCAAGAACTGGGAGTATTACAACCGATAAGATTATCAGGATGGATGAGAGCAATAAAAAGTGATGTTGAAATTTCAATTAAGAATGTTCCAAAACTAAAACATATAAATGTTTCAATCTCAACATCTGACCAGATGATAAAATACAAATTTCAGGAAAAATTTACACATGAGGATGTCATAAAATCAATGGTTGAAGCAGTAAAGTTTGCAAAGTCATGTGGAATTGAAACAGTTGGAGTAAATGCTGAGGATGCATCAAGAAGTAATCTTGATTATTTAACTGATTTTGTTATTGCTGCAAAAGAGGCAGGTGCTGACAGGTTCAGATATTGCGATACACTTGGATTTGATGATCCATTTTCAATTTATGAAAATATTTCAAAAATCCTTGATAAAGTAAAAATCCCTGTTGAACTACATTGTCATAATGACCTTGGAATGGCTGTTGCAGTAAGTGTTGCAGGAGCAAAGGCAGCAATTGATTCAGGAGTTGATGCTTATATAAATACAACAGTAAATGGTATTGGGGAAAGATGTGGAAATGCTGACCTTGTTTCATGTGTTCTTGCAATTAAAAAATCAAGTGGATTCAGGGAGAAATATGAAATAGATGAAAGAATTAATTTGAAACATGCATGGAAAATATGTAAATATGCAAGTTATGCATTTGGAATACCTATTCCAATAAATCAGCCAGGAGTTGGAGCAAATGCATTTGCACATGAATCAGGAATCCATGTTGATGGTGCCTTAAAGGACAGGAGAAATTATGAACTATATGATTTTGAGGAACTTGGAAGAGGTGAACCGGAAATAATTGAAACAGGAAGAAGAATTGTTCTTGGTGAATATTCTGGAATTAAAGGATTCTATAATGTTTATGGTAAACTTGAGATTGCATTTAAAGACAATAATGAAGCAACAAAAATTCTTGAACTTGCAAGATATGCAAATGTTCATAAACAAAAACCACTTGTTGAGGATGAATTAAGATTTATTGCGAAATATCCTGAAATCGCAAGAAAGATTATGACAGTAACACCTTAATCTTTTTTCCCTCTTGCCATTGCAACAATACCAGTCCTTACCATTTCCCTTATTCCATAAACTTTAAGGAGTTTTATTAAAGCTTGTATTTTCTCCTCATCTCCTGTCATTTCAATAATCAAACTATCCCTTGCAACATCAACAATTTTTGCTCTGAAAATATCAACAATCTCTATTATTTCGCTTCTTGTTGACTTATTGGCATCAACCCTTATTAAAACAAGGTCTCTTTCAACATACTCTTTACCAACAAAATCAGAGACCTTTATAACATCAGGAAGTTTATTGAGTTGCTTTTCAACCTGCTCCAAGACCCTGTCATCTCCCCTTACAACAATTGTCATTCTTGAAACATCAGATACCTCTGTCTCTCCAACTGCAAGTGAATCAATATTAAAACCTCTTGCAGAAAAAAGCCCTGCAATCTTTGCAAGAACTCCTGGTCTATTCTCAACAAGAACAGAAATTGTATGTCTCTGAGTCATATCTCCTCCTACTATCCTAAATCACACAACATTTCATCAAGTGCTCTTCCTGCTGGAACCATCGGAAATACATTCTCCTCTTCCTCAATCCAGAAATCAATTAAAACTGAATTTTTTGAAGAAAGTGCTTTCTTTATTGCAGAATCAACTTCATCCTTTCTTGTAACCCTTATTCCCTCCCAGCCATAACTTTCAGCAATCTTGACTAAATCAGGAACAATTCCACATCTTTTATCAACCTCTGGCTTCTTACACTCCCCATACTCCTTCTTCCTCTGCTGTAACCAGACCGCTGAATATTTTTTCCCAAAAAATAGTTCCTGCCACTGCCTAACCATTCCAAGAAAACTATTATTTAAAACTGCAACTATTACCTTTATCTTATTGCATGTTGCTGTTGCAAGTTCTTGTATATTCATCTGAATTGAACCATCTCCTGCAATATCTATAACAACCTTCTCAGGCCTACCAACTTTTGCACCAATTGCACTGGGCAAACCATATCCCATTGTTCCAAGACCACCAGAGGTGAGAAACTGTCTCGGATATTTGTACTTATAAAACTGTGCTGCCCACATCTGATTTTGTCCTACCTCTGTTGTTATTATTGCTTCTCCTTTTGTCAATTCTGAAATTCTTTCAACAATATACTGTGGTCTTAGTTTATTATCATTTTTGTATTTTAAAGGAAATTCCTTTTTCCATTCATTTATTCTCCTCCACCATTCTTTCCTATCTTTCTTTGGTATAAGCGAAATATATTCCTTCTTTTTCAAAAGTTTGTTAATCTCCCTTAAAACATTCTTACAATCACCAACTATTGGAATATCAACAGGAACATTCTTTGAAATTGAAGAAGGGTCAATATCAATGTGTATAACCTTTGCATGAGGAGCAAACTTATCAAGACGTCCTGTAACTCTATCATCAAATCTTGCACCAATTGCAATTATTAAATCAGAGTTCTGTATTGCTCTGTTTGAGTAAACTGTTCCATGCATTCCAAGCATTCCAAGATAATAAGGATTGTCATATTCAATCGCACCGAGTCCCATAAGTGTACTTGTTACAGGAATTTCAGTAATCCTTACAAGTTCCCTTAATTCCTTATATGCTCCTGAAATAATAACTCCACCACCATAATATATTATAGGTCTTTTACTTCTTGAAATTGCTTCTGCTGCTTTCTGAATCTGTTTTGGATGTCCCTCATATTTTGGTTTATAACCTCTAACATCTATCTTATCGGGATATTTAAAATCCACTTCACTTCTCTGAATGTCAACAGGTATATCAATTAGAACAGGACCTGGCCTACCTGCTTTTGCGAGATAAAATGCCTTTTTAACTTCATAAATTAGTTCCTCTGGTTTTGTTATAAGAACATTATATTTTGTTATCGGTCTTGTAATTCCTGTTGTATCTGCTTCCTGAAATGCATCATTTCCAACAAGTGTTGTCATAACCTGTCCTGTAATTGCAACTATTGGAACAGAGTCCATAAAAGCAGTTGCAATGGCTGTGGTTAAATTTGTTGCTCCTGGTCCACTTGTTGCAATACACACACCAACTTTTCCTGTTGCTCTTGCATAACCATCAGCCATATGTCCTGCACCCTGTTCATGTCTTGAAAGAATAAATCTTATGTCCTTATCATCATAGAGATAATCAAAAATTGGTAAAACTGCACCACCTGGAATTCCAAATATCACCTCAACTCCTTCTTTTTTTAAACACTCTATTAGTGCTTTTGCTCCTTTCATCTTCATCAAAACCTCCTCATCCTCTCAATATTGCTCCTGTTGAGGCACTTGTTACAAGTTCTGAATATCTTTTAAGCCATCCCTTTTTTATCTTTGGTTCTGGCTTCTTCCATTCCTCAAATCTTCTTTTTATTTCTCTATCACTTAACAAAACCTCTATCTTCCTTTTATAAATATCAATAATTATCTCATCTCCATCCTTCAAAATAGCAATTGGACCACCTTCCATTGCCTCAGGTGATATATGTCCTACACATGGACCTCTTGTCCCTCCAGAAAATCTTCCATCAGTAATTAAAGCAACATCTAAATTTAAACCAAGTCCAACAATTGCACTTGTTGGAGCAAGCATTTCTCTCATTCCAGGACCACCTTTTGGCCCCTCATATCTTACAACAACAACATCTCCTTTTTTAATTTTTCTACTTGTTATCTCCTTCATTGCATCCTCTTCAGAATCAAAAACCCTTGCTTTTCCCTTGAATCTCCAGACACTTTTTTCAACTGCACTTGACTTTATAACTGCTCCATCAGGAGCAAGATTTCCTTTTAAAATTGCTATACCACCCTCTTTATGATATGCCTTTCTCAATGGTCTTATAACATCATTGTTATAAATTACTGCATTCTCTGCTATCTTCTTTACTGTAAAACCACTTACTGTAATATTATTTTTAAGAAATGGTAATAATCTCTTAAGCACTGCAGGTATTCCTCCTGCATATTCAAGGTCTTCCATAAAATATTCTCCACCAGGCCTTATACTTACAATATGTGGAACCTTTCTTGAGACATCGTCAAAAAGTGAAAGTGGAAGTTTTATTCCTGCTTCATTTGCAATTGCTGGAAGATGTAGCACTGTATTTGTTGAACCACCAAGAGCCATATCAAGAACAATTGCATTGTAAAAAGCATTTTTATTTAAAATTTTTCTTGCTGTTATACCCTTTCTAACAAGTTCAACAATCCTTTCTCCTGCTTCATATGCAATTCTCCTTTTCTTTGAAAAACCAGCAAGAGCAGTTGCTGTTCCTGGAAGTGATATTCCCATTCCTTCAAAAAGACATGCAGTTGTATTCGCAGTATACATCCCCTGACATGCACCTTCTCCAGGACAAGCAAGTTCCTCTAATGCTTCAAGTTCCTCTTTTTTAAGTTTTTTAGCATGATAAAGACCAACTGCTTCAAATGTATCCCTTACAAGTGAAAGACGTCTTCCTTTGTAATTTCCTGAATGCATCGGTCCTGCTGTAACAACAATTGTTGGAATATCAACCCTTAATGCACCCATTAACATTCCTGGATTTATCTTATCACAGTCAGTAAGAAGAATTAATCCATCAAGGGCATGTGCTTCAACAACTGTTTCAATACTGTCAGCAATAAGTTCCCTTAATGGAAGGGAGTAATGCATTCCTTTATGTCCCATTGCAATTCCATCACACAGCGCTGGAATTCCAAAAATAAATGCCCTCCCTCCACCACTACTTATTCCTTTCTCAATTTCCCTTTCTAAGATTCTCATTCCAATATGTCCTGGCACAAGGTCTGTAAAAGAGGATGCTACTCCTATAAATGGTTTCTTTAAATCATCCCTTCTTATCCCACAGGCAAAAAGAAGTGCTCTGTTTGGAGTCCTGTCAATTCCTTTTTTCACTCTATCGCTTCTCATCCTTCCTCCTCAATTGAAATTGAAAATTCCTCTCCTTCCTCCTCTTCCTCCTCTCCATAAACCTTTATTTCTGGTGTTTTTAAAATCCTTTTAATACTACTTTCTTTTTTAACTCTTTCCAACTTAAAGTTGAATATTATTCCAAGTGAAAGAGTAAAAAGTAAAAGCATAAACAAAAAAACTGTTTCTGGTTCAAATTTTCTTTTCATCTTTTTTCTTTCAAAAGTTTAAACATAATTCCATCAATAAGTGCTTTGAAAGATGCTTCAATTATATTCTCAGAAACTCCAACTGTAACCCAGAACCCTTCTCTATCTTTTGACTCAATAAAAACCCTTACTTTTGCTGCTGTTCCCCTTTTTGGATTTATAACCCTTACCTTAAAATCTGTGAGAGTTACTTCATTCAATTCAGGATAAAAATTCTCAAGTGCTTTTCTTAAAGCATTGTCAAGTGCATTAACAGGACCATCTCCTTCACTTACAGTATATGAAATTCTCTCCTTCACTTTCACCTTTACTGTTGCCTCTGACCTTATTTTTCCAGAAACCTCTTCCACTATAACCCTGTATCCAAGTATCTCAAAAAATTCCACATTCTCTCCCATCTCCTTTTCAAGAAGAACTTTAAAACTCCCTTCAGCTCCTTCAAACTCATATCCTTCGTATTCAAGTTTTTTTATTTTTTTCAAAACCTTGTTCAAAATTCTCTCATCTTTTATGTCAATCTTATACTCCTTTGCCTTAAAAAGAAGATTTGATTTTCCAGCAAGTTCACTCACAATGATTTTCCTTTTATTTCCAACTGCTTCAGGTGGAATATGCTCATATGTCCTTTCATCCCTTCCAACAGCACTTACATGAACACCTCCTTTATGAGCAAATGCTCCCTCTCCAACATATGGCTGATTTGTTCTTGGAATGAGATTTGCAATTTCATCAACATATCTTGAAATCCTTGTTAGTTTCTTTAAATTATTCTTACCAATACTATCCATATTTAACTTCAATTCAATTCCAGGAATAACAGAACACAAATTCGCATTTCCACACCTTTCTCCATAACCATTTATTGTTCCCTGAACCATTCTTGCACCGCACCTTATAGCAACAAGTGAATTTGCTACTCCACAGTCAGTATCATTATGTGCATGTATACCTATTTTTGCTCCTTTTATATTTTTTACAACTTCCCTTACAATCCTTTCAATTTCTCCAGGAAGACATCCTCCATTTGTATCACATAAAACAATCCAGTCAGCACCTGCCCTTAAAGCCTCTTTCAAAGTAAGAAGTGCATAATCTCTATTATGTTTATATCCATCAAAAAAATGTTCAGCGTCATAAATAACCTCTTTTCCTGTTCTTTTAAGAAATTTAACACTTGAATATATCATTTTCAAATTCTCTTCTGGATCTGTCTTTAATGCCTTTTCAACATGTAATAACCATGTCTTTCCAAAAATACAGAATGCATCAGGATTTACTTTTATTAAAGATCTTAAATTTTTGTCCCTTGATGGAGTAATTTTCTTTCTTCTTGTTGACCCAAAGGCAACAATTTTCGCTTTAATTTTGTGTTTCTTGATTCTTTTAAAAAATTCAATATCCTTTGGATTTGAACCAGGCCATCCACCCTCAATATAATGAACTCCAAGTTCATCAAGAACCTCTGCAATCTTTAATTTATCCTCAAGAGAAAAGTTTATCCCTGGACCCTGAGAACCATCTCTTAAGGTTGTATCATATATGTAAACCTTCTCCATCATTTCCTCCTGAGAAGACCAAACTCTTTACTTAACTCCATAACTGCCTTTTTAACATCCTTCCTGTTTATAACACATGAAACTTTAATCTCAGATGTTGAAATCATCTCAATATTTATCTTTTTTCTTGCAAGCGCTTTAAACATCCTTGCAGCAACACCTGAATGAGACCTCATTCCAATACCAACTATTGACACTTTGGCAACATCATCATTAAATATAACTTCTTTTGCCTTTAATTTTTTTCTAACTTTCTCCATAATTTCAGATGCTATTTTCTTATCCTCTCTTCTTATTGTGAATGAGATATCATTTTTTCCATTCCTTGCTGCTGACTGAATTATCATATCTACATTTATATTTTTCTTTGCCAGTTCTCCAAATACATATGCTGCAATCCCCGGAACATCAGGAACATCAACTATTGAAACTTTAACCTGATTCTCATCATGTGTAACTCCTCTTACAACAACCTCTTCAAGTGCCATTTTCTCCTCCTCAACATATGTTCCTTCTACCCTTTTAAAACTGCTTCTTATATGAAGTAAAACATTGAATTTTTTTGCCACTTCCATTGCCCTTGACTGCATAACTTTTGCTCCTGCACTTGCAAGTTCAAGCATCTCATCATAAGTTATCCTCTTTATTTTCTTTGCGTTCTTAACTATTCTTGGATCACATGAATAAACTCCATCAACATCAGTATAAATTTCACAGATTTTTGCCTTCAAAACACTTGCGAGAGCAACAGCTGTCAAATCTGATCCACCTCTACCAAGTGTTGTAATGTCCCCTTTTTCTGTTACTCCCTGAAATCCAGCAACAATAACAACCTTACCTTTTTTTAATTCATTCAGAATTTTTTTTCTCTGTATAAGCCTTATTCTTGCTTTTGTAAAATTTGGGTCTGTTATAATTCCAACCTGATATCCTGTAAAAGATATTGCAGGAACTTTTAACTTCTCAAGAGCAAGAGCAAGAAGTGCAATTGATTGCTGTTCACCTGTTGAAAGGAGCATATCAAGTTCCCTTTCTGGCGGATGGGGATTTATTTTTTTTGCTATCTCTATCAAATTATCTGTTGTTTTTCCCGGAGCAGAAACAACAACAACAACTTTTATTCCCTTTTTATAGTATGCCTCAATAATCCTTCCAACATTCAACATCCTTTCAGGTGTTGCAACAGATGAACCACCAAATTTTAAAACATATATGTTCACTTTATGCTCCACTCTGTTCCCTTTTTACTTATTTTAGCAATAAAAGTTTTTACTTCAAGTCTTTTTTCCCTCAAAAACTTATCAATTTTTAATTTTACTCTTTCGTTATCAATAAAAGAAAATATCGAAGGACCACTACCACTTATCCCTGCTCCAAATGAACCAAGTTCAAAAAGTTTCTTTATAATACTTTCTCCTTCAGGAATAAACTTAATTCTATATCTCTCGTGAATTTTATCCTCTGTTCCAATCTTTATAAAATTTTTCTCTGAGGTAAGAAGACCATAAACTAAAGAACCAAATCTCTGAATATTAAATATTCCATCATTTAAGGAAATTTTTTTTGGTAAAATCCTTCTTGCAAAATCTGTTCTTAATTCTTTTTCAGGTGTAATAATAAGAAGTTTATAATCCTTTATGATTTTTATGAAATCAATTTCCCTTTCTCCTTTTACAATAATATTTATTCCACCAAAAACAGAGGGAAAAACATTATCAGGATGTCCCTCAACTTTTGTTGCTTCTATAGCAATATCTTTTTTACTGAAGTTATTTCCATTCCATAAAAATGCTCCAATTATTCCGTGTATTATTGCAGTTGCACTTGAACCAAGCCCCCTTCTTAAAGGAATAAGATTCTTTTGCTTTATTTCAATATAACCAAAATTCCTTTTTACATATTTTTTAAATGTCTTAAACAATAAATTCTTTTTTTTATCTTCAAGTTCTCCTTTTCCATAACCAGAAATCTCTATCATAACTTTTCCTTTTTTACCTTCTGTTATCCTGAACTCTGTCTCATTATAAATATTCAAAGCAACTCCTATTGAATCAAAACCACTTCCAAGATTTGCAACTGTCATTGGACTTTTTATTTTTATCTTCATAATCCCATAACCCTTAAAACCTCTTTAACTGAAGGAGACACAACCTTAAAACTTCCTTTTCCTTCTTTAATAGCAATATCAGGATCTTTAAGACCATGACCTGTTAAGGTGCATACAATATCAACTTTCTCATTTTTCTTTATAATTCCTTCCTTTATACACTTAAAAAGTCCTGCAACACTTGCAGCACTTGCCGGTTCAACAAAAACTCCTTCTTTTAAAGCAAGATATTTGTATACATTTATTATCTCCTTATCACTTACAACATCAATAATTCCACCTGACTCATCCCTTGCTCTCTCTGCCTTTTTCCAGGAAGCAGGATTTCCGATTCTAATTGCTGTTGCAACTGTCTTTGGATTTTTTATAACCTTTCCTTTTACAATTGGTGCAGCACCTTTTGCCTGGAAACCCATCATTTTTGGATATCTTCTTTTAATCTTTAAATTCTCCCTGAATTTTCTTTCATAAAATTCCTTATACCCTTTCCAGTATGCAGTTATGTTTCCAGCATTTCCAACTGGAATAAAATGATAATGTGGAGCGTTTCCAAGATAATCAATTATTTCAAAACTTGCTGTTTTCTGACCTTCAATTCTATTTGGATTTAAAGAATTAACAAGTTCAACAGGATAATTTTCAATAATTTCAAGAACAATCTTTAAAGCATCATCAAAATTTCCCCTTATTCCTATTACAACTGCTCCATGAAGAAGTGCCTGAGTTAGTTTTCCAAGAGCAATTGCTCCTTCAGGAATCACAACAAAACACTTAATACCTGCTTTTGCTGAATATGCTGCTGCACTTGCTGCAGTATTTCCAGTTGAAGCACATATAACTGCTTTTGCTTTTTTTTCAAGAGCTTTTGAAATTGCAACTGTCATACCTCTATCTTTAAAACTTCCTGTTGGGTTTGTTCCTTCGTATTTTAAAAAGACCCTTGCTTTAAGAGAAAAATCTTTTTCAATACTTCTTGCTCTTAATAAAGGAGTATCACCTTCTAGGAGGGTTATGACAGGGGTTTTTTTAGTAACAGGTAAATATTTCCTGTATCTCTCTATAATACCTCTTCTAATAAAATCTTTCATCTTCAACTCTGTAAAAAACTGTCTTTCTTCTTACAACATTTAATCTGTCAATCTCTGTTATTGCCTTTTTAAAACTTCCCTCTTTTGCCCTATGTGTTAACATCAAAATTGGAACTTCACTTAATCCACTTGACTCTTTCTGGACAACAGATGCAATTGAAACCTTATTCTCTCCAAGTATCTTTGCAATTTTAGCAAGAACACCTGGAGCATCAATTGTTGTAAATCTTACATAATATCTTGTCTCAATATCATTTATATCTTTTACATTCAATCTTCTCCTTTTCAAATCAAGATATGGAAGATGTTCTTCAATTCCCTGAACAACCTTCCTTGCAAGATAAACTATATCACTTATAACTGCACTTGCTGCTGGATACCCTCCTGCTCCTTTTCCGTAAAACATCATATCTCCTGTATATCTTCCTCTTAAATAAACTGCATTAAACTCATCTCTTACATCAGAAAGTGGATGCTCTTTTGGTATAAATGTCGGACATACTCTCAATTCAATTCCCTCTTTTGTTTTCTTCATTATTGCAAGAAGTTTGAGTTTATATCCAAACTCTTCCATTCCATACTTAACATCTGTTGGATCAACAAAATCAATTCCCTCTTTGTGAATAACTTCAAGTCCAACATGCGTTGAAAATATGATTGATGAAAGGATTGAAAGTTTATGAACTGAATCCTCGCCAGAAATATCAAGGGATGGATCTGCCTCAGCAAACCCTCTTTCTTTTGCCTCTCTGAGTGCTTCTTTAAAATCCTTTCCCTCTTCCATTTTTGTAAGAATGAAATTTGTTGTTCCATTTAAAATTCCTAAAAGATACTCAATCTCATTCGCGCACAATCCCTCATTTATTGCCTGAATTATTGGAATCCCAGCACATACACTTGCTTCAAAATAAACCTGTCTTTTCTTTTCTTTCACTTTCTTAAAAATCTCCTTAAAGTGACTTGCAAGAACCGCCTTATTTGCAGTAACAACATGTTTTCCTTTATCAAGAGAGGCAAGGATTATCCTCCTTGCTGGTTCAATTCCTCCAATTAATTCAACCACTATATCAATCTCCTCATCATTTATTACATCCTGAATCTCTGTTGTAAGAAGGGAAAAATCTATTCCCTCTGGCTTCTTTCTTTCAAATTTTTTATCACATATCTTCTTTATTCTAATTGGTGTTCCTATTTTTACTTCAAAAAAGTCATATCTATCCCTTATTATATTGAAAACAGACTCTCCGACTGTTCCCATTCCTATTATCCCTATATTAACTGGTCTTGACATATTTTCCCCCCTCTTTCATGAACTTCTTAATCCTTAAAAGTGCATCATGAAATCTGTTGTAATGAGTAACAAGTGCAAATCTCACATACCCTTCTCCATAAGGACCAAATCCAATTCCAGGAGCACAGGCAACTCCTGTTTTGTCAATTAAAAGTTCAGCAAACTGTAATGAACCCAATCTTGAAAATGGCTCTGGAATTTTTGCCCACAAGTACATTGTTGCCTTTGGAAGTTCTACTTCCCATCCCAGTTTTTTAAGACCATTATAAAAATAATCTCTTCTTCTCTTATACTCATTAAGTGTTTCACCTATAACCTTATCCTCAATTTCAAGTGCCTTAACTCCTGAGAGTTGTATGAATGTTGGAACTCCATAATCAAGATAACTCTTTAATTTCTCAAGTGGTTTAATAAGTTCTCTATTTCCACATACCCAACCAATTCTCCAGCCAGCCATATTGAATGTCTTTGAAAATGAATGAAACTCAACTGCTACATCTTTTGATCCCTTAACCTGAAGAAAGGATGGTGCCACATAACCATCAAATGTTATCTCACTGTATGCTGCATCATGTAAAACAATAATATCGTACTTTTTAGCAAACCTAACAACCTCTTCAAAAAAATTTAAATCCTTAACAACTGCTGTTGTTGGATTGTTTGGATAATTTAAAACAAGAATTTTTGCTCTTCTTGCAACCTCCTCAGGAATTTTACTTAAATCTGGAAGATAATTATTTTCCTTAAGTAACGGAATTGTATAAACCTCTCCTCCCGCAAGAATAACTCCATTGTAATGGACTGGATAACATGGAGAAGGAACAAGAACAAGTTCTCCTTCCTCAAGCCAACTCATAAAAAAGTGAGCAATCCCCTCTTTTGAACCTATGAGTGCCAGTATCTCCTCTTCAGGGTCAAGTTCAACACCAAATCTTTTTTTAAACCATTTTAAGATTGCTTTTCTAAATTTTGGCATTCCTTTTGCCTGAGGATATCTATGAGTTCTTGAATGATTTAAAACTGTATCACACAATCTTTCAACAATATCCTTTGGAGTTGGAAGGTCTGGATTTCCCATACATAAATCAATAACATCAAGTTTCTTCTCATAAGCTCTTTTTTTCAATATATCAATTGCTCCGAAAAGATATGGAGGAAGTTTCTTAAGTTTCCTTGATGGATAATTCATAATTCAAAACTTTTCTCTATTTTCTTTTTTATCTTTTCTTTAACCCTTTTTGAAAATTCAAGTATAACAAGACCAAATATTATGCAGGCAAATCCATAAATTATTTCAAATCCAGCATACCTTATCCATTCTTTAATGGTTATAAACTCACTTTCTGGCTCTAAAAAAAATGCATCAAGTATTCCTTTTACAACAACAACAATTCCCCATATTATAAATATCCAACCACTTGTTCTCACAACAGGGCGTAATTTAACCTCTTTTACTTCACTCATATTCCTATATCAAATTAAATTCCTTTGGTAGTTATCCCTTAATCTCTTTCTTTAAAGTTGATGAAACTTTAAAAGAAACTTTTTTTGATGCGGGAACCTGAATCGTCTCTCCTGTTTTAGGATTTCTTGCTGTTCTTGCTTTTGTCTCTCTTACTTTGAAGATTCCAAGTCCTGAAATCTTTACCTGATTTCCTTCTTTAAGTTCATCTGTAATAACCTTAACAAGTGCCTTCAAAATTTTTCCTGCCTGATAGGTTGATTTTAATTTTGCTTCTTTTGAAAACTTTTCAATTAATTCCTTCTGATCCATAAATCCTCCTCATTGTTATAATTTCTATAATTTTTTAAAATACTTTAAAAAAAGTCAAGTTTTAAGTGTCTCTATTATGTTTATTTCTCAGTCAAGGTGCTGTAAAATTTCATCAGGGAAAACTTGATAAAGCAAAAGAACTATTTCTTAAAGCAATTGAATTAAAACCAGATGATACTTGTTCTTATGCTTACCTCTTAATTCCTTATTTCTACAGTCATTATGTTCTGGCAAGAATATATCTTGAAGAAGGGAAATTGGAAGAAGCAAAAATAGTTCGGCTATGGAAAGAGCAATAGAAAGGAGAGAAGAATCGCTAAAAGATTTTAGGGAAGCAAAGTTTAAAGTTATTGAAATTACACCTTTGGAGAAATTCAAAGAACCATTTGACACTCTTGTAATGCATGAAAGTCCTCATTCAGAATTTACTCTGCCTCTTTATTATTTTGTTGTGAAACACAAAAAATTGTTTTTCACGGGCATATTCATCAGAAGAGGGAAAAAGAAATTGAGCAAATAAAAATATTCTCACTTTCGCTAATTTCAACTTATACTGGCATACTTTTTACCAATGAGCAAAAAATACTTGACAAAACTTTGTGAAAAATTTTACAATATTTTAGTTAAACGTTTAACTGAAAATGGGGAGGGTGCGTTTGAAGAAGGGTGGAAAGAAAATGGAAGAGACAGGAGAGAAGAAGCAATATGTTACAATTAAAGATATTGCAGAATATGTTGGAGTTTCCACTGCTACTGTTTCCTTGGCGCTGAGTAGAAATCCAAGGATTCCGGATGAGACAAGAGAAAAGATTATTGATGCAGCAAAGAAACTTGGTTATAGACCTTCCACTCTTGCAAGAGGTCTTGTAAAAAACAAAACGTATACAATAGCACTCGTTATTCCTCAGATTAAAAGGATTTTTGTTCAGGCATACTTTGCGCTTTCTGTAAGTGGAGTATATGATGAATTAACTGAACATGGATATAAACTTCTTCTTGAGATGGCAAGTTATGAGTTTGTCAGGAGAAAAAGATATTTGCGGCTTTTCAGAGAAAGAAGTATTGATGGAATGATTTATATAGGGTCAACTTTATATGATACATATTTGAAAGAGATTCTTGAGGAGGGTTATCCGTTTGTTTTTGTGGGTAGTTATCTTCCAGATATTAAGATTCCATATGTTACAGGAGATAATTTTAAAGGAGGATATATAGCAACAAAGCATCTTATTTCATGTGGATATAAAAGGATAGGGCTTATTACAGGTAGCTTAAATGTTGTAAGTGCAGTTGATAGATTCAAAGGATATAAAAAAGCACTTAAAGAAAATGGGTTTGGATTTAATCCAAAGTTTGTTGAAAAAGGACATTTCAGCGAAGAGGGTGGATATGAAGCAATGAAGAAACTTATAAAAAAGAAGGTTGATGCTGTTTTTGCTGGAAATGATTTGATGGCTCAGGGAGCATATAGGGCAATTAAAGAAAGTGGTTTGAGAATTCCGCAGGATATAGGGGTTGTTGGAATGGATGACCTGCCAAGTGCATCACTTCTTGACCCACCTCTTACAACTGTAAAGTATCCAATATATGAAATGGGAAGGGTCGGAGTAAAGAAGCTTATTGAGATGAGTGAAAAGGGTATAATTTCCTATTTTGAGGAGGTGCTTCCTGTGAAACTTATTTTCAGGAAGTCAACCTCAAAAGTAAGATGACAAAAAAAGGATTTAAAAGTTTTTATTCATTTTTAATTTTAGTTAAACGTTTAACTGAAAAGTATGTTAAAATAGCACAATGTTTTGCAATATCAATTCTTTTTGCATTTTGCTTTTTGATAAGTTCTTTGAATTTGAAAGCAAATCCCTTATATTATGTAAATCACTGGCATCTTCATCAGCCACTTTACTGGCCCATGCCTTCAAGAGCAGGGATTAACAGATGGGAGAATGCAAAGGAGTCAATTGATTATAAAGATACTGACCCTTATTCAGGTCATCCTTATAATGACCTTGTTGCTATATTTGATAAGGATGACAGGGAAGCAGCATATCAGTATCGTCCAAAGGATTCCCTTTCTTTGATAACAGAATATCCTCAGGCAGGATTTACTCTTTCCTATACAGGAGCACTATGCTTGAATGTAAAATCATTGGGAGATGCTTACTATTTTGAATATAAACCATGGTGGAACTCATATATTCAGGAGACAAGAGAGTGGTTTACAGAAGGTGGAAACAGAAGGATGGATATTGTGATTTTTGGTTTCCATCATCCTCTTTTTCCACTTTTACCAGAAGAAGAGATTGCAAGAAAGGAGATTCAGCTTTATAAAGCAATTTATGAAGAGGCATGGGGTTCTCCCCCTGATACAAAAGGGTTTTTCCCTTCAGAGATTGCATTTTCAGAAAGAATCATTCCTGTTCTTGTGAGTGAAGGAATAGAATGGACCTATGTTGCAAACTCCCATATTTCAAGATGTATTCCAGAATGGAGTAATGTTGCTGAACCTGGAACTGATTATGGAACAGAGCCACCCAATAAGGCAGACCAA